>Ga0315287_10002079_pt1 | contig 18768 bp, 23 predicted proteins | sample YL17G11_0_MG_FD_205037 | JGI IMG/M metagenome (GOLD analysis project Ga0315287, IMG submission 205037) | Sediment microbial communities from Yellowstone Lake, YNP, Wyoming, USA - YL17G11_0 | ecosystem: Environmental > Aquatic > Freshwater > Lake > Sediment | place: USA: Wyoming | collected...
TGAAGTGGCCGTAGGCACCACGAGGAGTGGCCCGACGCCGATCTGAGTCCTGGCAGACATCTTGGAGAGCCGGAACGCATCCTGGACGACCAGGTCGCCGAGTCCCGAAACGGGGTTGCCCGAGTCATCCGGCACGGTGTTTACGGGAAGGGTCGCCCGCACGATGTGGAACAGATCGAAGTGGCGGCGGAGCGGGATGAGCACACCCTGAATGTTGAAGGTGTTCGCTACGCCGGGAGCGCCGTAGAGGCTAGGCGCATAGTACTCATTGAAGTTGAGGCCATTCAGGGGGGCCAGCGGATTGTTGGATTGCGCCATGATTTCCGCTGGGGTCTCCTGCTGAGCCCTCAGCGGGCTCACCTGAAAGCCCAGAATAGCCATGGTGAGACCGACCCACGCGGGGAGTCGTGCCTGACGGGGCGATCCGCTCGTTGTGGCCAGGGCCTTCACAGTGCCCCGTCGCGTAGAGTCGGCATGCCACCAAGCTAATGACACTGCGGACCTCAGTCCGCTGAACCCCCCTGTTCCGTTTCCGGGCCCGTCAGGTTAAAACTTCCGCCCCGTATTGCACTCATTGGAGGCTGGCATGCAGGGCAGGATGATCGTGGGACTGATGGCAGGATGGCTCCTCGCAGGCACGCCGCTGGTGGCCCAGACGACCGCGGACACCCCGGTCGATTCAGCGGGCTTCGTGGTCATGAAGAATCAGGACACTGTGGCGGTTGAGCGGTTCGCGCGAACCGACGTCACCTGGAAGGGCACGCTCGCCCTCGCCACCAAGAAGGACGTCGCCGACACCTGGTCCCTCGTGACCGCGCCCGACGGCACCGTGCCGCTGGTGGAGGTGATGGAGTCGCAGAAGCCCCCCGACCCGCGCATGAGGGCGAACGTCATTTCGCGGGCGCGGCTCATCGTGAAGGGCGATTCGGTGTCGGTTGACCAGATGACGCGGAACGGACTCATCACCCGCCTCTTCCAGTCCGAGGTCGGGGTCGTGCCGTACCTCAACCTTTCGTTCGGCATGCTCGAGGTCGGGCTGCGCCAGGCGCAGATCACGGCGAAGCGGGATTCCCTCGGCCTCGCGGTCTACTTCTTCAACCTGGGTGGCGGGCAGACGGTGAAGGGTACGCTGGTGCAGAAGCCCGACGGTAAGGCGCAACTGATCATCGGTGAGATACAGATGGACCTGGTGCTGGCGCCGGATGGCCGGCTGCTGTCAGTCGCTATCCCTGCACAGGGGTTGAGGGCGGAGCGGGTTCCGTAGCGATACCCGTTGTCTCGTCGTACACCCGGCCGCGCCACTCCACGCGCCGGGTGCCCCGCCAGGCTGAACGTGCCATGATCCACAGGAACATGCTCGCGCCGAGTGGATAGATGAGCCCGTACCACGCCGGCACCTGCATGCCGAAGCTGATCAGCGACCAGAAGAGCAGTGACAGCACGGTCGCAATCGCGGCGGGCAGCAGCAGGGGAGTGGCGTATCCAAGCAGGGCGGCAACGAGCGCCAGCGGCGGCGCCAGCCAGAACACTGCATTAAAGGCCATGCCGATCGGCGCCAGGAAGCGGAGCACCGGATTGCGACCGAGTGAGATCCGCGAACCGATGAAGACGTTCTTGGACCATCCCTCGATCAGTTGTCCGAGAGTCTGGTACATTCGCGTTTCCATCAGGTCGTAGCCGAAGACGAAGTAGAGCTTCCTGCCCAGCCCCACCACCCGCTGCGCCATCGCCAGGTCCTCCACCACCTCACTCTTCACCGCGGCATGCTCGCCGATTGCGCTGTAGCTGGCGCGCCCGAACATCATGAACTGACCATTGGCGATGACGCCCCAGGGCCTGGTGGCGGCATTGACGCTGTCGGGATGGTAGCGGATGCCGAGCATGACCCAGACCTGCGGCATGATGACGCGCTCCCAGAAGCTCACGACCAGCTGGTGCGGTGCAACCGTCAGCAGGTCGGCCTTCGACTGCCGCAGCATCGACACGGCGTGCGACAGCAGGTCAGGATGGTGCTTCGTGTCCGCGTCGGTGAACAGCAGGACGTCACCGGTCGCGGCATCGGCGCCCTGCTGGCACGCCCACGGCTTGCCGTACCAGCCGCGCGGCAGTTCTCGGCCGGCGACGAGGCGGAGCCGGGTGTCGGTCGCGGCCAGCGCCGCCACCTTGCGCGCCGTGTCGTCGGTGGAGCGGTCGTCCACGACGATCACCTCGAACGGAGTGTAGGTGGACGCGAGCACCGAGCGTATCACGGTCTCGATCTGGCCGGATTCGTTGCGAGCGGGGATGATGACGCTGAGTGGAATGCCGGTGACCGGCGGGGCATCACTGAGGCTTGGCTTGCTGCGCGCCAGGCGCACGATACCGAAGAGGGGCGCCACCCAGGGCAGCGCCGCGAGCCACGCCACAGTGGACATCAGCTGTGGTGCGACAGGGTGGCAAGTTCGCCTTCGAGGTGGGTGAGGTGGCGGTCGAGCTCCTCGAGATCGTGCTCGGCGTCGTCGGCCACCGGCACGCCGTTGCGGGCGAAGAGGGTGGCGACGAGGGCGTCGGTGTAGCCCACCACCGCCGTCGCGATGCCCCGATCGACGAGCCGGTTGAGCCGGAGCATGATGGCGAGGGCCTGGCGCGGCCGGAGCGTTGTGACGATCGGGGCCAGGCGCAGTGTCAGGATGTCACGAAGGTGCTGGAGTTCCTCCACCACTTCGCCGGCGGCAAGCCCGCGCATCGAGCCGACGCGGCCATACTGCTCGCAGGCCCTGATCCAGATCGGCATGACCTCGCGGCGGAACGGCCCGACGCTCTGGCCGGAGAGGTCGATGAGCAGGCGGAATTCCCGCTCGACAAATAGCCGGGGAATCATGCCTGTGGCCGAGAGCTTGTCCTCAAGGCGCCGCGACCAGTCGGCGATCAATACGTCCCGGGACTCGGCTATGACCCGGCCGGCTGCCAACAGCGCAGGCTGCGATGCGCGCAGGGCGTTCTCCTTGGATAGCGCGGTAGCAATCTATATTGCCTCATATGACCCGGTCAAAACTCGTGACCCAACCTCCACGACTCGCGGCCGGCGCACGCGTCGCCATCGTGGCACCATCCGGCCCGTGCCTGGAGCAGGATGACGTCACCCGCTCCATCGAGCTGTGCCGCGCGCTCGGGCTCGACGCGGCCTGCGGCGCGCATGTCCGCGACCGGCTCGGCTATCTCGCCGGCAGCGACGCTGATCGTCTGGCCGACCTGAACGCTGCCCTGCGTGACCCCGCCATCGACGCCGTCTGGTGCATCCGCGGCGGCTACGGCATGACCCGCATCCTGGACGAGGTGGACTTCGAGGCGCTCCGACGGCGACCCAAGGCGATCATCGGGTTCTCCGACATCACGGCACTCCTGCATGCGGCGCACGGCGAGACCGGCGTCGTCACCTTCCATGGACCAACGGCGCGTCACCCGATGCCCGAGTTCAGCCTCCGGCACTTCGACGAGGTCCTGAGGAATGCGGAACCGGCGGGTCGGCTGGAGCGACTGGCGCCGCCGGCAGGTGTGCTGGCTCCACGCACGAATCGCATCGTGACGCTCCGCCCCGGTGTTGCCGAAGGGCCATTGCTCGGCGGCAACCTTTCGCTGCTGCAGTGCCTCATCGGCACGAGGTACTTTCCCGATTTCAGCGGCGCTATCCTCTTCCTCGAGGATGTGGGTGAGGCGCTCTACCGCGTGGACCGCATGCTCGCGCACCTGCGCTCGGTGGGCGCGTTCACGCACCTGGCTGGTGTCATGGTGGGACGCTTCACCGAGATGCGGCGGGAAACCGGCGATGGCGCGTTCGGCTTCGACGAGGTGCTGGAGCAGTACTTCGGCCCGCTTGGCGTGCCGGTGGCCTACGGCTTTCCGGTGGGCCACATCGACGAACAGTGGACACTGCCGCTCGGTGTGCGTGCGCGACTCGACGCCACCAGCGGCGAGGTCGACCTGCTGGAGGCGGCAGTGACCTGATGGCGACGCCGACGCGCACGAGCCACGAACTGTCCGGTGTGCTCGGCCCGATCCACATCGACGTGCGAGCGGGCGGCCGTGGCATGCCCCGGCCGGCGGTGGTGATCGTGCACGGGTTCAAGGGCTTCAAGGACTGGGGAATGTTCCCGCCACTCGCCGACCGCCTGGCGCGCGCCGGCTTCGTGGCGGTGAGCCTCAACCTGAGCGGCGCGGGCGTCGATGCGGAGGGGAACTTCGCGTTTCCCGAGCGATTCGGGCACGACACCATCAGCGCCGCCCTCGAGGACCTGGAACGCGTGCTCGACGCCCTCTCGGCGGGAATGCTCGAGGCCGCACCGCCGTCGAGCATCGGCCTGCTGGGTCATTCGCGGGGCGGCGGCGTGGTGGTGCTCACCGCGGCGCGCGACCCCCGCGTCACGGCGCTGGTGACCTGGGCGGCGATCTCGCACGTGAATCGCTGGCCCGCGGATGTGGTGGCACAGTGGCGAAAGGCCGGTCGCCACGATGTCGTCAACGCCCGGACCGGCCAGGTCCTGCCGCTCTACACCGACGTGCTCGACGACAACGAGCGAAACGCCGACCGGCTCGATATCCTCGCCGCGGCTGGGCGCCTCACTGCGCCCTGGCTGCTGGTCCACGGGGACGCGGACGAGGCGGTGGCGCTCACGGAGGGTGAACAGCTCGCGGCGCTGGTGCGGCATCCGGCCAGCCGCCACGAGTGGATCGAGGGAGGGCAGCACACCTTCGGCGCGCGGCATCCGTGGGCCGGTGGCACGCCCGAGCTGGAGCGCGCCTTCGCGGCGAGCGTCGCGTGGTTCGCGCGGTACCTCACATGAGTGACCGCGTCGCGGTCATCACCGGCGCCAACCGGGGTATCGGCCGGGCCATCGCCGAGGGCGTGGCCCGGGCCGACTTCCGCACCGTGCTGGTATGCCGCCGGCGCGAGGATGGCGAGCGCGCGATGGAAGACATTGCGTCACGCACCGGCAACCACGCGCTCGAGGTAATGACGGCGGATCTCTCGAGTCTTGCCGAGGTGCGCCGGCTTGGCGACGAGATCGTTGCGCGCTTCCCGGCGGTGCACGTGTTGGTGAACAACGCGGCGATCGCGCGAAAGCAGCGCATGGAAAGTGTGGACGGCATCGAGCTGACGTTCGCCGTGAATCACCTGGCGCCGTTCGCGCTGACCCGGCGATTGCTGCCGGCGCTCGAGCGGGGCGCCCCGTCCCGCGTGGTCACGGTGTCGTCGCAGTCGCAACAGGGGATGAAACTTGCCCTCGATGACCTGCAGAATGTCCGGCGACGCTACGGGGGCGTGCGGGTGTACGGCGAGACCAAACTCATGAACATGCTCTTTACGCGGGAACTGGCACGGCGCACCGCCGGCACCGGCGTTACCGCCAACTGCTGCCATCCGGGAGTCATCGCCACCGGCCTGCTGCTGGACTATGTGCCCGGGCTGCTCCGGCCGCTGGTCGCTGCGTACGCCGGCAGCATCGAGCAGGGGGCGGATACCCCGATCTGGCTGGCGACCTCGACCGAGGTGGCGGGCGCCACGGGTGGCTACTACATCAAGCGCCGCCTCGCCAAGGCGAATCCCCTCGCCGACGATCCTGAGCTGGCCCGGCAGCTCTGGGCCGAAAGCGAAGCCCTTGCTGCGCGCGGGACGGCTTGACCGCTAGCTGCCCAGCTCGATCACCCCGATACGCCCCGTTCCGCTCAGCGCCAGCCAGATCCGGTGCCGGGGTGCGTCCGTGACCATGTGGCGGACGACGGCGCCCTTGGTGGGAATCAGCAGCAGTGTCGACTGCTCCGTCTTCGGGTCGAACCGGGTCATCGCATCGCCCTTGGCGTGGTTGTGCCAGATCTCGCCGTCCGGCCCGATCGCGATGCCGTACGGCCCTTCTCCCGGGAAGAGGGCCGGCCATTCACGTACCGGCTCGGCCACCGGGGCCGGGATGGCACCAGCAAGTGTGACGAGGAGAGCAGTGCGAACCACCATGATGTCCCCCGATGACGTGACGGCATGAGCGACCTGATCACCAGGCTGCTCGATCGTCGCTTCGGACGGCCCCCGGTGCAAGTGGAGCCGGCCCCGGTGCTGCGCTGGGCTGCGGTGGCGGTGGTGCTGGTGCCCGATCCCGATTCCCTCCTGCTGGTGCGTCGAGCGGAGCGCCCGGGCGATCCCTGGTCGGGCCAGATGGCGCTGCCCGGCGGCCGGCGCGAGGGCGAGGAGGACCTGCTTTTCACCGCAATCCGCGAAACGGAAGAGGAGGTCGGCCTGGTACTCCCGCCCGAATCGCTGGTCGGTGTCCTCGACGACATGGCACCCCGCACGCCGGTGCTCCCACCGATTGCGGTGCGCCCTTACGTGTTCCGCCTGCGGCGCCGCACGCCTGTCGACCGCATCAGCGAGGAGATAGCGGCGACGCACTGGGTACCGCTGGCCAACCTGCTCAATGACGAGTTCTACGCGAGCGCGAACGTCGTGGTGCGCTCCCAGCCGCTGCGGGTGCCGGCGTTCCGGCTGGAGGAAGGTACCGTATGGGGGATGACCGAGCGGATCCTGAGCGACCTGCTGAGGTGAGGAGGGGACGGTTCAATAGAGGGAGAAACCGACCCCAAGCTGAATGATCGATGGACTCGCATTGCCGACAGCCGAGCTGTTGCTCCAGTCGATCTGGCCGCTGAAGCCCTGGATCCAGTTGGCCATGATGTTGACCGCCGAGCTGCGCCCGATCTTGATGTCGAATCCCGCGCCCACCTGGATGGCAAAGCGCGCCGAAGTGTAGGAGCCGAACCCTTCGATGCGACCGGTCGTCAACATCCCGCCGAGCCCGGCCTTGACGAAGAGCGGCAGGTCCTTGCCGGGATAGACGCTCGTCGTAACCATGAGCGACATCCACGAGGTATTCACCCCGCCAGCGTCCGCGGATTTGTACCAGCCGTTCGTCTCCCCGCCGATCAGCAGGTTGGGCTTCGCGTGGCCACCCAGGCGCAGGCTTCCGGAATAGCCGAACTCGGTGGCGTCGCTGAAATCCCCTCCCACTCGGGCCCAGCCACCGCCCAAGCCGGCACCAATGTAGAAGCCGGCGTGTGCGACCCTTCCCTGCGCCACCACCGGGCTGGCAACTCCGCACGCCAAGCCGGCCGCCGCCGCGCCCCAGACCAGGATGCTCCGCATGCTCTCCCCCGCTGCCGGCGCCGTGCATCACGGAGCTGCTCTGGTGGTAGCGCTGAAATACGCGCTTGCCCCAGTGACCGTCAAGAGGGCCGCGGCGACTGCGGCGGCCCCCCGGGCTCGGCGCGTTGCGCCGGTGGTCCGGGCGCGCTAATTCTCCCAATACCACCATCGAGGGCTGCCGCCATCGTACGGGACGAGGTCGTTCGCGAGCCGCTCAGCCGCTCGGTTGAGGACTATCTCAAGGCCATCTACCGCCTCTCCGAGGACGGTCGGCCCGCGTCCACCAGCCAGATCGCCGAGGCGCTGTCCCTCGCTCCGCCGTCGGTAAGCGGCATGGTGAAGCGGCTGTCAGAACTCGGGCTGCTCACGCACGAGCCGTATCGCGGTGCCACCCTCACGGCGGAGGGTCGCCACGAGGCGGTGCGGGTGATTCGACGGCACCGCCTCATCGAGGCCTACCTCGTCGGGTTCCTGGGCTACACCTGGGACAGCGTGCACCAGGAGGCGGAGCGGCTCGAGCACGCCGTGTCCGATGAACTGGTGGAGCGGATGGCGGTGGCGCTGGGCCACCCAACCGTCGATCCGCATGGTGACCCGATTCCCGACGCCGACGGTGCCGTCGCGCGGCCAAAACTGACACCACTGGCGGACGTGCCGGCGGGAAACAACGCTGAAATCAGGCGGGTGGATACGAGCGACGCCGAGCGGCTTCGTTACCTCGCAGGGGCCGGGCTGGTACTGGGTGCGCGCGTGCGGGTGCTCGAGCGGGAACCGTTCAGCGGGCCGATCACGCTCGAGGTGTCAGGCCGGAGCCAGGTGCTGGCGCATGACTTGGCGAAGCTGGTGTACTGCGCGATCTAAGGCGGCAAGAAACAGCAAGTCATTCCGCGTCCGCGAGGGCCTGCTTGATCTGGTCGATCGACCTGATGGTGCAGGGATCTTCCTCGTTGAGCGCCGCCAGGTAGAGTGACACGAAGTCGCCGAGCAGCGCCAGGCTCAGCATCTTCGCCAGCAGTGTCGTGCCGGTGGCCTTCACTCGATGGACCTCGCCGGCACGCGACACCAGGTCCAGCGTCACCTTCGCCCGCAGCTTCATGCGGTCGCTCTCGGTGCCGTCCTCGAGCAGCAGCGTCACCCAGCGCGCCACGCCCTGACGGTGCGCGCCTTCCCAGCCCAGGATCTCGTTGTGGTTCATCTCCGGCAGCGCGTGTGCGAACACATGCTGCTTTGCGTTCTCGTTGATCTGTCCCTTCCACCTACCCGCGACGACCGTCGGCCATCCGCCGAGGCCGTAGAGCACGCCCACGGCACCGTGCAGCGCCTGCGCGAGGCGCTTGGCCTCGTTGGCGGTGGTGGGTGACTCTGCTCGCCACACCTTGCTGGCGGTCTCAGCCTCGTTCGCCGCGCCGGCGATGTCCTGCGTGGGCAGGAGACCGAGTTTCGCCGCGGCGACGAGGACTGGCACGAGCATGAATCCCATGGCGGTGCGCGGCGGCTGGCCACCGGGAATGGTGACGACCGGAACGTGATCTGCGGCGGCGCGGCGGGCGAGTTCCCCGCCGCTCGTGACCACGACGATGCGCGCGCCACGCCGGCGGGCGTCGGCGTACGCGGAGAGCGTCTCCTCGGTGTTGCCGGAGTAGCTCGTGGCGAAGACCAGTGTGTCGGAGCCGACGTAGCCGGGAAGGGAGTAGTCACGGTTCACACTGAACGGCACTCTCGCCTGTGCCTCGAAGATGGCGCGGGCGAAGTCTCCCCCGGCCGCCGATCCTCCCAGCCCGGTAAGCACCACCTGCCGCACCCCGCTTGCCTCGAGCCCGATCGGGGCCCCCTCGGCGATCCGGAGTGCCGCGCGGCACTGTTCCGGGAACCCGGTGGCGAGGGCGTACATCCCCTTTGGATCGCGACTCGTGACGAAGGAGGGATTGTCCAGGAGGGTGTCCGCTGCAGACATGGAAGCTCGCATGTGATAGTGGCTTGGGATCACCAGAAGACTAGCCGGACGGCCTGCGGCAGCCCACTATCTGTTGACAATTAGGCATGCCTAAGATTAGTATCTTGGCAGCCTATAGATCCTGACTCTTCGAGGCCTCTACCGATGGCCATGGCCACCAAACCACTCGCTGAAGTACCCGCGTGGCGATTTCCGCGCTTGCGGCCGTCGTTGCCGGAGGCCCATCGGACAGTGGCCGTGCCGGTTGGCGCCAGCGTCTGGCGGAAGGTCCTGGCCTTTGCCGGGCCGGGGTACATGGTGGCCGTGGGCTACATGGACCCCGGCAACTGGGCCACCGACCTGGCCGGTGGCTCCAGGTTCGGGTACACGCTGCTCAGCGTGGTACTGCTCTCCAACCTGATGGCGATCCTTTTGCAGGCGCTGGCGCTCCGGCTCGGGCTGGTCACCGGGCGCGACTTGGCGCAGGCCTGCCGCGATCACTATTCCCGGCGCGTCAGTTTCGTCCTCTGGATCCTCTGTGAAGTGGCGATCGCCGCCTGTGACCTCGCCGAGGTGATCGGCTCGGCGGTGGCGCTCAACCTGCTGTTCGGCATTCCGCTGGTGTGGGGGGTGGTGCTGACCTCCGCCGACGTGCTGCTCATCCTGCTGCTGCAGCAGCGCGGCTTTCGCTGGCTGGAAGCATTCATTATCTCGCTGATCGTCGTCATAGGCGTCTGTTTCGGCATCGAACTGCTGCTGGCCAAGCCCGCCATCGGTGCCATCATGAGCGGGTTCATTCCGCGCACCGAGATCATCACCAACCCGCTGATGCTATACATCGCCATCGGCATCCTGGGTGCCACGGTGATGCCGCACAACCTCTATCTCCACTCGGCGATCGTGCAGACCCGTGACGTGGCCGACAATCCCGCGGCCACAAAGGAGGCGATCAAGTACGCCACCATCGACTCCACGGCGGCGCTGCTTTTCGCCTTCTTCATCAACGCGGCGATCCTGATCCTCGCGGCGGCGGCATTCCACACCAGCGGCAACACCGGGGTGGCGGATATCAACGATGCCCACCGCCTGCTCACGCCGCTCCTGGGCACCACGGCTGCCGGCATCCTCTTCGCGGTGGCGCTGCTCGCGTCGGGCCAGAACTCCACGATCACGGGAACCCTCGCCGGCCAGATTGTCATGGAAGGATTCCTCGACATCCGCCTGCCGCCGTGGCTGCGCCGCATGATCACCCGCCTCATCGCCATCGTGCCGGCGGTCATCGTCACCGCGCTCTATGGCGAGCGTGGCGTCGGATCGCTGCTGATCCTGAGCCAGGTGATCCTCAGCCTGCAACTGTCGTTCGCCGTGATTCCGCTGGTCATCTTCACCAGCGACCGGCGGAAGATGGGCGCGTTTGCCAATGGCCCGCTGCTCAAGGCGACCGCGTGGACGGTGGCGCTGGTCATCGCGGGGCTCAATGCATGGCTGCTCATCGGCACCGTGCGCATCTGGGTCGCGTAGCGGCTTCACGCTTCGCCACCGGCCCCGATGGATCAGCACACGAGCCAGACGAACAAGTAGAGCGTGTTGTCGGCTGATGCGTTCCGGCCGGTCCCATCACTCCAGCTTCGCGGGCACTATCGTCTCGAGGGGCGGATCGCCGGCATGGTCATCGCCGACGAGGGTGATGGTTTTTTCGAGACCTATCCCGATTCAGCCGTTCAAGGCGGCGCAGCGCTAGGTTTCCGGCATGACAGATACGATGGCAGAACTCGGGCGGCAACTGATCGACACCTTCGGCCGTGGATGGTCGAAGCTCAGGGTGGACCTGATTGCATCGGCCTTCGCGCAGGAGGCGGTCTTCCTGGAGACGCCCTTCTCCGAGCCGATCCGGGGGCTCGACGACATCAGGAAGTACTGGGCCGACGTGCCGTACCACCAGTCGGAGGTGACCTTCACCTCGGGCGAGATCTTCGCGATGGGCCCCTGGTTCAGCACCGAGTTCAAGTGTGTGTTCCGCCGTCGGCGCACGGGGGAATGGGTGGACGCACGCGGCGCGCTCTTCTGCGAAACGGCCGACGGGCTGATCACCGAAATGCGGATGTACTGGCATCGGTGAAGCGGAGGCCGCGACACCAGCAAACCGTGACCGAACGTCCCGGGGCAGGGACACCGGCGCAGGTTCCAGCAGCACATCTCCTTCCGTTGCAACGACTTATATAGCGGCACACAAGTAGCGACATGCCCTCGTGTTCGCCGGCTGCGGTCCTCTGCCGGGTACACCGCTGACAGAATTCCGAGGGCACCATGTACTACCCGATCTTGCTGTCCCTGATCGCTACCGTCGCTGGCGCGCCGGCAAGCGGGCCCGAGCCCACCATTCGCGTCACGCTCGACAATGAGGGGCAGTACCTCCCGGGCGACCGATCCAAGGTGCAGGTCATCACGCGTGACGATGGCTACCTGCTCGTGTTCCAGGTCGATCCCGACGGCCATGTCCGGGTGCTGTTCCCGCTCGATCCTTCCGACGACAACTTTGTGCGCGGCGGCAGGCGCTACCAGCTGCTCGGCCGTGGGGGCCGCGAGGGGTTCACGGTCGACGTTCCGGGTAGTGGTGTGGTGTTCGCGGCCGTGGCGCTCGATCCATGGCGCATGAGCGGCTACGTGCTGAACAACCACTGGGACGGGCGCGCGCTCAACACGATGGTGTACGACAACCCCGAGCCACAGCTGGTGGACCTGGCACAGGCGATGGCCGGCGGCCGTTTCGACTACGACATCGTTGGGTATTGGGTGGCTTCGCCAGTCGCCGCAGCGCCTGATCCCGCGACGGGGTCGGCCGGTGCGGCTGCCATCAACGGCTGTTTCGGCTGCGGCGGTGTCACCGTTGTTGCCGCAGGCGGCTGGGGCATGGATCCGTGGGGATGGAATGCCGGCTGGGGCTGGAACGCCGGCTGGGGCTGGGGTCCTGCCTGGGGCTGGAACGCTGGCTGGGGCTGGGGCCCCGCCTGGGGCTGGAACGCCGGCTGGGGCTGGAACAACAGCTGGGTGTGGGGTCCTGGTGCGGGCTGGTGGGGTCCCGGTTGGGGTCCGGGTTGGGGCTGGAACAATGGTTGTTGCTGGGGCGGCGGCTGGGGGCCGCCGGTGGCGGTCCCCTTCACGCCCTATCAGCAGAAGCAGTGGAATCGCCAGTGGAGCGGAGCGCCCGTGCCTTACCGGCCGCGTGGAGCCTTCGGCTACACCGGGACGAACACCGTCGCCGGCGTGGTGCCGGGCATCGGCGTGTCGCGTCACGCGAGCTTCCGCGAACGCACCTGGTCGGATGGTGGCGCCATTGCTGGGGGGTCGGTGCTGAGGCCGAGCGCGGTGCCGGTATCGAAGGCGGACTACGGCACCGGCGGGCGGCGGCGTGATGCAACGCCAACCAAGAGCATTTCGCGCCCTGCGTCGGGCACGGCCGCTTCGCCGCGCAGCGCAGCGCCAACAGAGGTGCCTGCACGTCCGCGGGCGCAGTCGTCGGCGAGGCCCACGCCGGAGCGGAAGCTTGATCGTCCGGAAGCGCGCCCGTCGCGCCCGGCGGCCGAAGCACCGGCCGTGACCAAGGCGTCGAGCGAGCCGAGGAACTCGGAGCCGGTGCTGCAGCGCAGGGAGCCGGAGCAGCCGAGGGCAACGGCGGCGCCTGCGCCGGCAGCAAGGCAACAGGAGAACCGAGCGTCGCCACCGCCGTCGGCGGCGGCTGGTGGCGGCGGCCGCAGGCGCTAGCGAGTATCAGGTGGCGCGTTGGCGCCGGGTGTAGCCGAGTCCCCACTCCATCAGCTCGGCGCTCCGGAGGCCAACGCGCATCGCGGCGTCAACGGCGTCCTCCTCCTCCATGCCGTGGTCGAGCATCAGCACCGGGATCAGCGCGCCCCCGACACGATTGCCCGATCCGCAATGCACGAACACCGTCCGCTCCCCGGCCTCTGCAAGCGTGGAGCGGATCGCCTTCAGCGTCGTGTCATTCATCGAGTGTGGCCCTATCGGAATCAACCGGTACTCCATGCCCAGTTCGCGCACGAGGGCCGGCTCGTCGAAGGCGCGCGGCTCCATCGGCTCGCGCGTGTCCAGTACGATCGCGTTGCCGGTGGTGGCGAGCGCCTCGAGTTGCTCGCGCGTCGGTTGCCCGCCGGTAACAACGGTGGGGAGTACCTGGCAGGCGTTGGGCACGCCGCGAATGGCTTCAAAGGGTGTCACGTATCGCCACGGTAGGTGATGACGTGCGCCCGTTCGAGCGTGATGAGGCCTCCGCCGATCATCTCGTCGAGCTCGGGCAGGATCGCCCTGATCTTCGGTTCTGCGTCGACGCATTCGACGACGATCGGCAGGTCCATCGACAGGTCCAGCACCTTCTGGGTACGGATGCGCGCGTTGGCGCCGAATCCCATGATGGCGCGCAGCACGGTGGCGCCCGCAAAGTGTCTGGCGCGCAGGAGCATCACGATGGCCTCATACAGGGGCCGCCCGCCATGTTTGTCACGCTCGCCGATGTAGATGCGCATCAGCATCTGCTCGCCTTCGAGCCCGTGCATACCGGTCCTCCTTGCTCAGCGCTGGAGCGCCATTAGTTCTCTTGCCGCCACGAGGCCCAGGAAGGCCGCCGCGAGGGAGAGCAGCACGCTTGCCATGATATACACCGCGGCGCGCCATCCCTCGCCACCCTCGAGCAGGCGTATCGTTTCGTAGGTGACGCTGGAGAAGGTGGTGAAGCCGCCGCAGAAGCCAACGGCGATGAACGCCCGGGCCTCGGGCGTGACGTTGACGCCCTCCACGGCCAGGCGCATCACAAAGCCGAGGATCAGCGAACCCATGATGTTGATGAACAGGGTGCCGACGGGGAAAGTGGCGTCGAACGCCCGCTGCAGCGCCGGTCCCAGCAGGAACCGGCTCACACTGCCCAGTGCACCGCCCAGCGCCACGAGCAAGATCATGGAGCCAATCTAATGCGGCGCCCCAGCTTAGATTCCAGCCTACGATGCTGACCGTCTCCCTGGCCCAGCTTCGGCCCCGCAAGGGCCGCTACGCCGAGAACCTCGCCCGGCTGGGCGAGATGTTCCGTGAGGCGGCCGGGCTGCCCACACCGCCCGGGCTCATCGTCGCTCCCGAGAGCGCGCTCACCGGATACTTCCTCGAGGGCGGCGTGCGTGAGCTTGCCATCGAGGCGGGGCGCCTCTTCGAGGACCTGGCGCGCGTGCATCGCGAGAGTGGCGCGGCCGACATGGACGTGGCGCTGGGCTTCTACGAGCGCCACAGTAATCACATCTACAACTCGGCGCTGTATGCGTCGCTGGGCGGAAGTGACGCCGGCATCAGGCATGTGCATCGCAAGGTGTTCCTGCCGACTTATGGCGTCTTCGATGAGGAGCGCTTCGTCGCCGCTGGTGACAGCGTGCAGGCGTTCGACACCCGCTGGGGCCGCGCGGCGCTGCTCATCTGCGAGGATGCGTGGCACTCGATCGTGCCCACGATCGCGGCGCTGGATGGCGCGGAGATGCTGATCGTGCCGAGCGCCAGCCCCGCGCGCGGGCTGCAGCCGTCGGGGGATGATGACGAGCGCCCGGCCAGCATCGGGCGCTGGGAAAGGATCATGCAGGACATCGCCGGCGAGCACGGTGTTTTCGTGGCGCTGACACACCTCGTGGGGTTCGAGGGCGGCAAGGCGTTCGTGGGCGGATCGTTGATTGCGGGGCCGCGGGGCAACCTGATCGTGGAGGGGCCGGTCTTCGAGGAGGCGCTGGTGACGGCGTCGCTCGACTTGAGCGACATCGCGCGGGTTCGAGCGGAAATGCCTCTGTTGGCAGACCTCGAGGCCCGACTGCCAATGCTGGCCGGTGAACTGGCGCGTGCGGGGCAGCCGGGTGATACCGCCTCGCGGGGGTCCTCGGATCCCGGCGGCGCGGCGGCGACGTCGAGCTCAGGTACGCCGCCGCCAGACCCCCGCTCGACGGCATCACGCGACCGCCCCGCGCAGGCGGCGCTCTCCCGGACGCGTCGAGGCCCTTCGGTCGGGGTGCCGAACGTCACGGATGACGTGCTCGAGATCGACGCGCCGCTGGCGAAGCGGTGGCTGGTGGAGTTCCTGCGCGACGAGCTGACGCGGCGGCGCGGGTTCGAGAAGGCGGTGATCGGGTTGTCGGGCGGCGTGGACAGCGCGCTGGTGGCGTACCTGGCCGCGGAAGCGCTGGGGCCGGAAAACGTCACAGCCATCCGCATGCCCTATCGCACCTCGAGTGCCGAGAGCCTGGACCACGCGCAGCTCGTCATCGACGCGCTCGGCATCGAGAGCCGTACCGTGGACATCTCGGCGGCGGTGGATGGCACGGTGGCCGCCATCGGCGACACCGATCCGGCGCGCAAGGGCAATATCATGGCCCGGTGCCGAATGATCGTGCTCTTCGATCTTTCGGCGAAGCTCAAGGCGCTTCCGCTCGGCACCGGCAACAAGAGTGAACGGCTGCTGGGCTACTTCACCTGGCATGCCGATGACTCGCCACCGGTCAACCCGATCGGCGACCTGTACAAGACCCAGGTGTGGGCACTGGCGCGGTATATCGGAGTGCCGGCGGCGATCGTGGACAAGCCGGCGACGGCGGACCTCATCCACGGGCAGACGGATGAGATCGACCTCGGCGTGTCCTATGCGCGCGGCGACCGGATCCTGCACTTCCTGCTGAGCGGCTACACTCCCGAGGCGCTCGTTACTGCCGGCTTCACCGAGGCCGAAGTGGAGGCAGTGCGGCGGCGGCTTGACTCGACCCACTGGAAGCGGCGCCTCCCCACCGTGGCGATGGTGAGCCAGACGGCGATTGGGGAGTGGTATTTGAGGCCGGTGGACTACTAACAGCCAACAGCGTGAGGGGGAACGGCTCACTCGTCACTCCTCACGCTTTTCGGACACCACATGGACGCACGTCACCACAACATCCCAGAGTCCCGCCTCATGTCCTACTCCCGCGGGGAGATCACGACCCTCGTCATGCCGAACATGCAGAACGTGCTCGGCGACCTGTTCGGGGGCAACCTGATGGCGATGGTCGACCAGGCGGCGGCGGTGGCGGCGATTCGGCACGCCGGGGGCCGGGCGGTGACGGCATCGATCGACCGGGTGGACTTCCGGGAGCGCATTCCGGTCGGGGCGCTGGTGACCTGCATCGGTACGGTGGACTATGTGGGCAACAGCTCGATGGACATCACGGTGGAGGTCTATTCCGAGCTCGTCAGCACTGGCGACCGTCGCAACACGCACACGGCGCATGTGGTCTTCGTCGCCATCGACGAGCGCGGCAAGCCGATGCGGGTGCCCAGGCTGATCGCCGAGACGGATGAGGAGAAGGCACGCATGGAGCGCGCGCGACTGCACCGGGAGAGCATCAAGCGGTGAGCGGTGCCATTCTCGTCCTGAGCGGCGGGGGGGCCAAGGCCGCGGCCCACTGCGGCGCGGTGCGGGCGCTGCGCGAGCGGGGTATCGAGCCGGCGCGCTACGTAGCGACCTCGCTCGGCGCGGTGGTGGCTGCCGCACTTGCGTCGGGCGCCGAGCCGGACACGGTGGTGCGCACCCTGATGAACGAGGCCCCGGCGGGGATTCGCCCGCATCCGCTGGCGGCGGTGGCGGGTATCTATCTTGAGGGCCTGGTTCGTGCCCGGCCATTCCGCGAGGCGATCGGGCGCATCATCACCGCGCGCCGCTTCGCCGACCTCGCGGTGCCACTCACGGTAACGGCCGTGGACGTCGACAAGCTGGAACTGGTCACCTTCGGACATGGCGGCATCGACGCGCCGCTGCTCGATGTCCTGGCGGCGTCCTGTGCGCTGCCGCCCTATTTCCCGGCGGTGTCGTTGGGCGGCCGGATGTTGCGCGATGGTGGCCTGATGGGCCATGTCCCGCTGGCGGCGATAGGAGAGACCGGTGGGCTGCCGGTGATCGCGGTGGATGTCGGCCCCGGCTTCGACAATGGCCGCGAGCCCAAGCCGCCCGGCGGGCCGCCGCTGATCCGCGCCGTGGATGAATCGATCGGTATCCTCATGGCGCAGGTGACCGAGGATCAATTGGCGCGCTGGCGCCTCGAACGGGGCCCGATCCTCTACGTGCGTCCGAGAGTCGAGCGCAACGCGACGTTCAGCGCCGGTCGCGCGCGAGTCTATGCCGATGAGGGGTACCTTGCGATGCGCGAGGCACTCGGTGGTCTTGATTCCGTGGCCCAGCCGACCAGATTGCCGTGATCCGGCCGACCAGCCTCCACTCCACCCGGACAGTCGATGCGTGCCTCTGAAGTGATGGTAGTCGATCCAATCGTGGCGGTGGCGGGGGCGATGGCGAGTGAAGTGGCCATCATGTTCCGCAGCCGAAATATCTCGGTGGTACCGGTGGTCGACGACCACCGGACGCGCCGTTACCTTGGCACGCTGAGCGATCGCGAGCTGGTGACGCGTTGCCTCGCCGAGGGCAAGCACCCCTGGCACACCCGCGCCGACGCGCTCATGCGCACCAATACGACCGTCGTGGGCCCGGAGCATGAACTGGAGGGGATGGAGCTCCGCATGGACCTCGAGCCCAACGAATCCCACCTTCGCCCGACCATCACTGTCATCGACGCCGAGCGCCGCGTCGTCGGCTTCATCAGCCACCCCGAGCAGGTGCCCGGCATCCGCATGGTGTGGGGCTGATGGACGGACCCCGGCTCTTCACGCGAGAGGAGGCGGAGCGCACGCTGCCGCTGGTGCGTCGCATCGTGCAGGACCTGATGCTGGAGCATCCGGCGTGGCGCCGGGCGATCTCGCAGTACGAGCTCCTGGCGGCGGGTTCGGTGGCCGACGAGGGCGAGTCGCCCGCAGTGGCCGCGGCCCGGGTGGCGGCGGAGCAGCTCGCCGCACGGATCGACGTGTACCTGCGCGAGATCGAGCAGATCGGCTGCATGTTCCAGGGGTTCGAGGAAGGCCTGGTCGACTTCCGGTCGATGCGTGACGACCGGATGGTGCTGCTCTGCTGGCGCCACGGCGAGGAGCGCATCACGCACTGGCACGAGGTGGGGGCCGGCTTCGCGGGCCGCCGTCCGATCGATGATGCACTGTTGAGCGAGGTCAGCCGGTGAGCCTGTGGCTCTTCCTGCACCTGCTCGGCATGGTGCTGTGGATGGGAGGCGGCATCTCCGCGCTGGCGCTGGCGTTCGCGTCCAGGGGCGAGGCCCGGCCCGCCCTGGCGACGGTCACGCGGCTGCAGTGGGCGCTTGCCCGCAACCTGGTGTTTCCCGGCGCGCTGCTCACGGTGGTGTCGGGGCTGATCCTCACCATGCGGCTCATGAACACGCCGGCCATGGGCAATGGCTTCATGGTCACGATGCAGGTGGTAGGCATCGTGGGCGCGCTGCTGGTGCTGACGGTGTTGGTGCCGACAGCGGCGAAGCTGACGCGCCTCGACCCCACGGGCGGCCACGCGGCGTTCTTTGACCGGCTGCGTGCGCGGCAGCGGATGGCGGGAATGGTTGCGGCGGTGCTGGGGCTGGTGGCGCTGGTTTCCGCAGCGATTTACCGATACGGTGGGTAAGGCAGATAGGGCGGGTAGGGCGGGTAGGGCGGGTGGGGCGGGTGGGGCGGGTAGGGCGGGTAGGGCGGGTAGGGCGGGTAGGGCGGGTAG
>Ga0315287_10002080_pt1 | contig 18766 bp, 12 predicted proteins | sample YL17G11_0_MG_FD_205037 | JGI IMG/M metagenome (GOLD analysis project Ga0315287, IMG submission 205037) | Sediment microbial communities from Yellowstone Lake, YNP, Wyoming, USA - YL17G11_0 | ecosystem: Environmental > Aquatic > Freshwater > Lake > Sediment | place: USA: Wyoming | collected...
GCCTCGACGTCGCGCTGTTGCTGCGTCCAGAACCAGTGCTCGAGGCGCTCGAGCAATCCGCGCCGGCGTTCGGGCGCCTTTGCCGGGGCGAGGCTGGCGGCAGCGTCCTGCGGCTCGAATGCTTCGGATTGCGCTGGCGGGAACATCAGCGCCTTCGCAATCAACGGGAAGATGCCGAGTCCGGCCGGGTCGTTCATTGACAGCTGATGGGTGCGCATAGGAAATCCTGTTGTCCGGTTAGCCCTTCATGAAACAGTGGCGGGCAGAGATGATGCATTGCACAAATCGAATATAGGGATTCCCCCAAATTTCGTCAAATCAGTGTTTTGGATCAATGGTATCGGCGTGACCGATGACATGGCCAAGTCGTTGTCGCAACGCAGCAATTCGGCGTTCTCCGCCATCCCGACCACCTGATTTGTAGTGGGCAAAATGGTTCGTCGCCCCTGCCCGGAACGCCCATTGCAAACATCCCCGAGCTAATGGTGGGCGCTCACATCCGGTCGAAACGACGTTGGGCGACGGCTTCAGCCACGTGCGCACATGCGATGGCCGGACCGCCCGCGGAAGATCCGAATTGCTTGACATCCGCGTTATTTCGATTACTATGGAAATGTAGAACAACGCACCAGGGATGCGCTCGGAAATCGAGTGCAGCCCCGTTTCCCACCCTGCCCCGACAAAAGGACCTGTCCATGTCCGCACCCAGCGATGTGAAGGAAGCCGTCCGCGAGAAATACAGCCAGGCCGCGTTGCGCGTGAAGGCCGGGCAGAGCAGCTGCTGCGCCAGCGCGCCCGGCGCGACGGACTGCTGCGACCCGATCACCTCCAACCTCTACGATGCCGGGCAGGCGGGCGACGTGCCTGCTGGCGCCCTCCAGGCATCGCTCGGCTGCGGCAACCCGACCGCGCTGGCGGAGCTGAAGCCGGGGGAGACCGTCCTCGACCTCGGGTCGGGGGGCGGCATCGACGTCCTGCTGTCGGCGCGGCGCGTCGGCCCGACCGGCAAAGCCTACGGCCTCGACATGACCGACGAGATGCTGGCGCTGGCCGAGGACAACAAGCGCAGGAGCGGGCTTGCCAACGTCGAATTCCTCAAGGGCGAAATCGAGCACATTCCGTTGCCGGACAACGCGGTCGACGTGATCATCTCGAACTGCGTGATCAACTTGTCGGGCGACAAGGATCAGGTGCTGAAGGAAGCGTTTCGCGTGCTGAAGCCCGGCGGACGATTCGCGGTCTCCGACGTGGTCGTGCGCGGCGACGTGCCGGCGGCCATTCGCAAGAGCATGGAGCTCTGGGCCGGCTGCGTCGCCGGCGCCCTTTCGGAAATCGAGTATCGGAGCAAGCTGGCGAAGGCGGGATTCGGAAATATCGGCGTCGAGGTCACCCGCGTGTACGGCAGCGACGACGCGCGCGCATTCCTCGCGGCCGAGGGGTTCGAGGACGACGCCATTGCGCAGGAGGTGGGAGGCAAGTTCGTCAGCGCGTTCGTCCGGGCAGTGAAGCCGCAACCCTGATGCGCGCCGGGGTGCTGTGCAAGCTGATCGCCGGCGCAAGCGATACAGGACGTCACGGTCTGTGGCATTCCGGCCCGGTCCGGAGTCGTCGTCGACGGCGTCTACGTCGAGCGGCTCATGGCTCGATTGCGGGCTCGACTGCGGCATCCTCGTCCACGGCTTTGCCCGCGCGCAGCTACCCTGGCGGCAGCGCCCGCGCCAAAGTACAACGACAAGCGTGCGGAGCAGTCCGTTGCCACCGAAAATCGACGTTTGACCCGTGCCACCGGCTTCCCCGCACGCAGGCGCGCGCGCTTGAAATGCCTATCCTTGACTGAAATTGGCTTCGACCTGTGATAAGCTAACCCGGAATGCCCTTCGCGGGGTGGGATTTCCTATTCATTCGTCGTTGAATAGTCGATTCGCCCGATCGCGGGGCGCTACTTGGAACAAATATGACGATCACATTTCTCGTCCGCCGCGCATTGGCAGCCTGTGCCGCCTCAGCGTTCGCGTTGGCGCTGGCGACTGCTGAAGCGCAGCAGCCGCTGCGGGTCGCGCTTGTCGTCGGGAACACCCTGTACCCGGCGTCGCCCATCCGCAACGCCGTGAACGACGCGCGCGACGTCGCCGCGGCGCTGCGTGAGCTCGGATTCATGACCATCGTCCGGGAAGATGCTTCCCGTGCCGATATGGTTGCCGCTCTGCAGGAGTTCGGAAAGGCAAGCGACGGTGCGGAAACGGCGCTCTTTTTCTACGCCGGGTACGCGACCCGGATCAAGGAGCACAACTATCTCATCCCGGTCGACGCTGCGATGGCGCCCGCGGACGATGCCACCTTGTCTTTGGTCGATGCATCGTCGGTGCTCGAGCGGATGATCCAGGCGAAGACGCGATTCAATTTCCTGATTCTCGATGCCTGCCGCGAAAGCCCGTTCAAGGATGCCTTTCCGACCGCCGCCAAGGGCCTCGCGCAAATGAGCGCGCCGGCGGGGACACTCATTGCCTACGCCGCGGCACCCGGACAGACTGCCGCTGACGGTTCGGGCATGAACGGGCTCTATGCGCTGCATTTCCTGCAGAACCTCAGGATTCCGGATCTGCCCGCCGAGAGTCTCTTCAAGCGCGTGCGCGATGGTGTTGAACGTGATTCGAAGCTGGCGCAGACGCCATGGAATATCTCCACGACCGCAGACGACTTCGTCTTCAACGCAACGGGCCGCGGCACCACCAGCACCGCCGTGCTGATCCCGCCCGGCGCCGGACTGTCGGCGGATGCGGCGGCCGGCCTGGAACGGGAATTCTGGATCAGCGCAAGGGATTCCAATCGTGCCGAAGATATCCAGGCCTACATCGACCAGTATCCTTCCGGGGTCTTTGTCGTTCTCGCGAAAAACCGTCTCGCCGCCTTGCTCGCGAGCTCGCGCGTGGCGACGGCGGCGCCACGGCCATCGTCGCAGCAAGCCACGCCCGCCCCGGGTGTCGAATCACCCGCGGTCCCGATGCCCTCGGTTCCGACCACGAACATGCAGGTCGCCCCGCGGCCTGCGGCTTCGCCACGGTCGACCGGGGTCGAGGCCGAGGCCAACGCGGGACTGCCTGGCGGAGGCACCGCGTCGGCCGCCCGTGAGATCACCTACGCCGATGGTTCCGTCTATCGTGGAACAGTCCGTGGCGGTCAGCGCGATGGGACCGGCGAATACGTGTCGAAGTCCAACCGGTACCAGGGCGAATGGAAGGACGGCCTCATGCACGGCCAGGGCGTCTACAACTGGGACAATGGCGACCGTTACGAGGGTGAATTTGCGAGCGACCTGCCGCATGGCAGGGGAAAGTACCAATTCGCCAATGGCGATACCTACGCCGGCGATGTGAAGAGCGGCGTTGTGGTCGGTAACGGCACATATATTTCCAAGAACGGCGTCCGCTTCGACGGGTTCTTCGCCGGCGGCAAGCCGAATGGAACGGGCGTGTACCGCTATCCGAGCGGGGACCGCTACGAAGGCGAGGTGGTCGCGGGCAATCTCCACGGGAAAGGGCGTTATTTTCAGAAAGACGGCGGACGGATCGAAGCGCCATTCATGGACGGACTGGCGCAGGGCAGGGGAGCCGCCTACTTTTTCAATGGGGACCGCTACGAAGGCGACATCCGGCGCGGGCATCTGACGGGCCAAGGCACCTATTTCTACGCGAATGGCCTCAAGTACGAAGGGCAAGTGCTCAATGCTCTCCCCGAAGGGCAAGGCGTTCTTTGGCTGGTCGACGGCTCACGCTTCGAGGGTGTTTTCGAGAATGGGCTGCGCAAGGCCGCGGGCCTACTTGTGAACCCGGACGGCACGAGGACGCCCGCCAAGATCGTAAACCGCGTCCCGATGCCGTTGAACTGAGCGACAGAGCGTCCCCGCGACGGACGAGCGGAGCGGGAGCGCCGGTCAGGATGAACTGCCGAAGCGAAGCGCCGTAACCTGTAGTCGTCGCGACTTGCCCCACCCTGCGTCGCGCGCCATCGCGGTGTAGAACAGGAGTCGGTCAGAGACGAAAAGGCCGTCGCTGCCGGCGCCGACAACGCGCGTCGCGCCGCGAACGCTCCGTGACACTAGGCCGGTCAGGCCGCCGGCCCGCGCTTCGTTCTTGCGCTCGCTCCCGACGATGGGCGTCTTCTGGCGTGAAGAGCGGGCATGATCGAAAGACCCTCAGCCTCTCAGTCGCGAGGTTCCTGCGGTGGCTCGGCACGCTGCACTCGGTAGGGGTTGTCGGGCATCGGTGCCTCGCCCCGGCGCGCGCGGCAGGAACGCCGGCACCCGCGGCGCCGATCAGTTGGGCTTCTCGACGCCCTGATCGAACTGGAGTTCCCGCGTATCGCCGTTGGCGAAGCGGTAGACCCCCTTGCCATTTCGCACGCCGTTCGCGAACTGGCCGGCATACCGGTCGCCGTTGCTGTAGAAATGGGTGCCGGCGCCGGCCTGGAGGCCGCCCGCGAACTCGCCCTCGTACCGTTCGCCGTTCGCGAAGTAGTGAATGCCCCGCCCCTGCTTCACGTTGTTGCGAAACTCGCCTTCATACCGGTCGCCGCCGGCCAGCACCAGCTTGCCCTTGCCGCTGAACAGGTTGTCGACAAACTCGCCGTCATAGCTGTCGCCGTTGGCGAAGCGGTAGACGCCGCGCCCGTGCTTGAGACCGCGCAGGAAGTCCCCTTCGTAGCGGTCGCCGCTCTTGGCCGTCTGGATACCCTTGCCGCCGAAGCGATCGTCGGCGAATCCGCCTTCGTAGCGGTCGCCATTGGCGAATACGTAGATGCCCTGCCCGACGCGGACGTCGCCCTGGACCTCGCCGTCGTAGCTGTCGCCGTTGGCCAGCGCCACCCGGATGCGTTTGGGCGCCGCTGCGGTCGATGCGCTCGTCGGCGGCAGTGAAGGCGCCGGCGCGGTGGCCGGTCCCGCGGGCGCGGCCAAGGCGACGACTTGCGGGGCCGGTGCGGCCGGTGCGGTGACCTGCGGCGCCGGCGCGGCGCGGGCGGTGGGCTGTGGCACTGCAGCGGCCGGTGTGGCGACCTGTGGCGCTGGCGCGGCGCGTGCGGTGGGCTGTGGCGCTGCAGCGGCCGGTGTGGCGACCTGTGGCGCTGGCGCGGGCGGTGCGCTGACCTGCGGCGCTGCAGCGGCCGGCGCCACCGGGCGCGGCGGCGCCGCATCGGAGGGCATGGCCGTTGACGTCACGGCAGGTGGCGCCGCTTGCACGATGGCGTGCGCCTGGGGGGGTGCCGCGATCGCCGCCGGCGGCGAGGTGGCCGCCACGGCCCCCGTCAGGCGCATGATGTTGGCGCGCGCCAGATTGGCGTAGCGGCCTTTCGGGTACAGGTCGAGGTAGGCCTCGAAGCCTTCGCGGTTTCCCGCGCCCTTGGTGTCTTTCCAGAATTCGTCTTCGCGCTGGGCGTCGTCACCGGCGGATGCCCCCGGCGATGCCGCAGCGGCAGCGGCTGCGCCAGCGGGCGCTGCGTAGAAGTAGAAATTCCCGATCGCGTCGTTCGACACGTACGGCCGCTGGGCGTGCCCGACCGACGCGGCCAGCTGCTCGACCGCGGTCCTGACCTCCAGTGCCAGCGCGTCGATGCCCAGTCCTGGACGCCGCATGCGCGCGACGAGTTCCCGGGTGAACACGCCGTTCGCATTCGCGTCCCGCTCGCTCAGCGAATCGAGCGCCTGCTGGCCCCGGCTCGCCGAAAAGACCACCACTTGCCCTTTGGCGATATCGGGCGGCGTGAGCCCGCGGGCGGCGCCGATGGTCCGGCCGCGGGAGCGCAGCGGGTTGTCGCGGCAGGCATCGACCACGATGAGGCTGAACTGCGGCTTGGCCTTGTCCAGCTCCTCCAGCACCGAGTTCACCGGGTAGGAGGTCTTCTCGATCTGCGATTCGGTCTCGCCGTCGATGTCGGTGGGCAGCAGGTAGTTGCCGGTTCGCGTCTGCACCCCGTGGCCGGCGTAGAACACCACCACGTCGTCACCGCCGGTGATGCGGTCGTAGAAGGCTTCGAAGGCCTTGACGGTGCCCCTGTAGTCGAGGTCCCGGAATTTCGCCACCGCGAAGCCGGCGGCCTCCAGTTCCCGCGCCACCGCGTCGGCGTCGTTGCCCGCTTTCTCGAGCTTGGGCACCAGCTGGTAGTTGTCGTTGCCGATCACCAGCGCCAGCCGCTTGGCATGGACCGGCCACGCGCACAGGCACACGAGTACACCGCCAACAACCAGTCTGTGCAAACGCTGGTTCATGTTCTCCATTTCGCCCCCTCCGGGCGACATCATGCCACCTTAACCTTGAAATGTATCGGATCACGATGTCGTCGCGACCCGCGGCACCGCGCCCTGCCGGCGGCGCGGGCCCGAGCCAATGGCGGCCGGCACGCGGTGCCGCCCACCCTGATCCCCAACAATCAACGCTTGACTTGATAAGCGCGTTCGGCATCTTCCTGCTTACAAAGTTCCCACAGTTGCGGGCTGGCGCTCGGCGCACGCCTCGGCATGAAGAACATCGGAAAACCGTGTGCGGGAAAATCGCATGCACGGTTTGATGAGGGAGGGTAGGCGAGAGCCTGCTCTCTACGCTACCCATTTCGGGCAGCCGCCGGGCATTGCGCGCGGCAATGCCCAGGCGATAAACTACCTTCGCAAGTCCGACCATTCGATCGATGGGTGCTCTCAGGAGCATGGGGTGAGTCACCGATGAACGCATTGCTGCGATCACGCTCGCTACGAGCGTATGTTTCTGCGTTGATGTTCGCCGTTGCCGGCGTGGCCACCGTACCGGCGCAGGCGACCGCCTATACCAGCGATCAGAGCAACCTCTGGTTCAGCACGAGCAATCTCGGCTGGGGAGTCCAGTTGACGGAAAAGGGCCCCGTCATCTTCGCTGCGCTTTACGTTTACGACGACGCGGGCACGGCGCCGAACTGGTACGTCGCGACGCTCGCGCCGCAGTCGACGCCGTCGGCCTGGGCGGGAAATCTCTACGCGACCGCCGGGCCGTGGCTGGGCCCGCCGCCGTCGAACCTCGACGGGCTGGGCCTGCGCAAAGTGGGGACCATGAGGTGGCAGGGCGCCGGCTACTACCTGGAGCCCGGCATGCTCACTTATTCGGTCGACGGTCAGTCGATGACCGAAAAAATCATTCGCGAGACCGGCAACATCGTGGACGAGTACAGCGGCCGCTACGCGGCAGCGCGCACCTGGACCGATTCCTGCGACGGATCCTTCGAGGACACCGTCGAGCTGGCGATCGCCCAGAGCCCGCCGGTGATCAACATTGCGTGGCGCGACCAGGTCGCCGGTGTCGATTGCAGGTTTTCGGGGAACCTGGAGCAGGAACCCACCTACGGAAACGTTACGGGCGCTTACAGCTGCGGCAGCGAGAACGGCAAGTCCAAAGTCTTCGAAATGCTGGTGCTTGGCGAAAAATTCACCGCACGCTGGACCTCTGACGCGAATGACAAGGGTTGCCACGTCGAGGGCGAACTGACCGCGGTGCGCCGCCGCTGACGGCAGCGCCAGCGCAGCCATCCGGTCGAGGCGTTCCAGCGGGGGCAGGGTTGGGAGCAGCTGGTCACTCCGGCCCGGACCGGGCTGGGTGCTCGCGCAGAGCAGGCGGTCGGGATCGAGTTCGCGCAGCCGTTCCCGCGCGGACGGCAGACGAGCGCAGTAACGCAGCAGGCGCTCGCCTCCCGCGCGGTCAGCGGCCTCAAGGTGCGCCGAGGCGTCCACGGAAAACCCGCCCCCATGCTCCCATGGTGCCATTGCCCATGCGTCATCGCCCGTCCGCCGGTCGCGCCGCACGAAGGCGCGCCGGCGCTCGCCGTGGCATGCCGTCCCCGCACCATCCCTGCCCCAGGCGCCCGGCGAACCGGGCGTGGAGATTAGGGTCTGCGAGGAAATAACTTGGACATTTGGCCGCTGGATTGGGAGGCGATGCCGGGCGCGGATCGCGCCGTGTTGCGAGCCACACAAGCGATTCGCAACGACGCAGCGCGTCCCAGGCCCAGCGAGTCAAATGTTCAAGTTGTTTGCGAGCAGGCGCCTATAGTGGCGGGCACGGGGCGCACCCCGCCGACGGATGGAAGGCCTGACCGTGAAGCGTCAAGAGGTTGTGTCTGGAGCGCCGGAGTCGGCGGACGGGTGCGCCGCCGCCGGCGCCTTGATGCGGACGGTGATTGACGTGCAGAATCGTTCGCACCCGAAACGCTCGAGGCGTTCAGGATCTGAAGGCGGGACGACGGGTTCCGGCCCATGGTGTCGGGAATTGGACCTGACCCCATTTCGACTGGCGCTCCTGCTCGTGCTGGCAGCCGCGGCGGCGGCGGCCTTCGCGCAGGATCCGTTTGCCGCGTCGCGGCGGAACATGGTCGAGCAGATCCGCGCGGTGGCGCGCGACGCTGCGGGCGCTTCCGGCAAGCCGGCGATCGACGACCGGGTCCTCGCGGCCATGGACCGGGTGCCGCGGCACCGCTTCGTTCCGCCCGGCCAGGTCGGCACTGCCTACGCCAACCGCCCGCTGCCGATCGGCTACGGCCAGACGATCTCGCAGCCTTACATCGTCGCGCTGATGACCGATCTCATCGATCCGCGGCCGGACGCGGTCGTGCTCGAGATCGGCACGGGATCCGGGTACCAGGCGGCGATCCTGGCGGAGCTCGTGCGCACGGTGTGCACGATCGAGATCATCGAGCCGCTGGCGAAGGAGGCGGAAGCGCGACTGCGCAGCCAGGGCTACAGCCGGGTGCGGACCCGGGTCGGCGACGGCTATTACGGGTGGGAGGATTGCGGGCCGTTCGACGCGATCGTCGTCACGGCGGCAGCGAGCCAGATTCCGCCGCCGCTGGTGCGGCAGCTGAAGCCCGGCGGCCGCATGGTGATTCCCGTCGGCGCGCCGTTCCTGGCGCAGCACCTCACGCTGGTCGACAAGAGCCGCGACGGAGTCGTGTCGACGCGCCAGGTCCTTCCGGTGCAGTTCGTGCCGCTAACGGGCGCGCGTTGAAGGCGGGCAGCGACGCCCCGCTGACCTCCACGCGGCGCCGTCGCCGCGGCCGCAGCGCCGCCGTTGCCGCCGCACCGATGCCGCCGTGATCACGCCGCCTCTCGCCGCCATCGCGCTCCTCTCCGCCGCCACACTCGGCTACGAGATCCTGCTGATGCGGCTGTTCTCGATCATCCAGTGGCACCACTTCGCCTACATGATGATCAGCGTGGCGATGCTGGGCTACGGCGCCGCCGGAACGTTCGTCGCCGTGGCGCAACGCTTCCTGTGCGCGCATTTCGCGCCGGTATTCATCGCCGCCGCCACGGCGTTCGGCGTCACCAGTGTCGGCGGCTTCCTGATCGCCCAGCAGATCGCGTTCAATCCGCTCGAGATCCTCTGGGATCCGCAGCAGCCGCTGCGCCTCTGCGCCGTCTACGCGCTGCTGTTCGTGCCGTTTTTCTGCGCCGCGACGTGCACCTGCCTCACGTTCACGCGGTTCGGCGGGCAGGCGCATCGCGTCTACGCCTTCGACATCGCCGGCGCCGGCATCGGCTGCCTGGGCATCCTGGCGCTGCTGTTCGCGCTCACGCCGTCGCAGGTGCTCGTCGCCGTCGGGACGACCGGCGCGATTGCCGCCGCGGTGGCCGTGAAGCCGTGCGGCCTCTCCCGGCGAATCCTGCCCGCCGTGCTCTTCGGCGCCGCGCTCGCCGGCCTGCTCATGCTGCCGCGCGACTGGACGGGCCTTCGTCTGTCCGAGTACAAGGAACTGAGCCAGGCGCTGGCCATCGACGGCACGAGGATCGTGGCCGAGCGCTCGAGCCCGCTCGGCCAGGTCACCGTCGTCGAAAGCGCCCGCATTCCGTTCCGGCATGCCCCCGGCCTCAGCCTCGGCGCGAAGCACGAGCCACCGCCCCAGCTCGCGATCTTCACCGACGGCGACGCGATGAGCGCACTGGTGCGCTACGACGGGCGGCGGGCGCCGCTCGCCTATCTCGGCGACCTCACTTCGGCGGTTCCCTATCACCTGCGCGATCGCCCGCGCGTGCTGGTGCTCGGTGCGGGAGCGGGCGCCGACGTGCTGCAGGCGATCTACCACGGCGCCGCTGCGATCGACGCCGTGGAGCTCGATGGGCAGGTCGTCGATCTCGTCGAGCGCGAGTTCGCGGCGTTCTCCGGCCGGCCGTACAGCGAGCCGGCGGTGCGCGTGCACGTCGCCGAAGCGCGCCGCTTCATCGCCGCGCACCCGGACCGCTACGATGTCATTCAGGTGGCGTTGCTCGACGGGTTCGGCGCGTCGGCGGCGGGACTGCACGCGCTGGCGGAGAGCTATCTCTACACCGTCGAAGCGCTCGGCGGTTACCTGCAGCACCTGGCGCCGGACGGGCTGCTCGCGATCACCCGCTGGGTCGGCCTGCCGCCGCGGGACATGCTGAAGCTCTTCGCCACGGCCGTCGCCGCGCTGGAACGGCAGGGCGTGGCGCAACCGGGGCGGCAGCTCGCGTTGATCCGCGGCTGGCGGACGGCGACGCTCCTCGTGCGGAACGGCGCCTTCACCGAACGGGAGATCGCGGCTCTCAAGGCGTTCTGCCGCGCCCGTTCGTTCGACGTCGACTACTACCCGGGCATCCGGGAGGACGAAGCGAACCGCTACAACGTGCTCGAAGCGTCCTGGCTGCACGACGGCGCCGTCGCGTTGCTCGGTCCGGCGCGAGACGCGTTTCTCGACCGCTACAAGTTCGACCTCGCGCCGCCCACCGACGACCGCCCCTTCTTCTTCCACTTCTTCAAGTGGCGCACGCTGCCCGAACTGCTGGCGCTGAAGGAGCGCGGCGGTCTGCCGCTGCTGGATTGGGGCTATCCGGTGCTGATCGCGACCCTTGTCCAGGCCGTGGTGGCCGGCACGCTGCTGATCCTGTTGCCGCTGCTGTTGACCCCACGATCGGCGAACTCCGGCGCGAGCGGCGTGTCGCGGGCTCGCGTCGGCGGTTATTTCGCAGCACTCGGCGGCGGCTTCATGTTCATCGAAATCGCCTTCATCCAGAAATTCATGCTGTTCCTCGGCCACCCGCTCCTTGCCGTCGCTGTGGTCCTCTTCGCGTTCCTGAGCTTTGCCGGTCTCGGGAGCCGCTACGCCGGGCGCCGGCAAGCGGTCGCGGCGGCGCCGCGCACGGCGACCCGTCCGGTCGCTGCCATCGGCCTCATCGCGCTCCTTTACATCGTCGTGTTGCCGCACGTTTTCCGGCAGCTCGTGCCGCTGCCGGATGCGGCCAGGATCGCGTTGGCGGCGGGACTCATCGCGCCGCTGGCGTTCGCGATGGGGATGCCGTTTCCGCGGGGGCTCGCGCGGCTCGCCCAGCGCGCACCGGCGCTGGTCCCGTGGGCCTGGGGGATCAACGCCTGCGCGTCGGTGGGGGCGGCGATCCTCGCCACGGTGCTGGCGGTCCACTTCGGCTTCGATGCGGTGGTCGCGCTGGCGGTGGCGATGTATGGGCTGGCCGCAGCGGCCGGGCAGCGGTTGCTATCCGCAGCGTGAGCCGGTGAAATCGACGTTTCATGGCGGCGCGAATGTTGCCGGCGTGGGACACCTCGCTCGCTCCGGCGCGGGGCAGGCACGAGCCCGCCCGGCGTCGCGCCGGTGGGCGAGCGTCGACGGAGGCGGCTACCAGGCGAGGCGCTGGCCGAACTCGAAGGCCGGGGCGGGCGGGAGCAGCGGATCAGCGGAGGGATCGTGCGTAGCGTCGGTGGCCGCCCACAGTGGCGGGCCGCAGGCGGGGGGCGGCGGGGTGGCTGCGACCGGCGCGAGGCCGGTGACGGCCGAGCGCAGGGGTGAGTTGGGGGCGAGCACACGAAGGTGCGGTGGCGGTGGCGGCGTGGCGGCGGCACCAGGGCGGCAAGGCGGTCGAGCAGCTCCAGCGGCGTCAGGAGCAGCGGAGCGTTCCCGGCCGGACCGGGCTTGGTGCCCGCATAGAGCAAGCGTGCGGGATCGAGTTCACGCAGCCGGTCCAGGGCGAAGGGTGGCCGGGCGAGAGTTGCGCAGCCGCCGCTCACGCCCGGCGCGGTCAGCGGCCTCGAGGCGCACCGAGCCGTCGACGGCGAAGCCGCCGCCGGGTTGCCATTGCGTCATCGCCCGGGTGTCATCGTCTGGCAGCAGGCCGCGGCGCACGAAGACGCGCAACAACCGCCGGCGCACCTGCGCCTGCACCTGGGCGATGGGGTTGGCATCGACCCCGGTCGCGGCAGTGAAGATGCTCCCGCCGGTGGTGGCGGCATCGAACACGCCGTCGATGACGGCGCAGTGGAAGTGGAGAGGGGCATTGAGGCTGGAACCGAAGCGGTGGACGAAGACTACGGCGCCGAGGCGCGCCGTGCTCCCGGCGCCTGGACCATGTGCGCGCAAGCATTGCTCCACCGCGCGCAGGAACAGGCGCAGAGCATCACCATGGAGATCGGCATCGCGGTGCAGGAAGTAGCGCAGGCGCTTGGGCACCGCGAGCACCCACTGGCGCAGCGGCAGCAAGGGCACGACGTGATCGGTCAGATGCGCCGCCGTCGCCGCCATGCGCCGGGTGTTGCACGAAGGGCAGACGCCGCGTCCCTGGCACGAGAAGGCTACCGGCAAGTCGTGCCCGCATTGCCCGCAGCGGGCCCGGGCAAAACCGCGGGCGAGGATGCCGCACTCCAGGTAGCGACGGAAACTGCGCTCCGCATACTCCGGCACCGACGCGTGGTCGTGGTCCTCGCGGCGTTGGTCGAGCCGGGTCTCGAGGTGTTGCTGGACGCAGCGATAGAGCAGGCTCCGGCTCGGGTCGCGCCGCCGATATCGCGCCGGCGCCCTGCCTCTGGCCCGGCGCTCGACCTGCGGATCCGCTCATTGGAGGTGTCCGCGATGTAGAGGTTGCCGCTGCTGTCGACCGTCACTCCGTTCGCGAAGCTGATGCTGGCGTTGGTCGCCAGGCCACCGTCGCCGCCGAAGACGTTGTTGCCGTTGCCGGCAACGGTGGTGATGATGCCGGCGACGGTCACCTTGCGGACCACGCTGAAGCCCTGGTCGGCGATGTACGGGTTGCCGCTGCCGTCCACGGCGAGACTGCCCGGATTCAGCCTGGCCGCCGTCGCCTGGCCGCTATCGCCGCTCAAGGCGAGCACGCCGGTGCCGGCAACCGTCATGATCACGCCGGTGTTCGCGGCAACCTTGCCGACTCGGTTGTTGATGGAGTCGCTGAGGTAGACATTGCCGCTGCCGTCGACCGCGATGCCGCGCGGTCGGGGGAGACTCACCCCGGTGGCCGCGTTCCCGGTGGTGAGCCTCCCGCATCAACGTCAGGGGGCAGGCTTCGATGTCCGCCTGCCTTGCTTGTCGGCAGAGCACCGACTGCGCCGGCGATGCGCTGGCTGCCGTGCAGGCCGGAGAACAAGCGGATAATGCGCCGGCTGTCGGGCGGCGCATGGTACGCGGCATCCGATTGGCTTGGATCGATGGCATGAGGGAGCGTCCGGGCGGACGCGTGGGCCTTCGCTCGCACCCACAGGAGAACTCCGGCGCGAGAGCGAAGCCGTTCGACCAAACCACCGTGTCCATTTCCACGCGGCTTGCCGAAAACGTCAATTGATCGCGAAGAGCCGTCACGATCCGGGGACCGAAGCGATCAGCGAAGGCACATCGAGCAATTACACATTGCACCCGACGACGCCATGCCGCCACCTGCCGTCGAGCCGGCGATTCCCTCGGTCGCGCCCTCCATCAGGAGGCGCATCCGTGCATGGTCCACCTCGCGCTGGGCAAGGAGCGCCGAGAACGGATGGTTCGGCGCAAGAATGAGGGCAACATGCGATTTTGCAGGTGCGCCAGGGTATGGGCGTCCAGGGTCAGGATCAGCGCGACCAAACTCCGTTCGAAAGCCGTGAACGCCCCAACCTTCTACGGCATCAAGGTCAGCAGGTAGCCTTCGATCTCCGGCGCCGTCTTGCGTGTGCCCAGCGGGTGGACTGCGCCCGCGATAAGCGCGGGGCCGCGCAGGCCAAACAGGTAACGGATGATCAGCAAACCATCGGTCAGCGCATCGGTGGCGCCATTGCCATCGACGTCGAGGAATGGCCGAATGGCATCCAGATATGTCTTGATTGCCGTCGCATCGATGCGGGTGGCGGTGGGTCCTGCGGCTCCGGCAATCAGTGCGTTGCCGGTGAGGCCGAACAGATAGCGGATGACGAGCAGGCCGTCGGTGAGGGCGTCGTACCTGGTGGCGGTGACGCTGACATCGACATCGAGCAGCGGCGTGTCGGGCGCCGGCTTCACGGTGTCCGAGGGCGGCGACGGCGCGCTGCTGCCGAGGTCGTTGGTGGCGATGACCTCGAAGGTGTAGGCGACGCCGTTGACGAGCCCAACCACCATGTGGCTGGTGGCGAGGCTGCCGGCGTTGCTGTCGACCGGGCCGCCCGGGACGGTGCTGACCGTGGCGCCGATGCGCACGCTGGTGCTGTCCAGTCGGACCGCCAGGGGATTGGCGACGAGGCTGGCGCCATTGCTCACCAGCCCGCCGCCGGGCTTCGCCATCACCGTGTAGCCGGTGATCGGGCGGCCACCGTCGTCCTCCGGTGGCGCAAAGCTCACCGCGGCCGACTGGTTGCCGGGAACCACGCCGCCGATGACCGGCGGATTCGGTGCCGTCGGCGTCTTGACGGCATAGGGCAGCGCGCTCGACGCGCTCGCGGCGTTGAAGGCGTTGCCGCCGTAGGTGGCCGTGATGCTGTGACCGCCCACCGCCAGGTTGCTGGTGTTGCACACCGCCCTGCGGGCATTGACGCTGCCGCTGCTGAGGGACACCGCATCGCAATTGAAGGAGACCCCGTTGTCGGTGAAGGCGACGCTGCCGGTGGGGGCGGTGCCGATCACCGTGGCGGTGAACGAGGCGGTATTGCCGTCGTAGCTGAAGTTGACGGGCGAGGCGCTCAGGCTGGCGGTGGTGGTGAACTTCGGGGTCACGCTGTTCGACGCCGCCGATGCCGGTCCGATACCGATCGCATTGCTCGCCTTCACCGTGAAGGTATAGGCGGTGCCGTTGGCGAGCCCGGTGACGAGATGCGAGGCGCTGGTGGAGCCCGCATTGGTGTCGGCGCCGCCGGCCGGGCTGGACGTCACCGCGTAGCCGGTGATGGCGCTGCCGCCGTCGTTCGCCGGCGCCGTGAACGTCACCGTGGCATTCGCGTTTCCCGCGCTGGCGTTGACCGCGGTCGGCGCAGGGGGTGCCTGCAGAGCCCGTCGGGCCGCAAAGCGGATCGCCGGCAACCCGTTGAAGGTCACGGCGCCGGACGTCGCGCTGCCCGGAAGCGCATAGGTGGTGGCGCTGGAGGCCGTCAACGAATGGAATGTGCCCGGGACCGCCGAGGGTACCGGCTGCAGCCCGGCAAAGCCGCCCGCGCCCTGCCTGGCCACATTGAGTACGTTGGCCGAGCCGAGGACGTTGTTGGGGGTGAACGTGATGACGTCGGTCGCAAAGCAAAGCGCGGCATTGGCGGCCCCTTGCGGCAGTGCATTCAGCGCGAAACTGAAATCGTCGCAGGCTCCGCCAGGCGTGATACTGCGCTGGAACAGGGCGACCGGCGCGCCGGAAGCGTAGTAGTAGCTCTTGGTCGGGAACGTCACGACCCAGTCCGTTGCCATCCCGAACGCCGATTCGTCGGCCAGTTCGTCGTACATGAGGTTCTGCATCAGCACCGCGCTGACGGCGTCGACAGCCCGCGGAAAGCCGCTCGCCGATATCAGCGAGGCGCCGAATCTTACGTCGGCCCGCGCCGGATTCACGTCGCCCAGGTTTGGCTGGAAGCTTGCCGTGCTGAAGTACAGGGGCGTCGCGCTGAAGGCGTCGAGCGCCGTCGGCACGGCTGCATGGGTGGTGCCGGCGAGAACGTTGACGACCTCCGCGTAGCCCATCACCTTTCCCGTGGGGGCCTGCGCGTCCGCTGCCGCCGCTGCGTCGGTTGTCGCGCAAGTGGCCACGCCGTTTACCGGGGTGACCGCGGCGAATGTCTGCGATCCCGACGCATAGGTCGCCATTTCGATGACCTCGATATGCCCTTCCAGCGTACGGTCCAGCCCGTCTCCCATGCCGTCGCCGACGTAAATGAAATTGCGAAACGACACCGGCGCAACGGGAAAATGCGGCGTGGTGCAAGCGAGGCTGTTGGTCGCGATCTGTCCGCCACCGGACCCGCTCGGACTCACCGCTGCGGCCCAAGTCTGGGACGGTGCGAGAAAGAGGTTGAAATCGAGTACCACGGCGCCGGCCTTGCCTTCGCGTATCGACACCCGGAGCGCCTTGGCCTTGGTGCCGTCGGTGTTGGTCAGCGAGAAGACGGTGTTGTTCGGCGAGCCGCCGACGGTGCGCGCGCTGAAATAGGGGAACAGCAATACCTGCCCGAGCCCGCCGGGATTCACGCTCACGGCCTGCACTCCGCCACAGCAGGCCGCGAGGAGCGCGGCGGCGACGGCGTTCGCCCGCCACCTGTTCGCAACGTTGCTCATGTCGCTCGCCAGCTCACGGAATGGCCGTGCTGTACGCGACGCCGGAGAACTTGTGCGGTGCGGTCGCCGTGGTCTTCCCGTTGACGCCGCCGGGCAGCACGCCGTAGTTGCTGAATCGCGCGGCGAACCCGATCGCCGGCAATCCGAAGAAGGACATGCTCGAGAAGCTCGTCGGCGGCCCGGGCGGAGCGATGACCGTCGCGGTGTCCGTGGTCAGCACGTGCACGCCGGCGGGGACGCCCGTCTGGGCGAACGTGACACTCGCCCAGTTGTCGGTGACTGCAGCCGGTACGCTGAGCGTGAACCGGTTGGCCGACCCGAGCAGGTTGGTGGAATTGAACGAGATCGCGTTCGTCGCCCAGCAAAGCGCCGGGACCGCCGCGGGCAGGCCGCCGGGCGGCGCGGGGGTGAACCCGGGCAGCGTGATGGCGATGTCGTCGCACGCGCCGAACGCCGTCAGGCTGCGCTGGAACGGATGCTGCACAAACCCGGTGGTGACGTAATGCCGCTTCGTCGGAAACGTCACGATCCAGTCGGTCGCCTGCTGGGAGAAGGACGCGATGGCAAACTGGTTCAGCAGGCTGTCTCGCATCAGCACCGCGCTCACCGCGTCGTGGCCCGTGAAGAAGTCGGCGACAATCGTCTGCGTCGGCGATGTCCACACGGCGATGGGGTCCGCTTCGGACAGGGTCGGCCTGATGGTCCCGGTATCTGTGTAGTTGCTTTGGGCTTTGAACGATTCGAGCACCGTCGGCTCGGCCGCGTACGCGGTGCCCGCAAGCGAATTGCGGATTTCGGCGTGGCCCATCAGCTGCCCCTGGGGCGGCTGCTGCTCCAGCTGGGCCGTGACGGCCGAGGTGGCGCACGTGGCGACGCCGTTGACCGGGGTGATCGCGATCGCCGTCTGTGAGCCCGGCAGATACGTGGCCATCTCTATGACCTGAACGTAGCCTTCCAGCGTGCGGTCGAGCCCGTTTCCGACGCCGTCGCCGACATAGGCCAGATTGCGAAACGACACCGGAACGCCGGGGACAAGTCGTGGCGGCGGATTGCCTTCCCCGCCAATGGGTTGGGGCGCGAATCCGGCATCGGAACAAGCGGTGCTGCCGGTGGAGATCTGTGCGCCGCCGGACGCGCTCGGACTCACTGCGGCGACCCAGGTCTGCGACGGAGCGAGAAACAGGTTGAATCCGAGGACCTGCTTTCCCGCCTTGCCCTCGAGGAACGACACCCCGACCACCGTCGCAATCGGCCCCGCGTTCGACAGCGATATGATCGTGGTATTGGGCGAGCCGCCGGCCGTGCGCGCGCTGTAGTAGGGAAACAACAGCACCTGGCCGAGCCCGGTGGAACTGATGCTGACGGCCGCGGCGGGACCAGCGCCCAGTGCAAGCAGGCCCAGAGCCAGCACGCGGGCCTGCCGCCGATTGAGCTGCTTCCTCATTTCCCCTCCGCTCGGCCCGCACTATGCCGTTTCGGCAACGCTACGACTAACTTGTCCCGTTTGCAACAATTGAGTCGCAGGACTCGGCCCCGACCGGGGCGGGATGGGCGCAGAACGGGCAGCGGCGTAATGGCTGCGGGTGCATAGCCCGACATTCCGCCATCAAGCGCGGATTCGCGCAATCGATGACTTTGGCAGGCCGGCCAAGGCCCGCCAAGACGGGATCGAGTTCACGCAGCCGGTCCAGGGCGAAGGGTGGCCGGGCGAGAGTTGCGCAGCCGCCGCTCACGCCCGGCGCGGTCAGCGGCCTCGAGCCGCACCGAGCCGTCGACGGCGAAGCCGCCGCCGGGTTGCCATTGCGTCATCGCCCGGGTGTCATCGTCTGGCAGCAGGCCGCGGCGCACGAAGACGCGCAACAACCGCCGGCGCACCTGCGCCTGCACCTGGGCGATGGGGTTGGCATCGACCCCGGTCGCGGCAGTGAAGATGCTCCCGCCGGTGGTGGCGGCATCGAACACGCCGTCGATGACGGCGCAGTGGAAGTGGAGAGGGGCATTGAGGCTGGAACCGAAGCGGTGGACGAAGACTACGGCGCCGAGGCGCGCCGTGCTCCCGGCGCCTGGACCATGTGCGCGCAAGCATTGCTCCACCGCGCGCAGGCCAGAGCGACGGTCGAACCCCAGCACGCTCACTACTGGCGCGGCCACCGTAGGATGCGAGAGGACTAGGAGCCTGTCGGACTTAGGGGTTCGAAAGCGAAACGGTGGGAGAGCGAGGACAGATGTTGACGATTTCGACGCACCT
>Ga0315287_10002082_pt1 | contig 18756 bp, 10 predicted proteins | sample YL17G11_0_MG_FD_205037 | JGI IMG/M metagenome (GOLD analysis project Ga0315287, IMG submission 205037) | Sediment microbial communities from Yellowstone Lake, YNP, Wyoming, USA - YL17G11_0 | ecosystem: Environmental > Aquatic > Freshwater > Lake > Sediment | place: USA: Wyoming | collected...
CGAATAGCGAACTCCGGCCGTCGCGTAAGCCGCGCCACAGGCCAGGCGCCTGCGAAGCACGCAATGACGCTGGCCACCGGCCCTCCAGCGGGGAAACTATGGACTCGCCCAATTCATTGGTACAATTCCAGTTGGCAGGCCACCAGAATTGCCGTGCCGCGTGGACAGCAGAGTACTCATACCTGACGGAAGCGCCATGCATAGGCCGCTGAACCGCTTCTGCCTCCACAACCGTGAATGATTGTCAGCTAGCTTAATTGGAGGGGAATGGGATGCCGGTCGCCGAAACAATCGGAGCCGCAGCGCTCGTCGGGATACTGGTGCTTGCAGTACTGGTGGGGTATCTCATCAGCGTGGTCAAGAGGATCACCGGCGACATCAATACGCTGAGGCAGCTCGCCAGTACGTCAGACCAGGCTGTGGTTGGCAACCTGCGCACTGAGCTGGGGCGGCTGTCGGAAACGGTGGCCGCAGCGGTGGGCGACTCAGCCAGAGTGATGAAGGAGGAGCACGCCCAGCTGGCGGATTCCGTCGAACTGACACGCAGCAACCTGCTCGCCGCGCTCAAAGACCAGCACAGCAGCCTCGCCGAGCTGGCCAGCACCCAGCAGCAGAGCACCGTCAGCAGGCTGGCGCTTAACGAAACCAATGTTGTCACAGCACTGCGCGAGCTGCACAAGCAGCAGGCGGTCGCCGATGCCGCGGCGGAGGCACTTGCCGTGAAGACCGCCGTCGAAACAGTCGCTGGCGAGGTGCGGCGGGAGCTGGGGCAGGCGTCAGAGGCGTTGCTGAGCAAAGTCAGCGGATCCATCCACGAACTGCATGCTGAGCTGGGCAAGCTGCCAAATTCCATCGGACTGGTGCACAGCGAGCTGAGCAGCGCGTTGAAAGCGCAGGGCAGCGAGCTTCGGGAGCTGGCCGGCACCCTGCACCAGAGCACCTCCAGCAGGCTCGCGGAGCACGAAACAACCGTGATTTCCGCGCTGCACGAACTCCGCGACGTGCGGCAGGCCGAAGCAGGCGCGCGAGCTGAGGTGGCAACGGCGGAAGCCAGTTACCTGAAGCCAATTGCGACCATCGCTGGCCAGAGTGCAGAGGTCAGCGCACCGCTGGAAGCTGCGCCAGCACCCAGCGAGCTGGCTGCTCAGGAGCAAAGCGCTGCAGCAGATGCAGATGCGATCACCAGCTGGGAGGAGCTGCCGGAGCGCGTGCGCGTTAAGTGGATGCCACGGATCACCGAGATGGTCCTGCCGCCGGTGTCCTACTACACGGTGCGCGAGGATGCTTCACCGAGAGAACTGGTGGCCAAAGCCAAGAACGATCCGGTGCTTTGCGCAAAGATCCTGGCCGTAGCCAACTCAGCCACCCAGGGCCAGATCAAGCCGGTCAACAGCCTTGAACGGGCGGCGATCCAGCTGGGGTTTAACATCCTGCAGATCATCATTTCCGCCTACCACATGGAGGCGATCTTCGGGCGCTACTCCGGCTATTCGATGGAGCACTTCAAGTTCGTGCAGAAGTGGTCCTGCGGCTCCTCGGTACTTGCCTATCACTTCGCCCTGAAGGCTGGGTCTACCGACTACACGATGCTCTCCACCGCGGCGCTGATCGCGCGCCTGGGCAGCCTGCTGCTGGGGATGACCGAAGTTGGCCCGGATGTGCAGTACCGCCATATCGCTTCCGAGAAGCTGCGCCGGGCTTTCGAGATGGAGCAATGGCACGTCAGCACGCCGGTGCTCAGCGAGCAGATCGCCCTGCACTGGGGGCTGCCGGAGCCATTGCCAGTCCTGCTGCGGCAGCAGGAAAAGCCGCTGCACCGGCAGCTGACGTCAAGCCTGCAGGACCGCCAGCTGCAGCTCATCTGCCTGTCTTCAGCGTTGTCCGCGGCTTATATCTCGCGCGGCGGCGAGAACCTGCTGAAGGTGCTCAGCGAGCCGGATTATGCGATGCTCAGGCGCAACACAGAGCTGCACGGGCTTAAGCAGGCGGTCAGCGAGGCCTGGGCCAGCAGGACGCTGCAGCGCGAGTTCATGACGATCATGGAGATGACCGGCTGAGCGCGGTGTGCAACACACCTCAGCGCCAAGTGCACTGGCAGCGCAGCTAGATGGAAGCGCCCCAGTTGTAGCCCACGGCGGAGGCATCAGCTTCGGTGATCACGCCGTCGAGATTGGAATCCATGAAGCAGGAGTAGCCTGCCTGGGCGGCGTTCATTCCCAGCCTGGACTTTATGGCCGTGACATCCTGCTGATCGACGATGTTGTCGAGGTTGGCATCGCCCAGCAGGTTGAAGACAGGAATCTGCAGAGTGCGCGTCTCGCCCAGCTGGCCATCGCTGCCATAGCAGCGGGCGGTCAGCACTGCAACGTGGTTGGGCAGCGGCTGGGGCAGGCTGAAGTGCGCGGCGAACGGCGCCGTGCTGGCCGTCACCTGCTGGTCGTATGCGTCGGCCTCACCAACCGGATACAAATCCAGCGAGTATTCGATGCGCCCAACATATTGCGGCGACAGCGCGGTAACGTCAAAGACAGAGCGATGCGCGACGCTGCCTATCCGCGCGCTATTGCTCTGCAGGGACGCGACACTGGCGAGCGCGCTGGCATAGTCCGCGGCCACGGCAATGTTGTCCACCCACCAGCCTCTCCGATCATTGGGATTCTCGCCGCTCACGGAACCGTCGGATTCGAAACAGAAGGCGATGTGGATCTGCTGGCCGGCGTACTCTGCCAGGTTGATCTCCACGTGGCTCCATTCCGGCTGGTAGCCGGTGAACATCGCCTGCATCGAGCTGTGCGTAAACGCTGGAACCCACGTGGCTCCGTAGTCCGTGCTGACGAGGATGAGCCCGCGGTCGTAGCCGCCGCCCCCGTCTTCGATGTTGTAGCGGTGGTCGAACACCAGGGTTGGATTGGCCACCTGATCCAGCGTGATCAGGTTGGAGACCAGGCAGTCGAGTTCGTAAGCGCCATAGGATCCGTAGGTGGCCTGGCCGCAGAAGTAGCAGCTCTCATTCGGCGGCGTCTCATAGCTGTCGATACGCCAGCGGCCCGGCCCCTGGACCATGGCCTGCGCAGGCGACCAGTCGGAGTTCGGCAGGAACAGCAAGCTGTTCATCACCGCCGTGCTGGTCTGCTTAGTGTCGATAATCTGCAGCGGGTCGCTGCCTTCAGCGTCCGCCAGCAGCGGGAACTGCCCCGGCGTGTTGTCGATGAACAGCGTCATGCCGCTGGTCAGCACAACCTGCGGCGCGTAGCCGGTGAAGAGCAGCGAGGCAGCGCCCGCGGTTACCAGCGTTGTATCCAGGCTGAACGTCCAGGGTGGTTGAGACAGCGTCTGGAACGGCAGCCCGGCAAAGACGCCCCGGATATAGTCGAACTCGCCATGCACCTCCGCGTCCAGCTGCACCTGGCCGTGGGCCAGCAGGCTTGCGGGGCGGGCGACGCGGAAGTTCGTGGTGTACTGCGTGATGAAGTTGGCCATATCGACGCGCGGCACGCTGTGCGGGAAGCCGGTCGTCGGGCTGCCGGTGTCGATCAGCGCCTGGCGCAGCTCCTCGTTCGTCCAGCTCGGGAACATCGACCACGCCAGGGCGGCGCAGGCGCCGGCGAGCGGCGCGGAGCCGCTGGTGCCACCGAAGTCCTGGTAAGCGTCCGGCCCGCTGTCCGCCAGGTTGTAGCAGCTGCGGTAGTTCACGCCCGGCGCGCCGAGCGCCACCGTGCTGTTGTAGTTCGAGCCCCACCAGTCGGGAACGTCCACGCGCGCATCGGCAGGATCCGTGGCCGCGACGGAGATGACCGAGGGATAGGCGGCAGGATAGTTGGCGACGTCGGAATCGTCGTTGCCCGCGGAGCAGAAAAGCAGCAAGCCCTGGCCGTACAGGTCGTTGCAGGCGGTCTCGATCTCCGGGCTGGGCGGCCAGTTGAAGCTCATCGTGACGACTCTCGCGCCCAGCTCGGCGGCCAGGTACAGCCCCTCGATCAGGCTTGCGTCCGTGGCGTCGAACCAGTCGTTGGTGATTTTGATCGGGATGATGGTGCAGTTGGGAGCCGCGCCGGTGATCGTCAGGCCGTCATTCATCTCGGCGGCGATCAGGCCAGACACGCCGGAGCCGTGGCCGTGCAGGTCCTCCAGCGTGTTGTCATGGTTGATGACGTCCAGCGTCGCGTCGGGCCAGCGCGCCGCCGGATCGGGCACGGTGTGGCGGAACTCCTCGTGCGACAGGTTGAGTCCGCTGTCGAGCGTGGCGATGCCGATGCCCGGACTGCCCCGCGTTTGATCCCAGATGCTGGAGAACCCGATGTGGTGCATCTCCCATTGCGGCCCGCCGGAGGCGCCACTGGACAGGAAATCAGGATCGTTGGGAACGTAGGCCGGGTGCCCCCTGGTGCTGAAGGCGGCGCAGGCGACGACGCTCGCGAACTCCGTGCGGATGCGCCTCAGCAGCGCTTCGCCGTCCACGTCGTGCGGCACTTTGAAGCCCGCGAGGCGCGTGCTGCCGGTGTATACCTGGTTGCAGACGGTCAGGCCATACGTGCTGGCGATGGCGTCGGTGAACTGCTCACACTCGTGATAATCCCGCAGCAGCGCGTTGGCCTGGGCAGCCGCCCGCTGGCTGGTGGGCCGGGGCGTGAAGCTGAAGCCGCGGGGCAGGCTGGCGGCGGGCAGGTAGGAGACGGTGATGCGGTCCGTGTGATAGTCAACCCCGGAAGCCGCCGGGTCCGCGAGGAACTTTAGCCACAGCTGCTCGCGCGACGACTTCAACTCCTGCTGGGATTGCTGCCGCTCAGCCGCGACGGACGAGGGCCGGCCGCCGGCATCCGGCTGCGGCGCTCGCGCCCCTGCGCAGCCCGCCAGCAGCAACGAGGCTGCAGCGGCCAGCGCGGCGCCGCATGCCAGCCAGCGAAAATGTTGCGAGCTGATGGTTCTTTCCTGCACCAGACCTAAACCCCTGCCTTAAAGCATACAACCAGCCTGGCATGTCCGCTACATGTCGCGAGGCTAACGGCTGGCATGCCATGTCGTCAGCAGCGATCAGGGCCGGCCGACTTCGCGCTTGCATGATCCGCGAATCTGCTCACCGCCAGTCTATTGTGCGCTGTGGCGTTCCATGATAGGATTTGGGCAGGAATAACGGGATCGGCTATTAAGCGACAAAGGTGGGGGGTTGCTATGGCTAACGTATTGATTGCTGACCATGATCCGGCGTGCAGGCTGCTGATGCGACACGCCCTGGAGCAGAACGGCCACACCGTGCGCGAGGTGGACGACGGCAATGCGGGACTTAAGGAATCCCTCGCCACTCCAGCTGATCTCGTGATCACTGATATTGACCTGCCGCTGCTCAACGGCCTGGAGTTGATCGCCACGCTGCGCCGCTGGGGCTATACAGCGCCGATTCTCGCCGTCTCCGAAGTCCAGTCTGGCAGCGCTTCTGATCTGCTGTTCTCGTCAGTCCTGCAGGGCGCGAGCGCCTTCCTGCCAAAACCTGTCGGCGAACAGGAGCTGGCGCGCATGGTCTCCGAACTGCTCGCGCTGTACCACACTGACGTCCAGCACCTGCCGGGCCTGACAGCGATGCAGCCGGAGCAGCCGCCCAGCGTAAGCGAAGGTTAGGACCTGGCAGCCGCTCTCGCTTAAGTCACCTGCTCTCCGCGGATCGGCGGTTTTGCGCCGTCATTCTTATCGCGTAGACACCCGTAGCAGCTGACGCGTGAGTGCGGCTAGCCGCAGCCGCCGCTGGGGCGCTTGGCCGCCGCCGCGGCCTTGACCTTAGCAGTGCAGGCGCGCTTGAGCGGATGCAGCGGATCGGGATGGGTGGCGGGCTGGCCTGCCCCGAGGGCAGTGCTGAAGCGCTGGCGCAACGTGTCATCGCCTGTGCCGCGGGCTGGCAGCGCTGCGCCAAGCTGGCCATCGCGGTAGACGTCGAGCCAGAAGTTGATCCCGCCGCCCAGCAGATACGCGTTGAGCAGCCCCTGCGCCGCCAGCAGCTTGAAGCCAACTTCCGCCGCCTGCTCGTCATTGGACATGACGACGATGACAGTAGCAGAGGGCAGCTCTCGCACCCACGGCTGGCCGAGCTGCGCCAGCTCGACGCGCTGCGCGCCGCGCAGATGGAACAGGTTGTAGTCCGCCTCGCTGCGCAGGTCGAGCAGCGCCAGCGGCAGCTGCTCGTTGCCCATCAGGTCGTAGAGCTCGCCGGGATCGATGCGCACTTCCTCGCTGGCCAGCCGCTCGTCCAGCCTCGGGGCCTGGCGCGCGAGGCGGTCCTGCGCCGAGGGCTGGCCGTGCCAGGCCAGTCCCAGTGCGGCGCTCAGCAGCAGCGCGGCGCCGTAAAGCTCGAAGCGGTTCATTGCTGCACCCCCGGCGCATTGCTGCCGGCAGCCCGGGCCTGCGCCCAGGCCTCGAGCTTTTCGGCGGCGATGAACATCGCCAGCGCCAGTAGCACGACCAACAGCACGACGACGCCCGGCTCCAGGTGCAGCCAGTCGGCAAGGGTGAAACGGCCCAGCGAGCCGGACTGCTCGAGGAAGGCCCAGTAGAGTGGGGCGGTCTCGCCGAAGATGAAGCTGCCCAGCAGCACGCCGCCGAGGAAGTACATGCCGTCCAGCTTCAGTGTGCCGGCGCCGACCAGCGCCGTGCCCGGGCAGAAGCCGCCGATGATGAAGCCCATGCCCAGCAGCAGCCCGCCGAGGATGCCGCTGCCCAGGAAAGTGGGATTGACGAACACGCGCGAGAAGTCCAGCCACTGCAGGCCGCTGGCCCAGAAGTTCAGCACGAGCGCGACGACGATGGCGGTGAACATCACCTTGAGCACCGTCATGTCGCGCAGGTAGAACTGCGCCACCAGCTTGCGCGAGCTGCCGAAGCCGGCGCGCTCGAGGATGAAGCCGAAGGCGAAGCCGAAGCCCAGGTAGGACAGGTTCTCCGCCCAGGTTCCCCAGTGTGTCGCGATGTCGAAGGGTGCCATAGTTAACCTCAGTTCCACAGCCGGCGCACGGGGTACGCCAGCAGGTAGCCGCCGGCGAAGACGGCGAACATGAAGGCCCAGCTGCCGACGGCGAGGACCGCGCCGCCCGACAGCGCCTGGCCCGACGTGCAGCCCCGCGCCATGCGGGCGCCGAAGCCGACCAGCGTGCCGCCGATGACCGCCATCGTCGAGCGCAGGGCGGGACTGGTGTGCGGGCCGCGCGGCAGCTCCAGCTTGACGCGCCCGGCCAGCAGGCCGGAGACGAATCCGCCCAGCAGCGCGCCCAGCACGTTGAACACGACCCAGTTGTTGAGCGGATTCTGCGGGCCGCCGGCCATCTCGGCCAGGCTGGGATTGGCGTCCACGCGGCCGGCCGCGAAGATGTCCTCCACGGCGACCAGCACCCGCGCCAGGCCGCCCGACGCGCCCAGACCGTGGCCTGTCGCCAGCACCGTCAGGAACAGCAACAGCCCGAGCCAGGCACCGGCGGCGTACGGATTCAGATAGCGCTCGGCTTTGGCCACGGCAGGCTGCGCTGGCGCCGGCTGCAGATCGGATTCTGTTTGCATTGTCATTTCCGCGGTGCCTCCGTCAGTGGAGTTTGTGGCTCCGGCGTATCCCAGCCGGTGAGCATCGAGCGCAGGTGGGCCGTCGGCGTGGGGCCGGTGGTGATCAGGTAGAGGTGCAGGATCAGGAAGGCACAGAACAGCCAGGCGCCCAGCGAGTGGACGTAGGCCAGCGCGGCCAGCCCGCCGATGCGTGCCAGCGAGTCCGGCCAGTTCTGGGCACTCCAGATCATCAGGCCGGTGACCAGCTGCAATGGCAGCAGCACGTTCAGCACCATGGTGTAGGTCAGGCGCTGCAGCGGATTGAGGCGGCTCTCGGGGCGCTTCTGGTGCGGGTGCGGCGCGTGGTGGAAGATGCCGTAGCCGTAGTAGCGCGCCTGCGCGATGAGGCCGCCGAGCAGGTTGCGCGCCTGCGGAATAAGCTGACGCAGCTCGCCAGTCGTCAGGTAGTAGAAGAAGCCGAGGAAGGCGTTGCCCAGCAGCACAAAACCCATGAAGTTGTGCGCGCGCACCGCCTCGCGGAAGCCGATGAGGTGCACGCTCTGCGGCAGGTGGATCTCCAGCCCGCTGAGGATCAGCGTCAGCAGCACAAAGGCCTGCAGCCAGTGCCAGACGCGCTGATACAAGGTGTACAGGTACTGGCGGTTCATTGCGCCTCCCGCTTGCCGCGCCTGAAGTGCTGCACGATGCGCAGCGCGCCGTGGCCCGCCGCCGCCAGCAGCGCGAGGATGACGGCGACCAGGCCGATGCGGTCGCCCAGCGGCCAGCGGTCATGGCCGAGGATGTAAATGCCGGCGCTGCGGTCGCTCGGCACGTAGGTTAAGCCGCCGTCCGCCAGCTGCTTGATGTGCCCAGCGGGGATCACGCTGGCTGCGGCGACCAGCTGCGGCGCCACGTTAGCTGGGGCGTAGTCGCTCAGCTCCAGGGATTTGGTCAGGCGGCTGTCGCGCGAGTGGCACTCCGCGCACTTGCGGACCGCCCACTCGCCGGTGGCGACGCTGTGATGCAGGTCGTACGGCGCCCACTGCCCGGCGATCTTCGGCTGCGCGATGCCGCTGGCATCCAGTCGGCGAGCTACGGCCTCGACTTTGGCTGTGCTGTCCAGCCGCAACTCGTCGTCGGACAGCACACTGTCGCCGTTAGCATCCAGCGCCGCCACGATGTCAGCGGCGTACTTCCCATCAGGCAGCAGCGCGTGCATCAACTGCTCGCGGCTGAGCGGTGTGGGCGCTCCATGCGCACTGTCAGCGGCTGTGCTAGTCCAGTACCACGTCGTGATGACGTTGTACGGCATGAGCTGCTGGCGGCCCTCGCTGTCTCGCCGCGGTAGCAGCAGCGGCTGGTAGCCGGAAAGCAGCTGCTCCGGTCGCCGCGCGTCGGCGGCGCCGAGCAGGCCTGCTGCGTCGTCACGGTATTCCACCAGCGGCTCGCCGTTGGGCATGAGCATAGTCCAATCTGTCACCGCCCGCGCTGGCGCATAGATCAGCGGGATGTGGCAGGCTTCGCAGGCCAGCATGCGCAGATGGCGCCTGACGTACGGCAGCCACTTGCCGTGCGACTGCTCAGCGTCATGGCAATCGGCGCAGCGGCGCATGCTGCCAGCCGCAGCCAGGCCGGCAAGGCCCTGCGCGCTGTCGCCTGTCGCGAAGTCATGGTCGGGCTGCTTCAGGTATTGCCCGACGTCCAGCTTGCGCGGGTCATAGCGCAGGTGCTCGGGCCTGGTGGCGTCAGGCTCGCGGCGGTAGCTCGGGCTGTTCGGCGCATAATGGCAGCCGGCGCACTCAAGCAGCCGCTCGGCGTGGACGTCCCACGGGCGCGCCAGCGACTCCTTCTCATGCAGGTTCACTGCGGAGTCGCTGATGCGCTGCGGCGAGTAGACCTGGCCGGTGGTCTCGGTGCTGAAGTCGCGGAGGTTGAAGCTTAGCGTCAGCGGCGCAGGCGCGTCAGAGACGAGGCCGTGGCACAGGCCGCAGTTGGCGCTGCGGGCCGGCCCCAGCTTGAGCTGCGCGGCGGTCACGCTGCCATCCGCGCCAACTGCTACCGCGTTCCACTGCCACGCGGCGCCGCTCCATTGCACCAGTCCGGTGCCGGCCAGCGTAGCAGTGGCAGACCACTCCGCGCGGCCAGCTTGTAGCTCTCCCAGCCGAAATGCATTGTCAGGTTCGGCGAGGTGGCAGACGAAGCAGTTCAACTCCGCTGGCGCTTGCAGGCTTGTGGCAGCTGTCGCGCCGAGGTCCGGCACGAAGCCCAGCTGGCGCTGCCAGTCGTCGGCGCCGAGCGGCAATCCCGCAGCGGTTTGGGCGTGATAGTTGTGCTGGGCGATGTACTGGGCGTCGTGGCACTTGCCGCAGGTGGCTGTCGGCGAGACCGGCGCGCCGCTGGCGAAGACGCTCTGCCCTTGGCGGTCGAGCAGCCTGACTGCGGGGTGAAATTCGGCATACGGCAGCGGCGGCGGCGGCTTATCGGCGGCCAGCGTGAGCGCCAGCGCGGCAGTCAGCATGGTTATCGCCAGCAGTCTCATCGCCTGCCACCTGCGCTGTTAGATGCGCTAAGCGTGGATTCGGTCCGCCCACCGCGCTGTGCCGGGTCGCCGCTGTAGCCCAGCGCCTGCCAGTTGAGTTGCCCGCGCGCGCCGTGGCAGTCGGTGCACTGCAGCGCCTGCTCCTTCGGCGCCACCATGTGCGTGATCGGCCAGTACATCGCGCTGTCCACGAAGCCGTACCTGCCGCTGTAGGGCAGGCCGGAGCTCTGGCTGCCCAGGCGCAGCGCCTGATCCCAGTCGAACTCCGCCCAGTAACCGCCAGGGCCGACGGTGCGTGGCACCAGCAGGTAGTTGTTCCCGGCATCGTAGACCTGCCGCCCGCGGTGCACTTTGAAGGGGAATATTTTGGCCCGCGGATCGCGGATGCTGCCCTGCGGGCGGTTGAGCTGCAGCACCTGCGCGGGGTTGAGCTTCTCGCCGGGCAGGTACAGCTTGACCTCGCCGTTGAACCAGAAGAATTCGGGTACGACATCGGTGTCGAAGCTGAAACTGCCCTTCTTCTTGCTGTAGGTCAGCGGGTCGGCGCCGGGGCGGTCCTGGCCGGCCTGCGACCAGTCCCACTGCATCTTCGTCGCCGCCTCGACAGCGTACTTCGGGATATGGCAGGCCTGGCAGCTCACCGTGGTGGTGTGCGCGTTCAGCCGCTGCTGAGCATGGGGCCTAGCGCTGTGGCAGTCGGTGCAGGCCACGTCCCGCTCCACGCGGTTGCTCAGCGAGATCAGGCGCCCGCGGATGGCGTGCCTGGCGGTGCGGTGGCAGTCCTGGCACGCCATGTCGTAGCGCCCCATGTGCACGTCCTCGCCGCCGGCGCGCACGGCCAGCGTGCCGTCCAGGTCGCCGTGCTTCACCGCGTCGCCGCCGCCGCCGGCGAAGTGGCAGCTGCCGCAGTTGCGCCGGCTGGGCCGCCCGACGCTCTGCGCTACCTGCAGCAGGTCAACGTCCGCAGCCGGCAGTCCGGCGCCCTCCGGGTCCTTGCGATAACTGCCGGTAGTGTCGTGGCAGACCAGGCAATCGATATTCTCGGCACGGTTGAAGTCGAAGCTGGCATCCTTCCAGCCGTAGCCGGCGTGGCATGCCATGCAGTGGCGCTCGTTGCCCTGCACCCCGATGCAGAAGTTATTGAGAATGTTCTTCTTGCCGATGCCGATTGTCTGGCCGGTCAGCGGCGAAATGGCCGTGTCGCTCTCCCAGGTCCAGTGCGAGGTGGCCATCACCTCGGCCGCCGCTCCGGGATGGCACTTCAGGCAGGCGCGCGTGACGTCCTGCGGGCTGGCGAACTGGCCGTGGATCATCGCCGCATGCTTGACCGGCGCCGGCGCCTGCGGCAGGGCGGCGCGGGGATTGTCGCGCGGCCCTGTACCACCGCTGCAGCCAAGCGCGGCCAGTAAGAGCACCAGGCTCAGGCCGCCCAGCCAGGCATGAATTGAGAATCTCGATCGCGGCACCGGGGCCTCCCGCCATCCTGCTTCAGATTCCGGACAACTCATATTATACCCCTACGGGTATAGGTATGCAAGAGGTAATCGAGAATTCGCTGGCGATTCCCTATGGCGGCAGGTGGTTGAGCCAGGGGCGATTTCAGACAGCTGCGCGGCTGGCTAGGTGCCGCGTGGCGGGATCTCGAGCGGTACGTAGAGTACGGGCACGCCGTCAGCGCCCGTCACCTCGCGAACCTGGCTGCACGATGATGAGCCCCCCGTGGCCTGCACGGGGATCATGGTACAGACATCCGCCCACCACGGCCCGCTATCCAGTGGGCTGGGCTCAACGTAGAAGTCTGGATACGTCTCAGCGATCGTGCCGCTGTAGCTCTGGCAAAATTGGCTCGGCCAGCCCTCATTGGCGTGGACGATGACCTGGTAGTCGGCGGAATCGATACTGCCCGTGCCCTGCCGGTTCATCATCCAGAAGGCCCGCACGCGATAGGGTTCACCCCAGCGCACAGTGTCCGCGTACTTCAGCGTCCAGGTTTGCGTATACTGCAGCACGTCAAAGATCAGGCCAGTCGTCATCTCGCCACCGTCGTTAGTCATCGGGCGGTAGAACCATTGGCTATAGTCGCCGGTCGGATCGATCACCCACAGATCCAAGCAGCTCTCGGCGTTGAGCTGCCTGTCCATCAGCAGATTGACGACGATCGCGCAGCCTTCATAACCGCCCACCAGGTTGAAGCCATTAGGCATGTTGTTAGGCACGATCAGCGCGTCGTCCTGCGCGTCATTACCGCCGGTGATCAGACTGATCTTGTTAGCGCCGGGAAAGACCGGCACTGCCAGGCTGAACTCACCTGTCGGCGCCACTTCGCAGGCAAAATCGCCTGTGCCATTGACGATCGCCGCCAGATACTCCACCAGCACTTCGCCGCTCTGGATCGTGCCGCTGAGCACTGCCTGCCTGACATACAGGATGGAGTCGGCGGCGGGGGAGGTGACGGTGATCTGCGCGTTACGGCTGCTGTTGAACTGCTCGTCGGCATCGGCGAGGATGTTGGCGTAAGGCTCATTGACCACCAGCGCGCCGTCACCTTCCACAACCAGCGTTTTCATCTCCGGTAGGCCGAAGCGGCGGTACGGTTGATACTGCGCACTGCTCCAGTCCGTGACTCCCTCCGGACGCAGGTAATACATGCTGCCGACTTGCCCTGGCCAGTTTGGATCGTAAAGGCTCAGCAGCATCACCGGCTGCGGCGGCTCATCCTGGTAAGGTTGCCAGGGCCGGTATCCCAGCAGCAGCACGGAATGCGACGCTATCTGACCCGGCGTGGCCAGGCAGGCCAGTACCGGCGCCTGGGACTCCAGCAGCGCGCCGCGCAGCAGTCCAAAGTTCTGACTGTGCGACAGGTTGCAGATCCGCTGCACGGCCTGATCCCGATAGCTGGTCGCGAACTGGCTGTGGATCGAAAGGTGCGCCCGCGTGGCAATCAGGTCCTGGCCGGAAAGGCCCTCCACGTTGAACATGAACTGCGGGTACAGCCCGCCGCGGCTGACGCGCTGTGTGTTGTAGAACCACTGGGCGAAGGACGACATGCCGAAGCACTCGCCGTCCGGCGAAAAAGTGCTGCCGTTATTAGCGATCTGGAAGCCATCCTCGTTAGGGATGAAACTGCAGGCGTACGCACCGATTTCGTCGATTTCGGCAAAGTCGGTCTTGGCATCGATGGTGGCCTTGCCCGAAGCATGGTAGGTATAGAAAGTGATCGAGCCCTCGACGGGATCGAGGTCACTGATCTCCAACGCGTGCAGCCGCCCGTCCGCATCGATGTCATAAGGCACCGGCAGGTAGCCCGCTGTCGGCGTGAAGGCCACGCTGATTACGGCGGGGTAATCGAATTCGTCGACGCCCGCAGCGCGCAGTTCGAGGATCGGGCCATGGAACACGCCATCCGCCGGCGTGATGCTGCCGTCGTTGTAGCCCAGCTCCACGCTGGTGCCGTCCGGCAGCGCGCCAGGCGGGAAGCTGACGTTTACTCCTTCCAGCGGCGACCCGCCGGGTCCCGCCAGTTCGCCACCGTCATGGCCGATGGTCTGGCTGACCAGCATGGTGTCGGCTCCCAGGCTGACCTGGGCTAAAGCGCCGGGCGCGGCGCTGACCCAGCTCGGCTCGCCTTCCGCGCCCGCATCATCCACGGGCTGCACGCGGTACAGCGCGTAGTCCAGGCTGGGCAAGGCGAAGCTCAGCCGGAGCGGCTCGCCAGCCGCCGCCGCGGGCAGTGCGGCTTCGCCAACCAGCGTCCACGGCCCTTCCGCCGAGTCGCCGCCGTAGATGTGATAACCCGCGCAGTAGCTGAGGAAATTCTGCCCGACCGGTGTGATGTCGGCGATGTTCACCTCGCCGTTGCCGTCGCCATCCGCCAGCCGCGCCGCAGCCCAGCCCGCGCTGCCCGCCGCCGCATTGAAATACATGCCGATCGGCGTCAGTTCGGCGATGCTGACCAGGCCGTCCTGGTTATAGTCGCCGAGGTTGCGGTAGCCCCATTCCACCCGCCAGCCCTCGCTGTCGCTGCCGGCAACCAGCAGGTCCGTCACCGCGTTGCTGGCCCCGGCCGGCGGAGCCGCAGCCAGCTTGCTGGCACCGCGCGCGCGCAGCAGGCGCACAAGCTCATCCTGCAGCTGCGCAAACGTTGCGGGACTGACTCCTGGCGGGAGCTGGGCTGCGCGCACGGCATTAAGCATCTCAGACAGCGACATCCCAGCGGCGAGTGGGCGCTCCGCGACGGCGTCCGCAGCAGGCTGGAGTGCCGGTCCAATGTTGCTGTGCCTGCCACAGCCTCCCAGGCTGGTTACAGCGCAGAGCGCGCCAAGATACAGACAACGAATCAGGTATAAACGGATGCGCAGCATACCATCCTCCTGCCGCGACCACAGTCTCAACTACGCAAGATGATAGCCTTAAAGTGGAGCAATTTCAAGCCGCAGCCGTCTCATCACCGCGGACGCGGTTGACAGTCACTGCGCGCGCCACAGACGGGAGGCTGCGCCGGCACACCGCTGCAGCAACAATCACTCACATTTTCCCGTTAGTGGGTAGAATAAGCAGGACGCGAAGAGCGTCGGCGCGAGCTTGCACAGTCCTTGAAGGACGTGCTCGCGTGTTAGAATTTAGCACTTACAGGTTATTCATAAGGAATATAGGAGGCCTGAGCCATGGCAAGACCATCCTGTGGCAAGGCGGCGTTGGTCGCTATTCTGGCGGTCTTACTGAGCTTGCTGTTTGCAGGCTGTGGCGGCAGGCATGGGGGTAATGATCTGCTGGCCGGCGCAGGCCAGAATGCCGACAGCGCAACACCCATCTTGCTGCCGGGCGCGGACCCAATCCCCAGCGGCGCGCTTGGCGACGTGCAGGGCGTGATCAAGGGTGCGGCCCAGCCCTATGAGCTATCGGCTGGCTGGCAGATGGGCGACCTGCCGGGAACGGTACCACCGGCGGGGCTGACTAGGGGTACGCATGAGGTAGATGAGCGTACCTTGACCGGCAAGCGCACCTCGGCGGTGGATGTCGGCTTTGCCACGCCCGGCCCGCACACGCTGACGGCTTCCGGCCAGTATCCCAGCGCCTCGAGCTACGACTACCTGGCCAGCGACATGTTCGACCTGTCGACCTCTATGGATACGGGAACCAATGAGCTGCACATCAGCGGCCTGATGCTGGTGAGCAACATTCAGAACCAGATTTACGCCGAGATCGGCCTGGTCACTGAAAGTGTCTATGATCTGGCGCTCAGCAACGCCAACCCGAGCCTGATGTTCAACCAGAGCGTGGTGATGCTCAACGCGCTGGACGCGGGCACGCCGTTTGTCGCGCCGCTGGACTACAACGGCAGCGGGGGCACAGGCCCGGCGCAGACTTATCCTGGCAACAGCTTTGCCTTCGACCTGAAGCTGATGGTCGAACCGGCGAACGCCTTCCGCGGGCTGGCCTACCTGTCGGTCAACGGCGGGGAGTACCTGCCGCTGTCGGGTTTCACCTACGGTGTCGATAACTGGGGTTGGCGGCCGGCGGAGAGCTTTGCGCAGTGCCGGCTGGTGGCGCAGCTGTACTCCTTCAACGTGAACCCGGCGGTGGTCGGCAGCATCACCTTCCGCGACGTGCGCGTCACTGAGGGCCCGCAGGGCGGTCCCAGCCCGCACCCCTGGCCGTACTTCGGCTTGAACCCGCAGCGCACCAGCCTGTCGCCATACAATGGGCCGACTAACGGCTACATCAAGTGGCCGGCGTTCAACGCCGGAGTGCCCATTGCCAGCAGCCCCGCGCTGGCCGATGATGGCACGCTGTACTTTACTGACAGGAACTCGCGGCTGTTTGCGCTGAACAGCGCCACCGGCGCCAGCAAGTGGGCGGCGCCCCTGGTGCTGCCAAGCGGGATCGGCGTTATCTGCGGCCCGGCGCTGAGCAACGGCACGGGCGATGGCGCGGCAGGCAGCAAACGGATCTACGTCGGCACGGCCAGCGGCGATTTCTTTACCATCCGCGACGATGGTGCCAACGGGACGATTGTCAACACCGTCTCCGGCCTGGGTGATCTGTCCTTTACCACGGCAGTTGTCTCAACGACGGGCCGGGCCTTCATCTCCAGCATGCAAGGCCTGGTCTACAGCTTCGACAGCGGGGGCAACCTGCTGTGGACTTCGCCGGGGCCGCTGGGATTCATGCTGGATCCGCCGGCGTTGTCCGCCAACGGCACCGTGGTCTATGTCTCCACACTCGACGGCCACCTGTACGGCCTGAACGCGGCCAGCGGCGCGCTGCTCTATGACAGCGGCGTACTCGGCTCGCAGTTCTACTGCACGCCGTCGGTGAACGCCAGCGGGCTGGTCTATGCTCCGGGATTTGTCATGAACAACGGGCCATTCTGGGCTCGCAACAGCGATCTGAGCCCCAACTGGATGGCGGCCTTCGCCGGCGTGGATGACACCTACAGCAAGGTCGGCATCGGGCCCAGCGGCCTGTATTTTGTCGGCTGGAGCAACGGCGGCCTGCAGGCTGTCGATCCGACGACGCATGCATTGAAGTGGAGCTATCCAACCGGCGGCGGCAACGCCAGCAGTCCGACGGTCAGTGCCAACGGCAACGTGTACTTCGGCGCGGCGGACGGGCGCGTTTACGCCGTGCACGACAACGGCGCCACGGCCAGCCTGCTGTGGAGCCATGCTACGGGCGCGCAGGTCTACTCCAGTCCGACGATCGGCCCGGATGGCACGCTGTATATCGGCAGCCTGGATGGCAAACTCTACGCCTTCAACGACAGCGGCACGCCAGTGCTGCAGATCGACTGCACGGCGCTGACTAACGCCAGCTTCTTTGTGCGCACGACGTCCGATGGGTACCTGACTGCAGCACAGTCCACCAACACGATCTATGACGCTTCGGGGCTGGGACTGGCAACGGGCAGTCAGTTCTACGTCAGCTTTGACATTGACGGCGTGGCCCAGCCCAGCGACAAGACGGTGTATCCCTCCATCCCAGTCTTCGGCCTGGTGACGGTGACCGCCGCCGGCCTGACACTGCCGGCGCCGGTGGCCGGGCTGAACAACGACCTGACGGACTACTTCCAGGTGGTGGGCGGCGGCTGGATCCTGCAGCTCAAGCCCGGTGCCTATGACCGCGTGACCAACGATCTGGACAGCATCAACTGGTTGAACTACACATTGATCAACAATGTCGGCGGCGGGACGATCACCGGTCCCTGGCCGACGAGCACCAGCGCCTCGGACACCGTGGTCTTCGCCAGCGGCGTGCAGTACCGGCCGCTGTATACGGCGCTCAGCTATCCGCTGACGGGCTCGACCGGCAGCGGCCGCGCTGAGACGATCTACCCGGCGGAGCACACGACGGGCTGGATCCAGGTCAACGGCTTCCCGGCCCCTGGGCTGGCCGAGGGCGGGACCGTGCTGGGGACGTACTACGACCAGGCGGGGCTGACGAACACGCTGCAGGCGGACGCCTACTGCCGCTTTGAAGTCGACTTGTCTGTAAACAACTCGATGGATTTCAGGGTTCGAAACGAAGTGCCGCCGCAGCCATGGATTATTAACAATCCTCCCCTCAGCCACTTAGCGCGCCCGCCGGATGTGCTGACCTTCGCCCGCGGCATTTCCTTCACATTGCGTGGATCTGGGCCGTTTAACTCGATGGTCATCACCGTCACGCCCAACAAGACGCTGAATAACGTGACGAGCATTACCGAGACCGATGGATTAAGCGCCACATACACGGCACGCGTGCTGCCGGTGCGCACCTGGGACGACCCGGTGGCGACCAACCCGGACGTGAACGTCTCGGGCACCGGTCCCTGGAATGTGGTGCTCAACTTCCTGCTGCAGTACGGCGCGACTGACCCGGCCGGCAATCCGGTGCAGACCGTGCAGCTGGATGGTGACTACGGCAGCTCCTGGAACGACGGCACAGCCGGGCGGATCTATGCCGTGCCCGGCTCGCCGTTCAACAGCAACGGCCTGAAGAGCGCCACGGTGAATATCAACAACCAGCCCGCTGGAACGTACACATTTGCGATCCGCGTCACCGACTCCGCCGGCGCGACGTACACCTACGTCTGGCCCACCACCGTGACGCTGGTTACGCCTGCGCTGTGGCAGATCACCACGCCGCAGTCGGCGAACAACGTTGGTTCATACGCATCGCTGTGCGTGGTCTCGGGCAACCCGGCCATCGCCTACTACGACACCTCGAACAGCAACCTGATGTTCGTCCGCGCCACCGATGCCACGGGCTCAACCTGGGGTGCGCCGGTCACGCTTGATTCCGCGAACAACACCGGGCAGTACCCGTCGCTGGCGATCATCGGCGGCAACCCGGCCATCAGCTACTACTACGTCACCACCGGAGATCTGCGGTATATCCGCGCCAACACGATCGACGGCTCAGGCGCCTGGGCCGCCGTAGTCAATGTTCAGGCGGTGGCTAACGATGTCGGCCAGTACTCCTCTCTGGCATACGTCAACGCCAGGGCCTGCATCAGCTACTACAACAACACGACGAAGGACCTGATGTTCATGCGCGCCAGCAACGCCACTGGCTCGCTCTGGAATACTCCAGGGAACCCGTTCACTGTCGAATCGGCCAACGACGTTGGCCAGTACACCTCGCTGGCGGTTGTCAACGGCTGGCCGGCCATCAGCTACTACTACGTCACGGGCCTTGATCTGCGGTATAGCCGTGCAACA
>Ga0315287_10002083_pt1 | contig 18756 bp, 17 predicted proteins | sample YL17G11_0_MG_FD_205037 | JGI IMG/M metagenome (GOLD analysis project Ga0315287, IMG submission 205037) | Sediment microbial communities from Yellowstone Lake, YNP, Wyoming, USA - YL17G11_0 | ecosystem: Environmental > Aquatic > Freshwater > Lake > Sediment | place: USA: Wyoming | collected...
ACCGGCCTGGTCTTCATGGAGCCGCGGTGGGGAACCCTCAAGCGGCCGGAAACGCCAGGCTCCGTTCAGGAAACGGCCACGCACATGGTCGACCAAGTCATAAAGCGGTAGGTCCCGCTTGCCGAGCGGGACTTCGCGGCAAGTCCCGTCCGGCAGACGGGACCTACTGGTCTCCCCTCTCCACTACCAGCGTCACCGGACCGTCGTTGACCAGTTCGACCTCCATGTGTTGGCGGAACCGGCCGGTAGCGACGGGGATGCCTTGTGCGGCCACGGCGCTGATGAAGACATCGTAGAGCGTCTCGGCGGTCTCCGGCGGCGCGGCGGAGGTGAAGTCCGGCCGCCGCCCCTTGCGGCAATCGCCCAGCAGCGTGAACTGGCTCACCACCAGCATGGCCCCGCCCACGTCGGCCAGCGATAGGTTCATTTTCTGCTCGGGGTCCTCGAAAATCCGCAGGCCCGCGATCTTTTGCGCCAGCCAGCGGGCGTCGGCCTCGGTATCGCCGCCGGCCACGCCCAGCAGCACGAGCATTCCGTGCCCAATTTGGCCGCAGACCTCGCCGGCCACGGTTACTTGGGCACGTCGCACTCGTTGAACGCAGGCTCGCATGACTTTCAACATACGCAATTCCCACACTCGGCACAATTACCCTTTGGCAGACGGACGCCTGTTGCGTAGAATGAAGCACATGGACACGAAGAAACCCCTGATTGCCGTGACGATGGGCGACCCGGCGGGGATCGGCCCGGAAATCATCGTCGGCTCATGGTCCGAGACGCTCGTTCACGAATGGTGCCGGCCGCTGGTCGTGGGCCACCCGGAAATCATGCGCCGGGCGGTGGCCTTGTGGCAGACCGGCGTCAAGGTGCAAGAAATCGGCTCGCCCGAAGAGGCCAATCCGTCGCCCGATGTTATCCCCTGCATCCCTTGCGGGTTGCCCGACGTGCTGGAGGTGGCGCCGGGCATGCTCGACGCCCGGGCCGGTCACGCGGCTTACGAGGCCGTGATGGCCGCCACTCGGCTGGCATTGGCCGGCCAGGTCGACGCCATCGTCACCGCGCCGCTGCAGAAAGAGGCGTTGCACCGCGCCGGGCACGACTACCCCGGCCATACCGAGTTGCTGGCCCACGTGTGCGGCATCGACGACTACGCCATGATGCTCTACATGGGGCCGAATGAAGACGTGCTTTCGCCCGCCGGCCTGGCCGTGGTCCACGTCACGCTGCACACGGCCTTGCGGAACGTCTTCGGACAATTGACGCAGGACGCCATCCTGGCCAAGGCGCGCTTGGCCGATCAGTTCATGTCGCGGCTGATGCGGCCGCCGCAGGGCCGGGCGCCGAAAAAGGGGTCAGGTACATTTTGCCGGAACGGCCCGACCAACCTGCGGTCGGTGCCCGGTGCTGCGCACAAAATGTACCTGACCCCTTTTTCGGCTCGGCCCCGGATCGGCGTCTGCTCGCTCAATCCACACGCCGGCGAGGGAGGGCTGTTCGGCGACGAGGAACTCGCGATCATCCGACCGGCCGTCGAACGCGGGCTGGCCGAAGGGCTCAACCTGGAAGGTCCCCTGCCCACCGACACGCTCATGGTCCGCGCCCGCGACGGGCGCTTTGACGCCGTGGTGGCCATGTATCACGACCAGGGCCATATCGCCCTGAAGTTGCTGGGCATGCACCGCGCCGTGAACGTGACCCTCGGGCTGCCCATCATTCGCACCAGCGTGGCCCACGGCACGGCCTTCGACATCGCCTGGCGCCGCCAAGCCGAAACGGGCAGCATGATCGAGGCCATCCGCATCGCCAGCCGGCTGGCAGCGGAAAAGTAGCCCGCATTTCTCACCACACGGGGCCAATCGACGACAGAGTGTTCGGTGGGGCAGACATTCCTGTCTGCCATGCTTGCCGACATTTCAAAGGCAGACAGGAATGTCTGCCCCACCGAGGTGAGAAATGCGGGATAGCTCTCAACAGATCCGCGGCATCTGCTCGCCCGAGAGTAAATCGACGATGCGTCCGCCGCCGAAGCGGCCGCGCAGTTCCACCGTGCCGGCATGAGTTGCCGTAACGACGCCGATCCGGGCCGGCCCAACCGCGGCCGGATGGCTGCGCATGATTTCGAGTAGGCGGTCGGCGGCGGCCGGCGAAACAAACGCCGCCAACCGGCCCTCGTTGGCCACGTAGAGCGGGTCGAGCCCGAGCATCTCGCAGGCGGCGGCCACTGGCTCGGCCACGGGAATAGCCGCCTCGTCGAGTTCCATGCCCACGCCCGCATCGGCGGCAATCTCATTCAGCGCCGAGGCCAGTCCGCCGCGGGTCAGATCGCGAAGGCAATGCACTTCCGCCATAAAGCCGCGACCGGCGGTCGCGCCACCGACGCTGGGCGCGACCGCCGGTCGCGGCTTTATGCCCAGCATGGCCTCGACCAACCCGGCCAGCGGCGCGCAATCGCTCTCCAGCGCGCCCTCGAAACACAGCCCTTCGCGTACCGACATGATGGCGATGCCGTGCCGGCCGAGGTCGCCGCTCAGCAGGATGACGTCGCCGGCAGCGACCCGCGCGGGCGAGATATCCACTCCCGGCGGAACCCAGCCGATGCCCGCCGTGTTGATGAAGATGCCGTCGCCCTTGCCGCGATCGACGACCTTGGTGTCGCCGGTGACGATTTGCACGCCGGCCGCCCGGGCGGCTTCGCACATCGAGGCCACCACGCGGCGCAGCGTTTCCATCGGCAGGCCCTCTTCGAGGATGAACCCGGCGCTGAGGTAGGCCGGTTTCGCGCCGGCCATCGCCAGGTCGTTGACCGTGCCATAGACGGCCAGCGTGCCGATGTCGCCGCCGGGAAAAAACAGCGGACTGACGACGAACGTGTCGGTGGTGAAGGCCAGCCGCGCGCCCTCGACCGGCAGAACGGCGCTGTCGTGTGGCGGCCCGTAGGGTGCGTGTTCACACGCACGCGGATCCTCGCCCCCCTGCCCTGCCCTGCCCTGCCCTGCCCTGCCCTGCCCTGCCCTGCCCTTCCCTGCCCTGCCCTGCCCTGCGGCGAAGGCCGGCAGGAACATCCCCTCGATCAGGTCGCGCATCAGCCGTCCCCCGCCGCCATGCGCCAATTGCACGGTGGCATGGTCGCTTAGCGGCACGGGGCAATTCAACTGAAAGTCGTCGCTCATCGATGCTTTAGGTGTTTCAGCGTAGGGCGGATTTCCTAATCCGTCCCGCTTGGTGGACGGATTAGGAAATCCGTCCTACAGGTATCCAACTCCTGCCAACCGTGTTGGTCAACAACTTCGCGTATTTCCAATTCCGGCGGCCTGGCATCGCCGGCGGGCAGCAAAGCGCTACGGAACAAAGAAGACTTCACACATACTATGATGCCCATCGGCCTCGGCGTTGTCTAGAGCAAGATCTGGCCGCGCTACAAGAAATGGCGACAGGTTGCACGCAAGTCGTTGCTGGTTGTGGGGGCAACGAGGCTCCACGCCCGTTCACGGGCGTCCTCGATGTGTGGCTGAAGCCCCGCGCATCGAGGAGGCCCGTAAACGGGCCTGACAGCAACCACAAGTTCGTTTCCCTCCTCACCCGGCGTAAACGCCGGGCCAAATACCGCCTTCGGCGGAAAGGGCCGTGAACGGCCCTCGTCGGCCACCCGCCCCTAACGTGTGTGTAACAATGAGGGGCGCTGCCCCGGGCTTGGCCATGCCCCCTTGGGGCAGACGGAATGTTGCCAGAAAATCTCGCCGCACACCGGGGCTTGTTGCCTCAAACGCGGCGACCTACAATGGAATCCGCGACGAGTACGTCGCGCAGCACCACCACAGTCTGGACGAAATCGTCGAGGATCTTCGCCGTCGGCAGGCCGAACATCCCGAACGGATCGTCGATCGACGACGCCCACCGCCAACGGAAACTAGCCGACAAGAATAGGAACGGAAAAGGAACGGCAAAGGGGACCACTGGTATTCGAGGCACCGTGGAGGCGGAAGCCGCTTGATAATCAGTGATGGCCCGTTTTCCGTCCCCCGTTTTCCGTCCCCCGCGTCTTCGACCTACTCCTCATGCCCAAACAGGAAACGGCAAAGCAGGTGATGTTGACGTTCCCCGTCCGAACTCAAAGGCTGGACGTGACGCTGCGGTCCCAGACGGAACTGACTTACGGCGACGTGCTGCGTCTCGCACACGAGCAGAACCCAAAGCTATTCAAGGGGTACTCTTTCGACCGCGTCCTACTGCGTGACAATGGGTTCGGGGCCTCGCCGCTCGCGCTGCCCGAGTTGCTCCAACGGAAGCGGAAGTTCGAGGCGAAGGGGACGATCATCGAGCAGACCGTGCCCGATCAACTCCTCATGTCGCTGGCCGACCTCTATCTCTTCTGAGCCCACACCGGCCGTTCATCTGCGTTCCGGCCCTTTCGGTCCTTTTTCAATCTTCTTCGGAAACGGCCGTTCGCCGCCGGGGCGGTTGCCGTGCCTGGGGCCTTCCGGCCTGTGTCCGGTCCCTTCCGGGGGTTTGGTCCGCGTCAGATACAGCCGTTGCAATTCCCGCTGCATCTCTTCGCCCGGCATATTCAGCAGGCGATCGCGCTCGGCGTCGGTCAGTTCGTGCTCGAAGAACTTCAGCAGCCGTTCGTCGTCGGCCTTCGAGGCGGGGCCGTGCCCTTGCTTCCCGCCGACTCTCTGCCGCAGGGCGTGGCGCATCCACGCCGCCACCTGCGGCCATTGCTCGGCAACCGGCATCGCCGCGAGGCGTTGCCGCGCCTCGCTGCTAAGGTCCGCCCGGAGCCGCACAAGGTCCTCGTTGGTCATCATCGGCGGCGGGCCGCCGCCGGCCGCCTGCCACCGCTGCAACACCTGCCAGATCAACAGGCGATGCCGCATCGGCGGGCTCATCTCCATCAGCTTCTTGCGCTCCTGCTCCGGCATGGTTTGCAGGAAACCGGCCTCTTGCCGCGCCATGCACTGATTCATCCACCGCAACAACGTCTCGGCATCCTTCTTTTCCAGCCGTTTGCCGTTCTCTCGCGCGTCCTCCTGCACGCGATTCTTGATCCACTTAACGCTGTCGGCAGGGTTCAGATCGGCCAGTTCCGCCCGGCTGTACGCGGGCAAGGTTTTCAGCCATTCGCAGTAGCGGTGCATGAGTTGGCGCAGCCGCTCGGCGTCGGGATCGCGCTGGAGTTGCTCGTGCAATTGCCGGAGCCGCCGCTGCTCGGCCGGGTCGATGGCCGCGAACCGCGCGTCGAGCCGCAGCAGTTGCTCCTTGTCGCTGGGACTCATGCTCTCGACGCGCTGTCGCCGCCTGGCAGGCGTCTCGTCGGTCCTCGGCGCGCCTGCGGAAACCACCGACGGCGACGGCTCTCCGTTCTCCTTGGAAAACAGCCCTTCGGCGCGGAGCTTCTGGAGAAACTCGAGGCTCTCGACTTGCCGGTATTCGTCGAGGTTTTCCAGCACGGGCAGGTCTTGGATCAGTTCCTTGTTGGGGTCGGAGGCGAAGATGGCGACGGCCAGGAATCCGCTTGCGGCCGCCGCCAGCACGCCGCCGGCGGCAAACAACCGGCGCCGCCTGCGTCGCCGCGGCGCCGCGGCCAGGCTCTGCTGCACGTCGCTGCGGACCGCCACGGCCACCATCTCCAGCGTGCTCTGGGTGAACTTCTCGCCTACCGGCGGCGCGTCCAAATCATCCAGCAGTTCCCAGGTCCGCTCCAGCCCTTGAAGCATGCGGCGAGCCCGGGGATCGGCGGCCAGTTGTTCCTCGATGCGGCGGCCGCTCTCGGCGTCCAGCTCGCCGTCGAGGTACGCCACCAGTTGCTCTTCCAAAGGTGCGGCGGATGGGGACGGCATATCACTCATGGTTATCCTGAACGTCGAGCATTGGCCGATCGCCGTGCTCGAAATAGGGTTGCAGCACCTCGCGGAGGTTCTCCCTCGCCCGCGACAGCAGCGACTTGACGGCTTGCGACGAGATCTCCATCACTACGGCGATCTCGGCGTAACTCATCCCCTCGAACTTGCTCAGCAGCACGGCCATCCGTTGCCGCTCGTTGAGCGTCTCCATCGCCATGCGCACGATATCGCGCATCTCGACCTTGGCGAGTTGTCGGGCGGGCATCTGGCCGCTGCTGGCCTGGAGCATCCGGTCCAGCGGCCGCGGTCCCAGGGGGCCGCTGTCGCTGGACCGCAAGGTTACTTCGCGGCGGCGCGACTGGCTCCGCAGGGCGTTGGCCGCCACGTGGTTGGCGATCGTGAACAGCCACGCGGCGAACTTCGCCCCCGGCTCGTAACTCTTTCGCGCGCGGTACATCCGCAGAAACACGTCTTGGGCCAAGTCCTCCGCCAGTTCACGGCTGCCTACCTGATGTTTCAACACCGTCACCAGGCGGCCCTGATAACGCGCGACCAACTCCTCGAACGCGACGGCGCTGTCGTCGCGCACCTCGAGCATCAAGCGCACGTCGGGATCGAGCGCGTATCGGCGGGCGGAGGATTCACTCACGATCATGCCTCCAGTTTAACGCGCTGCCGGACAAGGGACTACCGGCGCGCGCGGCCCACCCCCCCTTCGGAGGATAAAAAGTTCGGTCTGGGCAAAGTTTACCGGGCCAACCACCCGATACTATGGGCTATGCCCAGACGGAAAATCCACATCGACGGCCCCGAGCCGCTCCCTGCCCCTCGCGCCCGGCACGGCCGCAAGGCCGGGACCCCTTCCAAGCGGGTCCGCAGCGAGTTGGCGTCCGTGCGACAAGGCGCCGGCGATGCGGCGGCAAGCCTGCAACACATGTTGGATTCGACCACCACGTCGACTGCCGAGGTCCTGCCGCTTTCGGCGGAGATTCACAGCGGCCGCGACGCAGCCGCCTACGCCAAGGCGTTGCTGAGAATCAGAGTGCCCGTGGCGGCGCTGTTGGTCGAAAGGCGGCTGCCGCTGGAGCGGATCCTCCGGATCGCGCCGGGCACGGTGCTGAAGTTCGACGGCCCGTGTGCCCAGCCGCTGGAACTGGAAGTCGGCGGGCGCCGCATCGCCGTGGGCGAGGCCGTCACCGTGGGCGAGCAACTTGGCCTGCGCATTACCGGGCTAAAACAGGGAGCGTGAGGAGTACGTTGGCGATTGCCTCACGCGGAGCGTGAAGAGTACGTTGGCGCTCTGGCCATTCTCCGCCTTGCCGGGTAAACTGGACTTGATCTTCCGGTCCCCCCATAGGCGGAGCACGTCATGATCCTGCTGATCGATAACTACGACTCGTTCACGTACAATCTCGTGCAACGGCTGGGCGAGCTCGATCCGTCGCTGGAACTGGAAGTCCACCGCAACGACAAGATTACGCTGGACGAGATCGAGGCCCGAAAGCCTTCCCACCTCATCGTTTCGCCCGGCCCTTGCACGCCGGACGAGGCGGGCATCTCCGTGTCCTGCATCCAGCGGTTTGCCGGGCGGATTCCCCTGCTCGGCGTGTGTCTCGGGCACCAATCCATCGGCCAGGCGTTTGGGGCCAAGATCGTCCGCGCCGGGCGGCTGATGCACGGCAAGACCGACCAGATCTTCCACGACAACGGCGACCTGTACGAAGGCCTGGAGAATCCCTTCACGGCCACCCGCTATCATAGTCTGGTGATTCAGCCCGACACGCTGCCCGAGGTGTTCGACGTCTGCGCTTGGAGCGATGCCCCGGACGGCAGCCGCGAGATTATGGGCATTCGCCACAAGCAATTCCTGCTGTACGGCGTCCAGTTCCATCCGGAAAGTTTTCTGACCGATTGCGGCACGATCATCCTGGAACGGTTCCTGAAGACCGGCTAAACATTTGATGTTGTCCCGCTTGTTGCACTGCTGTCGCTCCACAATCGGGCTGGCGATGCTCGGGGCGGCGTTGTTGTGGGCATCGCTGCCGCCGCTGGATTGGTGGCCGCTGGCGTGGGTTGCGCCGATCCCGTGGGTGCTGCTGATTCGGCGCAAGGAACTGGCGGGCCGGCGGCCGTACGGCATGCTCACTTTGACGGGCTTTCTCTTCTGGATGGCCGTCCTGCACTGGCTGCGGCTGCCGCATCCGGCCACAAGCATCGGCTGGGTCGCCTTGTCGTTCTACTTCGCCTTCTACCTGCCCGTGTTTGTGGGCCTGTCGCGCGTGGCGGTGCATCGGCTGCGCGTGCCCGTGATCCTCGCCGCACCGCTCGTATGGACTGGCCTGGAACTGGCGAGGGGGCACCTTCTTACCGGCATGACGATGGCCAGCCTCGGCCACACGCAGTATCGGTGGATCGAACTGATCCAACTGAGCGACCTGGCGGGCGCCTACGGCGTGAGCTTCGTGGTCATGTGCGTGGCTGCGGCCCTGGCGCGGATGTTGCCTTGCGATGGGTGGGGCAGGCATTCTTGCCTGTCCAACGGCAGACAGGAATGTCTGCCCCACCCCACATCACAATGTCTGCCCCACCCCGCAACGCGCATGCCCCACCCCGCTTGGGCAATCTGGCCGCTGGCCCCGGCACTGGTCGTGCTCGCGGCCGCGCTCGGCTACGGTTACGCGCGGACCGCCGGCGACTACACGTCGCCCGGGCCGAACGTGGCGCTTATCCAGGGCTCGATCGACGTGGAAATGCGCTATGATCCCGACATGCGCGACCGCATTTTCCGCGAATACCTGCAACTCTCCCAAGAAGCGGTGCGGAAGTACGAGCGGGTTGATCTCGTGGTCTGGCCGGAGACGATGTTCCTCGAGTCGCTGATCACGTTCGACGCCGGCGCGGCCAAGCCGCCGCAGTTCGAGGGCACCGAGGAGGAGTTTCGCAAATGGCTGCCCTGGGCGCGGCAGCACAGCCTTAACGTGATGGCGCAGACGGCCCAGTCGCTCGACGTGCCGCTGATCCTCGGCGTCGACGCCAATCATCTCGGCGCCGATGGCGTGCAGTGTTTCAACTCGGCCGTGCATGTCGCCCGCGACGGCAAGCTGCTGGGCCGCTACGACAAGATGCACCTGGTGATGTTTGGCGAGTACGTGCCGCTGGCCGAGTATTCCCCCTGGCTCTACCGCCTGACGCCGCTGCCCGGCGGCGCGACGCCTGGCAAGCGGCCCGCGACATTCGACCTCGACGGCGTTCGGCTGGCGCCGAACATCTGCTACGAGAGCGTGCTTCCCCACGTCATTCGCCGGCAGGTCAACATGTTGACCGCGGAGGGCCGGCAGCCGGACATCCTGGTGAACCTGACCAACGACGGCTGGTTTTGGGGCTCCAGCGAATTGGACCTGCACCTGGTGTGCGGGGTGTTTCGCGCGGTGGAGTGCCGCAAGCCGTTTTTGATCGCCGCCAACACGGGCTTCTCGGCCTGGATTGACGGCGACGGCCGCATCCGGCAACAGGGCCCCCGCCGGGCCGCCGACACCATCCTGGCCGAGGTCCGCCTCGACCGTCGCACGAGCTGGTATCTCGAACACGGCGATTGGGCCGCCGGAATCTGTCTGGTGGGATGCCTGCTGTTCGGGCTGGTAGGATTGTACGAGCGATTCACCCCCCTTTAGTGGTAACTTATTGGTGCGGCAAGCCAAAATGCCCCAAACTCCCCGTATTACGTCATTCTGGTTGACATGGGAAATTGGGCGAAGTTATACTAGAGAGACAACGATGCGGCGTTATGGCCGATCGTCGTACCCTAAAACTCCCCGTAAGGCAGGTTGAGCATGAACCTTGTCGGCAAAATCTTCGTCGTCTTGATTTTCGTCATGAGCCTCGTGTTCATGTCCTTCGCTGTGGCCGTCTACGCCACCCACCGCAACTGGCGCGAGGTGGTGTTGTTGCCCAAGGACCAGGTCGTGCCCGGCAAGGAGATCGGCCTGAAGTTCCAGTTGGATGAGGCGAAGGTGAAAAATGAGGGGTTCAAGAACGAGTTGGAGAAGGTGACGCGCGAGCGCGACGCCGAGAAGGCCGCCCGAACCGACGCCGTCACCAAGTTGGAAAACGAGTTGAGGGATCTGACGAAGGAGCGGAAGAAGCGCGAGCAGGAGTATGCGGCGCTGGTGAAGTCGGAGCGCGACAACGTGGCCCTCGCGAAATCGGCGGTAGACGAAACCGCGAGATCGGAAAAAGAGTTGGCCGGACTGCGGACCGAGGTGCTTCAGGCGCAGAAGGACCGCGACGCGAATTTCAAGGAAGTCCAGCGGCTGATCGACGAACTGCATCAGGCGGTCAACGACAAGGTGCAATTGCAGAACCGGCTGACCACGCTGGCCCAAGACCTGGCCGAGGCGAAGGAAGCCCTGCGGTGGGTCGGCGACCTCAATCCCAAGTCCGACTACAAGGCCAAGGCGCCGCCAAAGGTCGACGGCGTTGTTCTGGCCACGCCCGGCGCCGGACTGGTCGAGGTTTCGCTCGGCTCCGACGACGGACTGCGCAAGGGGCATCAGCTTGAGGTCTATCGCATCTCCGGCGGGGCAAGCACCTATGTGGGCCGAATCGAAGTGATCAAGACCGCGCCCAACCTCTCGGTCTGCAAGCTCGCCGACAAGTTCCCGCAGAACAGCAATATCATGAAGGGTGACCGTGTCGCCTCGAAAATCGAATAAAGCCGCCGCTCCGGCGCCTGCCGGACCGTATCGCAAGCCCCGGCCCGACCTGTACACGGTCCTCCTGGCGCTTTCGCTGATCGCCATTCTGATCGGCATCCTGTTCCTCTACCTTGAGCAGGAGACGTACGAGTTCAAGTTCAAGGGCGCCCCGCCGGTGGCGATGGTCAGAGCTCAAGGCCCAGAGATCAGGGGCCAGGCATACGAACAGTCGGCGGGCCACGAGGTGGGCAGTTCATCATTCAACATTCAGCATTCATCATTCCTCGCTGGCCCCTGATCCCTATCCTCTGTCCCCCGCCGAGCACGGATGCTCCAGAACCTGCTGAACCGCTTCCGTTGCGACCTGGCCGTCGATCTGGGCACGGCCAACACGCTGATCTGCGTGGTCGGCGAGGGGTTGGTGCTCGATGAGCCGTCGGTGGTCGCCGTGCAACACGGCACGGGCCGAATCCTCTCCGGCGGCTGCGCCGTCGGGCATCTGGCCAAGCAGATGGAAGGCCGCACGCCCGATTCGATCTCCGTCGTGCGTCCCCTGCGCGACGGCGTGATCACCGACTTCGAGTTGTGCGAAGCCTTGCTCCGCTACTTTCTCCGCAAGGCTCAACCGCCTGGCTGGCGGCTGCGGCCGCGGGTGCTGGTGGGAATCCCCGGCTGCATCACGCCGGTCGAGAAGCGGGCCGTATTCAACAGCGTGCATCGCGCCGGGGCCGGGCAGGTGTGGGTCATGCCCGAGGCCAAGGCCGCCGCCATCGGCGTTGGTCTGCCGATCGCCGAGCCGGTGGCCAGCATGGTCTGCGACATCGGCGGCGGCACCACCGAGGTGGCCGTGATGAGCCTGGCCGACACCGTGTCCGCCCAATCCGTCCGCACCGGCGGCGACAAAATGGATCAGGCCATCGTCGATTACCTCCGCCGCCACTACAGCCTGCGGATCGGGCTGCCCGCCGCCGAACGACTGAAAATCGACATCGGCAGCGCCTATCCGCTGGAGGAAGAGCGGGCCGTGGAGGTCAACGGCATCGACGCCGTCAGCGGACTGCCCCGCAAGGCCACCGTGACCAGTGAGGAAATCCGCCAAGCGCTGGGCGACCCGCTGCAAGAAATCCTCGAAGCCATCAAGTCCACTCTTGACCATTGCAGTCCCGAGTTGGCCGCCGATCTGGTCGACAACGGCGTGGTGCTTTGCGGCGGCGGGGCGCTGCTGCGGCGATTGGACCGCTTCATCAACGAGCACACCGGCCTGCCCGCACGCGTCACCGCCGAGCCGCTCTCGGCCGTGGCCAAGGGGTTGCTGATCTGCATGGAGCATTTCGGCCAGTGGCGCCGCTGGCTGCAATCGAGCGAGGAAGACGTGTGAGAACAGGGGCCGGGGGCCGGTTTCTCGCCGTGCGCGGGCAATGTTTCCGCGGCATATTCGACGATGATCGACTCCCAGCCTTGCTCCTGGGCGTACTGTTGGGCCCCCTCCCTGAAAGAGCCTCTGCTGTCAAGGGCATCCTGGCGATTTTTCGCGCGCACGGTTCGCGATCAAGCCTGTTAGCGCTCTGTCAGTCGTGCTTTGATACGTTTTGTTGGGGTGGCAGTTGCACTGCCACCCCTATGGATGGCGACTCGGGGCGGCAGTTCAACTGCCGCCCCAACGAGGCCGATCCGCTCGCGAGGCGAATTGACAACGGAATCCGGCGATCGCAACGGACGCCGGTCAGACCGGCGTCACTTCGATCCCGGCCAATTGGCAATATGCCTGGAACAGCCGGTCGTGCTTGCCGAGGATGAACAGTTGGTGGAAGCCCTTGCAGTCGCGGGGGTCGGCCACGTTGTCCATCTTCAACTCGACCGAGGTGCGGCAGCCGCCGCACGGGGGCGTGTCGATGTTCGCCACGACCTGGCCCGTGCCGAGGATGATCTTGCCCGGCCCCTCGAACTTCATCACGGTGACCGGTTCGCCCAGCGGCCAGATGACCTGCGGGGAGACACCGATCTCCGATTCGCTGTGGCTGCGGAGCACCAACGGCACGGCGGGCTGGTCGAAGCCGCGGAGCCTGGTGGGCGACGAACAGTGGGCGCCCATCAGCGTGCCGTTGACCGTATTGGGGGCGGGGTCCTGCATGAAGCCCGGCCGACCGGTCAGCAAGGAACACAGCCGCATCGAGATGGCCGAGTTCCAATCGCACTCGCAGCAGCCGACGCCCCCTTCATCGTTGAGTTTGAGCCAGGCCATGCACGGCGGGCAGGGGATGCGCCGCTCGCCGACCAGCCCGAGACAGTTCAGCGAAATGCCCTGGCAGTTTTCGGCCGCCATAATCCGCTTGGCCACGAAGTAGTTCTTCGCCGCGTTGACGACGTCTTGCGGCTTGGGCTCGACGGTTTTCCGGGCGGTCTTCGCGAACGCTTCGGCCAGCGCCTTCACCTCGCCGGTCGCTTCCTGTTTGGCCAACTCGTCAGTCCAGCGGTTTAGCGGGACGTGGTGCAGCGTGGTCCCGATCACGTCGAGCACCTGATCCTTGGTCTCGTTGCCGTTGACGACGCAGATGCGCGTGGTCTTCATGTCCCAGATCGTCCGCATCATTTTGACGCCGGTGGCCAGCCAGCCGTGATCCTGGGTGGCGGCGGTGAAACACTTCTTCGCCGTGCGCGTGGCCTGAAGATTGCCGGTAAACGACGTGCCCATCGGACTGAAGATGATCGCCGGCAGGTCGCCCTTCTCGGCGGCGATCTTGTTGGCGTGCGTCCAGTAGTTGGGGTGCAACCCCATCACGGTCGCGATAAGGCCGTCGGGCGGGCTCTGCTTGCACTCGGCCAGTAGCTTGTCGACGGCGGCGATGTCGACGACCGGCTCGGCGTCGACCTCCAACTTCACGCCGCACTTTTCGGCGGCGTCGGTCATAATTTGGGTGAACTCGGCCTGCCGGGCCTTGATGTCGTAGCACGCGCCCGGCCAACCCATCCAGTAGCGATCGACTTTCGGGTGCAGGAAGACGGCGCGGACCCGCGGCTTGGCATCGGCAGCGGGCGCGTCGGCCGCCAACACCGAGCCGAGCCCCAGCAGCGTCGATTGTGCGGCCAGCGCCGAGATGCCGACGGTGGCCATGAAATCCCGCCGATCCATCGACGCACAACATCCGCAACGATCGCCAACATGGTCGTGCTGCTTGCACATAGCGAGTTCTCCCGATTGACAGGTGAGGTTGGAATGGAAATCCGGTGGGACCACGGCGGGCGGCATCTGTGCGTAAGGAAACCGGTTTGGCCGTGCTGTGTGGATTATAGCAGCCGCGGTACCCGGGCTGCAACGATTATTTAGTGTCAGAGAGACAATGTCGCAATAGCCGGAGGCTAAGAGCCCCCGGAATGTGCGTGGATTGCGTGGTTCCACCTCCGAGGGCTGTTAGCCCCCGGCTATTCTCCTACGACATTGCTATCCTGACAGTCAATAAAGGGCACGGCCGCCCCGGGCGGCGGGGGATCGGGAACCAGTCTGCGCGAAATGGCTGCCAGTAATTCGGCAATCCCCTGGCCGCGAAGTGCGCTGGTAGTCACCCCTCCCGGCCGTCTCCCCGTCGCGAGCGGCAGGTCGCACTTGTTGTCGACCAGCAACGCATCGGGCCATTCGTCCAGCAGGGTCCGATCGTCGTCGGACCACGGCGCGCTGCGGTCGAACACCAGCACCACCAGGTCGGCCTCGGCCAAACGCTCGCGGGCACGCTCCATGCCCGCTCGCTCCACGCCGTCGTCTTGTGTAGGGTGCGTGAAACGCACCGCCTCCGTAAGGTGCGTGTTCACACGCACGCAACAATCGCGGAGCCCGGCCGTGTCGCACAGTTCCACCGGCCAGCCGTCGATGGCGGTGGCGGCGGTGACGGCGTCGCGGGTGGTGCCCGGGCTGTCGTGGACGATCGAACGGCCGAAACCGACCAGCGCATTGATCAGGCTGCTCTTGCCGACGTTGACCGGCCCGGCCAACACCACGCGCCACGGCCGCACAAGATGCCTGCCCAGGGACTCGCGGCTGCGGAGGGTTTCGATCTGCCGCCGGGCCGATTCGGCGTCGCCGCTGCGGATCGCCTTCCGGATGTCGTCCAGCGCACGGCGGAGCGCGCCCTGGTATTGATCGAGGAGAATGGCGGCGGTGCGCTCGGTGCGCGCCTCGGCCAGCGCTTGCAGGGCGGCGGCGGCAATCGGGTCGTGATGGGCACCGGCTGCCCAGGCGCGCCACGACGTGCGTTGGCAGCCGGCCGGCGCCAGCGTGTCTTCGATCATTGCCGCGGCGGCCAGTCCGCCGTGGCAGTTCAGTTCGACCGCGCCGTCCGCACAGCGGCGGACCACGACTTCCTCGCCGCGCTCATGGCCGAAATGGCCCACCACAAGCCGATCGACCGGGCAGGCCGACAACGGCCGGCCGTGGCGTGCATGAAATCGCGCTTGCACCGTTTCGACTGCGTTGGCCCCGTCGATGCGCAGCGTGGCGATAGCGCCGCGGCCAGGCGGGGTAAGCTGAATCACGCGAAGCGGCTGATCGGGCATGGTTTTCGACTGTAGCAGTTGTGGGCCGCAGGTCAATGGCCGCTTGCGGCTTGGCACGTCGCCTGCTATGCTGCCGCCATGGGATACGTGCTGGGAACCGACGAAGCCGGCTATGGCCCAAACCTTGGGCCGCTGGTGATTTCGGCCACGATGTGGGAAGTGCCCGACGGCGTGCGCGGCGAAGGGCTGTTCGAGCATCTGCGGCACATCATCGCCTCGTCGCTGGGCGAAGCCCGCCGCAGCCGCTGCCCTTGCGTGACCATCGCCGATTCCAAGTCGCTTTACAAGCAGGGCAAGGGTTTGCGCCACTTGGCGCGCGGCCTGTGGGCGGCGCTGGGCGTTCTCGGCCACCGGCCGACCACCTGGCGCGGGGCATGGCGCACCCTGGCCCCGGAAGCCCTGGACGCCATGCCGTCGATCCCGTGGTATGCCGATTTCGACGGGCCGGCGCCGTTGGATTGCGAGCCGTCCAAAGTGGCGACGCTGGCCGACGCACTCCGCGCCGGACTGGCCGCGGCCGGCGTGCGGCTGGCGGCGGTGCGGAGCCGGGTGGTTTTTGTCGAGGAGTTCAACGCGCTGGTCGAGCGGCATGGATCGAAAGGCGCCGCGTTGTCGGAGCAAACGCTCGCCTTGGCGGCGCGGATGATCGAGCCGCTGCCGGAAGGTCCGATCGAAGTGATCTGCGACAAGCACGGCGGGCGGAATTGCTACGGGCAACTCTTGGCCGGGCACTTCCCCAAATGGTTGATCGAGGTCCACGGCGAGGGACGGCATCGGAGCACGTACCGTTTCGGCCCGCCGTGGCGCCGCATCGAAGTCTGCTTTCGCACGCGGGCCGAGCAGTGTTTGCCGGCAGCGCTGGCGTCGATGGCCTCGAAGTATCTGCGCGAACTGGCCATGCTGGCCTTGAACGATTACTGGCGCCGCCGCGTGCCGGAGTTGCAGCCCACGGCCGGATATCCCCAAGACGCCAAGCGGTTCCGCGCCGATATCGCCGAAGCGCAACAGCGATTGCACATTGCCGACCGAGTGCTGTGGCGGGCGAGGTAAACGACCTTACCTTGTTCCCACGCTCCGCGTGGGAACACACGGGCCGGGACGCTCTGCGTCTGCGGTGCTCCAAGACATAGCAGGCTTACGCGTTACCCATCGGACGCAGAGCGTCCATGTCTTGCGTTCCCACGCGGAGCGTGGGAACGAGGATGCCGGACGGAAGTGGCCGGGCTAAACGGTTGGGCGCGAATACGGCTTCAATGCCTGATGATCCGCCGCAGCAGCAGCACGGCCGGCGTCGCGAGGATCACGTTGCCCGTCCAGAAGGCGATCGGCGGCAATCGGCCGGAGGTCGAGAGGTCTTCGCCCAGCATCAGCAAGGGGTAGTAGATCGCCAGGATCGGCAGGAAGCAGACGAAGAAGTTGGTCAGCACGTCGGCGTGACGCCAGAGCATGGCCGCCGGCGTGCCGATCAGCGCGAAGCACAGGCAGGTGAACCCGTTCGACCAACGGCGGTGCGGCTCGGTCTTCAGGCGGAAGATCAAGTGGCGAGTGTTGGCAATATCCTCCTCGTCCTTGGCCGACGGCGGCTCGCCGAGCTTCTTGTTGGCATCAAGCAGTTGTTCCTGTTGCCGCAACCTGATGTTCAGTTCCGCGATGCGGTCGGAAATATCGCTCATGGCCACCCAGTCGCGATGGTAGCGATCGGCGGCGGGAACGACCAACGGCACGGTTTGTTCAAACTTGCCGGGGAAGAAGCCGCGCCCTTGCCCTTGGTCCACTTCGGCGTTCCAGCAGGTGATGGTCAGTTCCCGCGTCTTCCAATCGGTGTGGAGTTCGGCTTCGGCGGCCATCAGCGTGACCTTAGGCTGGCCGAAGATGGTGATCGTCGGTTGCACCAGCTTGCGGCCGTCGACGCGCTTGACGACGATCGAGAACTGCGAGATCTGCGGCGGGCCGAACGAATGGTTGGTGCGCAACATGCTGTAGGCGATTTCTTCGATCGACTCGCCGACGGTCCGCGCCACGTTGGGCCGGCACCAGGAGGCGGCGATCTCGTACATCCACACCGTGCCCAGGCTCATAAACGTCGCCAACACCAGCACCGGCCAAACTACGGCCATCGGGCTGATGCCGAGCGACTTCAGGGCGACAACCTCGTTGGCCCCGGTCATCCGGCCGAAGACGCTGCTGACGGCGTAGAGCATGGCCACGGGAATGGTGATGCCCAACATCTCGGGGAGCATGAAGGGCATGGTCCGCAGCATGACCTCCGGCGGCAACCCCCTGCTGAGTCCTTCCTTCACGCCCATGCCGAGGGTCACGACCAGCGTCAAACCCACCAGCGCCGCGAGGAAAAACTTCAGCACCTCCCAGACCACGTAACGCGTCAGTATGTACATGAGGGTGCATTGTGCGGGCGGGTTGAGGGCGGGTCAAGGTCAGAATCCCTGGAGCGCTTTGAGTAGCGGCTCCAGCGGCTTGACGATGAGCAACCACATCAGGAAGAAGAGCAAGGCCGTTACGCCCACCATCACCAGCGTCAGCAGCGTCTTCCACAACGGCGAGAAGGCGCGGCTGCGCCAGAGCATGGGCAGGGCCAGCGGTCCGAGCACCGCGAACAACATCAGCAGCACGACCCACGGATTGTCGGTCCCCCTGCTGTTGCGGGTTGCCGCGACCCCAACCGACGCCGCCACGGCGCCGGCATCGCCCGCGGTAGCAGCGCCGCAAAGGCGGCAGAAATTGTCGCTCACGTCGAGCACGGCAAAACACCGGCGGCAGACGATCTTCTGGATATTTTCAGCATCCATACTGACAAGTATACCCCATAGCACTCCCCCCATAATACCCAATCGACTTCCAATCGAAAACCTCATATTCCCCGGGGAAAACGCTATCGACTGCGAATAGACCCCCGACCGACCCCCGACCGAAAGGCGGAAAAAAGTAACATTCTTGGTAACTGTTTGGAGTATGCAAGCCGTTTGATACAATGAGCATTGCCGGAAAGGGCGGGTAGCTTCCGCCCAAGTGGCCGGCGAGTTTTGCGGTTCTCTATCCTCCGCGAGATTCGCCCGGCCAACCCGGCCCAGAAAAAGATAGATTCTATGAAGACGCTACTGGTTCCCGATTCTTACGCGGCCAGATTCTGCGCCCGGCTGATTTATGAGCGCGAGCGACTCGACACCGCCCGAGGGCGCGACCAGCGCAACCCCCGGAAGCAACGCGGCCCGTGGGAACGGTCCCGCGTCGGCCGGCTACTCGCCCGATGAGCCGGCCGACGGCGCGACCATCGAACGAAGGAAGCCCGGAAACCGTAACCGATTGCCGGGCTTTACCTTACGATAGCGAGGGCGACGGGAATCGAACCCGCAACCACCGGATCGACAGTCCGGTACTCTAACCAATTGAGCTACGCCCCCGTAGCCTTTTTTCAAGCACTATGTGCGCTTGGCCAAATCTCCACAATAAGGCAGCTACACCATAGTCTCTAAGTGTAACCCATCTTTGGCGACTCGCAAGGTGGCGAAAGGTTTTGGTGCGACCATGCCGGCCGTGGATTTTTCCGAGTCTTGGCGAGGACCGACAAGTGGCGTTTTTGGCCACGCCCTTGGTACTTTGCACTCCGTACCCCCCCCGGTCTATACCCCAGACCCCATCCCGGTGGCACCGGGTGCAAA
>Ga0315287_10002085_pt1 | contig 18752 bp, 18 predicted proteins | sample YL17G11_0_MG_FD_205037 | JGI IMG/M metagenome (GOLD analysis project Ga0315287, IMG submission 205037) | Sediment microbial communities from Yellowstone Lake, YNP, Wyoming, USA - YL17G11_0 | ecosystem: Environmental > Aquatic > Freshwater > Lake > Sediment | place: USA: Wyoming | collected...
TGGGTGTGCCGACAGACCGGGTTCTGGTGTTCCCAAACGGCGCCGACCTGGAAGGGATTCGTCCCCAGGATCAGGGTGAGGTCAGGCAGCGCCTCGGAATGCCGCTCGATGTGAAACTTGTGGCGCATACCGGTGCTTTGTTCCAGAGAGACGCCGCGCTGATGGCTGCCGCGTTCAATCGTATCCATGCCGCGGAGCCCCGCGCACGGTTGTTGCTGATCGGCTACTGCAACCAGCCGGTAGAGACAATGGTTCGGATACCAGAGGCTGTATGGCGCACAGGACCAGTGAATTCGCAGCAGCTTGCTGACTACCTTTCAGCCAGCGATGTCGGGTGGCTGCCACTTACGGATTGCGGAGCGAACCGCGGCCGGTTTCCCATGAAGCTGAACGATTTCATGGCTGCGGGCCTACCTGTTGTTGCCAGTGATGTGGGAGGTGTCGGCGCTTTGCTACGGGAGGTAGCTATTGGCCGGCTAGCGTTGGCGCAATCAGAATCGATGGCGGACGCAGTGTTGGCGCTGCTGGCCGACGCGACGGAGCGCGAGCGCCTCGGGCACCGCGGCCGGCAGGTGGCTGAGGCGCGCTTTGCCTGGCCGCTGATCGGGGAACGTGTGGAACGCTTCTATGAGGAAGCTATGGCCGCGGCAGGGCGCGCTAAGCGCCCTGCGTCGTGACGCGGCGTTCAGGCCACTATGCAAACAACCTCTTGCGACCTCTGCAATGCGGACGACTCCGTGACCCTGTATGCGGGCGACGCCTGGCGGCAATCTGTGCCGAACGGGCTGGCGCTTGTGCGCTGCCGGCAATGTGGCCTCATGTATATGAACCCGCGACCAGGTCCAGCAGAGATCGGCAGCTATTACGCGGACAGCTACACCCCTTACAAGCAGGCGATCGAAGATGAGCACGGCAGACTGATGCGATGGGCACGACGCCGGAAACTGATCGCACGCCGGAGGATCATCGAGCGCTTTAGTGGGTTGCGTTCAGGTCGGATCCTCGACGTGGGTTGCGCAACCGGCCTGTTCCTGCACGAGATGGCGTTGGCGGGGTGGCAGACTGCCGGTATCGAACCCAACGCGTCGGCCGCACACTACGGGCGTAGCCGCTTCGGGCTCGACGTATTCGAAGGCATGATCGAACAAGCGCCATACCGACCAGGATCATTTGATGTCGTGACTTTTTGGGATGTGTTGGAACATACCTTTTCACCTTCAGAGACGCTGTCTCGATCTGCAGAATTGCTGCGACCGGGCGGGTTGCTGACCATCAATGTCCCGAACTGGGACAGCATTGAACGGCAATGGTTCGGACCGCACTGGATCGGTCTGGATCCACCGCGACATCTGTATGTATTCACGCGCGACACTCTGACCGAGCTGCTGTATCGCGCTGGCTTTCGGCCTTTAGCCTGGATCTGTTTCATGCCTTCATTCTTTTCATTTGTCATTAGCTTGGAGCGCTGGTTGAACTCTGCAGCCCCACGTTGGGCTGCACCGGTGAGCCGTTTTTTGTGCTTTCCAGGTATGCGTCTGCCGTTCGAGCCAGCGTTTGCTATGGTGAATCGGCTACAGCGCGGTTCAGTCATCGCTGTCTTTGCGCGTAAGGAGAGCACTTCACGTGCCTGACGAAGGGCTGTTGCCGTTTGAAATCCGCGGCATCGCGCCGAAGGTGATAGTCGCCAGGCTCACGGTGTGCTGTACAAGGAGCACGGACTCTCACAGATTGAGTCATTCAATCACGGCCACTGGATTGCTCGAATCTGTCATTGTCTGGTACACTATCTGAGGTAGCGATCATCTGAACTGCCGGCAGCCAATCCATTCTCTTGGAACATGTCGGTTGCGGAAGGCCAAAAGAGCTGTGTTCGGAGAGAACAGATCCAGCGATAGTCGTGGTTGGTTTGCCGTTCTTCATATTTCGCGATCATTATCGAAATGGGATTTTTCGATGGAAAGCCAGGCCACTTCGCTGGTGAGCTGGCCTTCATATCTGGACTCTAGCGAGGCGTATACATGATCATTTTGGGTATCACCCATCCGATCTCGTGGAACAATGCTGCCTGTATTCTTGTTGATGGGCAGTTGATCGCGATGGTGGAAGAAGAGCGTCTCAATCGTATTAAGCACGCCCCTAGGATGGCTGCGAAGTTGGCGATGGAATACTGCCTGAAAGAGGCAGGAGTGACCTTAGGGCAAGTAGATTATGTGGCCGTCGGGTTTGATAGCGCGGCGAACGCAGCTATGGGTAACCTGCGCTCCGAGGATGATCTTCTGTCGGGACTGAATCAGGCGGCAATGTGGTTGCGGGAAGGGCAGACCTACGAGAAGCAGCTCCCTCTTGATGGTTATGATCGGCGCCGCGTCATTTTCGTCAATCACCATCGTGCTCATGCGGCCAGTTCCTTCTTCGCCTCCGGCTTTCCTGAGGCCAACATCCTTTCCCTGGACGGCAGTGGAGGCAGCGAATCCGGTATCGTCGCGGTCGGATCCGGCGTGAACATCAAGGTGCTCAAGACGATTTCGAACCGCGGTAGTTGGGGGCTGATATATGAGGAGATTACTGAGAAGCTCGGCTTCCGAAGGCATAGCGGCGAAGGCAAGGTGATGGGTCTAGCGGCCTATGGTAAACCTGACCCCACAGGCCTGCCGTTCGTGAATTGGGACGGCGATATTCCGGTCATTGACCCGGGCAAGCGCAAGGCTTTCATCGAGTCGTTGAAGATCCGCAAGAAGGAAGATCCGATCACTGCTGAACATCAGAATCTGGCAGCTACTCTTCAAGATACTTTGGAGCGCGCTGCGATCCGCATGTCGGAGTGGCTGTACCAACAGACCGGTTTTCGCCGCCTCTGCATGAGCGGCGGTTCGGCACTCAACTGCTCAATGAATGGTAAGTTGGCCTTGTTGCCATGGGTAGACGAGATTTTCATCCAGCCGGCCGCCTATGACGCTGGGACGGCGCTAGGCGCTGCACTACAACTGTATGTGGACAAGACAGGCGAACGACCACCCTGGCATATGGAACATGCCTACTGGGGTCCAGAGTTCACCAATGAGCAGATCGAAGAGTCGTTGAGGGCTTTTCAGGATATCCGCTTTCACCAGTCTGACGACATCTGTGCTGAGGTAGCCAAGTTGCTGGCGGAGGGCAGAATCATCGGTTGGTTCCAAGGGCGTTCGGAAGTAGGCCCGCGTGCCCTTGGAAACCGCAGTATCCTGGCAGATCCGTCCCGGCCTGAGATGAAAGATCGCGTGAACAACCAGGTGAAACATCGAGAGCCCTGGCGTCCTTTTGCCCCCTCCTTGCGAGAAGAATCGATATCCTATTTCGTCGACAACCCCATGCCGTCACCGTTCATGATCCTGGCGTTCAATATAAAAGCCGAGATCCGCAATCAGATCTTGAGTGCGGCACACATCGATGGCACGATTCGGCCCCAGACCGTGAGTAGAGCCACGAACTCGCGCTACTGGGAACTGATAAAGCGGTTCGAGGAAAAAACGGGCATTCCAGCAGTTCTCAACACGAGTTTCAACGTGGATTCACAGCCTATCGTCAATACGCCCCAGGAAGCCATTGACACCTTTTTGGAATGCGGTATTGAGGTCCTGGCCATAGGGGACTATTTGGCATTCAAACTGTATGAAGCATGAACATGCAAGCCTCTGAACAGACCTATTCCGATGAAGAAGCGAAAGTGCGCGCCATGTATAACGCGCATCCTTTTCCGAATAGACAGTCCATTCTGCCCAATCGCAGCGACGAGCGTTTTTACAGCATCTACGAGGATTTTCTTCATATCCCCTTGTCGGAACTGGCAGGAAAGACATTCCTCGACGCAGGGTGTGGAACAGGCGAAAACACTTGGTCATGGCGTCGTCTCTTGGATCCGAGCGCCCGAGTCGTGGCGGTGGATCAATCGCGGGCATCCATCGGCATCGCTCGTCACGCTGGGGGACAGCAGAAACCTGGTCCATTATTTGCTGTTGCTTCATTGCTAGATTTGGCGCTACCCGATCAGAGTGTTGATGTCGTATTTTGCAGTGGGGTGCTAGTCGCCGTAACCGATCCAGAGCGCGCCTATCGCGAATTGGTACGCGTTCTAAGGCCGGGTGGATACATAATTCTTGTTCTATATCACCGATATGGTAGAGCCCTGCACGGCATGCGAAGAGCGGTCATCGATCTGCTTGAACGAGACGATCTCGATCGCCGCGCACGGCTCGGAGGAAAGCTATTTGGGCGAAGCATGCGGGAATTGGCAGACAAGGAGCAAGTTCCCCTGGAAGGTGTCCTTTATGATCAATTCGGCTTGCCGTGTGAGAGCCGCTATAGTGTTGGCCAGGCGTTAGCATGGTTTAGTTCGGCGGATATCGAGTATCGCGGTACCTGGCCACCTGTAGAGTGGTCTCAGTTTGGAAACGCACTACGTTTTTCTTCCGTTTTCCGTCAGCATCGTCCGCGGCTCCACAGCTTTCTGTTGACCTTTTTCCCAACTGATGGAGCAGTTCCCCGCCATGCCCCCACCTTATTCACGCGTGCCACCATGCAAGCACTTTGGGGGCTTGACCAGCTTCAACTCTTCGCCATTTCAGGCCAGAAGAGATGATTCTTCCGGCTCTTGGTGCTGTCCCATGTTATTGCTAGATGGATCCGCAGTCACATGATGCCGCCTGCTCGAAGTCGCATCAGGCTGAGGCGCTTGGCGGCGCCTCTCCTCATGGTAGCTGCGGCCGGCATGGCTTTGTACATGGTCTGGACGCAAGGTGACCACCTTCTTCAATCTGGAATCCGACTAAGTCTTCCCCTTGTGGCTTTGTCATTTGCCGTAGAGTGCATTGGATTGTTGATAGCAGTCCCGCTCTGGCGACGTCTATTAGCTCACCATGGAATTCGCCAGCGGTGGCAAGATGATCTGCGTTTCTACTGTTATAGTGCTTTGGGTGCCGTATTACCAGGTAGCATATGGACCATAGCAGGCCGGTCGGCTCTGTACCAGCGTCTCGGCTGCAGTGGGGCGCGTGTGGCCGTGGCAGCAGTGATTGAGGCCCTGCTGATCGGCGTAGCCGCGGCTGCGGTATACGGGATCCTGTTGATTGGACATCCCGGAATAGGCTTTTGGGAACGTCCAGAGTTGGGCGCTGGTATATTAGCAATAGCCCTGATCTTGCTTCATCCCACAGTGTTTGGCCATATTAGCAAAAGGGTGCTTGCTAGAACTGATCAAGCAGATGGGCCAATGGGTCCACCGCTGCGCGTTCGCGATTTGTTAGTCTGGGTCCTGTTGGAAGCGATCGTAGTAGTGATTGGCGGAACCGCTCTATTCATATTGCTTCTCAGCCTGATCGATGTCAGGGCAGACGTCTGGATCCCCGTGGTCGCTGCCTGGGCAGCCGCTGTCGTGGCTGGAAATCTGTTCTTCTGGCTGCCAGGAACTGCCATCGTCCGAGACGGAATGCTGGTGCTGGCTGTTCGGACGAGCTTGACCTTGCCGACTGCCGTCCTGTTCGTCGTGCTTGCGCGGGTTTGGTCGATCGCGTCGTTGTTGGTAGTCGCTTTCCTGATCTGGCTCTTGTTTGACTCTCCCCTAGTAACTCACAGAGATGGGGGTACCCCCAATGGGTAACCTTGCCAGAAGTTGAAATTAACCCAAACGGCGTATTTACTTAAGAGCCAAACCGAACTATGCTTCATGTAGCTTGCGAAAATACATTTCAAAAGGAGACTCTATACTATGAAACGAGCATCTCGATGGCTGATGATTCTTATCTTAGTGCTTGTGGCGGCCCCACTTTCGGCGATGGCGCAAGGTCCTGATTCTGCATCGCCCGATGCCGTGACGTATACGTCGGGCTTCCAATTGCAGAACCTGACAGGTTCGCTGGCGACAGTTGCCATCGTATTCTACAACCAGGATGGCTCCATCGCCAACACCGTCAACGACACGATTGCTGGCAACACCAACAAAACGTACTACCCGTTGAGTGCTGTGTCTTCAGGCTTCGACGGATCGGTTGTCGTCTCCTCAGACCAGCAGTTGGCAGCGATCACGAATGTGCTGGGGAACGACGGCCAGCGCGGCGCGTCCTACGGTGGCTTCAGCGACGGTGCCACGACAGTCAACCTGCCCTTGGTCATGAAGGCCTATTTTGGCATTGACACTTGGTTCAATGTTCAGAACACGGGTAGCGCGAGTGCCACGGTCAATATCGCCTACAAGCCTGGAACCTGCACCGAATCGGTGTCTGTTGCGCCTGGCGCGGCCAAGACTCTCAAACAGGCCGATAACACCTGTTTGCCGATCGGCTTTGTGGGTGCAGCGACCATCACGAGCGCGCAGCCTGTGGCTGCTGCCGTGATGCAGGTGAATGCTCAGTCGCTGTTGGCGTACAAAGGCTTCACGACTGCGTCGACCAACCCGGTGATGCCCTTGGTTTCCAGCAACTACTACAAGTCCGGCACCGGTATCTCGATTCAGAACACGGGTGCTTCGGCTACGACTGTCACCATCTCCTACAAGCCTAGTGCTGGCTTCCCCGGAGCGGCCTGCACCGAGACGAAGAGTATCCCCGCCGGACAATCTGCGAACTACAGCTATCCTCAATTGCCTGCGGGTTGCGGGACCAGCGGTTCTGGCGTGACGGATACGACCAATGGGGGCTTTGTCGGTTCGGCGGCCGTGACCGCCAACAGCGCCAACATGCCGTTGGTGGCGATGGTTAACTCGGTCACTCGCGACACTGCGAATGCGGCGGCCTATGAGGCCTTCGATTCGAATTCGGCCACGAGCAAGGTTGCCTTCCCGCTGATCATGGATCGCAATTACAACATCTTCACCGGTATCTCCGTGGCCAACGTGGGTGCCTCGGCCACCAATGTCACTTGTACCTTCACCGGTACGAGCTATACGGCTTCGGCTACGAATCTCCAGCCCGGCGCAGCGCTTACAGATGTTCAGCTCAACAAGATCGCGTCGGGTTATGTTGGAGCCGGCACCTGTACGGCTTCCGGTGGCGATGCTAAGATCGCTGGCATTGTGACCGAGTTGACTAATAGTGCCGCTTCTACCACGGACGCTTTGCTGGCCTACGACGGTTTCAACTACTAAGCCTCGTCTGACAACACAAAAGGGAGCCGCTTGAAGGCGGCTCCCTTTTTGTGTGCGACAGCAAGTTCATCGGCTCGCGGACAAAAGTTTCCTAGCCGAGATTGAGCGAATTCTGCAACCCCAAAGGACACTATGAGACGAATACTCTATGCCCTGTCGATGTTGGTACCACTGGTGTTGAGCGCCTGTCAGGCCCTCCCGCCTACCGTCTTCGTCTCTCCAACTCTTGCTTCCAATACGTTCACATCACCCGTCGTTGGGTCTGACCGAGTCTCCATTACAGGTGTCTTGCAGCGAAATACTAGCTCACCAGCCTCGGTCAGCAATGCGATCTTGTATCTAGGCAATGTTCATCTGGATGCAAATGGTACACCGATCCTTGCTGGCCTTGACAAACAGACGGCCCCGCGCGTCCAGACCGATCAATCGGGACGCTTCGTGTTTACTGACGTGTCGCCCGGAACATACGTTTTGGTCCTAGACCGGGTCTACCAGGCCTTTTTGCTCAACGACCCGACGAGTGGGAAAGACCTTTTGATCAAGCTACAAGCGGGGCAGATATTAGATCTAGGCAAGCTCGTGTATGCTTCGCTACCAGGTGACAACTTTGCCCCTTGACTTTGATCTGATCGTGGCAGCACTTTTGCAGGATCGATCATCTCGCCTTACAATGATTGGGTGATCGAGGCATATCGTGATCGGTCCGCAACTGGTTTGTGAAATGCCCGCAGCTGCCCATAACAAGCCGTCACTCGTGACTGTGCATCAACGCAACTATCGCGTCCCAATGCTCGCGCCTACCAGCTTGTTCGCGGACTATGGCTGCCATGTGCGCATCCTGGAAGAAGCGCGCATCCTGCGACAACTCGGCCATCACATCATCATAGCCTATCATAACGGTAGCCCCGTCGCCGATCTGGACATCGGCCGCACACGATCGTTTCCCTTGCGGCACGACTACGAAGTCAGGTCGAGCAGGCAACCAGATCATCCTCGATGCGCTGCCAGGCTGGAAGACGCTGGGGTTGCTGGCACGAGAGAAGTGTGACGTCATTCATGCCGGCTCACGGCGAGCGTGCTGTAGTCTCGGGGATTGGTGTAGACAGAATGATCCAGGAATCTGTCGGACCGACACGGTCGTATCGCGTCCTCATGCTTGCGCCCACCAGCTTCTTCGCTGATTACGGTTGCCACGTGCGCATCCTGGAAGAAGCGCGCATCTTGCAGCAACTCGGCCATCGTGTTACGATTGCGACCTATCACAATGGCGGTCCGGTAGCGGAGTTGGACATCCGGCGCACGCTCCCGATTCCATGGCGCCGCGACTATGAGGTCGGCTCGAGTCGGCACAAGATCGCGTTCGACGCGCTACTAGGCTGGAAGACGCTGGAGCTGCTGGCACGAGAGAAGTATGACGTCATTCATGCCCACCTCCATGAAGGCGCCCTGATCGGGCTTGTGCTCGGGCGCCTGTTCCGTCGACCGGTGGTGTTTGACTTCCAGGGCAGCCTGACAGACGAAATGCTCGATCACGGCTTTCTGAGACAGGGCAGCGCTTTCCATCGCTATCTTCTGTCGCTCGAAACATGGTTGGATCGCTCGGCCCCTGCGGTACTAACCAGCTCTACTCAGGCAGCGCACCTGCTGGTAAGCGAGTTCGGGTGTGTGCCCGAGCGGGTTCGGGTGCTGCCTGACTGCGTAAACGCTGATGTGTTTCGTCCCGCAGCGAGCTATGACCCGGATAGCTTGGTCGACTTGAGGCGGCGGCTGGGCATCCCGATGGAGCGCCGGCTGATCGTTTATTTGGGTCTCTTGGCCGAGTACCAGGGTACCGGGTTGTTGTTAGAGGCGCTACAGCGGATCGTGCAGATACGGCAAGATGCTCACCTGCTCTTGATGGGTTTCCCGAACCTCGAGTGGCATAGGGCGCGGGCCGAAGCACTAGGCATCAGTAGTTTCGTTACTTTTACGGGGCGTGTGCCATACGAGCAGGCGCCGATCCTCCTGGCTCTGGGCGACGTGGCTGTCGCGCCCAAGACGAGCCGAACGGAGGGCGCTGGAAAGCTGCTCAACTACATGGCCTTGGGTTTACCCACGGTGGCGTTCGATACACCAGTTGCCCGCCAATACTTGGGGACCGATGGCCTGTTGGCCGAGCCCGGCGATGTTAAGGGCCTCGCAGATCGCCTGCATGAGGCGCTGTTTCCCACACCTGCGATGCTGTCGCACCACCAGGCAAGCGGTCACAATCTTCGCCAACGGGCGATTCGCTACTTCGGTTGGGAGAAGGCTGGGTGCCAGATGGTAGAGGTCTACCGGCAGGTCCGAGGCGACAGCAAAGTTTCGGCGATGACGGGACAGAGTTGGCCGGCTGTTCATGACTAGATACATCTTGTGAGTTCAAGGAGGTCCGACGATGCATAGGGCAAATTTCGTGTGGATTGCGATTCTGGCGGGGCTATTTCTGTTCGGGTTGGCATCAGATGCGCAGGCCCAATCGGGAACTGTCGCTCAGCCTCCGCAGTCTATCTGGATTTGGGGGCCGCCGGTAGGCGATGGTCCGCATATGATACGGCGCAGTGGGGCGACGCAGTCCACCTGGACTTGGACTCCGCCGGTAAGCGCTGAGCGTTCCGCAATGTCGGCCGCACCGCAAGCAGGGCTATCTCCTGATGCATCTAGCGCCCAGGTACCACCCAATTGCCGGTATGGGGCGTCTACTGCAGGAACGACTCAGGCAAATTGGCTCGCTACCCTGGGAGCGGGTTGGTATCTTGACTTTGGGACAAACGCCCCTTTGCCATTGAGTGGCGCTCAGTATGTCCAGATGCTGAGAATCAAACAGGACAAGATTGGTTGTACCTACCTGAATAGCTACAAGGTTTCACCCGAGCTCACCAATGCCGCCTTGGGTGCGGTCGTCGCGAGCCATCCGGGCGCATTATGGATCGTGGGCAACGAGCCGGATCGCGGGCCGAACCCAGGGGAATGTGTCGGCGGACAGGACGATACGTTTCCGGAGATATACGCTCGTGCCTATCACGACGCCTACACCTTTATCAAGCGCCGCGATCCTACTGCCAGGATCTCTGTCGCCGGCCTGGTGGAGGTGACACCCGGTCGGCTCCAGTATTGGGATAAGGTGTGGCAGGCGTACCAGCAGACCTACGGAGAGCGGATTCCGGTTGACGTGTGGAACATGCACTTGTACGTCCTGCCTGAGCTTGTGCCAGATGGCAACTCCCCCAGTGGCAGCGCCACTGTCGCGCTCGGCACTGATATGGCGTTGGGAATCCGAGCCAGCGGCAACAGCGCCGCCACATGCAGTGACCCACAGGTGTACTGTTGGGCCGAACACGACAGCCTGGCAGTCTTTGGGCAGCAAATTGCGGCCATGCGAACTTGGATGAAGCAGCGCGGTGAACAGAACAAGCCATTGATTCTTGCCGAATACTCCCAACTCTATCCGTTTGTGGAGTACGATGACCCGATCAATCCAACGACATGCTACTTACAGGATGAGTACGGCAAATGCTGGACACAGGCGAGAGTCCAGGAGTTCATGCTCCGCACCTTCGACTATCTCGAGACCGCCGTTGATCCCAACCTGGGGTATCCAAGAGACCAGAACCGTCTGGTGCAACGCTGGTTATGGTTCACGATGAACATCCAACCGGCTGAGGCAGTTGGCTACGTCAGTAATCTTCTTACCAACGATCTCAGTGCCTTGACGGGTGTCGGCGAAACCTACCGCACCTATGTGGCCGGCCGTCCTCAATATATCAACTTGCAGCCGGAGCATGTTGCTGGAAGTCCGTCGTTCTTGCCCGGTACCGATACCACCGGATCGGCCGCAATCCATGCCGAGGTTGTGAATATCGGCAACGTGCAAACCGCAGCGCCATTCGGGGTCACGTTCTATGCCGACAGCGCGTTGACTCAACCAATCGGTTCGGTACAACTCCAGAGCGCCGTGGCTGGCTGCATGAGTCAGGCGCCTACCGCCACCGTCATGTGGTCGGGGTTAGCGCTGGGCACGCATCAGTTCTGGGTGAAGGTTGATAGCAGCAACGCACTGAACGAAAGCGACGAGTCCGATAACATCGGCACCGGTTTCGTGACGATATACCGCCACGGCATTATGTTGCCACTGATCCGCAACGGAAACAACTAGAGATCGTCGAAGGTGGGTTGTGCGGTAGTGATCTCAATCGCCTGGGTGCGATCCGCGCGACTGAAGTCCTTGCCACAGACCTCACCTTTGACGTCGACGGACTACTCGATGAGGACCTGAAAGCGGTCCGCAAGTATCCGTTGAGATGTGCGAGCGCTACTTGGTGTTGGTTGCCTGGTGTTGGTTGCCTGCTATGGAGGTATGTATCGAACGTTTCGTTCTCGGAGGTCATCTTCGGGAGTTGATCCGCTGCCGCGAGCTGGTCTACCATCTGACGGCTAGAGAGCTCAAGGCCCGATACAAGAGCAGTGTGCTGGGGTTCTTCTGGAGCTTGCTCAATCCGCTTGGCATGATGGTGGTGTTTACCGTGGTGTTCACGGTGCTCATGCCCAACAACCGGGTTGAGAGGTACCCCATCTTCCTCTTATGCGGGTTGTTACCCTGGAACTTCTGCAGTGCTGGCGTGATGACGGGCATCAACAGCGTTGTGGCCAACAGCAATCTCGTCAAGAAGGTCTATTTCCCTCGCGAAGTACTGCCTATCGCCAGCGTGGCGGCAAATCTGGTGAACTTTCTGCTCGCGCTCCTGGTGCTGTTTGCCATCCTGATGATCTTCCAGTCGCGACTAAGCTCTTACCTCTGGCTGTTACCGCTGGTGATTTTCATCCAGACGTGTTTTGTTCTAGGCGTGGCGTTGATCCTCAGCGCTTTGCACGTGTTCTACCGCGATACGATGATGGTCATGGAAGTGGTGATGCTGGCGTGGTTCTTCCTCACCCCTGTCTTCTATCCCATCGAAATCCTGCCCACCAGTTACCAGATCATGGGCATCACAGTCAATGTCCAGCGATTGATGTATATCCTCAACCCAATGGCGTCTTTGATCGCCACATACCGGGATTTGCTATACTGGGGATATCGCACAGATCTGGACTTTCTCCTGCGCACGGCTGTCACGTCCTTCGCCGTGTTGGCCTTTGGCTACTGGTTCTTCATGCGCTACAGCCACCGATTCGGTGAAGAGGCGTAGCATGAACCGAGAACCAGTAGTACGGTTTAAACACGTCGCGAAGCGTTTTGAGCTTGACCGATCCACCGACCGCACCCTCATGGACTTGGTCACGCGACCCTTCAAACATGCCAAACCAAAGGAGTTCTACTGGCCGCTTAGAGATGTCAGCTTCGAACTCAAGCGAGGTGGCTCCCTGGGGATCATCGGCGAGAACGGAACTGGGAAGAGCACGATCCTCAAGCTAATTGCCCGCATCTTGGTACCGACCAGCGGCCAAGTTGAGGCCGTGGGCCAGGTAGCCACTTTGCTGGAGTTGGGTGCCAGCTTTCATCCGGAGTTGTCGGGGCGGGAGAACATCTTCTTGGCCGCCTCCATCGCCAACATCTCTCGCCAGGAGATCCAGCGCGATCTTGACGAGATTATCTCATTTGCCGACATCGGGCCTTACATAGACGTGCCGGTCAAACACTATTCGTCCGGCATGTACGTGCGCCTCGGCTTTGCCGTGGCAGTCCACCTCAATCCGGATGTGTTGCTGATTGATGAGGTTCTGGCCGTTGGTGATGAGAATTTTCAGCACAAGTGCATCCAGCGCATAAAGCGCTTGCAGTCGGAGGAAGTTGCTGTCATCCTTGTGAGCCACGGCATGCAGCAGATCGAGGACATGTGCGATGACGCCTTGTGGTTGCATGAGGGCTACGTGCGCTCAATCGGCTCACCAGCGCGGGTGATTGCCGACTATCTGGCCGAGTCTTCGGCTCATGAGCTAGAGGAGTCGGTCGCCCAATGGGCCGACGAGCCGACGTCGGAACCGGTCGCGACGCAGCAGCGTTACGAGCGTGGGGCTCCTAGCCCGGAAGCCAAACGTTGGGGAGACGGATCGATTCAGATTGTTGATCTGCGCTTGCTCGGTGCAGATGGACGTTCGGCCAACGTCTTTCGTCCCCGTCAGGCATTCCGTATCGAGTTCGACTATGCGGTGCAGCATTCAGTCGAGGAGCATCCTTCCTTTGGTGTGGCGATCTATCGGTCAGACCAGGTGTGGTGCTACGGCACGAACACCACAATCGAGGGGATCTGCTTTGATCAGGTAGCTTTGTCGGCGGCGGGCACAGTGGTGATTGACATCCCGGACCTACGATTGCTGCACGGTGAGTACACCCTCGACGTGGCCGTGCATGACTCACGCGGCGAAGTGGCCTATGACTACATCCGGGAGGCGGCGCATTTCTATGTACAGAATCCCAGGGGCGACCAAGGGGTGGCCAGGCTCGATACACACTGGGCTCTTGTCATGAACCGGGAGCAGAGACTGCCGTGAACAGCACCGAGGATCAAGAAACGCGCGTCATCTTGGCCGATCTGCAGGCGGAGATCCGCCGTCACAGGTCGACTCTGGAAGTTGCCTCCCAAACTGAGATGGACCAGTTGGGGAGCGTCCGCAGCCACCAGATCGTCAATAGCCACCTGCCCATCGGCTGGCCCGTGATGCCGAAGGGTCTGATACCCAAGATCATCGCCTATGCTCAGAAGCTCAGCCGCCGGCTGTTGCGTTGGTATATCAACCCTTTGGTAGAGCAGCAGAACGTCTTCAACGCCGCGGCCGCCGATCTGTTGGCGACACTCGAAGCGCAGTCCGAAGAGCACGCGAGTGCGATGGAAAAACTGAATGGTCAGATCGCCCAACTGGTCGGAGCGCTGGATCCCGAGAGCCCGGACAGGAAGTCACAACAATCCACCACCGAATTGCGTCTGCAACGACTCGAAAGCCGGCAAGGATCTCAGCAGGCGACGGCGGTCGCTGCACTGTCATTGGGGTCAGCATCTGCCGTAGGTGGCGGAGCGGTAGACTACTTCCTCCTGGGCGCACTTTATCGCAATGAGGAACAAACGAAGCGGTGGCTGGACGACTACAGGGACATCTTCTTAGCGTTAGCCCAGGACCGACAGAAGGGTCAAGCGTCGGACGGCCCCCTGCTCGACATCGGCTGTGGACGAGGCCAGTTGGTCGCACATCTCGGCGAGCTTGGCCTGCCGGCCTATGGCATCGACTCGGATGCTGATGCTGTCCGGATCGGCCAATCGCTGGGGCGGAACGTACACTTGGCTGATGCGTTCGCACACCTGGCCGGCCTCGACAATAATAGCCTGGCAGCCGTGGTGATGATCCAGGTCGCGGAGCACATCGAGATCAACTCTTTGCTTCAGATGCTGATGCTTATCAGACAGAAGCTGGCCCCCGGCGGCATTGTCCTCGCTGAGACTGTGAACCCGACCTGCGTGTTTGCTCTCAGCAACTGGTATCTGATGGATCCCAGCCATCGCACGCCTCTGCACCCACAGACGGCGAAGTTTCTGCTGGGACAGGCGGGATTTCATCCGGTCCAGACACGCCTCCTTCACCCTGTCCCGGAGAGTGGTCGGCTGCAAGGGTTACCGACCGAGAGGCTGGAGCCTGGACTGGCAGCAATGGTGCATGTCATGGAACGCAACATCGAACAACTCAACAATATCTTGTACGGCCCGCAAGATTACGCCGTGATTGCCTACAAACCGGTGGTGTGAAAATGGCTTTGCGCATCGCCGTTTGTACCGGTCAGATACCGTTCGCTTGGGGTGGCGCTGAAGCGCCCGCCCCGGCTCTCACCGAGCAATTGCGGCAGCATGCTGCAGCTTGTCGCGGCGAGGCGTAAGCCCCCATGACCGAATTCGCCAAGTCGTACACCCGGGAGGCCGCACTGCGCTTCCCCCTCTTGCCCGGTGCTGGTGGCGTGGCCTGGCGATACATCTTCGACTGGGCCGTTGCCGGCGAGGCGCTACACTGCGCTCCCGGTGATCTTGTGTTGGAATTCGGATCGGGCACCAGTTATGCCTCTGAGTTGCTGAACAGGGTCGGGTATCGCACCGTGGCCCTGGACCTTGACGTTGAGATGCTTACATTCGCTCGCGAGCGGATGGGTCTGGATTCCCGGCTCATACCCGCTTGGGCCAGCTATACGGCGGGTGACGGGCAGCGGTTGCCGTTCGCCGACGCCTCGTTCGACGGTGTTATCTGCCTGAATGCTCTTCATCACATGCCCGACTATACTGCAGCGCTCTCAGAGATCAGGCGGATTGTCAAGCCGGGAGCTCGCGCCGTTTTCTCGGAACCGGGCAGCCGGCATGCGGATTCTCCTGAATCGCGCCTGGCGCGTGAACAGTTCGACGCAATAGAGAGGAGCATCTTCCTGGATGAGATCCATCGTATGGCTCGCAGCATCGGCTTTGAGACTATGTATGTCAAGCCTCAGGTCTACGCTGATATGGTGCAACTTGACTACGGCAAACTGAACCGTTACCGCTTCAATCTGTCGACTGCACCCTATACTCGCCCTGACCAGATCGCTCGCTTTCTGGAGGACTCACATTCCGTGTTTATCCTCCAGGCGCCTGGCCAACGGCCGCGCACTAGCCAGCGCCCAGGTGTGCTGCGTGCTGCCATCTCGGTCGCCCCGCTGCCAGCACAGGTAAGGCCAGGGCAGGAGATTGCTGTGCATGCTGTGGTGACAAACACGGGCGATACCTTGTGGTTGGCCAAGCCACGGGAATTGGGCGGATTTGTGACCTTGGGAGTGAAGCTGTGTCAGGCAGACGGCCGCCTCCTCTCAGATTCACTCGGACGTACACTCCTAGAGCATGATGTCGCTGTCGGTCAGAAGATTGAAGCCCGATCCGTCTTCAGCCTGCCCAGTACCTTCTTGTCGGGTAATTATCTCTTGCGAATCGATATGGTTGATGAACAAGTGGCCTGGTTCGACCAGCACGGCTCCCCGGTAGTCGAACACCGCTTCTTAGTTCCCGCATAGCTGGATCACATGGAGCGATGCACCGCGCCATGTTCAGCCCGATCAAGACGGCGATTGCCGACTCCATGGAGGGACTGCGCCGGGGGGTAGCCAGGCTGGAGACACACTGGGCTCTCGTCATGGACCGGGAGCAGAGACTGCCGTGATCAGTACCGAGGATCAAGAAACGCGCGATATCTTGGCCGATCTGCAGGCTGAGATCCGCCGTCACAGGTCGACTCTGGGAGTTGCCTCCCAACCTGAGATGGACCAGTTGGGGAACGTCCGCAGCCACCAGATCGTCAACAGCCACCTGCCCATGGGCTGGCCCGTGATGCCGAAGGGCCTGACACCCAAGATCATCGGCTATGCTCAGAAGATCAGCCGCCGGCTACTGCGCTGGTACATCAAACCTTTGGTAGTTGTGGGGGGCAGACGCAAGATTCGGCTCTGGCCGCGTTGGCGACGCAACTCCAGCGCAATACAGAACTGATAAACCGTTTGCTCTACGACCCGCAGGACTATGCTGCGGTGGCCAATCGGCCGGAGATGTAGCGGATGCGTGTCGTAATTTGTACCGGTCAGATTCCATTTGTTCAAGGCGGTGCTGAGCTTCTCACCCAGGCGTTGGCATCTCAATTGCGGCTCTGGGGACATCAAGCTGAGGTGGTGCAGATGCCATTTCGCTGGTATCCCAAGAGCGAAATCCTCAAAGGTTATCTTGCCTGGCGATTGATCAATCTGGATGAGAGCGAGGGGCATGCCATCGACCGGGTTATCGCGTTGAAATTTCCGGCCTTTGTGGTGCGACATCCCTACAAAGTCACCTGGTTGGTTCAGCAATTTCGCCAGGCATATGAGCTCTTTGGCACCGAGTATAGCCATTTCGATAATTCGCCGGAGGACGCGGAACTGCGGCGAACGATATGGAACATTGACACCAACACCCTTCGCGAATCGAAACGGCTCTACGCAATTTCTGCGAACGTCGGCAAACGGCTTCAGCGTTTCAATCGGCTGACCTCAACACCGTTATATCCGCCGCCTGCGTTGGATGGCAAGTTCTACAATGACGGCTATGGTGACTACATTTTCACCGTATCTCGGCTCAACATGATGAAACGTGTTGACCAGCTTGTGCGGGCAATGGGCTTGACAAGTACGCCGGTGCGCTGCAAGATCGCTGGCCAAGGTGAAGGGCTTGCTTCACTGAAAGAATTGGCGACCCAATGCGGCGCTGCCGGCCGTGTCGAGTTTGTGGGTTTCGTCGACGAACAAGCGCTACTGACACTATACGCAACCGCTCTGGGGGTGTATTATGCGCCGGTGGATGAGGATTACGGGTTCGTAACTGTTGAGGCCATGAAGTGCGCCAAGCCCGTGATTACAACAACCGATAGTGGAGGGCCGCTGGAGTTCGTAACTGATCGATTGACCGGGTTGGTTGCTCCGCCAGATGACCCTGCCGCTTTGGCGCAGCGCATCGACGAGCTCTATGAGGACCGCGTTCTGGCGGAACGGCTGGGTGCAGCCGGGCAAAAGAAGGTCAGTGGCATCACCTGGCAGAATACGATTCCGAGACTCCTGGAGGCCTGAGCCGATGGCAGAATACGCAAAGGGTCAGGAGGGCGTGCCCAGTGACCAGGCGCCCGAATTCAGCACTAGCCCCGGTTCTGCCTCTGCGCGTCAGGCTTGCATGCAGCCGGCAGCGTCTGCCGCCACGTTTGGTCTGGCCAAGCTTGTGGCCATTGCGGGTGTCTCCTTGGCAGAGATGGGCGTTTGTGATCCGGGCCCTGTCCTCTTGATGCCCGTTGCGCGCGCCATTCAAAGCCTGTTGCCCCGGGAGGAAAAGGCGCATGCCAAGCCTGTCTGATATCTGGGCGCAGGTGGCTGTCGCCCCATATGGCTTGCTTGCAGTACTTGCCGAACTAACGGCCGCGCTCGCTCTCGGTAGGCTGTTGGCAGGCAGGTTGGATGAACTGCCCGTATACAGCCGGGCTGAACGCTGGTTGGTCTGGATTCTTGTGGGTTACATCGCTTTCTCTTGGGTCGGCACGGCTCTAGCTGCGTTACGCCTTTTTCGGTGGTGGATCGTGCTGCCTGTGTTGGCGGTGTTGGTTGTGGTTGCGCTATTGGCTCAACGGGCTGCTCGGCCAAAGGGCACCGTGGTGAGTCCGTCGGCACTACAGCAAACGCCGAGGCTTGCTGTATGGGGGATCCTGACGCTCTTAGGCGCGGCAGTATGGCTCTTCGCTCGGCCGGCTGAAAGCTATTTCTTGGTGGACGATTCAGCCGTTTACACCATCGGCGGTGTTGTCCTGGCCCGCGACGGCAGCCTGCTGGCCCATCCTGAAGCGTTCTGGCCCGTGTCCACCGATTTTGCGCGCTCCTTCTACACCTTTAACATATCAGGTACCATCAGCCGCTTCTACGGACCATTTTACCAATACTTCCTGGGCGAGCCAGCCCTGGAGATCGGTTTTCTGCCACTGCCCAAAGTATGGTCGGCGCTCGCGGTCTGGCTTTTGGGACCGGCGCGGGCCACCTGGAGCACACCGCTATTGGGTGTCCTGGGCCTTGCCTCACTGTATGGCGTGGTTCGCCGGACAGTGGGGTGGCAGGCTGCGC
>Ga0315287_10002087_pt1 | contig 18751 bp, 10 predicted proteins | sample YL17G11_0_MG_FD_205037 | JGI IMG/M metagenome (GOLD analysis project Ga0315287, IMG submission 205037) | Sediment microbial communities from Yellowstone Lake, YNP, Wyoming, USA - YL17G11_0 | ecosystem: Environmental > Aquatic > Freshwater > Lake > Sediment | place: USA: Wyoming | collected...
TGCGTTTCATTTTTTTTTGCACACCCCCCCCCCCCACACACACACACACACCCCCTCCACCCCAGCAGAAACGCCAAGCGGCACGCACACGCACCCGCGACCAGTTTCGGCAGGAACGGGAAGGCCTGACCCGTCCAGGCGGGCGGCTGGGAGCCATCCTGAGCCATGGTGAGCGTGTGTGCGAGTGGGGGGCGAGTGGGGGGCGAGTTTGGGGAGCGTGTACGCAGGGGGGTGAAGGCCGTCGAATGGAAAAATGGAAAGTTATGTCAGGTGTGGCCTCATTCTCTTTCCACTCCTCTCTTTTTTTTTCCCACTTCTCCTCTCCCCGCACCCGCATCGGCCGCGCCCGCCGCCTTTGCGACCCCGCCAGCCGTCAAGGACGTGTCTTAGTCTCTGGTCTTGGTCTCTGAGCTGGATCAGACAGCGTGCTCGTCAGGTGCCTGGCACTGCGCGCACCAATCGAGAGCAAAAGCCTTAGCAGCCGCAGAGGCCGCCCTCTCTGCTCGCCTCTCCTTTGAGGCGTGCCTTCCACCCATCGCGGGGCCGCCCCGTGCCTCGCCAGCCAAACACGGGCCGCAGGGCTGTAAGCAAAACTTGGCCCAGCCCCACGGGTGCAACTTGTGCGTGCTCCAGGCCGGCGCGCGTGCGGGCGGCCTGCTAAAAAAAAAAAACGACCGGCAACGAAAGATGAACCACACCAACATGCCCATGCCCCCCCAGGCCTGGGCCCTCCAGCCCGCGGGCGCGCCAAAAGCGGTGTGCGACGTCATCGTGCGGGGGCGGACGTCCTGGCTGCAGACGGAGGACATCACGGACATCCTGAGGAATCACCGGTCAGTTTCGGAGGGCGGTTGATGTAGGGGATCCCCCGCACGGCCAATAGAAAAAAAAAAAGGTGATGCCAAATTCACGCCGCCCGCCCGCGTAGCTGCACTCAACCTCAAGCCTCCTCTTTTTGCTCTCCCTCTCCTTTTCTCACGCAGCGCCTACGGCTTCCCCGTCTCCAAGGACCCGCCCGACCGCCCACCAGGTACGCGCGAGCGTCGATAGAGAGAGATCTTGGATGTGATGTGAGAGAAATAAGCCGCACCACATCTGTGTGGTGAGTTTTTTTTTTTTTTTTTTTTTTTTCTCAAGATTTTCTCCCATCTTTTTCCACAGGCGGTTCCATCTTCCTTTTTGACCGCCGCGCCGCCCGCGGCTTCCGCCGGGACGGCCATGTCTGGCGGATGAAAGCCGACGGGCGGACGGTGCGGGAAACGCACGAGCGGCTGCGCCCGGCGGGTGGGGGCAAAGGGGGGCGGGGCGGAGGCGGCGGCGGCAGCGGCGGCGGCGGCGGCCTCAACTGTTACTACGCCCACGCCGCCGACCCGGCGACCCCCTCCCCCTCCACCAGCGGCGGCGGTGGCGGTGGCGCCGCCGCCGCCCCAGCCTCCCCCCCGCCCGCCGCGGCCACGCAGCTCCAGCGCCGCTGCTTCTGGTTGTTGGAGGGCGACGCCGGCCTGGCGCTCGTCCAGTACCTTTTGGTCGCGCCCTCTGCCACCCGGGCCGCCCGGGCGGCGCGGGAGGCGGCGGCGGCGGCGGCAGCGGCCGTGGCGGCGGTGGTGCGGGAGGGCGGGGAGGCGCCAGAGGGGAGCGGCGGCGGCGGCGGCGGCGGCGGCGGTGCCGGACGCCCCCCCGCCCACCACCACCCCTCCCTCGCGCGCGCTGCGTCCGCGCCTACCGCCCGACCCGGCCCGGCGGCGCCCGGCGGCGCCCCTGCCGGCCGGGGCGCCCTGGGCGGCACCTGGGCCCGCCGGGACGGGGCCCTCGTCACGACGGGCGTCTTTGACGGCGGGCCCGACCCGCTGGCGGCGCGGGGCGGCGGCCCGCCGCGCGCGTCGGTCTTTTCCTTTGCCCCCCCCACCCCCCTCGCCTCGGCGGCCCCCGCCCCGCCCCCTCTCCTGGCTCGGGCGGCGACCATGCCCGCCTCCCTGTCCCCCCGCACGCCCGCCCTCGCGCCCTCCATCGGCCACCTCCACGCCGCCCCGTCCTGCGAGGGCGGCACGGTCCAGACGGGCGAAACGCTGGAGGGCGCGGCCGAGGCGGCCCTCGCGGCCGTCTTTGGGGGCGCGCCAGTCGCCGACCCGCCGCCCCTTCCTCGCCTGGCCTCGTCGGGGATGGTGCTGACCCTGTCCCGTGCGTCGTCCGCGGCGTTGGGGGTGCGTTGATGACATAAAGGACGCGTCTCTCCCTCATGCATGCTGCCCACATTTTCTTTTTTTTAAGGGCGTTTTTTTATCCCCCCCCCCCCCCCCCCCCCCCCCCCCCCCCCCCCCCCTGCCCACCCCTTCGATACTCACCACCCCTTGAATGTCCGGCCGGCCGGCTCTCTGCATCCATCCACCAAGCTTTTATTGTACAAAAGAAGGAAACGAACGCACTTCCTCTTTTTCAAACACCCCACCCCTTTCCCTTATTTTTTTTATCGAAGCCCCTCTCTCCATTTTTTTTGACGTCGTGACACCCTCATGCTGCCTCTGGCGCGGATGCCGCTTGCCTTGAAGAGACCCCCATTTTTATTTCATGTTCGTTGTTTGTGTAGAGGATGAAAGACGAACATTTCTCAACATTTCTCCTCAACAAAACCTCTCACGAGATGCTGCCCCCGCCCAGGCTGGCACAGGTGACCACCCCACCCCCCGGCCCCACCATGGCCGCCCCCTTCCACTGGGCGACCCGGCCCGCGCTCGTGGCCAGGTCCGGCTGCACGCCCTCCCACACCTTCTTCTTGGCGACCTGGTTTGGCGAGACGGGCGCGGGCGCCTCCCCCGGCCGCCCGCCCTCCACGTCGAACCCGAGCCGGTCGCCCGGGCTGGACCCGGTCGGCGGGTCCAGCGGTTCCACGGCGGTGTGGTCCGCGTTGGACGCGCACAGGAGCATGCCATCCGACTTGACGCCCCGCATGTTGCGGGCCTTCAGGTTGCACAGCGCGACGACGGGCCGGCCGACCAGGTCCTCCGCCCGGACGAAGGCGACCAGGCCGGAGACGATGGTGCGGGGGCCTTCCGGGTCGCCCAGGTCGACCCTCTCGATGTAGAGGCTGGGAGAGGGGTGGGGAGGAGAGCGAGGGAGAGAGGGAGGGGCGAGCCGGGGACGATGTTATGAAAAATATTGAAAAAAGAAGGTGGAAGAGGTTTTTTGGCTAGGTGGTGCTCGCGGAGAACTCGCGCCCTCTCCCTCCTCCCTTTTCCCTCCTCCTCACCCGTCCGCGTCCGGGTGGACCTCCACCTCCAAAATGACGCCGACCCGGATGTCTAGCTTGGCCGGGAGCGGGACGTCCGCATCGTCAGAGGCGGGGGCGGGGGGCGCGGGCGCGGTGGCCGCGTCGGCGACGACGCCGGCCGGCGACTCGCCGCCTTCGGCCCGCGCAGAGACCGACCGGCGGGCGGGCGGGCGAGCCGCCGCCGCTGCCCGGGGTGCCGACCAGGCAGCAGTAGTCGGGCAGGCCGCCAGGCGGCGGGCCAGGCAGGTGGCGCGGAGAGCGGTGGACATGGATGGAAGAAAGTGTTCACTTTTTTTTAGAGTGTGGGTCGTGGCGGTCGACCGCACTCGTCACCCAAATCCCTTTTTTCCTCTTTTCTCTTCCGCGCGCGCGCGCGCCTCTGCCTACCCGCACCAGGAGGGTCACACCACCACACCACCACACCACCACACACCACCATGGCCATCCTCCACGCCCGCCCCTCCGACCCGCAGGCCTTGAAAGCGGTGGCCGCGGTCGCCGCAGCTGGCGCGGCCGGCGGCGCGCCTGCTCCTCCTCCGCTCGACCTGAAGCCCACAACGAGCCCCGGCCTGCGCCTGGACCTGGGCGGGGAGGCCGGCGTGCTGGAGGAGCCGAACGCGATCGCCCGGTACCTAGGTGAGAGGTGTGAGAGGTGGCGGGGGCGCGGGAAGAGAGGAAGAAAGGGCAGGCACTTCTCGATCGCCCAACCCTCTCTCCGTCTCCACAACCCTCATTTTGCACAGCCGGCCCCACCGCCTTCACCCCGCCCCCGCCCTCCTCCCTGTCCCACGATGCCTGGCTAGAGTGGGAGGAGCGTGCCCTGCGGCCCGCCGCCGTGGGTGGCGGCTCAGCGGACGAGCTCGCCGCCGCCCTGGCCACCCTGGGCGCGGCCGTGAGCGCGGCGCCCGCTGCCCACCTGTCCGGCGGGCCGGAGCCGGCGCTGGCGGACGTGGCCGTCTACTTCACGCTGGTCGGGCATGAAGAGGTAACAGAGACGGAAAGAGGGGATGGGAATGAAGGCGGGGGGGGGGGGCGGCGGGGGGGGGGGGGGGGGGGGGGGGGGGGCGCGCGCGTGCATGATCTCTCTCCTCCCCCAACCACATGGTCCCACGTCCCCTTTTCATCCCATCCATCCCATCCACCCCGCTCCTCATTTATTTATTTGTCACCAGTCGCCCGCCCTCCCGCCGCCCGTGGCCGCCTACCTGGCCCGCCTCCGCCGCCACCCGGCCATCGCGGCCGCCCTGGCCGGCATCCCCCCGGGCGCCCCGCCCCCGGCGACCCTCGCGGCCGCCGACGCGGCCGCCGCGCGCGCCGCCCGCCCCCCGCTCCCCACCGCCGGCAAGCGCAACCTCCTCATCACCTCCGCCCTGCCGTACGTCAACAATGTGCCCCACCTGGGTAACATCGTGGGCTGCGTGCTGAGCGCGGACTGTTACGCCCGGTTTGCACGGGCGCGCGGCCACAACGCCCTGTTTGTGTGCGGGACGGACGAGTACGGGACTGCGACCGAGACGAAGGCTCTCACGGAGGGGGTGTCCTGTGCGGCCGTCTGCGACCGGTACCACGCGGTGCACGCCCGGGTGTACGAGTGGTTTGGCATCGCCTTTGACCGGTTCGGGCGGACGCCGACCTGGCAGCAGAGCGCCATCGCGCAAGCCATCTTCACCGACCTGGAGGAGGGCGGGCTGCTGGTGGAGGAGGAGGTCCAGCAGCTCTACTCGGAGGCGGCCGGCAAGTTCCTGGCGGACCGGTTCGTGGAGGGGACCTGCCCCAAGTGCGCGTTCCCGGACGCCCGGGGCGACCAGTGCGACGGGTGCGGGGCCCTGCTCAACCCGACCGAGCTGCTCGCCCCGCGGTGCAAGCTGACGGGCACGACGCCCGTGGTGCGCGCGTCCACGCACGTCTTCCTGGACCTGCCGTCCCTGACGCCCGACCTGGCGGCCTACCACGCCGCCGCCGCCTCCTCCGGCGGCTGGTCCTCCAACTGTGTGCAGACCACGGCGGCCTGGATGCGGGACGGCCTGCGCCTGCGGTGCATCACGCGGGACCTCAGGTGGGGCACGCCCGTGCCTGGGAGCGGGGCCGGCGCGGGCAAGGTGTTTTACGTCTGGTTTGACGCGCCCATCGGCTACATCTCCATCACGGCGGGGCTGGGGCCGGGCGTGTGGGAGGCCTGGTGGAAGGCCGGGGCACCGGTGCCGGCGGGCGCGCCCCCCGGCCCGCCCGTGGAGCTCGTCCAATTCATGGGCAAGGACAACACAGCCTTCCACACCGTCATCTTCCCGGCCACCCTGCTGGGCACGGCCCGGGCGGGCGCGGCCGGCGTGGACGGGTCCGCCCAGCCCGACACGCCCGCGGCCGCCGTCCCCCGCCCGCGCCCGGGCGGCTGGACGATGATGCGCGGCATCAGCGTGACGGAGTACCTGACCTTCGAGGGCGGCAAGTTTTCCAAGTCGCGCGGGTCGGGCGTCTTCGGGGATGACGCCGCGGCGACGGGCGTGCCGCCCGACGTGTGGCGGTACTACCTGCTGTCCGGCCGGCCGGAGGCCGCGGACACGGACTTCAAGTGGGCCGACCTGGCGGCCCGGTGCAATGGGGAGCTGCTGGCCAACCTGGGCAATTTCTGCCACCGGTCGCTCTCGTTTGCCGCGACCCGCCTGGGCGGGGTGGTGCCGGCCACGGCGCCGCCGGGGAGCGATGCAGAGGGCGCGGTGGCCGGCCTCACGGCCGCCGTGGCCCCCATCCTGTCTGCGTACATCGCGGCCATGGAGGGCGTCAAAATCCGGGAGGGCGCCCGCCTGCTGCTGGCGGCGTCCGCTGCCGGCAACAAGTTCCTGCAGGACGCCGCGCCGTGGGCCGTGCTGAAGGCGGACCCGGCGTCCGCGAGCGGCCTCATCCGGGGGGCGCTCGGCCTGGTCGCCCTGCTGTCCGGCATGGCCGCGCCCTTCATGCCGGGCGCGGCGGCCGGGATGGCGGCCCAGGTCGGCCTGGGCGGCGGCGCGCCGCTGGGCCTGGACGATGGGGTGGTCGGGCGGGCGAGTGCTGACCTGGCCTCCCTCCTCTCATCGGGCGCGCCCCTGGGCACACCGGCCGTCCTCTTTGCCGCCATTTCCAAGGAGGAGGAGGAGGAGCTGCGCACCCGGTTTGGGGGGGGCGTCCAGGCGGATGTGGGAGCGGCGGCGGCGGGCAAGGCCGCCACGGCTGCCGCCCCCAGACCCGCCAAGGCGCCTCCTCCCAAGAAGGCCGCCCCCGCGCTCGACCCGTCGGCCCCGCCCCCCGACATTTCCCGCCTCGCCCTGCGCGTCGGCCGGGTGACCAAGGCCTGGAAGCACCCGGGCGCGGACGCGCTGTATGTGGAGGAGATCGACCTCGGGGAGGGCGCCCCCCGCCAGGTCGTGTCTGGCCTTGTGAAGGCCATCCCGCTGGACGCCTTTGTCGGGGCGGCCGTCGTGTGCGTGACCAACATCCGGCCGATGGCCATGCGAGGGGAGGTTTCCAATGCCATGGTCTTGGCCGCGACGGGCGCGGACGGCAAGGTGGAGCTAGTGAGCCCGCCGGCCGGGGCGGTGCCGGGCGCGGTCGTGGCGGTCGCGGGGTTTGCACACGACGCGCCCGACGCGGAGATCAACCTCAAGAAATCGCCCGTCTGGGCGGCCGTGGCGCCGGAGCTGGCGACCAATGAGGACCGGGTGGCGACGTACCGGGGCGTGCCCCTGGAGGTGGTCGGGGGGGTAGGTGCGTGCGCGACGGCGACGGTTGCGGGCGGGAAGGTGGGTTGAAATGTGGAGATGTAAAAAAAACAAAAAACAAAAACGCGCCTCTTTTTTTCTCTTGCCTTTTCACGCCCGCCGCCGCTTCGCCTCGCCCCCACCCACCCCACCACCCCCAGCCCGCCTGGCCTCCAGCCGGGCGGCCGCCGCCGCGAATTCCGCCTCGCTCGGCTCAACGGGCGGGGTGGAGGCGCCCCTGCCGCCCTTCCTCCCGCCCTTCCCACCACCACCCGCGCGCGCTTCGACCGAGGCGACCACCCCCGCCAGCCGCCCCGCCGCCGCCTGGCGCATGGCCAGGGCTAGAGCGCCGCCGTCACCGCCCCCCCTCAGCTTCTTGCCCTTCTTCGCCCGCGGCGCCAGCGGGTCTTTCGGGCGGGGCCTCCCCTCGACGGCGACCTCCTTCCACGCCTTAAAAGCAGCGCTCACCGGCCCGGGGAGGGTCCCACTCTTCACGGCGCCCTCCACCGCGTCCGCAAACCGGTGGCTGTCCCGGAGCGGGTCCGAACAGGGCAGCCAGTCGAAGACGGCGCCCATGTCGCCGCCGTGCTTGGTGTAGAGGTCCAACAGCTCGGCCTCCTCGCCCGGCGAGCCCCGGAAAGAGGCCTCAAAGTCATCCAAATCGGTGTCGCTCACTTTTTTGTACAGGCCCCGGAAGAAGTGGTAGAGCTGGTCGAAGGATTGGCCGGAGAGTGGGGAGGCGTCATCATCTAGGGCACCGGTCTGGTCGTAGAGCTTGCGGCTGGGCGAGAGGGAAATATATATAAAGAGAGAGAGGGAGGGTGGAGAATGAGGATGGGATGGATGGGATGGGGAGAAGGGGGGTTGAGTTGGGCTGGTGCGGTATGACTCTCTCTCTTCCATCCTCGTTCACCGTTCCGGGTCGGACAGGACGGCGTAAATGCGCTGCAGGGACTGGAACTTGGCCTTGGCGTCCTGTGAATGGCGCGCGCGAGAGAGAAGGTTGTGACAAGAAACAGTCGTGGTGGCTGGAGAGAGGCAGAAGAAGAGCTAGCGTGTGTCTTCTTCCTCTCCTCCTCCCATTCTCTCACCTCATCCCCCGGGTTCTTGTCCGGGTGCAGTTGGACGGCCAGGCGGAGGTAGGCCTTGCGGATGTCGGGCTGTGTGGATGGAGGGCGAGAGGAGCGGATGATGATGGGAAATTTTGATCAAGGTCGAAGCACGCAGCGCGCGTTCTCGCATCTTGCTTGAGGACAGCGCGCGTGCGCAGCGTGAGTGGCGGTCTCGGTTCCGCCCGCACGCCTCTCTCAACCGCCCTCACACGCATACCTGGGACGCATCCTTGGCGACGCCCAAGACCTGGAGAAGAGGGGTGCGGAGAAGGAGAGCGTGTGAGCAGAAAGAGAGAGCGCGTGCACGCTGCGCCGGGCGAGAAACGCGCCGCGCACGCCTCTGCCCGCTCACACGCCCCTCTCTTGCCTGGTAGATGCAGGTCACGCCCTCCAGGTCGGCTTGCATGGCTGCTGCGGTAAAAAAAGGGTGGGTGCGAGCGTGAAATGCGAGAGGGAGTCACTTCCAAAAGAAACGACCAAGTGAGTTCAACCCTTCTCGCCCGTCTCCCTCTTTCTCTCTCTCATCCCGTCCCAGCGCCCCAACATCAAAGCCCGGGCGTCCCGGCCACCACCTCCATCACCGGCATCCCCCCCACATCCCCTACCAATAGGGCCGACACCACACTCCCCGCGGGCAGCACCCCCGCCCGCGCCGGCAGCTCCAGCAGGGCCGTCGCCCCGCGCACCGACCCCAGGCGGGACGAGATCTGGCCGCCCGTCGAGGACGCCGTGAACCAGCCCGGGGCGGGTAGGCCCGTCGGCGACGCGCCGTCCAACGAGGCCGGTACTGGGGTGCCTGACGGGGGCGCGTTTGTCCAGGCCAGCACGGCCCGGTGGTATTCGGGGCGCTCCGGGTCGAGCTTGATCCCGGCCTCCGTCCGCACGTGCACCCGCCTCGGCCGGGCGTGCGCCCACCCCGCCAGGGCGCGGATGGCGGGGCCGACGACCAGCGCAAAGGTGACGGCCGCGGAGGCCGGGTTGCCGGGCAGGCCAAAGACGAGGAGCGGCAGGCGCGGCGATGGCCGGCCGAGCGTCGCAAAGGTGAGCGGCTTGCCCGGCTTCATGCAGCACTTGCCAAAGTGGATCGTGCCCCGCGCTGCCAGGGCCGGCTTGACCGCATCGGTCGCCCCCATGGACACCCCGCCCGTGGTGACAAGTATGTGGGCGTCGGAGGCCAGGGCGGCGTCCAGGGCGGCCTCCACAGCGCGCGCGTCGTCGGGCGCAATGCCGAGGTCGACCACGGCCGCCCCCGCGGCGGCCGCGGACGCCAACAACAGCGGCCGGTTGGCGTCGTACACCCTGCCGGGGGCCAGCGGGGCGATGGTGGGCGGCGCAGCAGCAGGCGACCCATCAGCCCACCCGCCGGCGTCCGTGAGCTCGTCGCCCGTGGACAGGACGGCGACGACGGGGCGGCCCACCACCCGGACAACGCCCACGCCCGCCGTCGCGGCCAGGCCGACCTCCGCCGGGCCGACCAGGTCGCCGGCCCTGAGGATGACGTCGCCCAGCGCGATGTCGGAGCCGACCGCCCGGACGTCGGCGCCGGGGGCGGGGGCGGCCTGGCAAAAGTGAGGAGGAGGGGGTGAGAGAAAGGAAATGACATGAAAAGATATAGAGGAGGACGTGGGATGAAGGAAAAAAAAGGCGGGCGGGCGCCCCGTCCGCCCCTCTCTCTCGTCTCTTCTTTTGTCCTCATGCCCTCACCTTCAGAATGCGCACCACCGTCGCACACCCCCACCCCCCCTCCCCCCCTTCCACGGCCTCCGTGTCCTCGACCTGGACGACCGCGTCCGCGCCCACGGGCAGCGGGGCGCCCGTCGTTATGTAGGCGACAGCACCGGCGGGCAGGGTTTTGGCGGCCGGGTCGCCGCCCGCCGCGACGGAAAAGGCGACGGGGTAGGTGCCGGGGGGGTCGGACGAGCGGAGGGCGTAGCCGTCCTGGGGTGGTGGGAGGGAGAGAAGACAGGAGAAAAGAATGGAAAAATATGACAGGGGGTCGTCGGGATGGTCGGGTAGGAGCGGGGAGTTTTGATTTTCACTGCGGGTTGTGACAGCCTGCCTCTCTCCTCCCTCTCTCTCCCTCTTTCCCTCAGCCTTGATCACCTTGATGGACGCGGGGAAGGGCGGCAGGGGCGCGGCGGCAACCACGTCCGCCGCCAGGACGCGGCCCAGCAGCCGCGGCCCCAGAGGCACGGGCTCGGCCGACAGGGGCTGGCCGATCGCGGCCAGCACCGCGGCCGTCGCCTCCTCCACGGACACCATTTTGTAGGCGGCTGATGGGCCCTTGGTGTGCGTCGTAGCCATGCGGATTCACCAAAGCGCAGAAGGGGCGGCGAGAAAGAACTGGCGACCAATGCGGCGGTCGCGCACAGGAATGAGAGACAGTGTGAAACCCGTTCAGTGTTTGCATGACACCTCCCGCGCGTGCGACCGCGTTCGAACGCAACGTCCCCCGCCGCCCACTCACACAAAAGACTTAGAAAGGGCCCCGTGTCCATAGCATAGAAACAAGAAAGAGAAGGGGAGCAATGATCAAGGGGGAAAAACCGTGCAACCAATACAAACAAAAACCTCCAGGCTCCGCGGGGGGGCGGGCGGGTCGAGAGGCGTGTCACGCGTGCCTGAGTGCCGCCCACTTTCTCTTTCTCTACGAAAGGGGAGGGGAGGGGGGGGGGAGGGGGGAGATAACTAGCTATAAAGGGGCGCACCCAGAGTACACTCCGCATCTACGGGAGGGGCGGCATCGCGCATTTCCTAGGCCGCCTCCTCGCCCGTCGAGGGCCCTCCAGCGACGGCGGCCATGGCCGCCTCGCCCCGCACTCCCCCACCCTCGCCCTCCTCCGCCTCGCCTCCCCCGCCACCGCCGCCGCCCCCGTCCGGCGACAGGTCGACGACGACGACCGTCACATTGTCCCGGGACCCCCGGTCCACGGCGGCCCGGGTGAGGACGGTGGCGGCGATGCGGGCGGCCGACGCGCGCGACGCGCCCCGCTGGCGCGCGCGGCGCAGGCACCGCCGGGCGAGGGCGACCGCCTCCGCATTGGACAGGACGTCCCACAGCCCGTCGGACGCCAGCAGCAGCAGCTCGTCATCGAGCCGGCGGGCGATGATGGTCACCTCCGGCTGAGCGATCACAAAGGGGCGGAGGCAGTGGTCGCCGATCGCGCGCGAGACTGCCAGGACGCCCATGACGCGCACGCCGTTCCAAAACAGGATCTGGCCGCCGGCCGCCTCCACCCGGGCGGTCTCGTCCTCGCGGGCGGCCTTGTGGTCGTCGGTCAGGGGCAGGGCCGCCCCGCCCCGGCAGAGCACGGCCCGGGAGTCCCCGCAATTGGCAACGTAGAGCTGGCGGGAGCCGACCAGGGCGACGACAGCCGTCGTGCCGACCAGGGCGGCCGCGTCGCCGTCGGACGCCGCAAACTCGGCGTCCGTGCGGGTGAAGGCGTCCGCAAGGGCGGTCTCGAAGCGGCGGGCGGAGCAGGGCGGGGCGGGCTGGTGAGGCGGAGCGGGGAGGGCGGTGGGAGGCGGCGCGGCGGCCGGTGCGGCTGGTGCGGCAGCCGCGGCGGCCGCCGCCGCCGCCGCGGCCGCGCGCTCGCCCGCCGAAATCTCGTCGAGCAGGGCGGCCTCGCCGTCGTCCTCCGGCTCCGTGGAGCCTCCGGGCGGCCCCACCCCGCTGGCCGCCTCGCACGCCCCGCCCTCAGCGGCCGCCGCGGCGGCGCAGTCGGCCAGGTCGCCCGAGCCAGCGGGGAGGAGGCCGCCCGGGCAGGCAGGCAGGGCCGCGCCTGGCCCACCACCCCCGCCCGCGTTGCCTGCCGCCGCCAGGGCGGCCGCCCGGGAGGCGGACCGGGCCAGGTCGCCGGGGGTGCCTCCCAGGCGGACCAGAGCGTGGGAGTGCGGGCCGACGGCCGCCCCGGCCGCGGCGGCGGTGTCAACGATGGTCGCAGCAGGCAGGGCGCGGGCGGGCGGTGGTTGTGAGGGACGCCCGCCGCTAGCATGGAGGGGCGGGGCCGGCGCCAGCAGCGCAGGCCGCCCCGGCGAGGACGGCCCGGCACTCCCGCCCGCCGGGCTGCCCCCGCCGGAGGACGAGGAGGAGGCGGCGCCGCCGCCGCCGCCCCCACCCCCATGTCCCCCACCACCTGCGGGCACGCACCCGCCCGTCGCTTCGGCCAGCGCCTCGGCGATGCGCTGGTGCAGCGTCTGGGCGCAGTGCAGGGCCGCCTCCGCGCCGCCGTGGCCGTCAAAGACGCCGAAGAAGTGGAGGGTGTCCATGTAGGCCTCACCCTCCTCGGCACCCTCCTCGGCGCCCTCTCCGGCGCCCGCTCCGCCCTCATGAGGCGCGCCCAGCAGGCACGCGCCTGGGCCAGGCGCGGGCGGGCCCGCCCCGCCGCCACCACCTCCCGGCAGGGACGCCGCCCCGGCCTCGCCCTCCTCCTCGTCCGACTCTTCACCTGCGAATACGCCGCCCGCCCTGGACGCGGCGGCAGCGGCGGCAGCGGCGGCAGAGTGCGCGAGGAGGCGAGGGGGGAGGACGTCGGCGAGGGGCGCGACCGGCATGGGCAGCTCGATGATGCACGGGCAGATCGTCCAGGCGTCCTCCATCGCCCGCCGCTTGCCCATGATCGCCTTGGCGCCGTGGGGTGGGCAGGCGGAGGCGGGGTTGGACGTGGAGGGCGCCGAGGACGCGGCGGCCGGCTGGGCGGACGCAGACGCGCCGCCCGACGACCCGAATGAGGACGACGCCAGGCCCTCCCGCCCCGGCGGCGGGCGGGCCCGGCGGGCGGGCGAGGTGGCGGCGGGCGGCGACGAGGACGGCACCTCATCCAGGTGGAGGCCGCCCAGGTCAGGAGGTGGCGGGTCGCCCTCGCCGGCGGGCGAGGAGCCTGGGGGAAAGTGAAGAAGAGGAGGGCGGGCGGGCGGGCGAGGTGTGTCAGGTGAGAGAATTGAGAAAAAGGGCGCGCAAGCGGGGGCGCGTTGTGAGCGCGTGCAGGCCTTCTCCCGCCGGCACGCGCGCGTGGAAGCGTGGTTTGGGTCTCTGTGCTGGCCCGCCGCCCGCGCAAGCAGGAGCACGCGACCACGGGCTGGGAGCAGCGAGTGAGCGGGGCACGCAAGGGTCTCTCGCTCGCGCCCCCGCCAGCAAGCGAGGGAAGCTCCTCCCTTTTGCCAAGCCCGCATGACCTTACCTGTATTGCCGGGCATCACGGGAGTGTGTGCACCAATATTTCTAGCAGCTCTGGCGAGTGTGCTCGTGGGACCTACGCGGGCGAGAGAGAGAGGAGGGCGTGTGTGAGGGGACGAGGGAAAAAAGAGAAGCTGCGACCGGAGCCGGCGCGGGGTAAGGTGAGGGACGCGTGCATCACCACAGGCACGCTCACGGTCGCGTTCATTTCCGTAGAAGCCTATGGACTGCTACATCAACCGCGGAGGGTGGTTGACGAGGCTCCCACTGCGCGTGGGCGTGCGCACACGGCCTTGACCTGCCAGGCTCAACGCGCATCGACGCACCTTTTGTCTTGCTCTCTCTTCTGTGTGTCCCCTGCCACCTCGCTGCGCGTGCGTGCGCGTGCGCGTGTGTGGGGAGAGTGCTAGCAGCCGCGCTGGGGCAGAGTATGTGACACGCGGACGGGGCGTGCGTATGTGAGTGCGTGTCCCGCGCGGTGTTAAAAAATGAGGGGAGGGTGAGTGAGAGGGCGCCTCCAGCTCTCTCTCACTTCCGCCGTGGGCGTTTTTTTTTTTTTTTCTCCGCGAGCGACGGGTTACAACTATGACCGACCAGGGCGATGAGCCCTCAGACGGACCCCACCAGGTCCACCTGGGCCACCTCGACCTGGTCCTGACTGCTGTCCGGGTCGGCGGGAGCGGCGCATGCCCACCGCCGGCCCAATGCATGCTCAACGCTGCCGCCAACCCACCCGCCCGTCCGCCCCCTCCCTACCCGCCCCTGTACCTCCAACGCGGCCCCGGCGGCAAGACGGTCCTGGCGACCGAGGACGGCCAGCTCGCCCTGGGCGACCCGTCCTCACCCCCACCCACCGACGGCGGGGGCGACCCCCGGCGGTGCGGGCTGACGCCGCTGCAGGCTGCCGGCCGGGTCGCGCTCTCCTCGGCCGCCCTGGCCGCTGAGGGCACGCTGCTGCGTTGGAAGGACGGGGGCAGCACGGCCCGCGTCCGCCTGGACCTGTACCTCCCGGAGGCCTGCTTCCTGGAGGGCCGCACCGGCTGGGCGGCCAACCCCGCGGCGGCCGCCCTGTGGGCGTGGACGCGGGACCCGGAGTCGGGCCTCGCGCCCGGGGAGGCCGACGCGGCCGCCCCCTCGGGCACGCCCGCCCCGTCCGCCCCCTCTCTGGCGGCCGTCTTTGACGCCCTGCCCGCCCGCCCACCGGACCCCGCACGCCGGGCGACAGGCGCGGGGACGGGCGGCCCCGGCCCGGCGGGCTTGCTGTCCCTCCCTCCCGAGCTGCTGCGGGCAGTCGCGGGGTGCCTGGGGTGCGCGCGCGCGCTGGCGGCCTTTGGCGCGACCTGCTCCGCCGCCCGCGACGCGGCCAGTGACGCCGTCCCGGGCTTGGACCTGAAACTCTTCCCCCACCAGCGTGCGGCCGTCCGGTGGATGGCGGAGCGGGAGCGGGGGAGCGGCGAGGAGGGCGGCGGCGAGGCGGGTTCCACCACCCGCCACCCAGCCTGGCGCCAGCTCGCCTGGCGGGCCGTGAAGAACGGGCCGGCGCTGCCCCGCCCTCCCCCGCTCTGGGCCAGCCTGGTGACGGGCGAGCTGGCCCCACACACCCCACCCCGCGCAGCCGGCGCCCGGGGCGGCCTGCTCTGTGACGAGCCGGGGCTAGGGAAGACGGTGACCGCGCTGGCGCTCATCCTCCGGTCTCGGGGCGGGGTGCCGCCCCCGCCGCCGGGCGCCACCCTCGCCCGGTCACCCTGTGGGCGGGGCTGGTTGTATAGCGAGGCGGCGGTGGAGGAAGAGGGCGGCGGCGGTGGCGCGTCCGGTGCCTCGCACTCCACCATGCCCGCGCCTGGACCCACCTCCCCCTCCTCTTCCACCCCTCGCCGCCCGGGGGCGCCACCCCGGCGAGCGGCAGCCATTGCGGCGACGGAGAGCCCGACCGGGCGCCGGGCGAGCGCGGAGGATGCGGCCCTGGTCCGGGCCCGGGCGGCGGTGGCCCGGGCGGCGGTCGCGGGCGCCGCCAAGAAAAAACGGACACACCGCCAGGACACACACGCCATGACCACGCTGCTGTGGGTGGCATGCGACGCGTGCGGCAGGTGGCGGTCCCTGGGGGCAGCCGGCACGGCCCCGTCTCCCTCCCCTGGGGTGAGCTGGGTGTGCGCGCAACACCCGGATCCGGCGGTGGCGAGCTGTGACGCGCCGGCGGAGGAGGAGGACGAAGGGGAAGGGATGGATGGAGGGGGAGGGGTGGCAGTGGCTGCGGGGCCGCAGACGCCTGGGAGTGGCGGCGCGGCCGCCGCCGCCGCGGCCGCGCCTGCCGACCCAGATGCTCACGCCTACTGGGCTGCTGCCGCTGCAGCGTGCGCCCGGGGCGCCCTGCCACCCCCGCCCGGGTGGGTCGTCGTGGGCGACACCACCACAACCACCGCCCCGCCTCCTCCCAGCCACCCCCCCGCGGACGGCGCCGCTCGCTTCACCGCCCTCCTGGCCGCCGACCCGGCCCTCGCCGACTGGCCGTCCGTCGCCTGGTGGGTAGCGTCCTTGCCTCCCGGCACCCTGTCCGCCCCCCACGGCGCCCGCCCGCCCCGGGAACTCCGGGCGCCGGGCGGGGCCGAGCGGTGGGGCGCGTTTTTGGCGACCCTGGGGTTGGAGCCCGCGCCGCCGGAGGCGCCCGTGCCGCCGCCTCTCACCACCCCGACCAAGCGCGGCGCCAAGGCGGCCCGGGCGGTGGGTGGCGGTGGTGCGGCTGCTGCTGCCTCTGACGCTGACGCCGCCTGGGCCCGCGTGCGAACGCCCCCGGCCCTCGCCCACCTCACCCCGGACGCGGCCTCCCTGCGGGCCGCCCTCCTGCGTGGCGGCCGCCGGGCCCTCCGCACCTTTTACCTGTCGCCCGCCACCCTGCTCGTCGTCCCGCCCGCCCTGGAAGCGCACTGGGTCGACCAGGTGGCCCGCCACGTGTCGGGTGGCCTGCGCGTGCGCGTCCTGTCGAACGTCGGCGGGGGTGGTGGTGGTCACAGCGCGCACGCCACATCGCCTGCTGCCAGCCCGCAGGACCTTGCCTGGGGGTCCGACCTGGTCATCACCACCTTTGCCCGCCTGTCCTCCGAGTGGGGGCGGCGCCACGGCAGCGGCGGAGGGGGCGGGGCGGCAGCGACGGCGGGCGGCGGCGGCGGCGCGCACAAGGAGCAGCGCGCCACTCCCACCCAACCCGAGGCGGCCGCCCCGCTGCTCCACATCCACTGGGCCCGCATCATTTTGGATGAGGGCCACGTCCTGAGCGCCGGGTCGGGCGCCCTGACGTCCCGCCTGGCGACCGCCTGCGCCCTGCGCGGGGACCGGCGGTGGGTGCTGACGGGGACGCCCGCCCCCGCCTCGCCCGCGGACGCCGTCCCCCGCCTCCACCCCTTGCTCGCCTTTCTGCGCCACGACCCGTACGGCAAGGGTACCCGCCGCACCTTTGACGCCGTGCTGGCCCGGCCCTGGGAGGCCCGGTCCCCTGCCGCGGGTGCCCGGCTGGGCGCCCTGCTGCGGGAAGTAATGATCCGGGCATCGAAGGCAGGCGCGGGCGCCCTGCTGCCCCACGTCACCCGCACCGTCGCCCGCATCCCCTTCACGCCCTCCCACGCCGCCGCCTACAACACCCTCGTCGACGGCATTGACCGGTCCCTCTTGCTCGCGGACTGGGGCGACCCGGACCACCGGGAGTCCCTGCTGAACGCGCGGCTCAACGCCAAGCTCGCGCGCGAGATGGCGGCCAACGTCCGCCTGGCCTGCTGCGTCTCCGGCGCGTTCGACGACCTGGCGGTGTCCGAGCCCGACCTCCAGGAGACGCTGGAGATCCTTGCGAAACGCCACGCCCTGGCCCCGCCGGCCCCGCCCGGGTCGGGGCCGCCCTGGGTGCTGCCCTCCCACCCGCTCGCGCCCGTCGAGGCCGGCCTGCGGGCCGGGTGCGCCTGCGCCGCCTGCGCCGCCTGGACCCGCCTGCCCATCGTCACGCCCTGCGCACACCTGGTGTGCGTGGAGTGCGCGGCCCCCGCCCGGACGGCCTGTCCGGTGTGCGGGGAGGGCTACGACATGCAGGCCGTGGGCGACCCGGCCCGCAAGCTCACAAACCCCGCCCCAAAATGGGAGGTGCCGTTGGAGGTGATTGAGGACCAGCCGGCCTACTCCCAGGCCCACGCGGCCGGCAGCGCCGGGGACAAGGCCGGGAGCTCCACCGCCATGTGGGCGCCCCGGTGGCAGCGGGCGCCGAGCTCGAAGGTCGCCCACCTCATCCGCCGGCTCCAGGACCTGGGGATCGCGCGGCCGCCCGCCCCCGCCACCACCCCCGCCGCCGCCGCCGCCTCCCCGGCGCGCCCGGCCACGACAGCCGCACAGATGAAAAAGACGAAAAAGATGAAAGCCATCGTCTTCACCCAGTTCTGGCCGCACATGCTGCTGGTCGGCCACGCCCTGGACTCGGCGGGCGTGCACTCGGTCGTCATCCAGTCCAAGATGACGCCCGCCCAGCGCGCGGCGGCCGTGGACGAGTTCCGGTTTGATGAGACGGCCGGCGTGCTCGTGATGGACGCGAGCGGGGCCGTCGGCCTGGACCTCTCCTGCGCCAACGCCGTCTTCCTGATGGAGCCCCTGCCCGACGCGGCCCTGGAGGCCCAGGTAATCGCCCGGGCGTGGCGCATGGGCAACCCCCGGCCGGTGGGGGTGGAGACGCTGGTGATGGCGGGGACGGTGGAGGAAGAAGTGCTGGCCCAGCGGGCGGCGGAGGAGGGGGTGGCCGGGGAGGCTGGCGCGGCGCCCGCCCCCCGTGCGGCCTTTGCCGGGTCGGCCGCGGCCGTGCAGGCGGCGCGCGGCCTGTCTGACGCGGACCGGGCGGCCCGCATGCGCGTGCGCATCCTGTCCCACCTGCGGCGTGTGATTTGATTTGCGAGGTGTTTTTGTGTTTTTGCAACCACGCCCCTTTGATTCGCTTTTTTTTTTCTCCACGCCCCCACAAAAAAACACGAACGAACGATTCGCCGCGCGGGCCAGAATCGCACACACACACACACAACGCCATCACGCACGCACATCGACACCCCCCACTCCCCCCCACCCATCTTTCATTCCACGCATTGTCAAGCCCGGGGCACGCCCAGGTCTAGGAGCCTGCCGAACGAGTCCGCAAACGCGGCCCGGAACGCGTCCTCATCCTTCGCGAACTCGGTCACCACCTTGCGGAACTTGCGGTCGGAGACCAGGGCCATATCCGTCGGCAGCATCATCAGGGTCTTGGTCGGGTCCTCGTACTGCATGGGGCCGCTCCAGTCCCGCTTGCGCCACTTGTTGTCCGTCAGCTCGGTGAAGTACAGGTTGGAGAAGGTGGTGGGCGCGTTGGTCCAGGGCCCGTCAAAGCCGGACCGGTCGGTGTGGCACCGGCCGAGCGTGTGGGCGCCGGAGAGGGCGACGATGCCGCTGGAGAGGGGGAAGGAGAGAA
>Ga0315287_10002088_pt1 | contig 18751 bp, 24 predicted proteins | sample YL17G11_0_MG_FD_205037 | JGI IMG/M metagenome (GOLD analysis project Ga0315287, IMG submission 205037) | Sediment microbial communities from Yellowstone Lake, YNP, Wyoming, USA - YL17G11_0 | ecosystem: Environmental > Aquatic > Freshwater > Lake > Sediment | place: USA: Wyoming | collected...
ACGGCGATCCCGTCGATCACGACCCCCCGATGATCAGCCGGTGACCTCGGGGCCGAACCCGCCGATCGATCGCCGGTAGCGCTCCTCGGCATCGAGGATCTCCGCCACTTGCTCGTCGCTGAGCGCGGCCCCCGGGTCGCTGTCGTCGAGCTCGGCGATCCGTCCGATGATCTGCGCCAACAGCTCGTCCTCGGACACCACGACGAGCTCGCCACCGGAGCGGTCATCGGTGCGGTACGTCGCCAGACCCCGGGCGCGCAGGTCATCGATCTGCATCTCCAGCACCGCCCGCACGTCGTCGTAGGAGATGTCGGCGGTCACGTCGCCCGGCAGGTGGTCGGCGACGTAGGTGACCGCGGCATCGACGTCGTAGACGGCCCGACGCACCCGTGCAGCCTGGCGCCCGGTCGCCGAACCGACGGCCACGCTGGCGATGACGAACGTTGTCAGCGCCGAGAGCGCCGCGAAGAGCCAGATCACGCCGGGGAGGCTAACCGTCGTCCCGACCGGCGACCCCGGCGACCCCGGCGACCCCGGCGAGGTCGCGGAGCAGCGGATTCTCTAGGGTGTGGCCCGTGCGGCGCTCCAACGTTCCACTTCTGGCGGCGATCTTCGTCGAAGCCATGGGGTACGGAGCCATCTTCGGTCTGTTGGCCGACCTCCAGGACACCTACGGGTTCGAGCAGAGTGGGTTGGGCTTCATCGCCGCCTCGGCGTTCCCGGCCGCACTGCTCGGCCAGCTCGGGTTGTCCCGCTTCGCCGACCGTGGCTACACGCGGAGGCTGCTCTGGTTCGGCCTCGCGACGGCCGCCACCGGCATGGTGTGGTTCTGGGTCGGTCACTCGCTGTGGGAGTTCATCGTCGCCCGCGTGCTGGTGGGGCTCGGCTCGGGCACGTTCATCCCGGCCGCTCGACGGGTGATCCTCAGCCGCGACCCCGACAACCCCGGCGGTGCGATCTCGATGGCCGGAGCCGCGGACATCGGCGGGTTCCTGGTCGGCATCCCTGTCGCCAAGGGCCTCGAGGGCCTGTTCGACAACCCCAACACGCCGTTCCTGGTCCTGGCGGTGTTGTTGATGATCGTCGGACCGCTCTCGACGATGGTGCCCGAGCCCGAGATCCACCAGGAGGCCAGCGGCGGCGGCGAGCTCCGGCGGGTGTTCGCCATCCCCCTGGCGCGTGGTGGCCTGCTCATCGGCATCGGGTTCGCGGTGATGATCGGGACCTTCGACTCGGTGGCGTCGCGGTTCCTCAAGGACCTCGGCGGCACCAACACCGAGCTCGTGCTGGTGATGATCGCCCTGTTCATCCCGCTCGTGCTGTTCATGCCGCTCGCCGGGCGCCTCGTCGACCGCCTCGGACCGATCCGGTGTGGCACCGCCGCGCTCCTGGTGTCGGCGCCCCTCGTCCTCGGGTTCGGCCTCACCCGCAACATGGGCGGCATCGCCATCCTCGGATCGCTGGTCGCACTGGCGTACTCGGTCGTCTACACCTCTGGTCAGGCTGCCGTCGCCGGCGCCACCACCGACTGCGGGCTCGCCGGCGCCGGCCAGGGTGCGTACGAGGCGACGTATGCCACCGGGGCCATGACGTGCTCGCTGGTCGCGCCGCTCATCTACATGACGAACAACGCGTTCCCGATGTGGCTGACCGCATCAACGGCAACCGTGCTGCTCGCCGCCGCCGCATGGTTCGCGTCGGGGGCCGACGCCAGCACCGTGCACCCCATGCACGTGCAGCAGGGTGATGCCAGCGAGGGTGCGCCGATCGCCTCGTGATCCGGGCCGGAATGGATCAGACCGGCGACGCGGAGCTGCCGCCCATGAGACGCGCGTTAGATGCCGATGCGCTGCGCCAGCAGCTCGCGGTGGTACGTCGGGTCACCGAAGAGCAGCTCGGAGCTCTTGGCGCGCTTGAAGTACAGGTGCGCCGGGTGCTCCCACGTGAAGCCGATGCCACCGTGGATCTGGATGTTCTCGGCCGTGGTGTGGAAGTAGGCCTCCGAGCAGTAGCTCTTGGCCAGCGACGCCACCGACGGGAGCTCGTCGTTCATCTCCGAGGCACACCAGCCGGCGTAGTAGGCGGCGGACTTGGCGGACTCGACCTCGAGCAGCATGTCGGCGCACTTGTGCTTGATGGCCTGGAACGAACCGATCGGACGCCCGAACTGGACACGGTCCTTGGCGTACTGGACGGCCATCTCGAGGCACTCCTGGGCGCCGCCGACCTGCTCGGCGGCCAGCGCGACGGCGGCGAGGTCGAGTACGCGCTCGAGGATCGGCCAGCCGCCGCCCTCGGCGCCGATGAGCTTGGCCGGCGTGTCGGCGAAGGTCAGGCGGGCCTGCTTGCGGGTCTGGTCCATGGTGGACAGCGCCTCACGGGTGAGCCCGGCGGCGTCGCCGGCCACCGCGAACAAGCTGACCGCGCCGTCGGTCCGGGCGGCCACGATGACGAGGTCGGCGATGCTGCCGTCGAGCACGTACAGCTTCTCGCCCGAGATCGTGTGACCGTCGCCGGCCTCGGTGGCCTCGATGGTGATGCCGGATTCGTCCCAGCGGCCGTTCGGTTCGGTGAAGGCGACGGTCGCGATGGTCTCGCCGGAGGCGATGCCGGGGAGGTACTCGGCTTTGGCAGCGTCGTCGCCGGAGTGGATGAGGGCGTTGGCGGCGAGGGCCACGGTGGCGAAGTACGGGGCGCACAGCAGGCGGCGACCCATCTCCTCGAGCACGACGATGAGCTCGACGTAGCTGTATCCCGAGCCGCCGTACTCCTCCGGGATGATGAGTCCCTGCAGCCCGAGCTGCTCGCCCATCTGCGACCACACCGCGGGGTCGTAGCCGGATTCGGTCTCCATCAGCTCGCGGACCGTGGCCTCGCTGCTCTTGGCGTTGAGGAAGTCCTTGACGACCTTGCGGAGCTCTTCCTGTTCATCTGAGAAGGCGAAGTTCATAAGGCGTCATCCTGTCCGTCGGGAACGGGTCCTCGCAATCGATGGCGTGTACACATGTGTACACGCATGGCCGTCGAGGCCGGTACGGTGTGGCCCATGGAGCGCGTCGGCATCCGCCAGCTGCGGGCCAACGCGTCGGCGTTCCTCCGTCGGGCCCAGTCCGGCGAGCGGATCGTCATCACCGTGGGTGGCCGTTCCGTGGCCCAGCTCGGCCCCCTCGACGCCCACGACCGGGCGCCGACCCTGGAGGACCTCGCCGCACGCGGGCTGGTGATCGCGCCCCGACGCGACGATCGTCCCGAGCCGACGTTCGTCATGCCCACGTGGACGGGCACCCGGCTGGACAACGTCGTCCGGGAGATCCGCGGCCGATGACCCTGGCGTTGGACTCGACCGCGCTGCTGGCCCGTTACCTCGACGGCCCGTTCCGGTCGGTCGCCGTCGGAGCGATGGCGGAGGATCACGACTGGTGCGCGTCCTCGCTCGCGCTGACCGAGGTGCTCACCCTGATCGACCGCCTCGGCGACGACCCGGCGCGGGCCGACGAGCTCCGCCGCTGCGTCCGCGACGACTGGGAACGGATGTGGGTGATCCCGGTCGATCAACGCTGCCTGGACCGGGCCAGCGAGCTCGGCCGCACCCAGCCGCTGCGCACCGTCGACGCCATCCACCTCGCCGCCGCCGATCGACTGCCCCCTCCGCTGCGGTTCATGACCTTCGACCCGGCCCAGATCCCCGTCGCCCTCGGCCTCGGCTTCGAGGTGGTCTCGATCGGGACCTGAGCGAGTCGGCTGCCCATGCAGTTGCACGAACAGCGCCGCCGTGGCCGCCTGATCGGTCGTGCCGTGATCAGCTGCCCCACTTGAACACCATGAACAGGATCGTCACCACGACGACGAGGGACTCAGCGGCACCGACCAGGCCGAGCTTGTTGATGGTGGTCGTGGCCGTGGTCGTGTCACCGTTGCGGAAGGACTCGGCGATCTTGCGACACCCCGGGCCGAACACGGCCATCCCGGCCACCGCGCCGACGATCACCGCCAGGAATCCGACCGACACGAACGGAGCGGAGAACTTCCATTCGTCCTTGTTGTCGATCACCATGACGAGGCCGGTGACGAGCACGAGCACCGCGGCTGCGTTCTTCACGGTCCGACCGAGGAAGCCCTGCGTCTCGGCCCACCAGGCGTTCGTCTCTGCCGACGCGCCCTCGGCCCGGGAGCTCCCGACGCCCATGGCGATGTTGGAACCCAACCAGAGGGCCACGCCGATGATGTGGATGGCGAGCATTGTGTGCTGCAGTGTCTCGTTCACGCCGCGAGACTAGGTCCACGCCGACAGGGAGCAGCGCATGTCCGGGACGACCCTCCACCACCACGACACCGACCTCGAGATCCACGAGCTCGTGGTCGGGCCCGTCGACAACAACGTCTACGTGCTCCGGTGTCGCCACACCGGCGAGGCGGTGCTCATCGACGCCGCCAACGAACACGAGCAACTGCTCGAGCTGTGCCGCGAGCTCAACGTCGGGCGGGTCCTCGAGACCCACGGCCACTGGGACCACATCCAGGCGGTGCCCCAGCTCCGCGACGCCGGGTACTCCGTCGGGGTCACCGCCGCCGACGCCGAGATGCTCGACAGCTACGACGAGATCATCGAGCACGACTCGGTGATCCAGGTCGGAGACCTGCGGCTCCGGACCATCCTGACCCCCGGGCACACCCCCGGCTCGATGTGCTTCCTGGTGGAGGGCAAGCCGTTGCTCTTCAGCGGCGACACCCTGTTCCCCGGTGGTCCCGGAAACACCACCTTCCCCGGCGGCGACTTCGGGACGATCATCTCGTCCGTCGACCGGCTGCTGTTGGCACCCTTGTCGCCCGACACGATCGTGATGCCCGGCCACGGCACCGACACCACCATCGGCACCGAGCGGCCGCACCTCCAGGAGTGGGTGGACCGGGGTTGGTGATCAGGTCGCCTGGAGCTGCGCTGCCGCGGTCCGGCGTTCGATGGCGACCGCGATGACCGAGCTCAGCGCGATGGCAACGGCGAACACGCAGCAGAACGCCATGATCGGCACCGACGCGCGGTGCTCGGGGAAGCGCCCGTCGGCACGGGCGAACTCCGAGCGGCTGTAGGCGTAGGCCAGGCCGACGACCACACCGAGCACCGCTCCGGCGCCGAGCGCGCGCCGGGCCGAGGGGGGGAGGGCGACGTCTCCTTCGGTGCGAGCCGCCGCGCCCACGCCGTACCACGCCCGGACCCGTCGATCACGGCCGATGCGACGGAGCATCTCCAGTCCGATCAGGGTCCCGAAGACCGTGCCCCCCTGCTGCAGGATCCTGTAGAGCGAGACATCATGTCCCACGATCGAGAACAGCGTGGTTCGGAACGCGCCGACCCGCTCCACCACGAACCCGTCGGGATGGGTGAAGGAGTCCAGGAGGACGTGGGTCGCCCCGCCGACGATCCCGCACAGCAGCGTCGACCACCACGCCGGTCTCGCCCGCGACAGCAGAGCGAGGTCGCGGAGGTGGAAATCACCGCAGTCGGGGACGGCCCGGGGCACCACGGCGAACACCCACCGGCGCAGCACCGCGCAGATCACCAGGGTGAGCAATCCCCAGTGCCCGATGGCGTTGTGCCAGTCGTGGCCGTCCTGCCAGAGGTGGACGTTGAACGGTCCGTAGTGCCAGCCGTTGGTGACGTACCACAGGTCGGGAGCGATGCTGCCGACGACGAGGGCCAGACCGTCCACCTCCGGCCATCGGGACTTGATCGGCAGGACCGGGATCTGGTGCGCGAAGAACGTGAACGGCACCGGATCAGGGTGGCACATACGCTACGTCCGGTGCCCGCCGCGCCTGGACCGCCCGAACCGTCCGCCCTGCCCGCCGACGATCGGCCGCCCGACCACACTCCGGTCCACACCGACGAGCTCCCGCCGACGCCGACCCGTGACCGCAACATCGTGGCCACCGCCTGGGTCGAGGCGCCGGCCGCACTGCTGTCGCTGGGCGACGACCTGCGCCCCGGCAACGAGAGCGGCCGACCGGACGTCAACTTCAAGCGGCGCATCGGGCGGTGGCTGCTGTGGCGGGCCGGCCCCGCACGCGGTGCGGACGCCCGGTACGCGGCGGTCGACGCCGAGGACCTCGATCGGATGTTCACGTTCCGGCTCGAGCCGGACGGCACCGGCATCGGCACCGGCCCGAGCGGTGCCGGCCACGACCGGTTCCGGGCGTGGAAGGAAGACCTGCGGGACTCCTGACGGCGCGGCGATAGCGTTGCCGGGATGTCGGGTCCCCTCCCTCTGACCGGACGCTCCGCCCTGGTGACCGGCGCGTCGCGGGGCATCGGCGCCGCCATCGCCCGGGCCCTCGATGCCGCCGGTGCCCGGGTGGTGCTCACGGCACGGTCGGCCGAAGCGCTCGCCGACGTGGCGGCGACGCTTCGCAACGATCCCGTCGTCATCGAGGCCGACCTGGCCGACGCCGACACCCCTGCCCGGCTCTCGGCCGAGGCGCTCGGCGTCGTCGGACACATCGACGTGCTCGTCAACAACGCTGCGGCGGCAGCCCGACTCGGCACGGCCGATGTCGACGCCGCGCTGATCGATCACCTGCTGGCGGTCAACGTCCGCGCTCCCCTGCTCCTCGTCGGTGCCCTCGTCCCGTCGATGGTCGACCACGGCAGAGGATCGATCATCAACCTGTCTTCGGTCTCCGCGCTGGTGGGCACACCCCGACGCTCGGCGTACGCGGCGAGCAAGGGCGCCATCGACGCCGCCACCCGCTCCCTCGCCATCGAGTTGGGCCCACTGGGCATCCGGGTGAACTCGGTGGCGCCGGGGGTCGTCGACACGGCGCTCTGGGAGCGCAACAAGGCCGTGCCGGGAGTGGTCGAAGGCGTCGAGGCGCAGACGCCGCTGCGACGGTGGGCCCAGCCGGCCGACATCGCCGACGTGATCGTCTTCCTGGCCTCCGACGCCTCCCGGTTCATCACCGGCGAGACCATCTCGGTCGACGGCGGCATGGCCGCAACCCTCGACCTCTACGGCGGCGCCGTCTGACAGTGGCACGCCGGGCCGCCCCCTGCTTCGGAGAGCCGTTCAGTCGTACAGCGCGCCCGAACCTCTCCAGAACGCCGAGGTGGCCGCTGCGGGCTCAGCCCGCGGCTGCCGCGATCAGGCGCTCGACGGGCTCGATCCCGAACGGATCGCCGAGCATGAGGATGATGTGGTCGACGCCGGCGTCGACGTAGGCGTCGACGTTGTCGATCTCGTCGGCACCGATGGCGACCGTCCGCTCGATCTCGCCGGGATCACGCCCGACGGCGGAGCAGTGGTCGTCGAGGATCCCGTTGAGCTCGGCCCACCCCTCGGGCGGGCCGAACGCGTTCCACCCGTCGGCCTGCTCGGCGACCAACCTGAGGGTGACCTTCCTGCCCGAGCCGCCGATCAGGATCGGCAGCTTCCCGACCGGCGCTGGCGTGAGCCGGCCGAGGCGTTCCTTGATGATCGGCAGGTCGCGCTGCAGCCTGTGCAGGCGTTCGAGGGCCGTGCCGAACTCGTAGCCGTACTCGTCGTAGTCACGCTCGAACCACCCGGAACCGATGCCGAGGGTGAACCGGCCACCGGAGATGTGGTCGATCGTCCGGGACATGTCGGCCAGCAGGCTGGGGTTCCGGTACGAGTTGCAGGTCACCAGAGCGCCGATCGTGGCCCGCTCGGTCCGTGCCGCCAGCGCCGCCAGCAACGTGTAGGCCTCGAAGTGCGCCGCCTCGGGATCGCCGTAGAGCGGATAGAAGTGGTCCCAGACCCACAGGGAGTCGACGCCGGCGGCATCGAAGGCGGCCCCTGCATCGAGGAGCGCCTTCACGCTCGTCGCCTGCGGGTGCAGCTGTACCCCTACCTTGAACCGTGCCATGCCATCTCCCGATCGCGTTCGCGTGGATCCGCCCAACCGGGCGTCCCGCCGTCCAACGCCGACCGGTCCCATCATCTTCCGCAAGTTCCCGCGAAACTCCGGCGGCACCGCGAACCACCACCGACTATTTCCACTGTCTGGATAGGGGAAATAGACTGAACACATGTCCGAAGCCGAAGCCCCGCAGCTCGATGCCCCCCTGTTCGAAGCGATCAACCTCTCGGCGGCGCCGATCGAGGGCGACACCGACATCCTCCGCGGCCTGCAGATCACCGTCGAGGAGGGCGAGCTCCACGCCATCATGGGCCCCAACGGGTGCGGCAAGTCGACGTTCGCGTCCACCATCATGGGAAGCCCGGAGTACCGGGTCACCGGCGGATCCCTGCGGCTGCACGGCAACGATCTCGCCGGGTGGGACGCCACCGACCGGGGCCGTGCCGGGATCTTCCTCGCCTTCCAGTACCCCCAGGCGGTCGCCGGGGTTTCGGTGCGCCAGTTCCTCCGCCAGGCCATGGGCGCCCGCCGGAACATCGACGACCTCTCCATCCTCGAGGTCCGCCTGGCGATGATGGAGTGGATGGAACGCCTCGGCATCGATCCGGTGTTCGCCGACCGTCACCTCAACGAGGGCTTCTCGGGCGGCGAGAAGAAGCGCAACGAGGTGCTCCAGATGGCGTTGCTCGAGCCCGAGCTGGCCATCCTCGACGAGACCGACTCCGGCCTCGACATCGACGCCCTCAAGATCGTCGCCCACGGCGTGAACCTGGTGCGTGAGGCCCGACCAACGATGGGCACCATCGTGATCACCCACTACCAGCGGCTGCTCGAGCACCTCGAGCCCGACCACGTCCACATCATGGACAGCGGCCGGATCGTCGAGAGCGGTGGAATGGAGCTGGCCCATCGCCTGGAGCGCGACGGCTTCGCCGCCTGGCAGGATCGTGCCGCATGACCCCCACCGACATCCTCGACGTCGCCGCCATCCGGGCCGACTTCCCGCTGCTGTCGAACAACGACAACGCCAAGGGTGATCGCCTCGTCTACCTCGATTCGGCGGCCACGTCCCAGAAGCCGCGCGTGGTGATCGATGCCATGACCCGCTTCTACGAGACGACCAACGCCAACGTCGCCCGGGGCGTGTACCGCATCGCCGAGCAGGCCACGAACGAGATGGAATCGGCCCGGGCGAAGGTCGCCCGGTTCATCGGTTCTCCCCGCGCCGAGCAGATCGTGTTCACCAAGAACGCCACCGAGTCGCTCAACCTCGTCGCCCAGTCGTGGGGTCGGGCCAACCTGCGTCCCGGCGACGCCGTGCTCCTCACCGAGATGGAGCACCACGCCAACATCGTGCCGTGGCACATCATCGCCCAACAGACCGACGTCGAGCTCCGCTGGATCCCGGTCACCGGAGACGGCCGGCTCGACCTGACCGACCTCGACCGCCTGCTCGACGGCGTCCGGGTCGTCGGCCTGAGCGCGATGTCCAACGTCCTGGGCACGATCAACCCGGTCCGCCACATCGCCGATCGGGCCCACGCTGCGGGCGCCATCGTCTCGGTCGACGCCTGCCAGTTCGTGCCCCACAACCACTGCGACGTGATCGATCTCGGCGCCGACTTCATCTCGTTCTCCGGTCACAAGATGTGCGGACCGACCGGCATCGGCGTGCTGTGGGGACGTTCGGAGCTGCTCGACGAGATGCCGCCGTTCCTCGGCGGCGGTGGCATGATCGAGCAGGTCACCCTCGAGGGCTTCAGCTGCGCGCCGTACCCGCACAAGTTCGAGGCCGGAACACCGCCCATCGCCGAGACGATCGGCCTCGGCGCCGCGGTGGACTACCTCGACGCGCTCGGCATGGACCGGGTGCGCGCCCATGAGGTGAGCCTGACCGCGTATGCGTTGCGGACGCTCTCCGAACGCTTCGGCGACGCACTGCAGGTCCACGGCCCGGCAGAGCCGGCCATGCGCGGCGGCGTGTTCTCGATCGACCTCGCCGGCCTGCACCCCCACGACATCTCCCAGGTCCTCGACGACCACAACGTCTGTGTCCGCGCCGGGCACCACTGCGCGAAGCCGCTGATGAAAGTTCTCGGCGTCGGCGCAACTGCGCGAGCATCGGTGTACGTCTACAACGACGAGTCCGACGTGGACGCGCTCGTCGACGCCCTCGCCCAGGCCCAGTCCTTCTTCGGCCTCTGATCCTGTCCCGTGACCCCGCCCCCCGGCGTTGTCATCCGAAGCCTCCGAAAGAGAACCAACGTGTCCGGTCTCGAAGATCTCTACCGCGAGATCATCCTCGATCACTACCGCTCTCCCCGGAACCGTGGCGAGCTGGAAACGCCTCCCGCCCACAAGGCCGAGGGTTTCAACCCGTTGTGCGGCGACGAGATCGTCGTGTTCGTCGAAGTCGACGGCAAGGGTGAGGACGCCCGCATCACCGACGTCAAGATCGGCGGCCAGGGATGCTCGATCAGCCAGGCGTCGGCATCGATGATGTCGGCGGCGGTGAAGGGCAGGACCGTCGCCGAGGCCCACCAGCTGACCCGGGCGTTCAAGGCGATGATGTCGATCCACGAGAATGGGCTCGACACCCACGGCTCCGGAGCCGCCAACGGTGACGGCAGCGGTGACGGCGGCGGTGAGGGTGGCGAGATCGATGAGGAGGCGCTGGCCGCCACCGACCTCGGTGATCTCGAGGCGTTGCGGGGCGTCGTGAAGTTCCCCGTCCGGATCAAGTGCGCCACGCTGAGCTGGAACACGCTGGGCCAGGGCCTGGCCGACGCCGCCGACGCCGCCGGCTGAGCCGACGCAACGGATCGACGGGAGCCGACCTGAGCGACGACGACCGACCTCCACCGAGTCTGGCCGGTCGCGCCGGACGGGCGACGGCTCGAGCCCAGCGACAGGCCGCCGACCGTGGCGTTCACGCCCGGGCCCTGGCCGAGATCCCCAGCCGGTGGGGGCTCACCGCCGCCTCGGTCGTGCTGGCGTTGTGCCTGTCGGTGCCGGCGGCGGGATCGTGGCTCTCGATCGCCACCGACGCCTTCTCCGGAGCGGACCACTCCGACGGCTCGACCCGGCCCGTGCTCGGGCTGATCTCCATCGGGCTGGCGCTGCTCCCCTTCGCCGTCGCTGCGGGCATCTGGCGCTGGCGACGCCGCCCGCGGCGACCCGGGGTCACCGCGGAGTCGACATCGTCGACGATCCGCGTCGCCGCGTCGGCCGCCTTCGTCCTCGCCCTGGTGTCGGTCGTCGCCTCCGCCCTCGTTTCCCTCAACACCTGAGGGCGACAACGCGGCGAGTCACCGCCCGGAACGCCTGCCGCTACTCCTCGCCGACCTCGCCGACCTCGCCGACCTCGCCGACCTCGCCGGGATCGGCCGCCTCGGTGTCGGTCGGGGCGAGCAGGTACAGCGTCAGCAGCGTGGAATCGCTCTCGCCGGAGACGTTGATGTCGTACGGGCCGGGCCGCTCCACCGACACCGGTCCGATCGAGAGCGCGAAGGGGATCATCATGGGTTCGCCCGGGAACAACGGGGGCGGCTGGCCGGCGTGGAAGTTCAGCTCCCCGACCCAGACGTCGGTCGCCGTCTGGGCCTCGGTGACCCGCAGGTGCACGGTGTGGGACTGGCCCACCTCGTCATTGGCGACCTCGAGCTGGCCGGCCAGGCAGAACGAGGCCTGACCGGGCCACTGGGGGAAGCTGATGCGGGTGATGCCCCCGGAGGACACGAAGAGCAGTCCCTCCCGAACCTGCGCGAAGTCGCACACGATGGCGGAGCGGATGTGGGCCATGGTCGATCGAAGGTCCGGATCTCAGCCGCTGACCAGGACACCGGGCCGGTGGTCCAGGTCGACCATCTGAGCATCGACGCGGACCGGGACACCGTTCACCACCAGGTGCTGCATGCCCACGGGTGCGTCGGCGGTCAGCCGCTCGCCATCGGCGGGGAAGTCGACCACCCGGCGCAACGGACCGGGCGCAACCGTGGTCGCGTCGAACACGCAGATGTCGGCGGCCAACCCGGGACGGATCCTCCCCCGATCGGTGAGGTTGTAGACGTCGGCAGGCTCCGCGGTGAGCTTGTGGACGGCTCGCTCGAGCGACATCACCTGCTTGTCCCGCACCCACGGGCCCAACAGGTCGGTGGCGAAGCAGGCGTCGCACAGCTGGCTGACGTGGGCGCCCGAGTCGGCCAGGCCCAGCAGCACCCCGTCGCGTGGCAGCAGCCACGCGATGGCGTCGGGGTCGTCGTTGGCCAGCACGCTCCAGAACCGCGACGTCAGGTCGTCGTCGAGCGAGACGTCGACCAGCACATCGAGCGGGGTGCACCCCCGCTCCGCCGCGACGTCGAGAACCTTGCGACCCACGAGGTCGGGGTGGGCGCCCGACTCGGCGATCGACAACGCGTCCCAGTTGAAGGGAAGGAACCCCCGTCGACCGTCGAGCTCCTCCTGGGTGGCGGCCCGCCAGGCCGGATCCCGGTAGGCGGCGAGCCGCTCTGCCCGGGACACCCCCATCAGGGCCTTGAACGGTTCCTTGATGTTGAGCGTGAACGGCTCGGCGAGGTTCATCTGGAACACCAGCGGCCGGCAGGACACCTGCGGCCACACCTCCACACCGCCAGCGCGGGCCGCGTCGTGTTCGGCGATCACCTTCTCGTGGTACGGGAACCCGGCAACGGTGAGCAGCGCCGTCCAGGTGATCGGTCGGCCGATCTGGCGCTGGAGCTCGAACACCTCCTCGTTGGAGAACACCCCACCGGGCAACATCGCGACCACACCGCGGTTCCGCTCACGCAGCGGCTCGCACAACGCCCGCAGCTCGGCGAGGTCTCCGACCCTGGACGGCACCGGTCGCCCGCCGTCACCGTTGTGGGTCGGTGAGGCACTCGAGGCGAACCCGATGGCGCCGCTGTCCATCGCCTCACCGACCAGTCGGCTCATCTCGGCGAGCTCGGCGGGAGTCGCGGCGCGCTGGTAGCCCTCGTCACCCATCACGAACAGGCGGGTCGCGGTGTGGCCGACGTAGCAGCCGAAGTTCAGCAGGGTCCCTCGCCGGCGCACCGCGTCGAGGTACTCGGGGAACGACCCGATCTCGCCCCACGGCACGCCGACGCTCAGCGTGTCGATGCTCATGTCCTCGACATGCTGGAGCGTCCGGGCCAGGAGGCCGACGCCCTCGGGTCGCACCGGCGAGATCGAGAACCCGCAGTTCCCGGCGATCACCGTGGTGACGCCGTGGTAGCAGGACGGCGTGAGATCCGGGTCCCAGAACACCTGGGCGTCGTAGTGGGTGTGGATGTCGATGAAGCCGGGGGCGACGATGAGGCCCTCCGCGTCCAGGGTCCGCCTGCCGACCAGGCCGTCGCCGAGCTCGGTGATCACACCGTCGGTCACCGCGACGTCGGAGACCTCACCCGGCGTCCCCGTGCCGTCGATGACCGTGCCGCCCTTGATGACCAGATCAGCGCTCATCCCGACAGTCTGTCGGTTGGCGCCACCTCACTCCACCAGGTCGACGTGGAAGCCGCGCCCGGTCAGCTCCGCCAACACCGACGCCCGGTGATCGTGGTCGCGCGTCTCGACCGTGACCTGCATCTCGACCTGGCTGAACGGCAGCCGGACCCCGGTTCGGTGGTGCTCCACGTCGAGGACGTTGAGTCCCATCTCGGCGAGCGTCTCGGAGAGCGAGGCGAGCGATCCCGGGCGGTCGGTCATCACGGCACGGAACACGAGGTAGCGCCCCGCCGCCGACAGGCCGTGCTCGATGAGCTTGCTCAACAGGAGCGGGTCGACGTTGCCGCCGCCGAGGATCACGGCGGTGGCTCCTCCCATGGCCCGCAGGCTGCCGTCGAGGAGGGCGGCGAGCGGAGCGGCGCCGGCCGGCTCGACCACCGCCTTCGCCCGCTCGACGAGCAGGAGCATGGCCCGGCTGATGGCCTCGTCCGACACCGCCACCACCTCGTCGACGTGGTCGCGGATCAACTCGAAGGTCAGCTGTGCCGGCGCCTTGAGGGCGATGCCGTCGGCGATGGTCCGGGGTTCGACGGCTCGTGGCTCGCCGGCCGCCAGCGACTCCACCATGGACGCCGCGCCCTCGGCCACCACGCCGATGATCCGCACGTCGGGCCGCCGCACCTTGACCGCGGTGGCGACGCCGGCGCACAACCCGCCCCCGCCGATGGCGACGAGCACCGAGCCGAGATCGGGGACCTCGTCGATCAACTCCAGTCCGATGGTCGCCTGCCCGACGACGATGTCGGGATGGTCGAACGGCGGTACGAACGTCGCCCCGTGCTCGGCGGCGAAGGACCTGGCCGAGTCGAGGCAGTCGTCCACGGTGTCGCTGCCCAGGATGACCTCGGCCCCGTAGGACCGGGTGGCCTGCACCTTGGGGAGGCTGGCGTTCACCGGCATGAAGATGGTGGCGCGCTGGCCGAGCAGCGAAGCCGCCAGGGCGACGCCCTGGGCATGGTTGCCGGCCGACCCGGCCACCACAGCGGCACCCGGTCCGAGTGCCGACTGCATGGTGTAGGCGCCGCGGATCTTGAACGAGCCGGTTCGCTGGCGGAACTCGGGCTTCAGCCACACGTCGCGTGACAGCTTGCGGCTGAGGCTGTCGCTGCGGACGCTGGGGGTGGCGCGGATCACGCCCCGCAACAGCCGGCGAGCTGCGTCCACGCGGTCGATCGAGAAGGACGCCGTCGGCGCATGGGCCGCCGGCCCCACCGGGCGTTCGTCACTCACCGGCGCACCGGTTCATCTCCCCGGCGAGGTCCACATCGAGCGAGGTGACTCCGCCGACGTCATGGGTCTGCAGGGCGACTTCGACGGTGGCGTAGACGTTGGACCAGTTCGGGTGGTGATCGAGACGATCAGCGGCAAGTGCCGCGCGTGCCATGAAACCGAACGCCTCGGAGAAGTCGCCGAAGGTGAACGTGCGGCGGAGCCAGTTCCCGTCGTGGTGCCATCCGGGTGGCAGCCGGGCGGCGATCGAATCCGACGACAACACGGCGGGTCGGGACATGACGCATGGTCTCACGCTCGCCCGAGCGCTGCACGGACCGGCGGATCAGGCGAAGAACCCCGCCACCAGCGACGCCAGGGCCGCCGGCTCCTCGAGAGGGATCATGTGGGCCACGCCGGTCATGATCTCGTGCCGGGCGCCGGTGATGGCGCCGGCGTAGGCCTCGCAGTGCGGGGCCGGGATGAGCGAGTCCTGCTCGCCGCGGACGACGAGGGTCGGGCAATCGATGCGCCACAACCGCCCGGGAAGCTTCGGGTTGTGCAGGTAGGGGTTCCAGGCGATCCGCGCCGTCGCGGTCATGGCCTGGATCTGTGGCTTGATCAGCTCGAAGGGGATCTCCTGGCCGGCGGTCAGGTTGGCGAAGGACGTCTCCATCATCCGCATCATCTGGGCGATCGGGTGCTCCGGATCGGCGAAGAGATCAGCCGCCATCTCCGACGGTGGCCGCCCGAAGATGTCGCGGATCTCAGCACCCCGGATGTACAGCCCGGCGGGGTTGACGAGCACGAGGCCTCCGACGCGCTCGGGCCAACGCGTCGCGAACTCCGCCGCCATCCACCCCCCGAGCGACAGGCCCATGAGGATCGGCAACCGCGCTCCCTCGTCCCAGCAGCCGAGGCGATCCAGCACGTCGAGCAGGTGGAACGACGCGTCCTCGATGTCGTCGATCTGTTCGATGCCGGCCGACTCGCCGAACCCGCAGAACACGGGTGCGGTCACCGCGAACTGCTCGCCGAGCTCACCGAGCAGTTGCAGCCCGGAGCCTTCGCCCATGGCCGAGTGGAGGTAGATCAGCGGCCGACCGCCTCCGCTGTCCTGCACGGAGATCGGCCCCACCCGTGTGTCCACCGTCCGGCTCGTCACCGCCGCCATCACGCCACCGCCGCTTCGGCGGTGAGCACCGGTCCGCCCTCGGGGAACCGTTCACGCAGCGTCGGCATCACCTCGGCGGCGAACAGGTCGAGGTTGCGTCTGGTGGCCTCCGCCCCGAGGGTGCCGAGCTGGAAGAGTCCCAGGAGGTTCCCGGTGCCCAGCTGGCCGAGCGAGTCGGTCAGGAGCTCGGTCACCGTCTCGGGAGAACCGACGATGGCGTAGCGCCCGGCGACGGTGTCCTCCCAGGACTCCAGGCGCTCGGCGAAGCTGGTGGCGTTCTTGGCAGCGTTCTCCATCGACCGCAGCGACGTGTAGCCGGGCGGCGAGATCGTGATGCCGGGCAGCAGGCGCTTCACGAAGTACCACCAGTGCTCCTCGAACTCCGCACGGGCCTGCTCGTCGGTGTCGGCGACGTAGATCGGGGTGAGCCACCCCGCCTGCTTCGGATCTGCCGTGTAGCCCTCCCGCTCGCAGGCGTCGCGGAACATGCCGAACGTCTTCTTGAAGACGTCGAAGTGGAAGTAGGGGATCCCCATGTAGGCGTAGTGGTGCTCGGCGACGAACTCCATCGTCTCGAGCGATCCGGCGCCCGGGATCCAGATCTCGGGATGCGGCCGCTGGATCGGGCGGGGCCAGGTGTTGAGGAAGCGGAGCTTGTAGTGCTTGCCGATGTACTCCTGGGGCCCCGGCTCGCTCCACGCCTTGAGGATGATCTCGTGCGCCTCGGCGAAGCGCTCACGGGCGTGGGCCGGGTTGATCGAGAACGAGTAGTACTCAGGCCCGCCACCGACGACGAGCCCGGCGATGAGGCGACCACCGGAGATGTTGTCGATCATGGCGAACTCCTCGGCAACGCGGGTCGGCGGGTCATACAGCGGGAGCGCGTTGCCGACGACGGCGATCTTCACCCGCGTGGTCTCGCGGGCCAGGATCGAGGCGATCAGGTTGGGGCTCGGCATGATGCCGTAGGCGTTCTGGTGGTGCTCGTTGACGCACACGCCGTCGAAGCCGACCTCCTCGGCGTGGACGAGCTCGTCGATGTAGCGGTTGTAGAGGCTCGCGCCGAGGCCGGGGTCATACAGCTCGTTCGGACACGTCACCCAGGCAGGTCCGTCGTAGTCCGCCGGCAGCCCGGTGTAGGGCATCAGGTGGAAGCTGAAGAAGCGCATGTCGTACCCCCCCCGAACGCGGTCCGCGGAGGCTAACCGGGACCAGCCGTCCGAGTGCCTCCGGTCCGGCCGGGCCGGGCTGCGGTCCGACGATGGAGCCGGCTGCAGCGTTCGGGCCCGGCGTCGACACCGTCGATCACATCCGTCTCGCCGAGGAGCTCGGCTACACCCGGTCCTGGGTCTACGACTCACCCGCGCTCTTCGGCGACTGCTGGATGAGCCTGGCCATGGCCACCACCATCGGACTCGGCACCGGCGTGTTGATCCCGAGCCTGCGCCACCCGATGGTCACCGCCGCCGCGGTCGCCCACCTCGCGGCGCTGGCACCCGGCCGGGTGTCGATCGGCCTCGGCACAGGGTTCACCGGCCGGTTCGTGATGGGGCAACGCCCGCTCACGTGGGCGTCGACCGAGCGCTCCATCGGCCAGATCGCGGCGCTGCTCCGCGGCGAGACCGTGGAGATCGAGCGCGAGCTCTGGACCTTCCGCTCCGTCGTCCCCCAAAGTTGAGCTTTGGGGGTTCTCGTGCCGATACGGCACGTCGTCCCCCAAAGGTGAACTCTGGGGGCGGACGTCGGGCGAACCGTCAGGGCAGGGAGTCGGCGAAGGGGTCGGCGGGGGGGTCGGCGAAGGGGTCGACCTGGTCGGTCGGACCCGCTTCGTCGGGCAGCGCCCACGCCGCGTAGCCCGTCGCCTCGAGCTCGGTCGCCAGTCCGGGGCCGCCGGACTGCAGGATCCGACCGCGGTTGAAGACGTGCACGAAGTCGGCGTGGAGCTCGCGGAGCAGCCGGTTGTAGTGGGTGATCACCACCACACCGAGCCCATCGGCGCTGAGCTCCTCGATGCGCCGGGACACCTCACCGAGCGCGTCGACGTCCAACCCCGAGTCGATCTCGTCGAGCAGCGCGAACTTCGGTTCGAGCACTGCGAGCTGCACGGTCTCGGTGCGCTTCTTCTCACCACCGGACAGGTCGACGTTGACCGACCGGTCGAGCAGCGCACGGTCGAGGCCGACCCGATCCGCCTCGATCACGAGCCGCTCCTCGACATCCGCGATCGAGCGACCGCCGGCGGCCAGGGCCTCGGCCATGAGGTCGCGCACCGATACGCCCGGCACCTCGATCGGGTACTGCATGCCCAGGAACAGCCCGGCCTGGGCCCGCTCCCACGGCTCGAGGGCCAGCAGGTCGATGCCATCCAGCGTCGCCGAACCGCCGGTCACCTCGTAGCCCGGCCGGCCGGCGAGCATGTGCGACAGCGTCGACTTCCCCGACCCGTTGGGCCCCATCACCGCGTGGACCTCGCCGGAGCGGACGGTCAGGTTCACCCCATCGAGGACCTGCTTGCCGCCGACGGTGCCCCGCAGGTCGGTGATGACCAGCTCGCTCACGGGGTGACCGTCACCCAGATGTCGCCGTCGACGAGCTCGACGTCGTAGCGGGCCACGGCCCTGGTCGCCGGCAACGACAGGGCCTCGCCGGTCTCGATGCTGAACTCGCTGCCGTGCTTGGGGCACTCGAGGGTGAGCTCGTCAGCGTTGAGCTCGCCCTCGGCGAGCGACACGTCCTGGTGCGTGCAGACATCGCCGATGGCATAGACGCCATCGCCGACGCGGATCACCGCGATGCGCCGGTCCTCGACGTCGAACCGTCGGACCGATCCGTCGTCCATCTCATCCAGCGCGCACAACCGTTCCGGACGGCCGGTGCTCACAGCACACGCTCCAGGCGCAGGGCGACCTCGGCGATGACGTCGGCGGCGATCTCGGGGATGCCGATCGACTCGATGACCTCGGCGAAGAA
>Ga0315287_10002089_pt1 | contig 18750 bp, 18 predicted proteins | sample YL17G11_0_MG_FD_205037 | JGI IMG/M metagenome (GOLD analysis project Ga0315287, IMG submission 205037) | Sediment microbial communities from Yellowstone Lake, YNP, Wyoming, USA - YL17G11_0 | ecosystem: Environmental > Aquatic > Freshwater > Lake > Sediment | place: USA: Wyoming | collected...
CTCGTCGACGAGCTGGCGATAGCCGGCCAGGTCCGTCCGCCGCAGGTAGTCCAACAGGCGCCTGCGCTGCCCCACCATCTTGAGCAGACCGCGGCGCCCGTGGTGATCCTTGGCGTGCGTACGGAAGTGGTCGGTGAGGGAATTGATGCGCGCCGTCAGCAACGCGATCTGCACCTTGGTGGACCCGGTGTCCGACTCGTGCAGGCGGTACGCGGAGGCGGCAGTCGTGGTGGTCTCGAGCGACATCGCAACCCTTCTCGTGTGTCTCCGTCACGCGGTCCGGAGAGTATTCACTAATTCACGGTAGCTGCGTAAGTTACCCCGCGTCGAACACCCTGTAAAGGGGAGCGTTCTGGACCTCGAACCGAAGCAGGCCGAAGACCTCGTCGGGCGGATGGTCGGGCCCTACGCCGTCCAGTCGGTACTGGGCAGCGGCGGGTTCGCCTGGGTCGTCGCCGCTGCGCGCGAGGGCTGGGCGGACGAGGTGGCGCTGAAGGTCCTCAAGCCCAAGTACGCCCGCGACAGCCTGTTCACCGCCCGCTTCCTGAACGAGTCGGTCGTCGCCGGCGAACTGCGCCACCCCAACATCATCCGCATCCTCGACGTGGGCCAGGACGGCGACTCCTGCTACTTCGCGATGCCGCACCTCCCGACGTCGCTGGCCGACCGCCTGGAGGCCGAGCCCTTCCTGCCGGAGAAGGACGTGGCGCGCACGGCGCAGGACATCGCCCGGGCGCTCGCCTTCGCCCACCAGACGGGCATCATCCACCGCGACATCAAGGCCCACAACATCCTGCTGACCGCGCTCGGCGAGGGCATCCTCACCGACTTCGGCATCGCGCGCGCCGTGGCGGCCTACGTCTCCACCACCGGCAAGCAGATGACCATCGGGACGCCCCACTACATCTCGCCCGAGCAGGCCCGGGGCCAGCCCCTCGACGGCCGCACGGACATCTATGCCCTCGGCGTCACGATGTACCGCGCCGCCACCGGCCAGCTGCCCTTTCGCTCCAGCGACTGGTACGAGCTGGCACGCCTGCACGTCGAGGAGCCGCCCACCCCACCGCGCGAGATCCGGCCGGAGATCAGCCGCGCGTTCGAGAAGATCGTCCTGACCTGCCTCGCCAAGGACCGCGAGGAGCGCTACCCCACCGCGAAGGAGTTGGCGGAGGACCTGGAGGGCATCCTGACGGGGAAGAGGTCCACGAGGGATGTGGCGTTGGGGGCGATGAGGAAACTGCTGGGACGTGATGGGTGATGGGTGGTAGGTGATAGGTGATGGGTGATAGGTGATGGGTGATAGGTGATAGGTGATAGGTGGTAGGTGATGGGTGATAGGTGATGAGTGATGGGGGTGCGGAGGAATGGCACCCGATGCAATACCGCGATGCCGCGGACAGATCCGCCGCCATCCAGATTGTCCGGGTGGCGGCGGATTTCGTTGACCTGGTGGCCTGGCAGGAGGCGGTGGCGCTGGTGCGGGAGGTGGTCCGCGTGGCGCCGCAGGTCCGTGGTGCCGGCGCGCTCGATGCCGTGGACCAGATGATTCGAGCCGCGGAGTCGGTCCCCGCGAACATCGCCGAGGGCTACGGCCGAGGGCTCGGCCGGGACTTCGCACGCTTCCTGCGCGTGGCCGCCGCCTCGGCGGCCGAGCTGGAAAGCCACATCCTCGTAGCGGAGGCCTCGGGCCGGTTGGGTGCGGATTCCTGCCGGCCACTGGTGGCCCGCAGCCGACGCGTTCGGGCGCTGGTCGTCGGCCTCCGGAAGTACGTCAAAACGAGAGGCGCGGACTGACACCTATCACCTATCACCTATCACCTATCACCTATCACCCATCTCCTATCACCCCATCACCCATCACCCATCACGCTACCGAACCAGCCGCAGCAAATCATTCCCCAATGCCAACAGCATGATCGCCACCAGCACCCAGAACCCGAACTGGGTCCACCGCTGCCGCTGTTCCTCGGACACCGGCTTCCGGCGCACGGCCTCGATCGCCAAGAACACCAGGTGCCCGCCGTCGAGCACCGGGATGGGCAGCAGGTTCAGGATCGCGAGGTTCATCGAGAAGAGCGCCAGGAAGCCGAGGAACGGCTCGAGGCCCAGCCGCGCGACCTGGCCCGAGAGCTGGCCGATGAGGATCGGGCCGCCGATGTCCCGCGCCGAGAGTTGGCCGAGCACCAGCCCCTTCAGCGTGAAGAGCACGAGCCCGGCCGCGTTCCCCGCCTGGACGAAGCCCTGCCCCACGGACCCCAGCGGGCCGTAGCGGCGCAGCGGCGGCAGCTGCATCCCGACGCCGATCCGCCCGACCGCGCGCGACTCCCGTGTCCCGGGATCCCGTACCGCGGTGGCCCGCGGGGTGACGGCGAGCGCCGTGTCGGCGTTCCCCCGTCTCACCACGAGCGTGAGCTGTCGATCCGGGCTCGCCTCGATCAGGCGGACGAACTGCTCCCACGTCCGCACCGGTGTGGCGTCCACGCGCACGATCCGGTCGCCGGGCTCGACGCCCCCCGCGGCGGCCGGCTGGCCGGGCGCCACCTCGCCGATGACCGGCTCGCGCCACGGCGTCAGCGCGTCGATGAGCGCGATCCGCGACTCCTGTTCCGACCGCGGTACCTCGAGGACCAGCGGCTCCGCCTTGCCCTCGACCTCGATGCGGATCATCGGCTGCTGGGCCGTGAGGAGCGCCTTCAGGATGTCGTTCCAGCCCTCCATCGCCGCGCCGTTGATGCGCACTATCCGGTCGCCGGGCACGAGCCGCTTGAGCGCGGCGGCGCCCAGCGGGACGTTCGTCGTGTCCACGCTCCCGACGGTGGTGGTGCGGTCTTCGCGGACGCCATACACGCCGGCGAGGAGCGCGTACACGAGCACCGCGAACAGCGCGTTCATCAGGACGCCCGCGGAGATGACGTACACCCGCGCCCACAGCGGCTTGCCGTCGAAGGTGCGCTCCAGGGGCCACGGCCCGGCATCCGCCGGACCCTCGAGCTTCCCGGCGGTGCCGTCCTCTTCCAGCCCGGCCATCTTCACGTAGCCGCCGAGGGGGACCCAGGACAGGCAGTACTCGGTCTCGCCGCGCTGCACGCGCAGCGGCGTGCGCGGCCCGAGGCCGAAGGAGAACCGCACCACCGCGATGCCGACCGACTTCGCGGCGAGGAAGTGGCCGAACTCGTGCACGAAGATCAGCACGCCGAGCACGACGATGCCGGCCGCGATCGCGACCAGCACGGGGGGCACGCTGGCTAGCACCGGATGATCTCCTCCGCCCGCTCGCGCGCCCACCGGTCGGCGGCGAGCACCGCGTCCAGGCTGTCCGCCGCGCCCACCACCTGGCGCCCGACCACCACCTCGATGACCTCCGCGATGCGCCCGAACGGCATCAGGCCGCGCAGGAACGCCGCCACCGCCACTTCGTTCGCCGCGTTGAAGGCCGCCGGGGCCGTGCCGCCGGCCCGCCCGGCCTGCACGCCGAGCGCGAAGGCCGGGAATACCTCCTTGCGGATCGGCTCGAACGTGAGCGGACCGGCGCTGACGGGGTCGAAGCGCACCGCGCCATCATCGGCCAGCCGCTCGGGGTGGGTCAGGGCGTAGAGGATGGGCAGCTCCATCGTCGGGAAGCCGATCTGCGCGAGCACCGAACCGTCCACGAACTCCACGAACGAGTGGATGATGGACTGCGGGTGGACGACCGCATCGATGCGATCGTAACCCAGCCCGAACAGGTAGTGCCCCTCGACGACCTCGAGCGCCTTGTTGACCAGCGTCGCGCTGTCCACCGAAATCTTGCGGCCCATCTTCCACGTCGGGTGATTGAGCGCTTCCTGCACCGTCGCCGAGTGCACGCGCTCGGCGTCCCAGGCGTGGAACGGCCCGCCGGACGCGGTGAGGACGATGCGCGCGAGGTCGCTCCCCGAACGGCCGCAGAGGCACTGGAGGACGGCGGAGTGCTCGGAATCCACCGGCACGATCTCGCCGCCGCCGCGCCGGGCGGCCTCGGAGACGAGGTCGCCGGCCATCACCAGGGTCTCCTTGTTGGCCAGCGCGACCCGCTTGCCGGCGCCGAGCGCCGCGAGCGTAGCCTCGAGACCCGCCGCGCCGACGATGCCGTTCAGGACGACGTCCACGTCGGGACGGGTCGCCGCCTCGACCAGGCTCTCCTTCCCCTCGCGCCAGTCCTCGCGTCCCTGGCCGCCGCCGACGAGCGACACGAACGCCGGCTGGAACGCCGCCGCCTGGGCGGCGAGCTGGTCCTTCCGGCCGAACGCCGTGAGCGCCACGACGCGGAACCGGTCCCGGTGGCGCGCCAGCACGCGCAGCGCCGCGGTCCCGATTGACCCCGTGGACCCGAGGACCGCGACCCCTTTCATCAGGCCACCCCGAACAGGCGGAAGAGCCCCGCCGTCACCGGCAGCACGAAATACAGGGAGTCGAAGCGGTCGAGCACGCCTCCGTGACCCGGGATCAGCGCGGAGCTGTCCTTCACACCCACCTCGCGCTTGAAAACCGATTCGGAGATGTCGCCGACCTGTCCCACCACGCTGATCGCGGCGCCCATCACCAGCGCCTCGCTCACGCTCACCGGCCGGCCGACGGGGCCCAGGATCCAGGCGGCGTACGCCACCGCGACGAGTTCGGTGGTGAGGAACGCGGCGACGGCGCCGGCCCAGGTCTTCTTGGGGGAAAGGGTGGGCGCCAGCTTGGGCCCGCCGATGGCCGTCCCCGCGGCCATGGCCGCGGTGTCGCCGATCCAGGTGAGGGCCAACGGGAAGAAGAGCAGCGCCATCCCGGTCCACGACGCGGGTCCGACGCCCGAGGGGTGCCGCAGCACCACGGCGAACCCGGGCAGGCTGCCCGCGTACAGCGCGCCGAAGACGGTGATCGCCACGACCGCCAGCGGCCGCCCGGCCGGCCCGCGCCGCCACGCGGCGAGCATCACGACGAGGATGAGCCATACCGCGCCGAGGTACAGCGCCGGCTCGGCGAGGTGCACTTCGCTCCCCTTCGCCCAGTAGGTGGCGAGCGGTGCGATGAACGCCGCCGCCATCCCCGTGCGCCGCAGCGGGTCCACTCCCGTGAGTGCGGCGAAGTCGTAGACCTCGCGCACGCCGAGCACTCCGGCGACGGCGAGCAGCGCGGCCAGCGGCCATCCGCCGAGGTAGATGAGCGCGGCCGCCGCCGGGATGGCGACGGTCGAGAAGGCGATGCGGCGGGTGAGGTTGCCGGCCATCAGGCCGTGACGCGACCGAACCGGCGCTCGCGCCCCTGGTAGGAGATGATGGCTTCGTAGAGGTGCTGCCGGGCGAAGTCCGGCCACAGCACCGGGGTGATGAACAGCTCGGTGTAGGCGATCTGCCAGAGGAGGAAGTTGGACACGCGCAGCTCGCCCGACGTCCGCACCAGGAGATCCGGGTCGGGGATCCCCGCCGTGTACAGGCGCAGCGCGAACGCCTCCTCGTCCACGTCCTCGAGGGCGAGCCGCCCCTGCACCACGTCCTCGGCCAGGCGCCGCGCGGCGCGCGCGATCTCGGCGCGGCTCGAGTAGGAGATGGCGAGATTGAGATGGAGCTTCGTGCCGCCGCGGGTGGCGTCGATCAGCCGGTCCACCGCCTCGCGGGCCGATGGCTTGAGCCGCGTGAGGTCGCCGAGGACGTGCACCTCGACGCCGTGCACCCGCAGATCCTCGGTCTCGCGGGCGATGTACTCCTCGAGGAGCCCCATCAGCGCGCCGATCTCGGCGAGCGGCCGGCTCCAGTTCTCCTCGGAGAAGGCGAACAGCGTGAGGACCCCGACGCCCGCCTCGATCGCGCCCTCGACCGTCTCGCGCACCGCCTTCATCCCCTCGCGGTGGCCGAGGGGCCGCGGCAGGTGGCGTTCGCGGGCCCAGCGGCCGTTGCCATCCATGATGATGGCCACGTGCCGCGGGACCGGGCCGCCCGCCCGGACGCGCTCGAGGAGGTCGCCGGCGTCGGTCGTCACACCTCCATGATCTCCTTTTCCTTCGCCGCGACCACCTCGTCCAGATGCTTGATCTTCTCGTCGGTCAGCTTCTGGACCTGCTGGTCGGCGTGGCGCTGGTCGTCCTCGGAGACGTGCTCGGTCTTCTTGACCGCCTCCTTGGCCTCGTGGCGCGCGTGCCGGATGGACACGCGCCCCTCCTCGGCCAGCTTGTGGACGACCCTCACCAGCTCCTTGCGTCGCTCCTCGGTGAGCGCCGGCAGCGGCACGCGGATCACCCCGCCCTGCGTGACGGGGTTGAGCCCGAGGTCGGACTCCCGGACGCCCCTCTCGATGGCCTGGATCAGCGACTTGTCCCACGGTGTGACCGTGAGGAGCCGCACCTCCGGAGCCGCCACCGAGGCGACCTGGTTCAGCGGCATCTCGCTGCCGTACGCGTGGACGCGGACGAGGTCGAGCAGCGAGGTGGTGGCCTTGTTGGAACGGATGGTCGAGAACTCGTGGCGCGAGATCTCGATCGCCTTGTCCATGTGGGCGCGTGTCTGCTTGAGGATGTCGCCCAGGGGGTCTTTGGTCGCGGTCATCGCACGATGGTGCCGAGCCGCTCGCCCCGGAGGACGCGGGCGATCGCTCCCGGCGTGTTGATGTTGAACACGAGGATGGGGAGTTTGTTGTCCTTGCACAGGCCGAAGGCGTTGGCATCCATCACCCCGAGACCGCGCACCATCGCGTCGTGGTAGGAGACCTCGGGGATGAACTCGGCCTTCGGGTCCGTCTTCGGGTCGGCGGTGTAGACGCCGTCGACGTTCGTGGCCTTGAGGAGCGCCTGCGCCTCGATCTCGAGGGCGCGGAGCACGGCGGCCGTGTCGGTGGAGAAGTACGGGTTGCCGGTGCCGCCGGCGAAGATGACGACCCGGCCCTTCTCCAGGTGGCGGATGGCGCGCCGCCGGATGTGCGGCTCCGCGAGAGCCTCCATCCGGATCGCCGACATCACCCGCGTGTCCACGCCCTTCCGCTCGAGCACGTCCTGCAGGGCGAGGGCGTTGATCACCGTGGCCAGCATCCCCATGTAGTCGGCGGAGACACGGTCGATGCCCTGCTTGGCGGCCACCGTGCCGCGGATGATGTTGCCGCCGCCGATCACCAAACCGAGGTCGGCGCCGAGCGCGCGGACCGCCTGGATCTCGCCGGCGAGCCGCTCGACGACGCCGTAGTCGAGGCCGAAGCCGCGCTCGCCCGCCAGCGCCTCGCCGGAGATCTTGAGGAGCGCGCGCTGGTAGGCGAGCGCGCTCACACGGCCTCGCCCAGCTGCAGGCGGACGAACCGGCGCAGGACCACATTCTCCCCCAGCTTGCCGGACACCGCCTTCACGAGATCCCCGATGGTCTGCTTGTCGTCCTTCACCCACGGCTGCTCGAGCAGGACCGATTCGGCGTAGAACTTCCGCAGCTTGCCCTCGACGATCCTGGCGCGCATCGCCTCCGGCTTGCCCTCCTGGGCGACCTGCTCGGTGTAGATGCGGCGCTCCCGCTCCACCACCTCGGCGGGCAGATCCGCCGTCGACACGGCGAGCGGGTTGGCGAAGGCGACGTGCATCGCGACGTCCTTCGCGAGCTGGCGGAAGTCGTCGGTGCGCGCCACGAAGTCGGTCTCGCAGTTGAGCTCGACCAGTACGGCGACCTTGCCGTTGTGGTGGATGTAGGCCTCGATCACGCCCTCGCTCGCGACGCGGTCCGCCCGCTTCTCCGACTTGGCGATGCCGCGCGCGCGCAGCCACTCGGTCGCCTTGTCGAAGTCGCCGGCGTTCTCCGCCAGCGCCTTCTTGCAATCCATCATGCCGGCCCCCGTGCGCTTGCGGAGCTCGGCCACGTCCTTCGCGGAGATGTTCGCCATCAGTGGGTCATCGTCCTCAGGTTGTCCGGTTGCGAGAACCGCCGCCCGCCCGGTCGGGCTCAGGCGGCGGCGTCGGGTACGGCCGGTGCAAGGCACCCGGTCAGTTGGCGGCGTCCTCCGCCACGGACACCGCCGCCACGGACACCGCCGCCACGGGCGCCGCCGCCACGGGCGCCGCCGCCGGGGCGCCCTCGTCGGTCTTGATCTGGCGGGCCACGATCGCCTCGGGCTTCGGCCGGCGCTTGCGGCGCGGCCGCCGCTTCTTCTTGTCGCCCTCGCCGCCTTCGCCGCCCTCGACCGGGCCGGCGTCCGAGGAGTAGGTGCCGCCCTCGCCCTCTTCCGCTTCCTCGCGGGCGGGCCGCATCGCGCGGGCCTCCACGATCGTCTCGGAGATGGCGCCGGCGATCAGCGAGACCGACCGGATCGCGTCGTCGTTGCCGGCGATCGGTACCGTGATGACGTCGGGGTCGGCGTTGGTGTCCACGATGGCCACCACCGGGATGCCGAGCTTGTTGGCCTCGGCGACGGCGATGCGCTCCTTCTTCGCGTCCACCACGAACAGCGCGCCCGGCAGGCGCGCCATGTTCTTGAGGCCCGACAGGTTGCGCTCGAGCTTGACCCGCTCGCGGTCGAGGAGGAGCTGCTCCTTCTTCGTGAAGTAGTCGAAGGTGCCCTCTTCCTGGCCCTGCTCCAGCTCCTTCAGCCGGCGAATCTGCTTCTTGATCGTCTGGAAGTTCGTCAGCGTGCCGCCCAACCAGCGCTCGGTCACGGAGAAGGCGCCCGCCCGATCGGCCTCGGCCTGGATGACCGCCTTGAGCTGCTTCTTGGTGCAGACGTAGAGCACGCCCTCGCCCCGCAGCACCACCTCGCGCATCAGGTCCTGCGCGAGCCGCAGCTGGTTAAGGGTCTTCTCCAGGTCGATGATGTAGATGCCGTTGCGCTCGGCGAAAATGAACCGGCGCATCTTCGGATTCCACCGGCGGGTCTGGTGCCCGAAGTGGACGCCGGCTTCCAACAGGGACTGGATCTCAGGCAGCGCCATCTGGTCGCGACTCTCCATCGGGTTGATCGTCCACCGCCTTCGCCTCCCGCCCGAATCCGCCCACGGCGGACACCCCGGTCCGGGATCCAGCGGTGTGAGGGATAGGAACGGTTACCGCTTGCTGTACTGGAAGCGCTTGCGGGCGCCGGGCTGGCCGGGCTTCTTGCGCTCGACCGCGCGGGCATCCCGCGTCAGGAGCCCCAGTTCGCGCAGCTTCTTGCGGTGCTGCTCGTCCACCTGCAGCAGCGCCCGCGCGATCCCGAGCCGCAGCGCGCCCGCCTGCCCCGTGACGCCGCCGCCCGTGCAGTTCGCCTTCACGTCGAAGGCGCCGAGCGTGTCGGTCGCGGTGAACGGCTGCTGGATCAGGGACACCAGCGAAGGCCGCGGGAAGAAATCGCCGAGCGTGCGGCGGTTGACCTCCCACTTCCCCGAACCGGGCTTCAGGTACACCCGCGCCACACTCGTCTTGCGGCGCCCCACGGCATGGAACACCATCGGCACATCGGCGATCACGCGGACCTCCTGGACTTCTTGGCCACCACGGCGAGAGCCTTCGGCTGCTGCGCGGCGTGGGGGTGCTCGGCGCCCGGATAGACGCGGAGCTTGTGCCGGAGGACCTGCTTCGCGAGCGAGGACTTCGGCAGCATCCCGTACACGGCGCGCTCGACCACGAGCTCCGGCCTCTTGGCCAGCACCGCGCTCACCGGCGTGAACTTCTCGTGCCCCATATAGCCCGTATGGCGGAAGTACTTCTTCTGCTCGAGCTTGCGACCCGTCAGCCGCACCTTCGCGGCATTGACGATGATGACGTTGTCCCCGACGTCCATGTGCGGCGTGAACGTGGGCTTGTGCTTGCCCCGGATGACCTGCGCCACCTGCGACGCGAGGCGCCCGAGCGGTACGCCCGTGGCGTCCACCAGGAACCAGGTGTGCTGGATGTCGTCAGGCGTGGCGGTGAAGGTCTTCATACCGTGCGTGCGCCGCTTCCTCAGCAAAGGTCGTAACCTGAGACAGCTTATCAAAATACCCGGCCGGGAGAGGGGCGTCAACGGGCGCATCAGGAGTCGCGCCGCACCATCCCGGCACCCAGCCTGCGAACCGCGGTTGGACAGTCGTCCCGATCCAGCGCCACCAGCGTCTCCGCGTGGCTCGTCTGCGGGAACATGTCGTACGCCCGGACGAGCGTGAGGCGGTCCGGCGTCGCACCCAGGCGCGCCAGGTCGCGCGCCAGCGTCGCCGGATCGCACGAGACGTAGAGCAGCCGGCGCGGCGGGGCCGCGCGCAGGACCGCCGTGACCGCGGGCTCGAGCCCGGTCCGCGGCGGGTTCACGATCACGGTGTCCGCGGGCACGAGACCGCGAATCGCGTCCTCCACCTTCCCCGCCACCGCCCTCACCTGGAGCCCCCGTTCGGCCGCCCGCGCCTCCGTCCAGCGCACGGCGCGATGGTCCAACTCCACCGTCACGACCTCCGCGCCACGCGCGGCGAGTTCCAGTCCGACCTCGCCCGCTCCGGCATAAAGGTCCAGCACCCGCGTCGCACCGTGCGGCACGGCATCCACCAGATCCGAGCGCAGCACCGCGGCCACGCCGGCGTTGACCTGCTCGAACGTCACCGCCGCGGGGTCCGCCTCGGGGCCGGCCATCCGCCGCACCGCTCCGCCCTCGGGCTGCCACCAGACGGTGGGAGCGAGCCCGGCGACGGACGCGGCGGCGGCGAGCGCCGGCCCGCCGGCCCACGCCCGCTCGCCGCCGCGCACCAGCACGTGCAGCGCATCGTCGGGCGTCACGCGCAGGACCACGCGGACGTCGTCGCCCGCGGGCAGCGCACCGACCCAGCCACTCAGCGCCGCCCACAATGCGTTCAGCGGCTCGCGGGCAATCTCGCAGCGCTCCAGCTGGAAGACCCGCGCATCGCCGCCGCGATGGAGTCCCACCGTGCGCCGGCCGCCGTGCCCGTGTACCGCGAGCGTCACCGTGCCGCGGTAGCCGAACGCGAGCGGGCTGGGCACCAGCGGCGGGTCGGGGACCGCCAGCTTGCCGATGCGCCGGAGCGCGTCCCCCACGATGCGCGCCTTGGCGCGGAGCTGGGCGCCGGGCTCGAGGTGCTGCCACTGGCAGCCTCCGCACCCGTCGCGGACGAAGTGCGCGCAGCGCGGCTCCACGCGCTCGGGCCCGGGTTCGAGCACGGAGTCCACCAGGGCGAAGGCGTGCCGCCGGCGCCGCCGCACGTCTCGGACGCTCACCACGTCACCCGGGGCCGTGCGGGGCACGAACACCGTCAGCCCATCCGGCAGATGGCCGACGCCGTCGCCCCCGGCGGCGAGCCGCTCGATGCGGACCGACTCAGCCATTCGCCACCCTCCCCCTGGGAACACGCGCACTCCAGCCCACCAACGCGAACGACACGGCGGTGCGGAGCGATCCCCGCGCCTCCGTGCCGTTCCCGCGCGCCGCAGCCGGCACGCCGGTCAAACGCCTACTCCGCCGGCGGCTCGGGCTGCTCCTCCGGCAGCTCTTCCGGCTGCTCTTCCGGCAGCGCGTCCTGCGGCGCGATGACATCGTCCACCGGCACCTCGAGCTTGGGGATCTCGATGCCCGGAACGTCCGGGTACCCGACCACGGCGAGCACGATGCGGCGGTGGATGGGATCCACCTCGAGCACCTTGAGGTCGAGCGCCTGTCCCTCCTTCACCGCGTCGCTCGGCTGCGCGATGTCCTCGACTCCGAGCTGGCTCATCGGCACGAAGCCCTCGAGGTCGCTGCCGAGGTCGACGACGACGCCCTTGTCCATCAGCCGGACGGCGTACCCGCGGATCTCGCGCCCGACGGGATACGTCTCACCGATGCGCAGCCACGGATCCTCCTCCGCCTGCTTGAGGCCGAGGGAGATGCGCTTGTTGTCCGGGTCGATGTTGAGGATGACCACATCGACCGTGTCGCCCTTCTTCACCACTTCGGAGGGGTGCTGGACGCGCTTCGTCCACGACATGTCGGAGATGTGGATGAGCCCGTCGATGCCCGGCTCGATCTCCACGAATGCGCCGAAGGACGTGAGGTTGCGGACCTTGCCGGTGATGCGCGTGCCGATCGGGTACTTGAGCGGCAGCGCCATCCAGGGATCCTGCTCCGTCTGCTTCATGCCGAGGGAGATCTTCTCCTCGCTCTCGTCCACCTTCAGGACCACGGCCTCGATGGTCTCGCCGATGGAGACGAGTTTCGAGGGGTGCCGCACGTTCCGCGTCCACGACATCTCGGAGATGTGGACCAGGCCCTCGATGCCGGGCTCGAGCTCGATGAACGCGCCGTAGTTGGTGATGGAGACGACCTTGCCCTGCACGCGCGTGCCGATCGCGTACTTGGCGGCGACGTTCGTCCACGGGTAGGACTGCAGCTGCTTGAGGCCGAGCGAGATGCGCTCGCGCTCCCAGTCGATGTCGAGGATCTTGACCTCGAGATCCTGGCCGATGTGCACCATCTCCGAGGGGTGCGACACGCGCCCGTACGACATGTCGGTGATGTGCAGCAGGCCGTCCACTCCGCCCAGGTCGATGAAGGCGCCGAAGTCGGTGATGTTCTTGACGATGCCCTTCCGGACCTGCCCGACCTCCAGCTCCTTCATCAGCCGCTCGCGCTTCGTGGCCCGCTCGGCCTCGAGGATCACGCGGCGCGACACCACGATGTTCCGGCGGCGCTTGTTGAGCTTGATGATCTTGAAGTGGAAGGACTGGCCCAGCAACTCGTCGATGTTCGGGACACGGCGGAGCGCGATCTGCGACCCGGGCAGGAACGCGTCCACGCCCATCAGGTCCACGACCACGCCGCCCTTGATCTTCTTGACCAGCGTGCCCTCGACGGGCTGGTCGCCCTCGTGCGCGATGCGGATCTGCTCCCACACCCGCATGAAGTCGGCCTTCTTCTTGGAGAGCACGACGGCACCGTCGTCGTCCTCGAGCTTCTCGAGGAAGACCTCGATCTCGTCGCCCTCCTTGAGGGACTTCGGGTCCTTGAACTCCTCGAGCGGCACCGCGCCTTCGCTCTTGAAGCCGACGTCGAGGATGACGGCGTTCTCGGTCACCCGCAGCACGCGCGACGTGACGATCTCGCCTTCGCGGATGTGCTGGACCGAGCCTTCGTACATCGCCTTCATCAGCTCGTACTTCTCGTCCGAGTAGCTCTCGTCGTACAGGTCGGCGCGGACGTTCAGCTTGGGGGCGGGGAGCGGGGTGGCGGACGCCTGGCCCTCGGAATCCTCGGGCTCGTCCTGGGTTGGGGTCGACATGGGAAGCAGAACCTCGGCGCGCCCGTACGGGCGCTGGGTTAGGGATCGTCCGCGGCCCGGGAAGTCGGGCCACGATAACCTGTAAGCCTACCCCGGCGCTTCGGGCCGGTCAAGCGACGGATCGCTCCAGCCGGCGCGGACCAGCGCCACGACGCGCCGCACCTGCTCGCCGAAGGAGAGCCCCGTCGTGTCGAGCGCCACGGCGTCGGCGGCCGGGCGCAGCGGTGCGACCTCCCGGCCGGCGTCCCGGCCGTCCCGGGCGAGGAGGGCGTCGGCTTCGCCGCGCAGCGCGCAGGCGTCCGGCACGGCACCCCGCTCGAGGAGCCTCCGGCGCGCCCGTTCCCCCGCGTCGGCCACGAGGAAGACCTTGACCTCGGCGTCCGGGAAGACGACGGTGCCGATGTCCCGTCCGTCCATCACCACGCCGCCCTCGCGCGCCGCCTCCCGCAGGAGCTCGTTCACGAAGTCGCGCACCGCCGGCATCGCGGCCACGCGCGAGACTTCGTCCGTCACGGCCGCGGACCGGATGGCCTCGCGGACGGGCGCCCCCCCGACGGTGATCTCCAGCGTCGTGCCACGCGGGGCCACGGCCACGCCGCGCGCGCGCCCCTCGGCGACGATCGCCGCCCCCTCCCATGCCGCGGGCGGGCCGAGCCGCTCACCGGCCAGGAGCGTGAGCGCGCGGTAGACCGCGCCCGAATCCACGTGACAGAAGCCCAGCTCGCGGGCCACCGCCTGGGCCGTGGTGCTCTTGCCGCTCGCGGCCGGCCCGTCGATGGCGACGATGGGGCGCCTACGCATCGGCCCGCACCCGCGCCAGGTCGCGGAAGAAGGCGGGGTAGGAGACGGCGACGCACCGCACGTCGTCGAGGGCGACCGACGTCCCGGGCGCGGCGGCCAGCACCGCGAACGCCATCGCGAGCCGGTGGTCGCCGGCGGTCTCCACGCGGCCCGACAGCGGCCGGTCCGTCCCCGTCACCCACAGCGTGTCACCCTCCGCCCGCGCGTCCACGCCGAGGCCGGCGAGGTTCTTCGCCACGAGGGCGAGCCGGTCGGACTCCTTGACGCGCAACTCCCCCACGCCGTGGAAGACCGACGTGCCGGCGGCGCGCGCGGCGAGGCAGGCGAGCATCGGGACCTCGTCCACGAGGCCCGGCACCTCGTCGGGATGGACCTCCACCGCCGTGAGGGCCGCCGGGCGCGCCACGAGCGTCGCGGCCGGCTCGCCCAGGCTCATCCAGCGCCCCTGCACCTCGATGCGCGCCCCCATCCGCTCGAGCACGCGGCCGAATCCGGTGCGCGTTGGATTGATGCCCACCCCCTCGACCACCACCTCGCCGCGCTCCGCGAGCACGCCGGCGGCGAGCAGGTACGCCGCCGAGGAGTAGTCGCCGGGGATGTCGCCGTCGAAGGCCGGGATGGACTCGACGGGATGAACCGTCGTGGCGGCGCCGTCGGCATCCACGCGCACGCCGAGGACGCGCAGCAGCCGTTCCGCGTGGTCGCGCGAATGGTAGGGCTCGGTGACGCTGACCCGCACGCCGCCCACGAGAGCGGCGAAGAAGAGCGCGGTCTTGACCTGCGCGCTCGCCACGGGGCTTTCCCACGCCAGCGGCGTCAGCACGCCGCCGTGGATTCGCACGGGCAGGCGCTCGCCGTCGGTGGCCGCGATCTCGGCGCCCATCCCGCGCAGCGGCTGAGTGATGCGCGCCATCGGCCGGCGGCGCAGGCTGCGGTCGCCCGTGAGCGTGGTCTCGAAGGCGTGCCCGGCGAGGAGCCCGAGGAGCAGCCGTGCGGTGGTGCCGGAATTGCGGCAGTCGAGGACGCGATCGGTGGCACGGAACGGGCGCAGCCCGCCGCCGGTCACCCGGACCACGCGCCCCTCGGCGAGCGGGCCCACGGTCACGCCGAGCGCGCGGAGCGCCGCGGCGGTGGCCCGTGTGTCTCCCGCGGCGAGCGCGCCGCCGAAGCCGCAGCGCCCCGACGAGAGCGCGGCGAGCATCAGCGCGCGGTGCGTGATGGACTTGTCGCCAGGTACCCGAATGCCCGCTCCGCCCACGCCCACCTCCCGCCGCAGAGAATCCCTCGCAACGGCGAGAGGGCCCCGACCGCTGGCCCTCCCGCGCCACCCGGCCCCGCCGCGCCGCTAGCTGCCGGCGGCGACCGCCCGGTCGTCCGGGATGAAGCTATGCACCAGATCCTCGTAGGAGAACGGTCCCCGCGCCGAGGCCTTCCGGCGGGCGCGCTCGTGACCATCCTCCAGCGTCGGCCGCTCGGCCACCCAGATGGTCCCGAGGGTGATGACCGCTTCGGTGTCCTCGAAGACCACCCGCCGCGCGTCGTCCCGGTTCGTCGGGTCGTGGCCCTCGGGGAGAGGGCGGATCCGCTCGCGGACGGCGTCGAACTGCTCCCTCCCGCGGTAGGTCACGCACGGCGACATGATCTGCACGAAGCTGAAGCCCTTGTGCTGGATGGCGGCGGCGATGATCTCCGCCGAGTTCTTCGGGTCGCCCGAGAAGGCGCGAGCGATGAAGGTCGCGCCGCAGGACAGCGCCATCAGCACCGGGTTGATCGGCGCCTCGATGTTCCCGTACGCGCTGGTCTTGGTGACCATGTCGTGCGGCGAGGTCGGCGAGACCTGGCCCTTGGTCAGCCCGTAGATCCCGTTGTCCATCATCAGGTAGGTGAGGTCCACGTTCCGGCGGGCCGTGTGCACGAAGTGGTTGGTGCCGATCGCGAAGCCGTCGCCGTCGCCGCCCGCCACGATCACGGTCAGCGCCGGGTTGGCCAGCTTCACGCCCGTGGCCACCGGCAGCGCCCGCCCGTGGATTGAGTTGAACCCGTAGGTGTTGATGTAGCCCGGGAGGCGCGAGCTGCATCCGATGCCGCTCACGAAGACGGTGTTGTCGGGATCGAGGTTGAGCTTGGCGAGTGCCTGGTAGACCGACGCCAACACGCCGAAGTCCCCGCACCCGGGACACCAGACGGGCTTGAGGTCCGCCTTGAAGTCCCTCGCCGAGAGCTTTCCCACCACTTGAGGTGTCATCCGTCGGGCCTCCCTAGTCCGCCGCCACGCGCCGCACGGGCGCGTTCACCCACTCCAGGACCTCCGCCACGCCGAGCGGCGCTGCGCCGGCGCGCGAATGCCGCACCAGCCGCCCCGCCAGCTCGGCGCGCAGCTGGCTCTTGAGGAACATGAAGAACTGGCCCGAGTACGAGAGCTCCATCACGTGGATGGTCTTGAGCCCCTCGAGCTCGGACTCGATCGCCGCGAGCGGCAGCGGCCACAGCAGCCGCGGCACGACGGCCTTCGCCTTCACGCCGTCGGCGCGCAACACCTCCACCGCCTCGAGCACCGCACCCTTGCACGCGCCCCACGCCATGATGCCCAGCTCCGCGTCGGGATCGCCCGCGACGACCGTGAGATGGCCGTAGCGCTCGGCCACGGTGTCGAGCTTCTTCCAGCGCTTCTCCGACATCCGCTCGTGACCACCCACGCCCGAAACCGGCGCGCCCACGATGTCGTGCTCGAGCCCCGAGTTGAGGTACGTGCCGCCGGGCATCCCCGGCACCGACATCGGGCTGATGCCGTCCTCCGTGTAGGCGTACCGCTGGAACCCGTGGCGGTGGTCCACCGCCGCCAGCTCGGCCTCCGTCGGCTTCTTTCGGTCGGCCACGCGCACCGCGCCGAGGTCGAACGGGCGCACGATGTCGGTCCGGTGGCCGATGAACTGGTCGGAGAGGATCAGCACCGGCGTCTGGTACTCTTCGGCGATGTTGAACGCGTCGATGGTGACCCAGAAACAGTCCTCGACGTCGGTGGTGCCGACCACGACCTTGGACGCGTCGCCGTGCGTGCCGAAGATGGCCTGCAGCAGATCGCCTTGCTCGGTCTTCGTCGGGATGCCGGTGGACGGGCCGACGCGCTGCACGTTGACGATGACGAGCGGGATCTCGGCGATCGAGGCGAGCCCGATGGCCTCGAGCTTGAGCGATATGCCGGGGCCCGACGAGGCGGTCAGAGCCTTGACGCCGGCGTACGAGGCCCCGATGGACATCGAAATGGAGGCGATCTCATCCTCACCCTGCACCATCGTGCCGCCGAACTTGGGCAGCTCGCGGCTCAGATACTCCATCACCTCGCTCTGCGGCGTGATGGGATAGCTGGCGAGGAAGCGGCAGCCGCCCGCCAGAGCACCGAAGCCCGTCGCATCGTTGCCCGTGATGACCATCAGCGGCTCGGCCGTGGTCGCCGTGAGGCTCACGCCCTCGCGACGATAGTTCGCGGCGATGGCGGCGCCGGCGTCGAACGCGGCGACGTTGGCGTCCACGACCTTCTGGCCCTTCTTGGCGAAGCGCCGCGAAATCGCGTGCGCGAACCCCTCTGGAGGCAGGCCGAGTGCGCCCGCCAGCACACCCACCGCCACGATGTTCTTGGCCAGCGCGGTGCCGGCCTTCTCGACCGCGATCTGCTCGAAGGGCACGCGGTGCACGCCGGCCTTGAGCGCCTGGGGGAGCGGGATCTCCGCGTCGGGCGTTTTGTCCTGCTCGTCGACGAAAATGACGGTCGCCTCGTTCGGCACCAGCTCGGAGCGGAACCGTCCGTAGTCGGTCCAGTTGAAGGCGATGAGGACGTCCAGCACGTCGCCCTGCGAGAGGACCGGATCGGCCGACAGGCGCAGGCGGACCGTGGACTCGCCTCCGCGGATCTGGGGACCGAACGACTTCACGAGCATGCCGAACAGGCCCTGCTGGGCGGCGATATTGAGGACGAGCTCGCCGGCGGAGACGACTCCGTCCCCACCTGCGCCGGCGATCCCGACAACCAAGTCCTTACGAGGCATCACGTTCCTCCACGTACCGGTGCGGTGACGAGCGCCGCCGCAATCCAAAGAAGCTAGTCGGATTGACGAACGACACAAAGCCACTATTCTAGTCAGTCTATGGGCAACCGCCGTGCCACGTCATCCGTGAGCGCCCCGACGTTCCCCCGGGACGAGTGGGCACTCGCAGTCCTCGAGCGTGCGGCCATCCTGCCGCCCGGGGCGAAGGACACGATCCGGCGCGAACTGCCCGAGTGGGTGGCCAGCACCGCCATCAGGCTGGGCGCGGACGAGGCCGCAGTCGCGGCCGCCCTCGCGAAGGCGGCGCACGTCCCGCTCGCCGGCCTCGACCAGGTCGATCCCGGCGCCGCGCACTTCGTGCCCGAGAATGTGGCGCGCCGGTACGCGGCGCTGCCGACCTCGGCGACGAACCGCGGCATCCGCATCGCGACCGCGAACCCGATGGACCTCGACGCCGAGCAGGCGCTCGGCTTCGTGGCCGGCCGGCAGGTCGAGTTCGACTACGCTCTTCCCGACTCGCTGATGCGGCGGATCGAGGAGATCTACCGCCCGGAGCGCTCCATCGAGCGTCTCGTGAGCGGCCTCGGCACGACGGCGACCGTCGAGACGGTGGAGGAGATCAAGGTCTACGACACCGGCACCGCGGTCGAGGCGCCGGTCGCGAAGCTCGTGGACGCGACGATCTCCGACGCGGTTCGCGAACGCGCCAGCGACGTGCACTTCGAGCCGTTC
>Ga0315287_10002094_pt1 | contig 18737 bp, 12 predicted proteins | sample YL17G11_0_MG_FD_205037 | JGI IMG/M metagenome (GOLD analysis project Ga0315287, IMG submission 205037) | Sediment microbial communities from Yellowstone Lake, YNP, Wyoming, USA - YL17G11_0 | ecosystem: Environmental > Aquatic > Freshwater > Lake > Sediment | place: USA: Wyoming | collected...
CGCCCCCGGCGCGCCCCCCCCCGACACGCGCGCGTGCGGCTTCTGTCTTGGAGGGGGAGGTCGAGGTCGAGTTTTCTTTTTTCCGCCCGGCCATCATCATCAAGTTTGATGATGTTGATTCGTTCTCGTTCCCTCTCTGCACTCTCCGAATTCACCTGCAGGAACGGAAGAACCGCCTTCTTCTGCTCCTCTGTGGTGTCGGCCATCTAGCAATGAAGGACTGAACACGGGAAAGAGTTTAGAGAGAGAAGAGTGAAGAGAGAGAGGGAACGCTCTTCTCTCTCGCAAAAGAGAGACTCGTAGAGGGAAGAGTTTGTGCTGGAAAGGCAAAAGAAACAATCATCTCCAGAAAAAAAAACTCTTTCTTTCTTTTCTTTTACAAGGTTCGGGGAGGGGTTGGGGGCGTCCTCGCTTCCCCGCTTTCTAAATCTATACAGACTTCTAATCCATACACGACACGAATAAAGAAACTACACAACGCCGGCCTCCTCGAGCTTCCGCAGAAGCATCTCCCTCGCCGCCACGCCGCTGCCGGCCTCGCTCCACTCCCGGTGCCCGACGACGACGACGCTCCAGCCCGCCGCCGCGAGCAGCCTCCTCTTGAGCGCCGTGCCGCCCGTAGGCACGCCGGGGCCCCCGTCGGGCCCGCGGAGGTCGTGCAGGGGCCCGTCGACCTCGAGGGCCAGGCCCAGGAACGGGAATACGGCGGGATCGGAAGAAGAAGAAGGAGAGTCGAGTTGTTTTGCTTCTCCCGCTGCCTCTGCCGCCGTCGCCGTCGCCCCCGACCTCGGCGTCGAAGACGAGCTCGAGCCCAAAGCGTCGAAGCTCAAGCTCGCCCGCTGCGCCCTCGCGAGCCTCCTCGCCGGAACCAGCGCGTCCACGGGCAGCCACGTCACGGGACAGACCCCTTCCTCGCCGACGCCGCGGCCCAGGATGGAGGCGAGCGAGGAGACGACCTGCCTCTGCAGCGTCGATGGGGACGAAGGAGCCCTTCGCTGCGGGGAGGCCCTCGACGCTGCGGCGCCGGCCCGGAGCGCCGAGGCGCGGAGCCAGGCGTGCTCCGCCGCGGCCTCGAGGAGGGCGAGGAGCTCTTCGCTGTCCCCGTTTCCCTCGGTTCCCTCGCTGACGCGGGGTAGCGTGCCCAGTCTCGCCACCCAGCCCCCGCGGAGCAGCGGGGGAGCGGCGGCGGCGGCGGCGGCGGCCGCACCGCCGTCGCCCGTCGGCGTCGCCGGCGGGAGCAGGTTGGCCGCCGCGCCGGCGAGGTGCAGCTGCGACAGGCCCGCGTCCCCCGCGGGCGCCATGCCGCCGCGGCCCAGCGCCAGCGCGGCCGCCCACCCCGCCGCGAAGGCCCCGCCGGAGACGCGCCCGAGGGCGGCCAGGGCCCACAGGGAGGAGGCGAGGTCCCGCGGGCGGATGACGGCGGTGGCGGCGGTGGAGGGGGAGACGGGGGGAGCCCTGCGGCTGCGGAACCCAGAGGAGGAGGGGGAGGAAGAAGAGGCGCGGCTGCCGCCGGCAGCCGCTGAGGCCGCGGACGCCAAGAGCGAAGCGACGGGGCTCTCTCCTCTTCCTTCTCCTCCTCCTTCGTCCCCGGCGAGCAGCGCTTCGGGCTGGTGCTGGAGCACCGCAAAAGCCCACAGCGCCGCAGAGATGTCCGACGGCGACGGCGACTGCTCATTTGCTTTCCCGCCGCTCCCGCTTCCGCTTCCGCTGCTTCCGCTGCCGCGGCTCTTGCTCCCGTTGCTCGACATCTTCTCCCTCGTCGCCGCGCCCAGGACCGCGTCGAGCGAACAGAGGACCCTCTTGTCGGCGTAGCGGGCGATAGCCATGGCGCGGAGGAGGTCAGCGGCGGCGGCAGGGTGGAGGTCGAGGGGAGGAGGCGACGGCGACGGCGATGGCAACGACGACGCTGCCGCCGCTCCCCCTCCCCCCTCTCGTCCCACTCCTCCTCCTTCCCCGTCGGAGATGGCTAGCCGCAGCACCGCGGCCAGGGCCTCGTCATGACATCCCTCGCGGCCTCCGAGAAGGGCGAGGCCGACGGCGGCGTCTGGGGCGGCCTCGGCGGAGAGAGAAGAAGAAGAAGGAGAGGAAGAAGAGGAAGCCGCAGAGGAAAAAGAGGCTGCTCCGCCTCCGCCTTCGCCTCCTCCTCCTCCTCCGCTCCTCGTCGCCGTCACTCTCAGGCACTCGACGAGCCCTCTCACCCTCCTGTCCGTCGCCAGCAGCTCCCGCTCCGCGGGGGGCAGCCTCGCGGCAGCGTCCGCGGCGGCGCGGAGCCCGGCCGCCGCCTGGTCTGGCGTCGGCGCTCCCGTCGCGTTCTTCGGCGCGTTCGGCGCCTCCAGGCGGCACCCCGCGGCAGCCCAGGCCGGCCAGAGGGACTCGCACTGGGCCAGGACGGACTCCGGGGAGTGCTGGTAGCGGCGACTGTTGCTTTGCTTCCGACGACCTCGCGCTGCTGCCGAGGAGGAGGAGGAGGAGGAGGAAGAAGAAGCGGCGGCGTCGACGGCGACCGACGATGGTGGTGGTGCCGGCCTTGTTGCTGCGGCGATGGCATTCCTGAGCGAGTAGCAGCCTCTCCGCCTCTCCCTCCACCGCCTGAGTTCGCCGCCGCTGGCATTGCAGCAGGCAGCACGAGGAGAGGCAGCCGCGGAGAGCGCGGGGGCGCGTCGGGCGAGCGGGAGGCGAGAAGAGAGCATTGGCTCTCGCTCTCTCTTTTTTTGTGCCCTATTTTTTTTTTTCGCCTTGCTTTTTTTTTCTCTTTGCGTTTCGCCTCCTTCGCCGCCGCTGCTCTCCCCACTCACACCTCGAAGCAAAGAAAAAACTTCGTGCTTGATTCTCCTCGAAATTCGATGGGTACGTCGCCTTTGACTTCCGCGCTTTAGCGTTCTCGCAGGCTGCTGCGGAGGAGCATCGCGCCGGGCCCTGAGCATAGCGCCGGGCTCCGCGGTGCCCGAGTGGCCGTGCGCCGGGGAGGGCAGAGGTTGAGTGTGATCTCATCATGCCTCTCTCTTCTTCTCTCTTGCCCTTCTGCTCTCCCAAGCCGCCGACTCGCTTCGCCCGTTCCGATCTTCGCGCGCCAGCTCCACCCCGTGCTCGCTGAATGTCACTTTGTTGACCCCGGAGATGCCGGAGAGAGATGGAGGAGAAGATGGAGAGCAGCACCGCGGGCGATTTGCGTCGCCGCCGCCGCCGCCGCTTGCTCCGGCGATTGCCGTCTCTCTCCCTCTCTCTCTCAACTCACCTTTCCTCCCTATTCCTACACAACCACCACCACCAACTTGCAGGTATCTCTCGCGACTCGCTGCACAAGCGCCGCGCCACGGGCGCTGGCCCCAAGAAGTTCAGGAAGAAGCGCAAGTGAGTAGTCCCGAGCTGTTTTTTCTTTCTTCGTTCTCGAGAGACTCGCCTGTCGTCGATCAAAGGGGAGCAGCCGCCGCCGATCGGGCAGTCGAATTCTTTTTCTCCTTTTGTCGCCGACAAGGAGGCCTCCCGATCCCGAGCGACCTCATTTCAAGGCGTGCTGCTTCATGGGCGACCTTTTCGTGGTCGAAGCGACCCATGGCGGGATCTCAGAGAGGGAGTAGCCGGCGCCCATTGTTTTTCGTCGTCGCTCTTTTCTTCTCCGCGCGACGATCGACAAAAAGGAAGGCCGCCGCCGCCGTCGTCGACGCTCGCCTTCCTGTTGCTCTCTCCTCCCTCTTCTCTCTCTCTCACTCTCTCTCTCTCTCTCTCTCTCTCTCTCTCTCTCTCTCTCTCTCTCTCTCTCTCTCTCTCTCTCTCTCTCTCGCTCACTTCTTCTCCGTCCCCTCGCTCTCCCCCTCCCCTCCGCCCCCGCCACCCCCCTTCCCCCCCCCAAAAAAACAAAAAACAAATCAACAGGTACGAGCTCGGCCGCCAGCCGGCCAACACCAAGCTCTCCTCGGCCGTCACCGTCCGCCGCGTCCGCGTCCGCGGCGGCAACTTCAAGTTCCGGGCCCTGCGCCTCGACCACGGCAACTTCGCGTGGGGCTCCGAGGCCTGCGCGCGCAAGACGCGCATCCTTGACGTCGTCTACAACGCGTCCAACAACGAGCTCGTGCGCACGCAGACGCTCGTCAAGAGCGCGGTCGTGCAGGTCGACGCGGCGCCGTTCAAGCAGTGGTACGCCAAGCACTACGGCGTCGAGGTCGGCACCAAGAAGAAGAACAACGCCTCCAAGGACGAGGCGGCCGCCGCCGAGGCCGCAAAGGAGCCCGAGAAGAAGAGCAACCACGTCGCGCGCAAGCTGCGGTCCCGTGGCCAGGCGCGCTCGCTGGACCAGGCCCTCGAGGACCAGTTCTCGACCGGGAGGCTGTACGCCTCGATCGCGTCGCGCCCAGGCCAGTGCGGCCGCGCGGACGGGTACATCCTGGAGGGCAAGGAGCTCGAGTTCTACGTCAAGAAGATGCAGCGCAAGAAGTCCAAGGCGTAGGGAGAGACTGGGAGGGGAAAGACCTGCGGAGATGAAGACTTGATCATTTTTCTTCCTGTGTCGCTCTTCTTGTGGTTCTTTCTGAGTGAGGGGGGGGGGGGGGAGCGAAAAAGGAGCTAGTTGTTCCTTTCCGCCGCTCTTCTTCTTCCTCGAGGCGAAAGCCTTGGTTCCTTTTTGTTTTGTAAAGGAAAAGAGAAGGATCAAGGACCCCGCCTCGCCGTCGGGGGTCATTTCGGAAAAAAAAAGGAAAGAAGAAAAGCTTTTTTGGTCTCTCTTCGAGTTTCGTTTTTTACATTCCGTTGTCGGTTTCTCTTTTTTAAATCGTCCCTTTGCTATTCTTTCAACGCCTCGACGAAGGGGGCTGATACCAGCCTTCCTCCCTCCCCGAGGCCGCGCCGCCCCGCTGTTGCTGGGAGCGCTGCCTGCCCCCGCGCTGCTGCTGCTGCTGCTGCTGTTTGGCACCACCGCCGCCACCAGAAGAGGAGCTCCCGCCCCCTCGCTGCTGCTGTCCCTGCTGCTGCCGCTGCTGCCCCTGCTGCTGCCGCTGCTGCCTCGGCTCGCCGCGCTCCTTCAGCCCCCTCTCCTCCCACACCTCCCCGGCGGCCTCCGCCGCCTCCCTCTTCGCCGCCGCCCACGCCGCCTGCCTCTTCGCCTGAGCGGCCCGCCGCGCGGCGGCCCCCTCGTCCTCCAGCACGAACGAGCCCGTCGACGGCACCGCGGAAGTCACGCGGAAGCGCTGCAGCGCGCCGATGCGCGCGCCCGTCGAGGGCGCGGCGGCCGAAAAGGGAAGGAACCCGACGACGCCGGCGACGCCGACCGCGTAGCCCCCTCCGGTCGGCAGCGCGTTGAGCACGCGGCCGTGCACTATCCTGCCCGCGCTGCTGCCGGCATCGGCAGCAGCGGCAGAAGAGGGAGACGGAGAGGCGGAAGAGGAAGCGGAGGAGGAGGAGGCGGAGGAGGCGCGGGTCCGCTCCGCGCCGGCGGCGGCGAGCACGGCGCTCCATGCCGCGGCCCTCGCCGCCGCGGGCCGCGGCCTCGGCTCGGCCGAGAGGCTCGCGTCGCCGTACGGTCCGGTCAGGTGCGCGACGTGGAAGCGGAGGACGTCGCCGACGCGGACGTCGCCGGGTCCGGTGCGGAGCAGGGGCGGGGGAGAGGCTTCCGCGCCGCCCCTCCCGACCGCCGACGCCCCCGGCCTCCTCGAGGGCGAGGGCAGCGAGCTCGCGACCAGCTGCCCCTCGCGGAGCTCGGTCCTCGCGAGGCGCACGGGCCGCTTGAGGCACCCGCCGTCGACCGTGACGAAGTCTCGCTCGACCCGGAGGACTTTCGCGAGCGTCGTCGAGCCGGCGATGGACGGCAGGGAGGAGTTGTGGGCGCGGAAGGCGTCGAGGGCGAGAGAGGACGGGGAAGAAGAGGTCGAAGATCTTGCTTCTCCGGCGACGACGGCGGCCGACGACGACGACGGGCGATGCGGGTTGAAATGGGAAGAGACGGACGGATTCGCCGCTGCTCGCACAGCGTTCATCTTCGTGGCCGCCTCTGTGCCTGCTCTACGGCACGTCGACGCGAGGAGCAGGCGCGAGGAGGCGGAAAGCGCCATTTCTTTGGGTAAAAGAGAGAGAGCAATCGAGGAGAGTTTTGCTCGAGCGATCGAGTCATAAAAAAATATGCGAGGCTCAGAGCCTCGGTTTCCTCTCAAGACTTGCAGTCCATTTTCCTCGTCGAAATTCCGATGCTCTCTTCTGCTTCCGCGACTACTTCTCAGGCGGCGGCGCGGCCGCCCTTGCTCTTCGCCCGCCGCCGTCCCGCCGGCATACTGCGTGACACTGTCGCAGTGTCAGCAGTAGGCCCAGCAAAAAACCTCGCCTCCTCCTCTCCGTCTCCGTCTCCGTCTTCCTCTTCGCCGCTGCCGATGCGACTAAGCTGTCGCCGCCGCCGCCGCCTTCGCCCCGCCTTCGCCCCTTCTGCCGTGCCCGCAGCGTACCTCGATGGAGACGACGACGACGAGGACTTCTCCCTCAACGTCGACGACCTCGACGCGCTCACGGACGACGAGCTCGCAGACTTGCTCGCGGACCGGAATCCGAAGGGATACACCGAGGAGACGCTGCTGCGCAAGGTGAGAAAGGCTAAGCATTGGTCTTTTCCCCCGACTTTTCTTCTTCTTTCGGAGCCCTCTTTTTTTCCCCTTCTCTCTCTCTCTCTCACACACCACCCTTCCGGCGCTCCTTTCCTCCTCCTCCCCCCCCCTTCTCTTCCCTTCTCCAGGTCCGAGGCCGCCAGGAGGCCAAGAGGGCCTCCATCGCCGCCCAGTACGGCGACTCGGTCCTCAAGGTCGAGCTCGCCGACGCGCTCGACCCCTTCGACTGCTGGCTCTGGTTCGAGGCCGGCGGCGACCCGTCGGCCAAGACCAGCAACTGGACGCAGGACGACGCCGAGCTGCTCGACGGCGTGCTCACCGCGTGGTTCATGCTGGGAAGGCTCGGGGGGTTCAACTCCGGGAACCTGCAGCTGTCGCAGCAGGGGCGCGGGAGGGCCGCGGGGGCGGCGAAGGAGTACGACACGACGCAGCTCGTCTCCGCCTCGACGTCCGTCTTCCACGACTTCTCGCCACGCTCCGACCTCGACGACGGCGGGGGCGGGAACGCCTCCGTGCCCGACGACGCCGGCGCGCTCGAGGTCCAGGGCCGCTGGGCCCGCGCGTGGGTCAATTGCGGCACCGCCGACGAGCTCGCCTTCGACGTCCTCCTGAACGCGCTCTCGGTGCTCGCGTCCGAGGACGTGCCCGCGCTGAGCAAGGTGGTGGTGGGAGGGGAGCTACCTTGGTGGCCCGTGCCCAAGAGGTTCAAGGGGGCCGGTGGGGCTGGTGCTCCGGTGGGGCCGGAGCTCGAGGGGTTGCTGGAGGGGGACTACTGATCCATGTTTAAAAAGAAAGGGGAAGAAAAGAACGAAATCGGAAGCTAAAAAAAGTCATTTTTGAGGTATCTTGAATTACTCTCATTTTTTTTCTCCCCCTCGCCACGCCCGTGCTTGCATAAATCATCTCGTTATTTTCTCTCTCTTTCTCTCTCTTCTCTTTTTCTCTGTCTCTCTCTCTCTCAAACTCGCCCCTTAAAAAGAAGCACAAGAAGCACACAAAAAGGACAAGACAAGGAAGAGCGAAAAAAGAGGAATTCTTTTTTCAGTGGCACGCCCTGCTCAGCTCGTCGACCGCCTTGGCGACGCTCTCCGCCGTCTCCCCCGCCCCCATTTCCTCCGCCACGCCCCTCGCGTCCTCGGCCCCGAGCTCCAGGAACTGCTCGACCAGGTCCCCATCGACCACCCCTCGAGAGGGGCTCGACACGCGCTCGTTGGCGAACGCGCGCCACTCGGCGTGGTCGAGCCCGCCGACGCCGCGCACGCGCCGGCGCATCGCGCGTTGGAGGCGGTCGAACCAGTCGAACTGCTTCTTCGTCAGGGGGAGGAGCACGCCGATGACGCCGCCGATGGTGCCAAAGAGAAGGGTGTCCTGATTGGGCCTGGAAGAAGAGAGGGAGAGGGAGGCGGAGGGCGGCGGGGGAGCGGCGGCGGGGGCGGCGGCAGAGGGAGGTGCCGCCGCCGCGTCTGCGTCGGCGGCGCCTCTGTCCCCTCCTCCTGCCCCTCCGCTCCCCCCGCGCTCCGGGGCCCTCATCACCAGGCTCCCGGCCACGAACTTGTTGATGAACTCTCCCACGTGCACCTCCCCTGTCGTCTCCAGCCGCGCGCGGTCCTCGTCGCAGAGCGGAGAGCCCCCGGCGGCAAGGGCAGCCTCCGAGGCCTTTTTCAGCACAAAGAGGTTGTACGAGTTTTCGGCGCCGACAAACGTGTCGCCGTCGACCGCGGCCACCGCCGTCATCCACGCCGCGTGATAGTCCCGCGCCACCGGCTCGATCGCCCTGCGCGCGGGCCTCCACGCCAGCACCTGCACCGACCGCATAAGGTCCCCGACGACGATCAGATCGCCGCGGACGGCGGTGTAGAGCGCGAGAATGTGCCCCGAGTGCGACGCGACGTGCTCGAGGGTCGGGCTCCCGGTCCCCGCCGCCGCCGCCTCCTCCTCCTCCTCCCTGCCGCGGCGCCTCCACCCGTAGAGCGACACGCGCGCATTCACGCCGGCCAGCAGCATCCCCCTGAATCCCTGGACGTTGTAGGCCGCGCCGCGGACGGTGCGCTGCGCGACGAGCTCGAGCGTCCGCGTCGCCCCGGCGGAGGCGACGCGCAGCACGAGCAGCCGCCCGCTGGTCGGCTCGGGCTCGTTGGGCCTCGAGAGCGCCGTGCCCACGACGAAGAACGGGCCGTCGGCGGCAGAGGAGGCAGAGGAAGAAGCTTCGGCGCTCGCGTCGGCCATCGCGACGTCGCCTCCTCCGCCTCGGCGACCGGCCCCGCCCTTCCTCTTGCCGCCGCCGCCGTCGTCCCCGCCTCCCAGCTCGACGCTCGCGATCGAGCACGCCACCTCGTTGCGCTCCAGCAGGAAACGGTCCAGGGGCTCGAACGTCGCGTCGTCGAGGAGGCGGACGCAGTCCGGGGGCACGGAGTCGGCGCTCGAGGAAAAGGCGCCGCCGCCGGAGCCGTCGACCGTCACCGCGAGCGTGCCAGTCTCGGCCTGGTGCGCGAGCCTCCGCGGCTGCTCGCCCAGGGGCACCGAGCGCACGTGGAGCCTCTGGATCGAGTCGACCGTGCCGACGGAGAGGCACTGCGGGCGGGCGATGGCCAGGGCCCCGCCCCCGGGGAACGCGCGGGAGTTGAAACGGGAGAAGTGCGTCACGTCGGCGCTGGCTGGTGCCGCCGCGGCTTTTCCCCCGCCGCCGCCGCCGCCTTCCCCTCCTGCTCCGGTCCCGGCGGCGGCGGAAGCGGCGGAAGCCAGGGGCGCGTTGACGTTGGAGAAGACCAGCTTGCGGTTGGAGCAGTGGATGACCGCGGGCCTGTCGCAGGCGGCGAGGACGGCCGTCGAGGCCCCCGCGGGAGCAGAAGCGGGAGGAGAAGAAGAAGAGTCGCCGCGGCTGCCACCTCCGTCGCCGCCCGCTGCCGCGCTCGCGCCTGCTCCTCCTCCTCCTCCTCCTCCGCGGCGGAACGGCGCGAGCAGCGCCGCGCGCGAGCCAAGCGCCACGGACCTCCTCTCGGCCAGCTCGATCGGTCTGCCTCCTCCGCTCCCTTCGACGAGGCGCCAGGCGAGGACGCGGCCGTCTCCCAGCGACATGAGCGCGTGCGCGCCCAGGGCAGAGAGAGAGGGTTTCTCCTTCGCGCCGCCGCCGTCCGCCACCCTCTTCCCGCCCCTGGATGCCCCTGCCTCGTTCCGGCCACCTCCTCCTCCTCCTCCCCCCCCCGACCCGCCGCCAGACTCCATCGCGGCCAGAGCCGCCGACCGTGGCACCGCATCCCCTCCCAGCGCCTCCTCAGCGACCACGCTCAGCGAGGGAAGCGCCAGCAGCCTCGCCCTGACGTCCCAGGAGCCCACGAGCGCGACCTCGGCCCTCGCGTCGCGGTTGCGGGCCTCCTCCTGCGGGGTCGCGCCCGCGGGCGTCAGCGGGCTGACGTCGAGGCACGACACCTGGCAGCCCGCGGGAGCCGGCGCCTCGGAGACCGCCGAGAGCCCCTCGCCCCCCCCCTGCAGCAAGGCCAGCCTGCCGTCGGAGGTCGCGACCAGCGCCTGCAGCGCGTCGTTGGCCGCGGCGGCGACGACGTGCGCGCCCGCGCGAGGCCGCCAGGGCGAGCCGGCGACGGCCGCCCGCGCGGGCCCGGAGACGCAGCGCGCGCCCGACGGGGTGACCTGCAGGAGGCACATCGGAGAAGGAGGCGCGTTTCCCGCTCCCCTGCCGGCGGCGGCGGCGAGCGTCGGCTCGCTTGACTCGAGCCCGCCGGTCGTCGCGGCCTCGCCGAGCGCGCCGTCCGCGGCGTCGACCTCGAGCAGCCTCGTCTCCCCGACGAACGACAGCAGCAGCAGCGTATCTTCTTCCTCCTCGTCGACGGCATCAGCAGCAGCCTCAGCAGCAGAAGGGGAGGGGACCGAGGGGGGGCGGGGCCCGCGGAGGCCCCAGACGCGGGTTACCCCGGGGAGGTCCCACGCCGAGGCCTGCTCGGCGACGCCGACGCCGTTGCGCACGAGGCGCAGCGAGCCGTCGCGGCCGACGCCCGAGGCCGTGACGAGCGCCGAGGCGGCTCCGCCGCGGTCGACGTCGAGCACGGCCATGTCGACGATGGGCCCGATGTTGGGGAAGGTCTCGAGGACCTCGACGAACGACTCCTCGGACTCGTCCGCCTTCGCTCGGTGCTGCCGCTTTCCCCCCGCCGCCGCCGCCGTCGTCGCTTCGACCGCGGCGACGGGCTCCGAGCAGAGCCGCACGAGCTGCGAGTCCCCTCCGGCTGACCCCACGAAGACGACGCCGTTGTCGAGGTAGCAGAGGCAGCTCGGCAGCGAGACCCGCCCCAGCCTCTCCAGGCGCAGCGCCGTCACCCTGCCGGCGCCGTCGTGCGCGAGCAGCAGCAGGCTCAGCCCGCCGCCGCCGTCGCCGAGCAGCCAGCGCGCGCCGTCGTCGTCGACGGGCGCGACCGCGGTCACCGCGAACCCGCGCGTAGCGGAGAACGAGGGCACGGTCAGGTGGCAGGTGCCGGCGTTGACGTAGGCCACACTGCCGCCGCCGACGACGAGCGCGCCGCCGCCCAGCGCGGACGGCACGGCCGCGAGCGTCGTCGCGCCGGGGTCGCAGCCCTGCAGCGACCAGGGCCCGTCGGCCAGGTCGCGCTCCCTGCAGTCGACCTCGTAGGTGCGGACGTGGCGCTGCCCGCTGGCGTCCTCGTGGAGGAGGGCGATCACGGGCTTGGAGGAGGAGGCCGAAGAGGGACCGGCGCCGGAGGAGGAGGAAGGCGACGAAGAAGGAGGATGCAGGAAGACGACGTCGATGACGCCCTGCTCCTCGAGCCTGACGTTGAAGGCCTCCCTCAGCTCCCCGCGCGCCCCCTCGCAGGGGATGATCTTGAGAAGCCCGTCATAGAGGTGCAGCGCGATGGCGCGGCAGCGCGGGTCGACGGCCCCGAGCTGCCCGGCGTCCGCGGGCCGGCCGACGCGGTCCGACGCGTCGCCCGCCGCGCGCGTGACGAGCGCGCTGGCGGCCTCGTCGAAGGCCAGCAGGAAGAACTTGTGCCGCTCGGTGCAAACAAAGAGGAGATCCTTGCGCTCTCCTGGGGGCCGCATGAGGCGGAGGGTGGCGACGCGACCGTAGATGGGGACGTCGACGACTCCCTGGGAGGTTTTTTTGATTTTTTTTTGTCGAGAGGGACGGAGGTTGAGGGAGAGAGCGAAGACGGAAAGCGCCGTCACGTTGGCCGGCATCGTCGGCGGAATAGCCTCTCTTCTCTCTTTCCTCTCTCTCTCCGCTCCTTACCTGGAGTCCGTCCGGAGTAAGGCGGTGCACTTCGATGCGCGTGCCTCGGCTGCGTGAATGAGTGAATGGTTGACAGGAAGAGGGATAAAGAAGGGTGAGGAAAAGAAGACGGAGAGAGAAGAGAAGACACTCGATCATTCGTCTGCCTCTCTCTCGACCTCCTCCCCGCCTCTCTCTCTCTCTCTCGAAGAAAAAACCGACACAGACTCACGAGACCACCAAGTTGACGTCATGGGGGCCCGTGAACGCGCCCACAGCCGCGGCGGTGACCGCCGTGGGCCTGTGCGCGGAGACAAGGTAGTGGTAGGAGGCCGGCGGGCCCTCGTCGAGCGCCGCTGCTGCTGCGGCAGCGGTTGCTGTTTCCGCCCCTGCTGCTGTCGCTGCGGGAGGGTCGACGGTCATCTCATCGGCCATCGCTTCTTCGGAGGGAGGAAAAAAGAGTGGCTGAAAAGCTCCTCTGTCCTCCCCCTCGTCGGGCCAGCCGAGGTGCTCGAGGCGCGCGAGAGAGGAGAGAGCTCTCGACCCTCGAGGTAGCAGAGAGCGCTGGGGACGAGAAGCGAGGGGGCGCGAAAGGAAAAGGGCCGCTTCCTTCGCTCTCTCGAAGCTCTCTCTTGAGCTGCAGAGAGAAAGGGGAGAGAGCGAAATGTGAGTGCAGAGTTGTCGGACCGAGCGAAAAGAGAAAACGAAATGCTTCGTCTTCACTGAGCTCTCTCTGCGCACGCAACGCAAGCTGCATCTCTCCACTCTTCCCGCTAACCTCTGATTCACGCGGTAAGCCTGCCTCTTTACACACGCACGCACGCGCGAGAAGAAGAGAGGTAAGAGGTTGCTTCGAGCGCGCTTTCTGCGAGATGAAGGAGTCGATTCCCGAGATCGATTGGTCATCGGTCGTTTCTCTCCTCGCATTTCCCCCTCCCTTCTCCGCTCTTTCTCTGCTCGCCATCTCCTCGCGAGCGCTGCTGCATGCGATGTTCTCACCGAGTGACCGGAAGGCAGCCTTTGAAGCACCCCGATGAGCAGCAGGAAACTCACGTCGAAAGAAAAAAACCACCGAGAATCTCCAGGGTGACATCTTCCTGCTTTCGATCTCGACCTCCTCGTCCCCCCTCGTTTTCTCCGCCATGGCCGCCCCCTCCTCCTCGTCCTCGTCTTCGGCCTGGGACGCCGCCCGCAGGGACGCCAGGCGCGTCGAGTCCGAGCTCGACGCCGAGCTCGCGTCCCTCTCCAAGCTCGTGGCGGCGAGCGGAGCTGACGACCTCTTCTCGAGCTCCGCTCCTTTTTCTTCAGCGGCAGCAGGCGCAAGAGCGGCGGGGAGGGGCGTCGGCGGAGGAGAGGCCGGCCTGGCCGCGGACGCGCTCGCGGCCTCCAAGGCCGCGACGGTCGAGAGGCTGCTGCAGGGGCTCGCCGCGGCGAACGACGCCCTGGACCGGGCGGCGGCGGCGGCGGCGGCGGCGGCGGAAGGAGGTCCCGCCCGCGCGGGCGGCGGCGGGGCGGAGGCGCGTGCCGCGGGCGGCCCCGCCTCCGCCCCGCCCCCTCCGGCGGCGGCCCCGCCGGGCGAGGCCCGGCGACACACCGCCGCCAGGCACCGCGCCGTGCTCCGCGACTCCCGGGCAGAGTTCCGGAGGCTCTCCGGGGCGCTGGCGGCCGCCCGGGAGCGCGCGGGCCTCCTCGCCGGCTTTGGCGGCGGCGGCGGCGGCGGGAGCTTTGGCGGCGGCGGCGGCCTGGGCGCCCCCGCCGACGCCGCCACCTCGCTCCTGAGGGAGCGCTCGGCCCTCTCCTCGGCCCACGCGGCCCTCGACGCGCTGCTGGGAACGGCCTCCGCGGCCGGCACCGCGCTCTTCGACCAGCGCGGCAGGCTCGGCGGCGCGGCGGGCAGGCTCGCGGCGGTCGGGGACCGGTTCCCGGTCGTGGGGGGCCTGCTCGCGGCGATCGGCCGGAGGAAGGAGAGGGACACGATCATCGTCTCGGCGGTCGCGGGCGGGTGCGCGTTCTTCACGTTCCTGTACTGGCTGAGGAAGTGAACTGCGAGGGGGAGAGGGCGCGGGAGTGTAACAGAGAGACAGAGTTTTTTTCCCCTTCTTCAAAAAGTCATCTTCAATGCTGCTCTCCGCTCGTCGGCTTTTGCTCTCTTCTTCTTCCTCCTCTCCTCTCTTCCTCGCGCGTGCGCGCTTCCAGCATCCGTTCCTCTCTCGTAGAGCTTCTTTTCCCCTAGTTCGGGCCATGGCGAGCGCAGAGGAGCTTGCCGCGAGGCGCGCGGCCGCGGCAGAGTGAGTTTTTTTTGGAATCGTTCGATGGTGGAGGCGACGAATTCAAGCCCTGTCGCTCGGCAACTCTCAACCCCGACCTCGACCTCGACCTCGAGAAAAAAACAAAAAAAACTCATCACAACACCAAACAGCGCCGCGAAGAGCGCCGACGCCGGAAACCCCACGCTCTTCGACAAGATCGTCGCGAAGGAGATCCCGGCTGACGTCATCTTCGAGGACGACAAGTGCCTGGGTGAGAAAGACAGGAGCCCCCCCACCCTCCCTCTTTTTTCTCGACCCCGATAAGAAAAAACTCTCACACTCTCTAAAAAAAAACTCCAGCCTTCCGCGACATCTCGCCGCAGGCCCCCGTCCACTTCCTCGTCATCCCCAAGAGCCGCGACGGGCTCAGCAGGCTCTCCAAGGCCTCCAGCGACGGGCACAAGGCGACCCTGGGGCACCTGCTCTTCGTCGCGCAGCGGGTGGCCAAGGAGCAGGGCCTGGGCGACGACGGCTTCCGCGTCGTCGTCAACGACGGCGTGAGCGGCTCGCAGTCCGTGTACCACCTACATCTCCACGTCCTCGGGGGGAGGCAGATGGCGTGGCCTCCCGGATGAAAGATAGTTTTCGTTGAGGTTCGCTGTCCGCGCCCGTCGAGGCTCCTTTGGCTCTAGAACAGAAGAACATCCAAAACAGAAAATGCGGCGATTCCGACTTGGTTGAGGGACAGACGAACCAGGACAGAGAGGAAATCGGGGCGATCGTTCCAATTCAAAGGGAGTTTGTTTTGGTTTTATGGGTTTACTTTTTTTTGTTTTTTTGAAAACGACGAGATGGAAAATGAAATTTGGGGAAAGAAAACAAAAAGAAGACGAAAAAGAGGGGCGATTTTTATAAGCATTAAGCAGCCCTCATCTCTCTCTCTCTCGTGGGGAATCACGCGTTGTTGTTGTTGTTGTGTATTGCTGCCAATCAAAGAAAAAGAGGAGAAGGAAGGAAGAGAAAAGGAAGAAAAAAGGAAGAAAAAGACAAAGGGAGAAAATATCTTCTTGCTTCGTTCTTCTTTTTCTTTTCTCTTTAACTTTTCTTCCTCTCTAGACCTTGCCCGCCGCCGGGGCGGTGAACGCGCCCGAGGGCACGTTGCTCTCCTCCTCGCCGACGGCCTCTGACGTGGCGACGGCGTCGCGCGCGAAGCCCAGGCCCAGCATGGCCCCGATCTCCCCGATGGCGAGCAGGAGGAGGCCGGCGAACACAAACATGTTGCTCCTGCGCCAGCCACCAGGCGAGTAGAACGCCTCGACATCGTTGGCGGCGAACGCGGCCGCGGTGGCGAGCATTCCCACGGCGCCCATGCGGGCCCTGCGCAGCCAGGGCGTCCTGGCGGCGATGGACGCGGCGTAGCCGAGGGCGAAGATGTGGATGAAGAGGCGCATGTAGGGAGCTATTGTGCGGAAAGTTTTTTTGAGTTTGAGGGTTGAGACAAGATTCGAAAGAACAAAATGAAAGAAACCAAACGAAAGAAAAATAAAAGTAAAAAAACTTCGTCCCCAAACTCACCGGCTTTCTGGTCGTTGGTCTTGGTCAGGAACGAGTTGATCCTCTTCTCTGACTGCTGGTGTGCTCCTGCGAGGGCCGTGCCCAGGCCGGCAACGGCAACGGCGAGGCCGGCGCCTCCCGCGGCGCGGGCGAGGATCGAGGCGCGCGACGACGCCCTCGCCGGAGCGCCCGCAGCCTCGCCGCCCTTGGCAGGCCCCGCCGCTGCCGCGCTGTCACCGCCGCCGCCGGTCACGTAAGCGTACCCCTCCCTCCACCCCAGGGTCGCCATCACGCACATGTTTCCTGCGGCAGCGAACGAGGACCCGGCCCTCAGCGCTCCCACCGCGTCGTTGAGGTAAGGGGGCTGCGCGTTGCGCAGCATCGAGACGGTCGAGGCCGCCATGAGGCCGATCGCGGCGAGCTCGCTGCGGTGGCCGCCGACCCACTTCGAGGGCAGCAGGGCGGCGAAGGAGGACACGACGGCGGAGCCCTGGAGGAGTATGTCCTGTCATTTGTTCAAAGTCGAGGTTTGCATTTTTTGGGTTCGAAAAAGAGGGAGGAGGAAGGGAAAGGGAAGGGAGGAAGGAGGCAGGGGGGGGGGAGGGTAAAGGGTGAGTTTCTCAGTTTCTTCTTCTTCTTTCTCCTCCACTTCCCTCCTCGCTCTCCCCCTCTCCCCCCAAGCCACAACGACACAGAGCCAAAAAGACTCACCCAGAGTAGGAACGTCACCGTCTTGTTGCGCACGGCCATCGCCGTCGAGGCGCCCATCGCAATCAGCAGGCCGCCGCCAGCGAGCAGCGTCGACAGCAGGGCCAGAAACCACCGCCACGTCAGCACAAAGCCCACGCCGCCGTCGCGCTGCTTCTTCGTCCCGAGCGCCATGATGGCGAGGTAGTCGCCGATGGCGGCCATGATGAAGCCGACGCCGGCGGCGGTGGTGGCCGTCGAGGGCGTCCCCCCGAGGATCGCGTCCTGCGCGCGGTTGGACAGGGGGTAGGAGGCGAAGGCCAGGGCCGCGACCGCGGGGGCGCGGGGGAGCCTCGGGTTTGCGGTGATCGCGGCGGCGACGGCGACGCCGGCGAGCTGCAGCCCGACGGCCCACCAGGTCGGCGGCACCGCGGGAGCGAACAGCGTGCCCGCGCGCTGCTGGTGCGCGACGGCGCCGAGCGAGACGACGCCCCCCAGCGCGGCGAGCGCGAGGGCGGCGAGCGCAGGGACGTCGTGCTTCTTGGGAGCTGCGGTCATTTTAGGTCTATCTTTTTTTTTTTGCTGTGGTTTGTGGTTTGCTTGTTTGTTTGTGTATTTTCTTTGCAAAAGGAAAAAAGGAAGTGAGAAGGACGCGGGAAGAGAAAGCCAAAAGAGAAAGCAGAAGAGGAGAGGTCGAGAGAGGTCGAGAGGAGGTTTCGCCAAAAGGCTGTCGTTTTGCTGCTCTCTCTCGTCAGGGCGCGTTGTCGATGGGTGGAGTCGCCCCCCCCACCTCGTGCTTCTTCCCACCACCGATTCCAATTTCTACTCCTGTTTGAAGGAAACCTCGATCCAGGGCCTTTCTCGTGCGACAGGAGAACAACAGAGGGCCACAGCTCGAGCGGAGACGGGCGCAAAGTTTCGGGGATCGATTCTGGGCAGCGCCGCCAGCTCGCGGCCGACAAACACCGCTGAAGGAGAAAAAACCTCGTCGCCGGCCTCGCACAAGACTTTCGCCCTCGCACAAGACTTTCGACAGGCGCTCAGCAAGTAAGAACCCATTCCGCGTCCGCTCGAGGTGAAGCTACGCGAAAAGAAAGGCTGTATTCCCACGGCGAGAGCACTCGATGACGGTGCCAGGAATTTGATGCTTCGATGCCGGTCGAGAGGAGGTGCGCCTTCGTTTCGCATCTCCTCCCTTGCCTAGTTCCCGCCGCTCAATTGACCTGCGACACGCCGGGGCGTGCTCTGCGATATCGCTCATACTCACCTGAAAAGAAAGGGCTCGACGAAAGGACGAAGAGCGGGGGGAAGGAGCGTGCAGAAGAAGCCAGAAAGAGGGACGACGACTGGCCCTGAGAGCTAGTCGAAAGCGGAAAGAGTGGAAAAAGTTTCTGTTTTTTTCCAGGAAAATTTCCTTTTTTTTCCTCTCTTCCTCTTTTCCTTTTTTTCCCCTTCTTCCCCCTTCGATTAGAAATTCTCTATGATTCCAGAGACGCCCATCGCTCGCGGCCCCGCCGTTGACTCATCGATCGCCCTGATCCTCTCCTCTTAGCGGTCCTGCCGCGAGAGAGGGCGCCGCGAGCAGCGAAGAGAAGGGCGAGGCGCGAAGCAGCGATGCGCGAGGGAGAGTCCGAGCCCGGCGGCAACGTCGTCGACGATGCCTCGGCGGCCGCCGCCGCCGCCACCGCCAAACGCCGCCGGGCTCGCCGCCCCCTCCTCCTCCCGACGCTCTGGCCTCGCACCCCCGTGGAGACCCGCCCGCCCTTGGCCCCGTCCCTGGAAGAGTTCATCTTCCCGGACGTGCTCGAGGCCGCGAGGAAAGGGAAGCTGCTGCTTTCGAGCAGCAGCGGCGCGGAGGAGAGGGAGGGGGAGAGCGAGAGGGCTGCTGCCTCTCAAGGGGCGGGAGGAGCGGGGGCGGCAGAGGCGCAGCTCGCTTCGGAGCCTCGCCCCCCCCCTCCTCCTCCTCCTCCTCCTCCTCCTCTTCGTCGCGCTCCTCCTTTCGCAGCAGCAGCGGCGGGCCCTCCCCCGATCTCGACGCTGCTGCTCACGGCTTCCTCCTCGAGAGCGGCAGCAAGGGCGGCGCCCGCGCCCGCGGCCGTGCCGGCTGCAGCGAAAAAAAGGAAACAAGACGCGCCTCCTTCTGCCGCTCTCTCGACGCCGCAGGGCAGCACCAACACCAAGAAGCAAAAGCTAAAGAAGAAGGACACGAGGAAGAACAAAGAGACAACGCCGGCAGCAGCAGCAGCAGCAGCCGCAGCAGCCGCAGCGGCGCGAACGCAGCAGCAGCCCCCTCCGACCGAGCCGAGGTGCCCCGCTCCTCCTCGTCCCCCCTCAGAGACCTGCTCCTTCTTCATGCAGGGCCGCTGCCTCCGCGGCGCCGCCTGCACGTTCGCCCACGACAGGGTCCCGGCCACCAGGCTGCTGCGGTGC
>Ga0315287_10002097_pt1 | contig 18715 bp, 12 predicted proteins | sample YL17G11_0_MG_FD_205037 | JGI IMG/M metagenome (GOLD analysis project Ga0315287, IMG submission 205037) | Sediment microbial communities from Yellowstone Lake, YNP, Wyoming, USA - YL17G11_0 | ecosystem: Environmental > Aquatic > Freshwater > Lake > Sediment | place: USA: Wyoming | collected...
CTTTCTTGCCCCGGTCGTCCAGGACGGGGCGGGAGGAAAAGTCAAGCTGCCACTCCGCGGCCGTCGGCGGGGTGGTCGGCGGGGACGCTGCGATGTCGAGGGGCGGGGTAGAGGATGCAGGGCCGTCGGCACCGACTATAGCGATCGTCCCACCTTCAGGTGGGGTGGCGTGGGCAGAGGAGGCCCGGCGGGGCGGGCTGGGGCGGGCGGGCAAGCGCTGTGGCGGCGGCGCAGGGCGAGAACAGCGGCGAGCACTGCCGGTGTGGGCCGCCGCTGGGCCGCCACACGCCAGCGCGGTGGTGTGCATGGTTCAAGTGGGCCGTAGAGGAGGCGAGAAAGATGACACGCGGGCGATGCTGTGTGCGCGTGTTTTGTGAACGGTGGCGACGGAGAGAGCAAAAACGCGGTCTGCAAGCTAGCCACACCCAAAAAAAAAGAAAACGCGATCGACGAGAAACGCTTCGCGTTCCCTCTGCTCCCACCCACTGCGCGATGCTGGCCCGCCTCCTCGCCCTCCACCTGGAGAATGGGCACAGCGTGATCACTCCCGCCGCCACAGTCGCCGGTGCCCGGTGGCTGGGCTCGCTCGCCGGGGCGGCAGAGTTGAATGGTTCGGCCGCCGCCGTCAGGGGCAGCGCGAGCGACCGGGCGGCCTCGCACGCGACTGCCTCGCCCTCAACTGGGCACTGGGTGGGAGGGCGGGCGCGCGCTTCAACTTTCATGCGTGCGGGCTGTCGCCTAGGGCGCGCCCCACTTCTCATTCCGCGCGGCTTTGCGAGCGGCGCGTCAACCACCCCGCCCGGTGACGATGGCGCCCCCCCCAACTCCACCGACGGCGACGACGTCGACTGGGGCGAGCCCATCCAGTCCCTGGCCGACATGGACGACCTGCTGGACGACTGGGAGGACCTGATGGAGGCGGGCGACCTGGACGGCGTGCTGCGCCTGCTGGAGGCGCGCACGGCAGGCGTGGAGGGCTTGCCCCCGCTGGGCGACGTCCTCGCCTCCCCGCCGGGCGAGGCCGACGAGCGCGCCCTGCGGCGGGCTCTGGAGGCTGCCCAGCAGGCGGAAGCCGCCGCCCGGCGCGTGCGCCTGGTGGACGGCCAGGGCCGGGCGTACGCGACGGGGCGGCGGAAAGCAGCGTCCGCGCGCGTGTGGGTGCGGCCGGGCAGTGGGCGGGTGTGGGTGAATGGCGGCCCCCTGGACGCGCTGTTCGCGTCCGTCGCCCGGCGTGGAGACGTGCTCTCCCCCTTTGCCGTGACGGGGACTATCGGCAAGTTCGACGTGCGGGCGACCGTGGCGGGCGGCGGGTCGACGGGGCAGGCCCAGGCGGTGCGGCACGGGCTGGCGCGCGCCCTCCAGGCTTGGGACCCGACCCTGCGGCCGCCCCTCAAGGCCGCCGGTCTGCTGACTCGAGACCCTCGGGTGGTGGAGCGGAAGAAGCCGGGCAAGGCAAAGGCGCGCAAGAGCTTCCAGTGGGTGAAGCGGTGAAGGAATAGCATGGGAAAAACAAAATGGAGATGGAACGACATGTTTGTTGCAACTCCCCTTCACCCCGCTTCTCTCACTCTACGCACACTCCCCTTCCCCCCCCACCACCACCACGGGCACGAGCCTGCCTGCCTCCTCACTCTGCCCCACCCCGGGCACGCGCCACCCACGCACCGCGCCCGCCGCGCCAAGGGCGGCCTGCCTGCCCGTTGCCCACCCAGGCTCTCCCGGCTCGCACCGGACTGCCACATCCCAGGCCAAGAAAGCGCCGACATCATCTCCGCAGGCAGCCAGCGCCGCCGCCCGCCGAGCGTGGGCTTTGGCCCAGTCCGGGCGGAGGGCGAGGGCGGTGTCGGCGGAGGCTAAGGCCGCCGTGGGGTCGCCGCAGCGGAGGCACGCAGCCGAATGGTTGGCCGCGGCGGGCGCGGTGGGGGACAGGGCGAGGGAGGATGCGTACAGGGCGGCTGCCGCCTCCCAATCGCCCGACGCAAAGGCCTCGTTGCCCTTGAGGCGGAGGGTGTCGGCGGTGGTGGTGGCGTCGTCGTGTGGCGGGGGCGGTGGTGCCAGTCCTGCGCGCGCCCGGGCAGGCCGCCCCACTGGGGCCGGCCTTGCCAGAGAGGCTGCCGCCCAGGCGGCGACGGCGGACCGGGCGGTGGCGGCCTCGCTGTTGGCTTGGGCGAGACGAACGTGGGCGTGCATGCGAAGAGAAGGTGTGTGCGAGCGCACGCGGGGAAGTGAGAGAGGAAGGGCGGTTAGAAAGAATGTGAGGGAGAGAGACCTATCGTCTTCAACCTTTTCCCCCCGCTCTTAACCTCACTTCCATTTTCACCGCACGCCCACGTCACCCACTCCCATCACACACACCCGCGCCTCCTCTGTCATGGCCACCAAGTCCGCCCCCACCACCTGCCGGGATGCGGTCGTGGCCTGGGAGAAACGGAGCGGGCTGGAGGCCGCGACCACTGAAAAAGTCGAGCTGTTTGGCTGCTGCCCACCCATCGAGAAGATGGATGCGGGGCTCGCAGGGCTGGGGGCGTGCCGGTATGCAGGCAGATGGAGGGGCTGGGGTGCATGTGTCTCCTGGGGTGGGAGGTGGGAGGTCCTCGGGCGCGCCCCTCGCTCATCATCAAACCTCCTCCCCCTTCCTCTTTCATCTACACCCCAAAAGCCACCTCGCCCTCTCCACCAATGGCATCGACCGCGTCGCTGGCCTGGCCCCTCTGACCCGCCTGGAAACCCTGTCCCTGGCCCGCAACGCCCTGCGTCGCCTAGATGGGGTGGAGGCGGCCGGCGGCAGCCTCACCCAGCTGTGGGTCTCTTACAACAGCCTCGACCGGCTGGCCGGCGTCGAGGGCCTGGGCAGGCTCAAGGTGCTGTTCGCCATGCACAACCGCATCGCGGCCTGGGTGGAGGTGGAGCGGCTGGGGGGCCTGCGCGAGCTGGAAGAGGTCGCCTTTGCGGGGAACCCCATCGAGAGCGCGGCGGGCGGTGCGGGCGCGGCCGCACCCACAGCTACCAACCCTGCTGCGCCCGCCGCGGCTGGGATTGGTGGCGCCACGCCGTCCCCGGCACCCGCTCCTCCTGTTGTCGCTGCGCCCACAACCACCACCACCACAACCCCATTCCCCTACCCCTACCGCATCGAAATCCTGCGCCGCTTGCCGCGCCTGGTCAAGATTGACGGAGTGGCCGTGACAGGCGCTGAGCGGGCGGCCGCGATCAAGGCGGGCCTGGTCGGGCCGGCGGCGGCGGCGGCTGTGGCGGCGGCGGCGGCCAGCGTGGTGACGCCTGCGCCTAGCCCTCAGGCACAAGCTTCTGCGTCGCAGGCAGTGGTCGTGGCGTGAATGAAAAAACGGTGCAAATGGAAGATGTGCAAATTCTAAACCTAAATGATCTCCCTCTCCACTTTGGCGGCCCCACCACCACCGCCGCCGCAGCCTTTTTTTTTTGGCGGCCTCTCCGGACGTAGAGCAGCCTTCGGTGGTTGCTTCGCCACAGGCATCCCATCCTCGTCCAACTCCACCACGCCATCGCTGTCCGAGTCTGAAGGCACACCACCACCATCCTCCACCACCACTCCACATGTCCCCTCCACCTCTGCCGCGTGTGCTTCAATGCGTGACCGGGCCCGGGCTAGGCGGACCTCCGCTTCAGCCGCCACCCGCTCCACCGCGCCCCGCTTGCGGGACCGGCCCGTCAGGCGGGCCTCTAAGCGGGCGGCCCGGGCGGGTTCCAGAGCGGCCGCCACGGATGCCGGGTCCAGGCTGACCTCGCCGTCCCCAGTCCCGTGGCGGGCGGCGGATACGGCGGCGACCTGGGACTCCAGGAACAGCTTCATGGGGGCGTAAAGGGCACCTGTTATGTCGGAAAGTGAACATGGCGTGAGAGCTTCGTGTGCGGGTACGGAAAAGGGAGACCAACCAAGCAAACCTCATTTATTTTTTCCTTACCAATCGGGTTGGCCCGGCTCAAGCTGCCCAGGCGGCCCAGGTCGGCGTCCGTGACTAGGTACAGCTCCTTGGCTGTCTTGCGGGACACCAAGTGGTCGGCTGCCTTGCAGGACGGGCAGAGCGGCAGCGAGAAGGCGGCCGTCCACTCCGGGTCGGTGGTTGAGAGGGCCGGGCACCGGGCACAGGCAGACGCGGCGCCGGCGCACCGGGGAGCGGGCTGGGGAGGCCGGCCGGACGGCCCTGCACCGCCACCCCCGACGCGGGGAAAGGCCTGGGTGGGTGGTTCCACCGGGAGGAAGCCCCCGTCCATGCTTAGAATGGAGGCCGAGCAGAGCGGGGGAGAATGAGAGAATGAGAGAAAATGAAGTGGGGAGAGGCATCGGCGGTCGCTCTCTAGCTCACATTTTTTTTTTCTTCGGCGCCACATCAGTGCTGCCCCCTGGCCGCCGACTGGGGACGTAGACTCCCCCTCAGCTGCACCCCAGCGAGGCGAGGGTGGTGTAGCTACCCGCTGCACGGCTGACTTTTGGCAGACCCTGCGTGTGCACGCATTTGTTTTTTCTCGCCCACCAAAAGCGCGCTCCCAATGGACGACCCCTTCGCCACCGCCCTCGCGGCCGTGCCGCCCGCCCTGGTGGACGAGCTGGCGGCCACCGTGGCGTCCCTGGACGGCCCGGCCGCCCCGCGCCCCCCGGCCGCCTTTCTCGCCCAGGCCCTCACGCTCGCCCGGGGTGACGTGGGCGCAGCCGCGCGCGCGCTGCACGCGGCCGACTTTGGGGCCACGGTCGCCGCTGCGCGCGCCGCCCGGGCGGCAGACGCTGATGGGGGTGGGGGTGCCGGTGCCGGTGTTGCGCCCGCCCGCCTGGCATCCATGTTCACGGACCGCCTGGTGGCGGCCCTGGGCAACGAGGGCGTGGAGGCCGGGGCCGAGCCGGTGGCGGCGGGGCGGCGCCGCCCAGCCGCGCCCGCGCCCGGGCCCGCCCGCCGGGCTGCCGCCGACCCTTTTACCGCCTGGCGCGGCCTGTCCGGTGAGGCCCCGGACTCCGCCGACAGTGAGGAGGACGATGATTTCATCGGCCCCCGCATCCTCCCGCCGCCCCCTCCCCCTCCCCCCGGTGCCCCGCCCGACCCCGTCGTCCCGGACCCGGGCCTCTTTGACTTCCCGGCCCTGGGCCCTGACACCATCGCCCGCACCGTGTCGCGGGGCCCGTACCGCCACGCGCCGGCAACCCTGTTCCTGCCCGCCCCCGGCTGGCGCGGGGCGGGCGGCCACCTGTGGTCAGACGCGCCGGGCGCCGTCCCGCCCTCCCTGCCCGGCGCGCCCCTGACCTTCCCCCTCCTGGCTGGCACTGTGGTGCTGCCCGTGCGTTTCCCTCCGTCCGCAGGCGCGCGAGCCGCCGCTGCCCTGCGCCTGCCCGTCGACGCCCTTGAAGCTGGCGTGTCGGGCAGGCGGGCGGCGGCGGCCGCGACCGCGGCGGCGGCCGCCAAAAAAAAACCAACGGGCACGCCGTCTGCGGCCGGCAACTGCGGCGGCACCGGCAGCAGCCGGGAGGGCTCGCCCGCGCCCGGCGGCCCGCCTGCTGGATCATCAAACACCGTGTTTGCGCCTATCAGCATGGGTGGCGGCCCACTCAAGGTGGACGGCCTGAAAAACGTGGTCTGGCGCGCCCGGGGCACCCTCCCAAGCGCCAGCGGCGGCCACGGCCGCCGGGTGGAGGCGTCCATCCCGATGGGCCCCAACACGCCCGCCGCCTCGGTCGCGGCGGCCCTGGCCCGCCTGGACGAGCGCGGCGCGGTGAGCCTGAAGGCCCGGTTCGTGCCGCTGGGGCCCGGTGACGCCGCGGGCGTCGGCCTGGCGGTCGAGGTGGCGCTCACCGCGCGCGCGTTTACCGACCCGGCCGCCGTGGCGGCCCGCCTCGGCGAGGCCGCCGCGAAGGAAATCGCGAAAAGAGCCGCCGCCGCTGCGAAATACGCGGCCGTGGCCGTGCCAGGGCGGGTCAGTGCCAGTTCGTCCCGCCCACCCTCCGCCGGCCGGGCCTCAAAGGGCCCCGACGCGGAGGCCCTGGCCGCGGAGACGGCGGGCGCGCTCGGCCACGACAGCCCGGACCTCGCCCTGCCGACCTTCCCCCCGAAACCCGCCTCCCGCCTCGACGCCAAGGCGCTGGCCTGCGTGCTCCACGCCCTGGCCACCCTGGGCGACGGCCTCCGCGTCGGCGCGGATTGCAATGGGGCCCTCAACCTCTTCGACCCGACCGCCTCGCCGCCACTCGCGGGGGACCTGTCTGGCGCTGCGCGCGACGTGCCGGCCCTCCTCGCCCGGTGCGGCCTGCCCCCCGGCGCGCCCCTGGCGCCCGCCCCCGCCGGCCTGGCGACCGCGCCCCTGCCTCACCAGCTATCCGGCCTGCGCTGGATGCTGGACCGGGAGGGGCGCGGGGACGCGCGCGGCCACGGCGGGGCCGCCCTGCACCCGCTGTGGGTGCAGCTGGTGGGCGCGGACGGCCAAGTCTTTCACGCCTTTCGAGGGGGCAGCGACGGCGCCCGCCTGTCCGCCCGCCTACACACCGCGCCATTCTTGCGGGCGGGCCACACGGCGGGCGGCATCCTGTGCGACGCGATGGGCGTGGGCAAGACGCTCGAGGTCTTGGCGCTCACGCTGGCCCGCCCAGCGCCGCCCGGGTGGGCGGTGCAGCCGGCGACAGCGGGGGAGGGGGGCGAGGCCTGGGCGGCCCGGTCTGCCCCCGTGTGCGCGGCCTTGGCGGCCGCGGCGGCCGCTCTGACCCCCGACGCGGGGCGGGACGCGCTGCCCGAGCCGGTGCCGGTCAAGACCACGCTCGTCGTCGCGCCCGCCAACCTGGTGGGCCAGTGGGCGGATCAGGCGGCCTCACACGTCCGCGGTGGAGCCCTGACGGTCGGCATCTATGCGGGGGCGGCCGTCTCGGCCCGCCTGGGCGCGGCCGCGCGTGGGCGGGGCGAGGACGTGGAGGCGGCTGAGGAGGGCGGTGGCCGTGGCGCCGATCCGCCCTCTGCCACCACCGCCGCCGCCGCCCGCCCGCCCGCCCGGGCGGCGGCAAAGCGCGCGCGCGCGGGCGCCGCGGGCGCCAATGCCTCCTCCTCCGTCCTGGCCGCCGCCGCGGCAGCTGAGGGAGCAGGGAAAGCACCCGAGCAGGCGGCCGACACGGGCGAGGACGCGCTCGCCTGGTGCACGCCCGCGGGCGGTGGCAGCGGCGCCGCGGCCGGCAGCCAGGGAGCCCGTCGCCGCCCCATCCCGCTCGCCGCGTGCGACCTCGTCCTCATCTCCTACGAGGACCTGCGGGCGGAGCTGGGGTGGCGGGGCAAGTCACCCCTCGCCCGGGTGGGGCTGTGGCGCCTGGTCCTGGACGAGGCCCAGCTCGTGGCCAACTCGTCCTCCGTCGCGGCGGCCATGGCGTCCGCGCTCTGGCGCCGGCACGCGTGGGTGGTGACGGGCACGCCCGTCTCCTATGACGTGGGCGAGCTACGCGGCCTGCTGGAATTCCTGGGCGTCGACCCCTTCCAAAATGACAAGGCCTGGCGTACCCTGGCCCTGACGGCGGTGGGTCACCCGGCCGCGCCGCTGGCCGCCCTGCTGCGCGTCGTCGCCCTGCGCCGCACCCAGGCGGACGCGCACATCGAGCTCCCGCCCTGCACCCGGCGGGACGTGCGGGTCGCCCTGTCGACCGTGGAACGGGCCGCCTACGAGGCCGCCCGGGCCCGCCTGGCGGCCACCGCCGCCGCCTTCCGGGCGGGGCGGCGGGGCCCGTCCGCCGTGCACCGGCTGCGCGCGCTGTACGTCGCCCTACGCCAGACGGCCTGCCACCCGCAGGCGGGCGCGCGCGCGGCGGCCCTGCTGGGCGTGGGCGAGGGCACGCGCGGGCCCCGCCTGGACCCGGCCGCCGCCATCCGGGCCTCCGAGCGCCTGCCCATGGCCGTCATCATGGACCGCTTGGTTCGCCGGGCGGGGGCGGCCGCGGACACCGCCCTGCGCGCCCTGACCGCGGCGCGCTTCGTCGAGGCGGGGGCTGCCAGGAGTGGGGGGTGTGGCCAGGGAGGAGGGGGAGGCGCTGGGCACCTGCTGGGCGACGCGGCTGCCCTGCGCGCCCTGTTGCAGAGCGTGGGCGCGGAAGCGGAGGCCCTGGTCGGTGCCGTCGCGGGGGGGGAAGCCGACGCCGCGCTCCTGGAGCGGGCCGTCGTGGGGCGCCGGGCCGGGGGCGGGGAACTGGCGCCTGGGGGCGGTGCCTGGGGCGGTGCGGGCCCCGGCCCCGCCGGCGGGGCCCGCCGCCTGGCGGCCGCCCTGCAGGCGTTGGACCCGCCGTCCTCTCACATCCCAGGCGCCCAGGCCACGCCCGCCCCGCGCCAACCAAAGGGGCGTGACCGCAAGCGCGGCCGCGGCGGCGGTGGCGGCAGGTCCCGCCAGGCCACGCCCGTGCCTGGAGGAGAGGGCGGTGCAGGCGGCGACGGCCCGCCCGCTCCACCGGCCGCCGCTTCCCCTCTAGCCGAACGCGCCTTTGCCTGGGCCGGCCTGTTCCTCGACGGCTTGGACCTGCTCACCGAGGTGGAGCGGGAGGCCGGCGCCGCCGCGGCCGCGGAAGGCCTCGAAGCCGCGGCCGCCCTGCTGCGCGCGGTCCTGGGTGGGGACGGCGGGGGTGGCGGGGGTGGCCTGCCCGTGGAGGTCGCCGCTGACGCCGCCGCCACCGTCGCGGTCGCCGACGCGGTCGACGCCGCCCAAATGCGGTTCTCCCGTCGGGCGCGCGGCATGGACGTGGATGAGGAGCTGGGCGCGGCGGCCGCCCGCTCGCTGGAGGCCGACCGCGCGGCCGCTCGCGCCGCAGCCAACGTTTTCCTCCGCACAGCCAGGGCCGCGCGCGCCCGGGCGGCCGCCCGAAGTGGAGCTGGGGTGGGGTACGAGGTCGAAGCCGTCGGCGCGGGTGGGGGTCGCCTGGCCGCCTCCCGCACCGCCTGGGCGGCCCTGGCGCACACCCTGCGCACTGCGGACGAGGCCGCGGACGAGGTCGCCGCGCGCGGTGGGGGGGGTGGGGGTAGTGATGACGACGGCTCGGCCGCGGCCGCAGGCGCCGACCCTGCCGACCACCCGCCCGCCTCCGCCCAGGCCTGCCCCATCTGCTTCGATGGCATGGAGCCCGGCTTCACAGCCGTCGCGCCGTGCGCGCACGTCTTTTGCACAGGGTGCCTGGGCGAGGCGCTCGCGTCCCGCCGGGCCTGCCCGCTCTGCAGGGCGCCCCTGGACCCGGCGGACGTCGCAGTCGCGGCCGCCCCGCCCACGGCCGCCGAGGTGGAAGCCGCCGCCGCCCGGGCGACTGCTGCCGCGGCTGGCGCCGCGGAAGCCGGCGCCTTCCTCTCCGACGAGGCCCTGCGGTCAGAGTGGGGCGCCAAGCTCGCGGCGGCGGTTGCGGCGGCGCACGAGGCCCGGGCGGGTGGGGGCAAGGCCGTCATCTTTTCTGCCTGGGCCCGCCTGCTGGCCCTGACCGGGTCGGCCCTGGAGGCGGCCGGTCTGAAGTCGGTCTCCCTGGCGGGCGCGGCCCCGGCCGCCCGGGCGGCGGCGCTGGAAGCGTTCCGGGCGGACGACAGTGTCAGCGCGCTCCTCATCGTCCTGTCGACGGGGGGCGGTGCTGCCGGCCTGTCCCTGCCCGTCGCCTCGCACTGCGTCCTGCTGGAACCGCAGCTCAACTCGGGCCTGGAGGCGCAGGCGGCCTCCCGCATTCACCGCCTGGGCCAGACCCGGCCGACGTTCGTGTACCGCGTGGTCGCGTCCCGCACGATCGACGAGCCCATCGTCGAGGAAGCGGCCGCCCGGGCTGCCGAGGCGGGCGGGGACGATGTGGAGCATGAGGAGGAGGACGGCGCCCCGATGGTCGTGGGCGTGGGCCTGGGCGAGGATGAGAACATGGTGCTGCGCCTGCTGGAGCGGCACCCCTGAGAGAGGAGGGAGAGACGGAGCCTGCGTGTGTGTGTGTCTGTTTTTTTTGTGTGCCTGCTTTTTCATAAATGTTTCAACCATCCATCATCAGCCCCACCAACCCGTCCAACGCCAAAATGCGTGCCCACATCAGGCGCCGGTGCGCCGAGTACGCGCGCAAGCGGGCGGCCCGCTCCTCGGACAGCGGTGGAGGGGCCACCCGGGAGGGCGGCAACGTGGCGGGCGCGCCACCACCAGCCGCCACACCAGGCGACAGCGCGAGTGCGGCCGCGGCTTCGCCGACCCGCGCTGCATCGGCCTCGTGGACCAGGCGCGCCAGCGCGTTGCCCGCCGCGGCCAGCGCCTCCGCCGCCACCCTGGCCGCTGCCCCGCGCTCATCCACACGCCACGTGTAAAAAGAGCGGGAGGGCGCCCGGTCCGCCGCGCGCGGGATGTCCTGGAGGCACACCGCCCCACCCTTCAACAGCCTGTAGAGCAGCGTGCGGGCGTGCTTGGCGGGCAGCATGGCCGCCTCGCCCACGGCCTTCTGCTCCAGCTGCTGGGCCGACCGGAGCAGGCGGACGATGCGGACGCCTTCGGGGCCAAACCGGGTGCGGACGACGGCTTCCACCTCCCTGGCCCGGGCGGCCGCCAGGAGCGTCCCCGCCTGGAGGTGGAGGGTGAGGGCGGGCCGCCCCGTGCTCGCCCCGTCGTCGTCGCTGGCCACCCGCACCGCGCCCTCCTCTGCCAGGGCGATGAGGCATGCGCCCACGTCGATTGCGTCGTTCGCAGGCGGGACCAGGTCCTCGGCATCGTCGGGGGTGAGGAGGCCGGTCGCCACGGCCGCGTCCAGGGCCGCCCGGTGAGGCACGAGCGCCGCCTCCAGGGCCGCCTGGCAGAGGGGCGGGTAGGGCGGGCCGGGCGGGGCCGCCCCCGGCCGGGCCACCCCGCCGTCGTCGCCCTCCGCGACGGCGCCGGCGGGGTCGGCCCGGGACATGGCGACCTCGAAGAGACCACCCAGCACAGCCGCCGTCGCCGGCCCGCGCCGGTCGGCAATGGCGGCCACCATCCCCTCTGCCCGCAGGCGCCGGTTGAGGGTGGAACGGGCGGGGCGCCACAGGGCCGGGGTGCCGCCCCATAGGAGGAGCTCATCGTCCTCGCCCGCGAGGGGGGGCAGGGCGGTGGTCGCGGTGGGTGGAGCAGCCTGTCCAGGCACCGCGTCCGCTCCACCCCGCCCGCGCTTGCGGCCGGCCGAGGGCGGGGACTTGGACACGGGCGGAGAGGCCTGGCCGGCCGGGCTGGTGTCGTCGCCCGCAGAGAGCGCAAATCGGGCCCGCCCGTACGCGCACACCGCCGCGTCCACGGCCGGGTCAGCCCCGGACCCGTCCTGGCCGGCCGCGACAGAGGCCAGCGGGCGGGGCGGCGGGAGGCAGGGCGGCGGGGCGCGCTCGACCAGGCGGGCGGCGGCGAGGTCGCCAAAAGCAGACCGCACGGCAGCGGTGTCGGCCGGGGTGGGCTTCGGGTTCGACCTACCACCACCACCGCCCCGCTCCTCAGCCATGCGGCCAGCTGCGGCGGTGACGGCTACCTCAAAAGGCAAGCGGCCGGCGGTGGCCAGCGCGGCCATGATGTGCGCGTGCGGCGGCAGGAGCGGTGGCAGCGGCGGCGCACCACCACCACCAGCCGCCTTTGCAGCCGCCCGTTGTTTTCCACCGCCACCAGGCACAGCGGCCCCCGCGTACAGGCGGGCCACCAGGTCGATGGCCCGCGGGTGGCGGAGGAGATGGAGCATGCCCGCCTCATCCGCAGCGTACAGGTGCGGGGTCGTAGTGGCCGTGGAGGAGGGGCGAGAGGTAGATGCGGTGGGCGGGTGAAAACGGGCGCCGCTCACAGCGGCCAGGGTGGACGCGAGGCCGCCGTCCAGCGGATGCGCGGTGGCGAGGCTGTGCTGGAGCAGGGCCAGCACCGCCCGACGAGCGTCATTGGGAGCGAGCCGGGCTTCCCGGGCCAGGTCTCGCAGGGTGAGCGGGCCCCGGCGGACGAGGGCAGCGGAGGCGGACTTAGAGAGACAGAGAGAAAGAGAGAGAAGGTTGAGAGTGAGAGCGGGGGTGCGATTGAAAGAGAGACGGGCGTACGGAACGTCTCCAATCCGGCGCGCCGAGCAGGCACACGCATCTACCCGCGTATACTCTGGCTTTTGGACAATACATCGGCCTGTGCGCCCGGGCGTGGAAGCCGGGCTTGCCCTGACTGCCGCTGTGCAGACACACTTTGGCTAGCCGTCGGCCCTGCTTGTGTCTCTCTCTTCGCTCTCCGTAACAACTCACATGCACCAAACAGCCAAACGCTTGTTCAATGACCAGCAGGGCTAGCCGGGTGGCGGCTGGATGGGCTGGGTCCATCTCTACAGCTGGGGCGGGCGGCGTCAACGCGCGCGTCGCAAGATGAAAAGGGGAGTGAGAAGAAGGCGCAGGATAAAAATACGACTCCTTTTCACAGTCTCTCTTAATCCTCCCATGTATCTCAATTCCTCCGCTCCGGCACCGCCGCCTCCCGGGCCTGCTGCTCCTTCAGCGCCAGCAACAACACCGGCGCGTGCGCCTGGGCGTGGGCGATCAAGTATTCCAGGCTCTGCATTTCAGTGAGGCGCGAGATGGAGCGCTCCAGCGCAAAGGCCAGGTTGTCGTCCACCCACGCCCCGTCCGGCAGGCCGCCACCCGCCGACGACGTGGCGGCTACCGCGGTGGTGCGGGAGAAAACGTTGGCAAACAGGGCGCTGGGCGTGGCGGCCGCGGCGATGAAGGTGCGGGTGCGGTGCTCATACAGGACGTCGACCAGCGTCACAAAGCGCGTGGCGGCCGCCGCGTTGGCTGCCGTGAAGATCGGCACGCCGTCCAGGGCCAGCGTGTGGTAGGTGCGGGCCAGGGCGATGTAGTCCGCGGCGCCCAGGGGCTGCTCGCACAGGTCCTTGAAGGTGAAGCAGGCGGCCGCGCCGGAGGCGAGCGGGACGGCCAGGGTGCGGTCCATCATCACGGGCACGCTGGCCGGGGCGGGCGGGGGCGCGGGCCCGTCGGACGAGCCGTGGCAGCCGGGCGCGGCCGCCACCTCCGCAAACCGCGCTCGCAGCTCGACCGACCCGGTGGCAGGGCTGGCAAAGTCGGGTGGGCAGAAGTACAGGCCCCGGGCGGCGTGGGCTAGGCGCCGGTAATCAACGGGCGACGCGAGGTCGAGGGGCGGGGACTGCTGAGTCAGGGATGCAATGAATGGTAAAAACAGGTCCCGCTGGAGGCCGCCTTTGTACAGGTCCTGCGGGGGCCGGTTGGAGGTGGCGACTAGGACCAGCCCCCCCGCCCACAGCCCCGCGAATAGGCGGGCCAGGATGACGGCGTCCGCGACGTCCGTGACGAAGAGCTCATCCAGCGCGAGGACGGGCGCCACGGCCAGCAGGTCGCCCGCGACGTGGCCCAAGGGGTCGGGCGCGCGCGAGGACGACCGCAGGCGGACGTGGACGTCTAGCATGAAGTCGTTAAAGTGGACGCGGCGGACCTTAGAGGGCGTAAACAGAGAATGAGGGGGCGTGGTGAGTAGTGAGTTTGATGAAAGGAAGGTTGAAGAGTTGCTGTGAGGGAGAAGGCACCATTCCCTCTTCTTTTTCCTTGTATATCCGCTCGGCTGTCTGTGGCATGCGTCACCAGACACAGGGCAACACACCAATGCGCGTGCCTTGCATGGTCAGATTGAACAGCAATTGTAGTTTTTAAGATGCCGCCTCGTCATCGCGGGAAGGAAAAAAAGAGACATGGAAACGAAACCCCCCAGCTGCGCCTTTCGACCACCACCTGCCCCCTCGTCCATGAAATAACTCACCGGCGCCACCCCACCCACCGCCTCCACAAACAGGTCCATCAGCATAGTCTTCCCCGTACCGACGCCGCCATGCATGTAGAGGCCAGTCGGGATGCCGGGCGGTGCGTGGGTGGACGAGGAAGAGGAGCCAGCGGTGCCCTCATCATCATTCCCTCCACCGAAAAAGCTCGACAGCCAGCCGCCCCCACGCGGGGGTGGAGCCTCGTCCATCGCCTCAAACATGGTCATGCCCGACCGGCGGGGCGAGGTGCGGGGTGCGGAAGAGGAGGCACCACCGCCAGAGGCGCCGGGCAGGGCGCCCGCGGCCACCGCACCCGCCACCCCCTCCCACACGCCCTGCAGCGCGCGGACCGTCATTTCCTGGCGCGGGTCCCGCCGGTACATGCCCGCCGCTCGCCTGGAGACGTAAAGGGCCAGGGGCGAGGAGGGCGGGGCGTTCCGCACGTCGGGCGAGGTCAAGAAGGCGTCGGCGGAGACGTCGCCTTCTGGTGGAGATAAGGTGAGGTTGAAAAATTTTGGGTGGGGTTGAGATGTGTGGGCGTTCGCCCCTTCTTATTTTGCGCTCTTCTGTCACATGCGCGCCGCATTCGAATCTCACCTTCTCGGACCACGTCCTCGATCGAGGAGCTGTGCAGCTGGAGCGCTGGTGGAGCGGTGTGAAAGGGGCGACGAGGAAGGAGGGCGACGGCGGAAGCAGAAGGGACGCAGTGCACGCCACCCACAGCGCCGCCCTCGCCAGCCCCCGCCACCCCACGCAGGTGCCGCAGGGCGAACCGCAGGAGGAAGGCGCGGGACGGCATTGTGTGGGGTGGGGTGTGAATCAGGGCAGGCTGGCGCCCGCCCCAGGGTGACTGAAGAGAATGAAAGCAAAAACACTCCTGCGACACACTGTCTAGTCTAGACGACAGACACAGTCTAGTCTGCGACACTCCCGGTCGCGCTACACAGCTGGTTTTTTGCCGTGTTCGCGGAAGATGGGCAAGCGCAAGTCCTCCAAGAAGCCCGTCGCCAAGAAGGCCCGCCCCAAACTGGAGAAGACGTTCAACTGCCCCTTCTGCAACGCCCACAACGCGGTCGAGTGCCGGATTGACCGGGAGGGCGGGACGGGCACGCTGGCGTGCGGCGTGTGCGCTGCCCACTATGCCGCCCCCGCGGACAAGCTGACGGAGGAGTGCGACCTTTACGCGGCCTGGATTGATGCGTGTGATGCGGCCAACGCGGTGGAGGCGGCATGAAAGATGAGAGGAGGGGTGGCGCCGGCGCTGGCTGGAGTTTTCAACGTCTCCTGCCCACCCACCCTCCCTGCTCCTTTTTCTCATCCTGACACGCCCCAGCCGTTGCGCCAGCGAGCCAGCCTCCCTGCGTCTCTCGTGGTGCAGGGGCGGTGTATGGTGCAACAAAAAAAACTCACTCATTCTCACAAAAGCCGCGCACCAGCTCTTCTCCGCCGCCCACGGCCGAGGCGGCCACCAGGAAGCGGGGCCCCCCCCTCCCCGCCCCTCGCTCGCCCAGCCACCGCAGCGCGCTGACCTCCGCCCGCGTCGCCCCGCCCACAAACACCACCAGCACGGTCTTGCGGGTGGGGGTGGGGCGGCCGGGGGTGGGCGGGCCGGGCGGCGGCGGCGCCCCGCCGCCGCTCAGCCGGGCCTCTGTCGGCCGGCCGGCGCCGTCCACCCCCCACCCGACCTCAAAGGCCGGGCCGGGCAGGGCCCGCAACGCCTCCGCCGCCCCGGGCGAGCCGCCCCACCCGCCCGGGGCCAGCGCGGCTTCGACCAGGCGGATGGACAGGGGCGCGATGCCGCCCGCGCACACGTACGCGACGTCGGACGGCGCCAGGGGGGAGGGCGGTGGCGGCCCCCCATCCCCCCCGCCCAGCCCGCCCCCGGCCACCGCCAGCCGCAGCGGGCGCCGGGCGGCCGCCCAGGCGGAGCGCGGGCCGGAGCCGGCGCCGCCCCTGGTGGGGCCGCCCGCCCCGCCGCCCCCGCACCCGTGCGCTAGGGTGCCGTCCGGGCGGCGCAGGAGGCCGCCGGCCTCCAGGGAGCCCAGGGTGGCCAGGTGGGTCGGGCCGTGCGCGGCCAGGAACGCCCGGCGCAGGGACGCCGCCTTGGCCGCCGGCCCCGCGCCGGTGGGCGAGCCCCAGGGGCCGGCCCCGCCGCCAGCGGTCAGGGCGTGCAGGGCAAGCAGGCGGGCGCCGGCGGCGGGGGTGGTGGCGGCGAGGGGCGGGGCGGGGGCCGGCCCGCCGCCGCCGCCCGCCCCGGCCAGGCCGAGCGCGTCCTCAATCCGCTCGGCCGCGCCCGCGTCGCCCGACCCGAAGGACCCGCCGACGACGCCTGCCACGCCGCCCCCACCCCCGGCCATCAGGGCGCCCTCAGCGGCCATGCGGGCCCGGAAGGCGGGGCCAGCCGCGGCCGCGCCCGCGGCCTCGGCGATCGCCACGTGGCGTTGGACCAGGGGCAGGGACTTGAGCCCCGCCGCCAGCGCGCGCAGGCTGGTCAGGGAGGCCGCCGGCGCGCCGCCGCCCGCCGCCGCCCCGCCACCCGCTTCCCGGTACCCGACTTGCAGGGCCCGGGCCCGGGCGGCCAGGGCCGGGCCGACGGCCGGGAAGGGGGCGTCGCGGAGGGAGGCAAAGACGGGGTCGCCCTCCGCTGCAAAGGGGACGCGGCCGCCCGCCTGCGGGGCGGGCGGGCGGCCGGCCGGCCCGCCCTCCGCGGTCGGCCCCGGCGGCGGCGGCGGGCCGCCCGGCAGGCTGACCGCGCCGCCCCGGGCCGGGCCGAGGGCCTCGCCCACGAGGCCCTCGTACGTCAGGCAGGTGAGGAGCGGGGTGAGCGGGTCGACCAGGCGGTCCACGAGGATGAGCTCGTCCACCCACCCGCCGCCCGGGGCCGGGGCGCCCGCGCCGGCGGCGGCCCGCTTGGCCGCCAGGCCCGCCCGCACCGCGTCCGAGGCGGGCCCGACCCCGCGCAGGGTGGCCGGCGCGCCGCCCAGGAGGCCGCCAAAGAGGGCGTCCAGGGCGGTCGCGAGGGCGGCCGCGGGCGAGACGTCGCCCTCCGCCGCCAGGGCCCGCCAGGCGCCGGCGTCCTCCAGGGAGAGCGTGTCAGTGTCGACGGGCAGGAAGCCGATAGGCAGGTCGACGATGGACGACAGGGCGCCCAGAGCGCCGCCCGCGGCGAGCGACCGCCGAGTGGCCGGCGTCGCGGCCGGGAGGCAGGCGAGGCGGCACTCCCGCGGCGGCGGCGGCTGCTGGCCCGCCGCCGGTGTGCCCGCCGCCGCCGTCGTCGCGGACACGACCGCCGCCGCGACCGCCGCCAGCGCGGCCGGGCTGGGGCGGGTGATGAAGAGGACGGGCGGAGGTTGAGCGGAGGAGGAGGAGGAGGAGGGGGCAGAGGACGCTGGGGCCGGGCTGCCCAGGTCGAGCGGCGGGGCGCCCGGGCCCAGCGGCAACGCCACCAGGTCCTCCACGCCGTGCTCCCGCAGCAGGGCCACGCCCGCGATGTGGCCCAGCCAGGCCGCGACGTGGGGTTCGAGGACGAGGGTCTTCTTGCCGGGAGACTGAAGGGGAGGGGGGAAGAGAGATGAAGGTCGGTGAAAGAAGAGAGGCGGGCGGGCGGGGGGGGTGGGGGTCGACCGCGCGCGCCCCGGCGCGGTCCCCTCTTCCTCTCTTACCGCGTCCAGAAAATCAATCAGGACGGCGCGGGCGTCATCCCGCAAGCGAGCCAGGGAAGGGAGGGGCAGGTCTGGGGTGGGGGTGGCCATTCTTTTTTGATGGGGAGAGCGCGCCCCCTGCCCCAGCGAGAAGAAAAAGTGAATGCTTGTTCATCACTTCCGCGTTTCCCCCTCTCGTTCCCGCTCCCAACACACACCACGGCTGCCACCCCACACCTGCTTCGGCCCCGCCTGCGCTCAATCAGTCGACCCGCACCCGTTTTCGTCGTCGCCGACACAGCGCCGCCGCGCCGCAGGACATCGCGCCCGCGCGCCGCACGCCGCACGCCTGAGCCTCTAGGAAACGACGACAGGGCCGCCATGGGAGAGAGCCAGGTGAGGCGCATGGGGGAGCATGTGATGCAGTGATGCGTCTGTGCTCCTACCAGGCTGGTGAGGCATCGGCCCTGGCAGTGCGGTCCTCCCCGCCCCCTCGCGGCCCGTGCCAAACCATGCAACCCGATCGGTTTTTCCGAATGCGCTCTCTCTCAATTTTCTCTCTTTTCCTCCTCCTCCTTAGTACTCCTTCTCCCTGACCACCTTCAGCCCCAGCGGCAAGCTAGTACAGGTAAGGCGGGGGGATCGGGGGGCGTGCGTGGGTTGTGTGGAGGAAAATGGGCGGGAAGAGCACGAAACGCAAAAAAAAGCGATCCCCGACCCCCACGGTGGACAGCGCGCGCTCCCTCCCCTCAACCCTTTCCCCTTTTTCCCCATCCATCTCGCCAACGCGCGCGCACGCACAGATCGAGTACGCCCTCAACGCCGTCAACGCGGGCGCGACCGCCCTGGGCATCCGGGCCGTCGACGGCGTCGTCCTGGCCACCGAGAAAAAGGTGCGGTCCCCCCTGGTCGACCCGGGGACGGTCCAAAAGCTGTCCCCAATCACTGACAGCATCGGCCTCGCGTACGCGGGCATGGGCCCCGACTCCCGCGTCCTCGCCCGCCGGGCCCGCAAGTCTGCCCAGGCCTACTTCCGCACGTACGCGGAGGCCGTCCCCGTCGCCCAACTGTGCCGGGAGACGGCGGCGGTGATGCAAGAGTTCACGCAGCGGGGCGGGGTGCGGCCGTTTGGGGTGTCGCTCCTCATGGCGGGCTGGGATGTCGGCGGCGGGCCCCAGCTGTACCAGATCGACCCGTCCGGCTCCTACTTTGCCTGGAAGGCGACCGCCATCGGCAAGAACATGGCGCACGCCAAGACCTTCCTCGAGAAGCGGTACTCGGAGGACATGGAGGTCGAGGATGCGATCCACACCGCGCTCCTCACGCTCAAGGA
>Ga0315287_10002100_pt1 | contig 18710 bp, 19 predicted proteins | sample YL17G11_0_MG_FD_205037 | JGI IMG/M metagenome (GOLD analysis project Ga0315287, IMG submission 205037) | Sediment microbial communities from Yellowstone Lake, YNP, Wyoming, USA - YL17G11_0 | ecosystem: Environmental > Aquatic > Freshwater > Lake > Sediment | place: USA: Wyoming | collected...
AGAGGGTATGCTCGTAAACATGGATGGGGACCTCCTTGTCCTTTGCGATATTCCATGCAAAGTTTACAAGGAACCCCGTCCACTTTTAATATCACAATCCATCAGAAAATCTGCGAAAGTATAGGTATTACATATTGGTTTTTCAACCTTCCGAAATTACGCAAGGTCATTCAGAATCTTCCCGGGATGCCGCCGATCAGTTCCGTGGTGTACTGCAGCATCTGCGCGACCAGCCAAGGCAGCGAAACGCTCAGCACCAGGACCATCACCACCAGCTTCGGCACGAACGCCACAGTTTGCTCCTGGATCTGCGTCATCGCTTGAAACAGGCCGACAATCAGCCCGACGACCATGCCGGCGACCAGCACGGGCGAGCCGATCACCAACATCGTCCACAGCGCTTCCCGGCCGAGATCGACCGCTTCTTGAGGGTCCATACGGAAGGGCTCGGGGTGAAGCCCTAGGTAAACGGTTGAAAACTTTGCAGCAACATGCCGACGACCAATCGCCAGCCGTCGACCAGCACGAACAGCAGTATCTTAAACGGCAGCGAAACCAGCGACGGCGGCAGCATGAGCATGCCCATCGACACCATCACGCTGGCCACCACCATGTCGAGGATCAGGAAGGGCAGGTAGATTTGGAAACCGATCAGAAACGCCGTCTTCAACTCGCTGAGCATGAACGCCGGCAGCAACACCTGCAAGGGCACGTCGTCGTAGCTGGTGGGCGTGGGGTGCTCGGGCAGGTAGTTCATGAACAGCCACACGTCCTCGGTGTTTTGCGTCCGTTCGATCTGCAGGCTCATGAAGCGGCGCACCGGCTGCACGCCCGCCTTCCACGCCTGCTCCGCGGTAATCTCGTGCCGCGTGTAGGGGACGACCGCATCGTCGTATACCTGTTTCCATACCGGAGTCATAATCAACAGCGACATGAACATCGCCAGGGCGGTGATCACTTGCGTCGGCGGAAGTTGCTGCGTGCCGATGGCCTGCCGCAGCAGGCTTAGCACCACAATGATCCGCACGAAGCAGGTCGTCATCAGCAGCACGGCGGGCGCCATGCTGAGCACCGACAGCAGCAGCATCACCTGGAGCGTGGAACTCAGCCCTTCGGGGCTGCTCCAGGTCTTCGGCCCGCCAACGGAAGGGATGAGGTCCTCGGGCAGGTTCAGCGACGGCGGCTGATTGGCGGGCGGATTGACGGTTTCAGCGGCAACCGGCCGCGCAAAGCTCAAACAGGCCAACAACACAGCGCCGCAGGCCAGCAACCTCCTTGTTGCGACGGCATGGGTCTCAGGCATGGCCGTCCTCCAGTCCGTCGCGTTTTGCGGCCAATTGATCGAACACGCGGCGGAACACGGCCGTGCCGCCGCGAGTCTTCGCCCGGCGGCACGATTCCGCCAGACGCTCGACCTCCGACGGATCGATGATTTCGGTCAGGGTTTCCGCACCGGACGGCGTGAGAGACACCAACAACAGCTTGCTGCCGCAGCGGAGCAGGTGTACCTGCTGGCGATTTGCCAAGTGGGCGCGGCCGAGGACCTCGAAGGCTTCGCCGGGCAAAGCGGCCGGCCCTGGCGGCCCCGCCCGCCGCAGCACCCAAACCAACAGGAAAAACACGCCCAGCACGGCGGCCAGGCTGCCGCCGACCGTCACCAGCGAAGGCAGACCGCCGATCTTTCGGCCGTTTTCCGAGTGGCTGTCGCGGGCGTGAGGTTTCAGCGGCAAGGTGTTTTGTGATGCAGGCGTCTCGCCTGCATCTTGCCCGGCGAGCGGGACGCTTGCGCCACAATGCTCGCCCGTGTTTTCGGCAGGCTGTTTTGCGGGGGGTGACGCCGGTCGCGCCGCGTCGACCCACGCCGGGCGCAGGTCGTCGGCGGGCTGCAACGGCGCGGGCTCCGCCGGGCCGCTCGGCGCGGAATAGTCCTGTGCCGCCACGCCGCGGGGCAGTGCGGCCAATAGGATCAGGGCCAGGATTCCGGCGTTTGAAGCCATCTCTATAGTTCCTCGTTGGCGCCCACCGCCAGATCGACCACGCGCACGCAGAAGCTGTCGTCCATGACGAGCACCTCGCCCCGGGCGATCAGCCGGCCGTCGGCGTAGATGTCGACCGGGTCGCCCGCCAGCTTGTCCAGCGGAACGACCGATCCCTTGCGGAGCTTGAGCACGTCTTCGAGGTGCATCTGGGTTCGCCCGAGTTCGATCTTCAAGTTCAGCTCGACGTCGCGGATCAGGTCCAGGTTTGCCGCATCCGCGGTTACCGCCCCAGTCGGTAGTTCGTCAAGTTGAAATGGGGCAACGCCCTGCGGCAGAGTGTCGGCGGGCGGCGACTGTAGAGATTGCACGGCCTGCTCCGCCTGTTGCAGCAGGAAGTCGATGTCGTGGGGCGACACTTCGTCTTGGCCGGCGAACAACGACGTCGCGGCCTCTTCGGATAGGCTGGGCTTCGATGTCGCGTCCTCACTGGGCGCGGCCACCGCCTGGGTGGCCGTTGCCATGCCCGGGCTTTGGCTCAGCAGCCGCTCGAATTCTTCTGGGCTAATCCACTGGTCGTTGGCCATGGAGTTCATTCCTTGGGACATTACTCACCTGAGAGCTGATAAAGTTGCGACTTCGTCCAGTTGTTTGATTTCCCGCCGGTTTTCGTCCTGGCGATGGCGGGCGTGCCGCGTTTCCCGCAGCTTCTCGAGGGTGCGCACTTCGCGCTCGGCCGCCAGCAGGGCCTGGCGACGGCGTTCGATTTCGGCCGCCAGCGCGGCGAGCTCCTCGTTGACTTGGCCTTGCCGCGATTCGATCGTCCGCTGATAGCGCTGCGCCTCCACGAGTTGTTCGACGTTCACTTTGCCCGGACCGGCGGCCCGACGCGCTGCGGCCTTCAACTCGTCCAGTTCGGCGTTTAGCCGGGCGAGTTGCCGCTGGAGGACCTGATCGGCCCGATAGGCCGTGGCCAGTTCGGCGCGTCGCTCGTCGCGAGTGGTCTCGCGGAGCCGCAGCAGTGTCGCCAATCGGAACTTGAACTCGGCCATGTCGCCCTATTGCGAAACGTTATGTGTCAGATATTGTCGGTGGAGTTCGAGCAGTTGTTGCCGGGCATCGGCCAACGTGGCCGGCTGCCCGACCGGCTGACGCAGGTAGCGGTTGATGACGTCTTGCAGATCGATGGCTGCGTCCACGGCCCGCTGGCTGCCGCGACGGTACGCGCCGATCGAGATAAGGTCTTCGTGGTCGCGGTAGGCGCCGAGCAATTCGCGCAGGGCGAAAATCGCCTGGCGATGGGCTTCGTCGGTCACGTCGGGCGTCAACCGGCTGATGCTTTCCAGGATGTCGATGGCCGGGTAGTGCCCGCGCGAGGCGAGCTTTCGCGAGAGCCACGTGTGGCCGTCCAGCAAACCGCGCAGGGCGTCGCTGATCGGCTCGTTGGGGTCGTCGGCCTCGACCAGCACGGTGTAGAAGGCGGTGATGCTTCCGGCTTGACTGCGGCCGGCCCGCTCGACCAGCTTGGGCAGCAGGGCGAAGACCGAGGGGGTGAAGCCGCGGGTGGTCGGCGGCTCGCCCGCCGCCAGGCCGATTTCGCGCTGCGCCAGGGCGAACCGCGTGAGCGAATCCATCAGCAACAGCACGTCCTTGCCCTGGTCGCGGAAGTATTCGGCGATGGCGGTGGCCGTGGAGGCCGCCCGCGTCCGCAGCAGGGCCGGTTCGTTGCTGGTGGCGACCACGACCACGCTCTTCGCCAGACCCTCCGGCCCAAGGTCGCGCTCGATAAACTCGTTGACCTCGCGTCCCCGTTCGCCGATCAGCCCGATCACGATGACGTCGGCGGCCGTGTAGCGGGCCATCATCCCCAGCAGCACGCTCTTGCCCACGCCCGAGCCGGAGAAGATGCCCATCCGCTGGCCCTTGCCGCAGGTGAGCAGCCCGTCGATGGCGCGGACGCCGGTGGAAAGCGGCTGGTCGATGCGCGGGCGGGCGCAAGGCTCCGGCGGGCGGCGATGGAACGACGTCCGGTCCGTCAGCGCCGGCTGCGGTTTGCCGTCGATCGAACGGCCTTCGGCGTCGATCACCCGGCCCAACAGCGCCGGACCGACGCGCAACCAACGCGCGGTGCGCACCAGGCGGACGCGGTTGCCGCGGCGCACGCCGCTCAGGTCGCTCAAGGGATACAGGAGGGTCAATTCATCGCGGAAGCCCACTACTTCGGCCAGCAGCGGTGCGCCGGTCTCGCGCTGGATCTCCGCCACCGCACCCACCGGCGCCGGAAAACCGGCCGCGGCCACGGCGGCGCCGGCCGTCTGCGCGACGCTGCCGGTCAGCGCGGTGGGCACGATGCTTTCGAGTTGGTCGAGTAGAGCGAGCATGTCGGACTCCGGGTGCTGTTAGCCCCCGGCTATTACTATCACTATTGCTATTCGAGCAATTCTTCTTCAATGCGTTTTAGTTGCGACTCGAACTGCTGGTCGATCGAGCCGAAACGGGTTTCCACGCGGCAGCCGCCGGGCGTGATTTGGGCATCGGCCGCGACCTCGGCGCTGCCCAGGGCGGCCATCTCGTCGATCAAACTTCGCACCTGAGCCCCCAGTGCCTTGTGATCTTCGGGGTTCAGATGGATGCGGACGTGCGAACTGCCGGCGGCCAGTTCCAGCGATTCGCGCACCAGGTCGAGCGTGATTTCAGGATGTTGGCTCAGTTCGCGGCGGATCACCCGCTCGGCGATGGCGGCACAGAGGCGGACCGCGCCGGCCTCCCAGCGGGCCAGCCACGACTGCCGGGCGCTGCGAATCTCCGCAATCGCTTGCCGCAGAGCCGGCAACACCGTGGCCATTTGCTTTGCCACGATCGCCTCGACGTTGAGCAAGGCGGCTTCGCGTCCTTCGACCTCAGCCTGCCGGCGCACCGCGCCGGCCGCGCTATGGGCCTGGGCGACAATCGCGGCGGCCTCGGCCCGGACCTTGGCAAGACACTCCCCGGCCTGGACGGCCAGGTCGTCCAGGTTGAACGCCACGCCGCGTGAGGCGTGGCTCGGGTCGGCGGCTCGAATAATCGTCGGCATGAGTCGATCGTGCTATGCGGCAAAGGCCGGCTTGTTCGGATTGGTAAACAGCATCCGCTGCGCCGAAGCGGCGATCTGCCGCCGCGCGTCTTCCACGTCGCTCAGCCGGATCGGTCCGGGATGATTCAACTTGTGGCGCAGCCGCTTGGCTTCTTTGGGCGCCATCGTGCGCAGGAGCCGTTCGACCAACAGCGGCGAAGCGCCCACCAGCGCCGTGTGCGCCACCGCCGGCTCGGCCGCGTGAAAAACCTCGAAAAGTGCGGCATCGTCCAAGGCGGTCAGTTCGTCGAAGTCGATGGTTCGCGGGCTGAGCTTTTTGGCCAGTTCGCGATCGCAGGCAGCGAGGTTCTCCAGAAGCTGCGCGCCCGTTCGGCTGTCGCAGGCGTCGAGGATTCCGGCCACGGCCTCGAATCCGGCCACGCGGCGGCGTTGCACGGCGAACTGCCGCGAAAGCCGCGTCTCCAGCGTCCGCTCCACTTCGCGCAAGACTTCCGGATCGGTTTCTTCCAGGTCGACCAGACGGCGGATGACCTCTACTTGCAGCAGGGACGAAAGATGGGCAAGCACGCCGGCCGCCCGCTGCGGCGACAAGTGAGAGAGCACCAGGGCGATGGTCTGCGGACGCTCGCCGCCCAACAGACGCGCCAACTTCTCGCCTTCCGCCTCGCGGAGGAAGCGGAACGGCGGGTTGACGTCAGCGGCCGGGCAGGTGTCTTCGCCGCTTGGTTGGGGCGATTCTGCTGCCGGTTGGCCGTCCAGTTCGATCCCCGGCGGACACCGTTGCGGCACCATCGGCCCGACGCGGAGGAACTCATCGACCACGCGCTGCCGCTCGTCGGCGTCGATGGGGCCCAAGACTGCCGCCGCTTCGCCGACTCGCTGCGCCTGCTCGGAATCGAGTTGATCCAGCAGCGCTTCGGCAGCGGCCGGATCGAGGCTGGCCACGAGGATGGCCGCCTTGCGGATGCCGGCGTCTTGCAGGTTGGCGGTGTCTGCGTTCATGGTTCATCCTGCGTTGCCAATCCAGGTGCGGACAATATGGGCGGCCGTATCGGGGTTTTGTTGCACCACCTCGGAAAGCTCGTCCCGGTCGGACGGATTGCCCGGTTGGACGCGGCGCCGGCCGTGCATGGCCGCCGCTGGGGCCGATTCGGCCGGCGGCGCGGACGGTCTGGCGGCGAATGTCCGGGCTTCGCGGGGCCCGGCGGCGCCGCGCACCACGGACCGCAGCACTAGCAGGCCGACCAGCGACAAGCCGAGCGTTGCCAACGTGCCCCAGTATTGTCCGAGCCAAGTCAGCGCGTTCTGCTGCCAACTGGGCAGGGGCAGTTGCTGCGCCGGCAAGTCCTGAAAGGTCGTTACCGCGACCAGCTCCATCGCGTCGTTTACGCCGTCGGCCGGCGGCAGCAGTTGCGCTACGTGACGCTGAATCTTGGCCGATTCCTCGACGCGAATCCGGTCCAGCGCGGCCTGATCGGGCGTTTTTGGCGCGCCGGTTTCGTCCGCGGGGCGCCGCTGCTGCCAGACGTTCTTGAAGTAGCTGACCGGCACGCCCACGGAGACCTTGGCCAGCTTGGGCGTCAGTCCGACGCTTTCCTTTTCCACCTGTTCGCCGGAGTTGGCGTCTTGCACGGCGTAAGGCGCATTGCTGACGGCGTCGCGGGGAGCGGCCGGCGGGGCATCGCGCCGCACCTGCTTCACGCGGTTGAATCGCTCGCGGTCGAGCACCACGCTGAGCTCGACCGTGACGTTGGGAATGAAGCACAGGGCCTTGAGGATTTTCGCTTTCAGATCTTGCTCGTAGATGCGCTTCAGCGAGACGTAAGGGTTTTCCTCCCCGCCGCCGCCGTTGCTCTCGGGATTGCCATAGTACGTGCGGCCGTTGAGGTCGGAGACGGTGACGTTTTCCGGCTTCAGACCGGCGATGGCCCCGGCCACAAGGTGACGGATGGCCGACACACGGGCCTCGTCGAGTTGCCCGTTGCCGGCGGGCTTGACGCTCGCCGAGGCGGTGCTCTGCTTCTGCTGGCCGAAACCGGACCTGCTCTCCACGTCGTACAACACGCAGGCGCTCTCGATACCGCTCATCGAACGGATGATCAGGGCCAACTCATCCTGGGTGGCGATCTTGATAATCTGGTCTCGCTGCCGGTTGCTCATAAACATCGTGTCTTTGTCGATGGCCGCCCGCAGCGCGGAACCGAAGTTCCGCGGCAGGACTTGGCCGGCGGCCAGCGCCCCCATGTACGCGGCCTCTTCGCCGCGGGGCACATAGATCGACGTGCCGCGGATCTCGTACGTCTTCAAGTTTGCTTTGCCGAACGCCGCCTCCATGGCCGGCAAGTCGCCGGTCGCTATGGGCACGCCGTGCATCAGGTCCACGTCCGCGCTGGAACCCTGGTGCGTATACAGGTAGCCCATACTGATCGCCACGACGACTGCCAGCAGGCCCGCGGTGAGCCGCGAGCCGGGCGTCATCGAGCGATACAGGTCGTTCAGTTGCGAGTAGGCCCGATTGAGGAAATCCATCCGTGGAATCCTTGAGACAATGACGAAGCACGAAGGACGAGTTTGCTAAGCGGCTTTCTCCAGGGCGACGGGCCGGGGAATCGACAAGGTAAAGGCGGCGCCGCCTTCGGGACAATTAACGGCGGTCACTGCGCCGCCGTGCAGGCCGGCGATCCGGCAGACCACGGCCAGGCCCAGGTCGATCGTCCCTTCGGACGTCCTGCACAGCGAGCCGGGGCCCTTGTGCTGTGCCTCGGCCGGCAGGCCGGGACCGCTGTCGGCAATCTCCAGTTCCACCGCCGTCGGGCCGACCGAGGAAGTGACCACCAGCGCCCCGCCGTCGGGCATGGCGTCCATGGCGTGAACCACCAGGTTCGCCACGGCCTGGCGCAGCATGTCGCCGTCGGCCGTGAGCGTCTGCCCGGCGGGGATGTCGATGTCCACTTGAACGCCCTGCGCCGCCATCTGCCGGTCGAGCGACCGGCAGATGCTCTCGACCAACCCGCGCAACTCAAAGCTTCGGCAGTGTGGACGACTTGCAGACGGCGGCATGGGACGATTCCAGACGCGAGACGCCAACGACCGCGGCGGCCAAGCCGCCCCGAGTCGCCGATTTGAGGGAAAACACCGAAGATAAGGCGGGCAGCTTGTACCCGAAAACGGGCGGGGATGTCAATGCACGTTTGCCTGCTAGCACCGACAGCACGGGAAAAAGGGGACAGTCCCCATTTGCCGGAACGGCCCGAAGGGTGCTGCGCACAAATGGGGACTGTCCCCTTTTTCCCGTCAGGGCTATTCGGCCTCGCGCGACCACTCGGGGTCGGATTCGGCGGCCGGGGCAGCCGGCGGGGCGATCTGCTCGATGATCCACCGGTCGATGTCGGCGAGCATCTGCGGCAGCAGTTCGTGACCGCACGGGTATTGCCGCAGCGTGATCGACAGGCCGGCCGAGTGCAACAGCCGCAGGTTGTCGCACACCGCGCCGGCCGGATACTCGCGGCTGCCGCGGCCGGTCAACAGAAACATCCCCAGCCGCCGGGCGGCGACGAGATTGCAGAAAGGCGTGCCGCCCGCGGGAAATGCGCCGCAGACGGAAATCACGCCGGCAAATTGTTCCGGATGATTCATGGCGACCCGGAAGGCCATCGTTCCGCCGCAATCGAAGCCCGCCAGGAACACTCGTCGCCGGGCGACGTGCAGCTTGCGCCCGGCCATCTCAATCACCTCGAAAATGCGGCGCTCGGCCTGTTGAATGTGTTCGTCGGTCTGCTGCCAGCCGCAACCCTCGCGGGCCGGCTCGCCGGCAAGCGCGACGCGCAGCCCTTGGGGGGCCGCCGCCGCGTAGTTCCGCATACTGATCAGCGGCATCACGCGCTGCAACTGCCGCTCGTCGGCGCCCTGCCCGTGCAGCCACACGATCAACGGGTAGGCGTATCCCGACTCGTAGTGCAACGGGGCGAACAGGACATGCGCGAAATCCAACGCGGCGGAAGAACACGATGCCGCATCGACCTGGAGGTCGCAGCCGAGCGGCGGCGGCAGAGATGACTTGACGGAATGCTGAATCCGCGACATGGCGGCTGGACCTTCTCGTGATGGGATGATGAAAAATAACAGGCAATGAGGCCGCACTGAGAACCAGAATAGGAAGACTTTACCCCGTCGGCGCCCAGTTTGTCAATCGCAGAAGCCCAGCGAACCGGCCAAAATCCGCGCCAGCGTCTCCACGCCCTTGCGGTCTTCCGCATCAAAGCGGTCAACCACCGGGCTGTCGAGGTCGAGCACCCCCAACAAGCAGCCGTCCAGGACCAGCGGCGCCACAATTTCCGACCGCGAGGCGGCATCGCAGGCAATATGGCCGGGGAACTCATGCACATTCGGCGCCACGACGGTCCTGCGCTCGGCCGCGGCCAGGCCACATACCCCCTTGCCTAGGGCAATTCGCGTACAGGCCGGTCTGCCCTGGAAGGGACCCAAGACGAGTTCCCCCTTCCGGAGGCGATAGCAGCCGACCCAGTTCACTTCCGGCAGGGCGTGGTAGATCAACGCCACCGCATTGGCCATATTGGCCAATGGGTCCGGCTCAGCTTCGAGCAAGGCCGGAAGCTGCTCGGCCAAGAGTTCGTATAGCTCCGACTTGGCAAGTCCTTCGTAGGATTGGGATTGGAACATGCGGGCCCCGCTTCGATTTCTTCACAACCTTTCACATGTTCGTGGCATCGTCCGCGCCGCCGCCGCCGGTGAGCCGGTCCAGGGCGGCGGCCAGTTCGGCATTGTGACGACTATCGAGGGCGTAAATGCGGCAAATGCGGTAACTTATGGCGATTCGGCGAAATAGCTCCCGGTCGTCCAGGCTGCGGATTCTGCCATTGGACTGGTCGTAGAGGAAGTTTTGGCCGGACGTGGGCGTGTGGGCGCCGGGACGATGCACATGCCGGGCCGTATCCACCCGCAGGGGGATTTTTCTTAGGTCTTTAGGCAGTGCTTCGCGCACCGCCGCCTCAAATGCGGCAGTGTTGCTCAGCACGCTGCCCTGCTCGGCTTCGCGGGGACCAAAGAACACCGTCTGCTCGCAGGCCATCTTCCAGCGGAGCCGGCGGCTGAGGAATTGCTGCCAACGGCGGCCCAACTCGCGCAGCGTCGCGTCTTGGCTCTCCGGCCACCGCGCCACCTCCATCAACAGCGACCATTCGGTCAGCCGCTGGTACTCGGCCAGATGTTCCAGGGGGTTGCCGGGAAACAAATACTGCTTGCTCTCCAGGAACAACTCCTGGAGCCCCAGGTCGATCGCCCGGACCGTGCGGTGAAAGTAGATCGCGCGAAACAACTCCGCCCGCACGGAGATGAATCGGACCAGGGCGGAGAGGCCCCGCTCGTGGATGGTCAGGCCGCTGGCGGTGAAGGAACTGTAGTGCAGCAGCCGATCGAGGTCGAACGCCCGGGTGCTGTAGCCCGACATATAGGCGTCGCGTAGCACGAAGTCCATGTTGTCGACGGTGTATAGCCCGCTGAACAGGCTGCGCAAAAACCGCAGCCATTGCGGCCCCTCGCCGTCGGCTGCCTTGGGCCGGGTGATCAGGAAGGTGATCTGCTCGGGATCGAGCGTCTCGCCGGGCTCGAGCCGGGTGTTCGGGTTGCGACGGATGCCGCGGATCAACGCGGCGAACTCGCGGCGGATGATTTCGCTGCCGAGGACCTCGTGATTCAGCCCATAGTCGGCCAGGAAGTGTTCGTCGAAGAAATGCCCGAAGGGGCCGTGGCCCACGTCGTGCAGCAACGCCGCCAGGCGCATCAACGACTCGACGTAGCCCCGGCTGGGGACGTCGCCGCAGACCTCTTGCAGGCTATCGTAGAGCGCGGAGGCGGCCCGACTGGCTAGGTGCATGGCCCCCAGGACGTGCTGAAAACGCGTGTGCTCGGCGGTGGGGAAGACCCACCAGGCGGTCTGCAACTGGTGGATTTGCCGCAGCCGCTGCAGCCACGGATGGTCGAGGATCTGCTGCTCGGCCGTTTCGCCCTCCGGCAGGCCCCCGCCCGAGGTAAAGGGGATGTAGCCGTGGATCGGATCGTGGCTGAGGCTCTCGCTCTGGAAGTCTCTCATGGCAGGCGCACCTGTTGGTCAACACAACCGCCGTTTTTCCAAAATGTGGATGGCATTGCTGCTAACGCTGGGTATCCGTTTCACTCCAGTATGCCCATTTACTCCAGTATGCCCGTTTACGGGCATTTCCGCGTCAGCGGTATTAGGCCCGGCGTTTACGCCGCCTTGTCGTTACCCACATTTTTTTAGCGTGATATTGCAAAAAATGCGAAGGTTTTCGTCCCGTAGGGACGTTTGACAATAGCCCAGCGATTCATCGCTGGGGAGGAGGGGATACCGATACCCGTTTCGTCCCGTAGGGACGACCGAAAATGATCCGTGAATTACCCATTCGGTCGTCCCTACGGGACAAAATGTGGGTAACGACAAGGCTTAAACACCGGGCCTACTACCGCCTACGGCGGAAAGGGTCGTGAACGGCTACTTAAGGGCATCCTACCTCCCAGCGGCATTACCTTTCAAGCCCAAGAATTGGCCACCCTTGCACCTCCCGCGACATGGAATTGGCAGTTTTCCAAGTAATTCCGCGAAACCTTAGCCGCCCAGGGTGGTTTATGTGTATGTGTGGAGTTTCATCCCCATTCCCCGTTCAGTCTCAAGGAGACACGCGATGCACAAGATCCTCTCCAGTGTGTTGACGGCCTTGGCGGTCGTCCTGTTGCCGCAATGGGTAGCGGCACAAGAAGTGAAGCGGCCCGACGGTCCGCGTCCCGAAATGCGGCGCCAGCAGCCCAACCCCGAGTCGATGTTCAAGCGGCTGGATGCCAATCACGACGGCGCAATCACGCCGGACGAGATCCCGGCCGGAGCGCCGGAGCGGCTGAAGCAGTTGCTGAAGCGGGCCGACCGCAACGGCGACAAGAATCTGGCGTTGGCCGAGTGGACCGAGGCCATGAAAAGTCTGCCGCCGATGGGTGCGACCCGCGGCGGTCCGCCGGGCCAGCAGCCCCAGCGAGCAGGTGGACGTCCGGGAGGCTGGCCCATGATGCCTCCGACAGGATGGGGCCCCCAGGGCGGCCCTTCGCCGCAACCTCATGCCTGGGGCGGCCCTTCGCCGCGACCCTACGCCTTCGGCGGTCCAAACGTCGGTAGCATGAGCAAGCACGACGGCAAGCAACCGCAGGCCAAGGGCATGCATGGCGGCAAGGGCCATCATGCCAAGGGCAAGCACGACGGCAAGTGCCATCATGCCAAGGGCATGCATGGCGGCAAGTGCCATCATGCCAAGGGCAAGCATGACGGCAAGGGCCATCATGCCAAGGGCAAGCATGACGGCAAGTGCCATCATGCCAAGGGCAAGCACGACTGCAAGGGCCATCATGCCAAGGGCAAGCACGACGGCAAGGGCCCGCAGGCCAAGGGCAAGCATGACGGCAAGGGCCCGCAGGGCAAGGGCAAGCATGAAGCCGTGAAGGGTTCTTGCCCGAAGTCCGGCGTATGCCCCTTAGCCAAGAAGGGCGTCTGCCCGTTGGCCAAGAAGACCGAGGCCAAGGGGCCTGCGGCCAAGAAGCCCGAGCCCAAGAAGCCCGAGGCCAAGTCGCGCGGAATTAAAGTGGAGGTCATGGTGACGGCCGATAAGAAGGCCATTGAGGCCAAGCTGGCCGCGCTGGAGAAGGAAAAGGCCGCCACGATCAACTCGCTACAGAAAGCCCAACAGGCCGCCGCAGCGAAGATGCATGAGTTGAACAAGCAGCGGGCGGAGATACTCCAGTCGCTGCACAAGGAAAAGGCCGCCGAGCCGAAGAAGTAGTGCCAATTCGGGCCTTTCGGGACAGCCGCTTAGGCTTGTACGCCCGGCGAGGAGAGGGCCTCCTTGCCGGGCGTTTTTTCTGCGCCCGCGTGGCATCGGACGGCGTTGCGTCCGGCGTTCTTGGCCTCGTACAGGGCCTTGTCGGCCAGTTCCAGGAGCGCTTCGGGAGACGCCGCGCCGGCGGCGTCCGCCACGCCGAAACTCGCGGTTGCCGTGACCTTTTCATTCTTCACCGCGATGCGAATTCCGGCGATCTCCCGGCGACATCGCTCGGCCAGGTTCGCCGCGTCGCACGCCAATTCGTTCGGCACGACGATGGCGAACTCTTCGCCGCCATAGCGGGCCGGCAGATCGACATCGCGGCATTGTCGGGCGATCGTCTGGGCCACCTCCTGGAGCACGCGATCGCCCACGTGATGGCCGAACGTATCGTTGACTCGTTTGAAATGGTCAATATCCGCCATGATCAGCGACATCTGGCCGCCGTGCCGCTGCATGCGGGCCCATTCCCGCTGCAAGCGTTCCATCAAGGCGCGGCGGTTGGGCAGCCCGGTCAGGGGGTCGATGTGCGCGTGCTCGATCAACAGGTCCTGCAGGTGCTTGGTCCGCAGGGCGGCTCGGACGCGGGCGCACAACTCGAAGGCGTCGAAAGGCTTGGTTACGTAGTCCACCCCCCCAAGATCCAAACCCATGACTTTGTCCTCGGCCGAGCCTGAACCCGAGAGGAAGAGGATGGGGATCATGCACAACTCGGGATCGGCCTTCAGCGCACGGCAGACATCGAAGCCCGACATGTCGGGCATGTCCAGGTCGAGGAGGATCAGATCGGGCGTTTCTCGCCGGGCAACCTCCAGTCCGACGATCCCTCCTTCCGCACAAACAATGTCGGCGCACTCCTTCGCCAGGCGAGTCTTGGCAATCTCCAACGCGTCCGGACTGTCGTCGATGATCAAAATCTTCATTGCGAAACCTCCCCTACTGAAGCATACGCCGCAGAACCGTTCTGGATGGCTTGAATTACGGCAGCGACGTCGTCGATGTCGCGGCGGGCCTCGTCGACGCGACGGGCCTTCGCGGCGTCCTCCAGCACTCTGCACGCTTGGGTCAGCGATGGATAGCCGTAGCTTCCGGCGGCGCCCTTCAGCTTGTGCGCGAGTCGTTGCAGTTCCTCGTGCCGGCCTTCGGCATGCGCTTCGCGCATCGCCTCCACCTGGCCGGCAAGGCGGCCCACGAATCCTTCGAGAATGGGCGCCATCTCGGGGTCGTCGGCAAATTCCGACACGATCCCTGTATCCCGAAGGGCCGATGACTGCTCAGGCGGCCCGGCCGTTTCTCCGCCGCCGTTGGTTTTTTTCCCGGCATACGTCGCGATCGTCTGAAGCAACTGCGCGCGGTCGATCGGCTTGGACAGATGCTCGTCGCAGCCGGCCGCTTTGCACAGGGCAACGTCCGTGGACATGCCATTGGCCGTCAATGCCAGGATCGGGCCGGCGTAGCCGCGATCGCGAAGCGTGCGCGTCGCCTCGTAACCGTCCATCTCGGGCATGTTCATGTCCATCAGTACGACGTCGAACGGCGCCGCCTCGGCCTTGGCTACGGCCAGCAGGCCGTTCTCCGCGGTTTCGACCTCGGCCCCGCAGTTGCGAAGGATGGTTGTGATGAGTTCGCGATTGTCGAACCCGTCCTCCGCCAGCAAGATACAAAGCCCCTCGAGGCTTCCGACCGGCAGTTCCGATCCGCCGTTGCTCGCATCGCATTCCACCTCGGCCGGGCGCTGAAGCATCTTGACGTCCCGAAGACTGCCGGCGGGCACGGTCAGGGTGAAGCGGCTGCCCTGGCCCAAGACGCTCGTCGCGATCAGTTCCCCGCCCAGCAGTTCCGCGATGTGGCGGGAGATGACCAAGCCGAGCCCCGTGCCGCCAAACTTCTGCGCCACCGAAGCATCGCCCTGCGCGAACGGCTGGAACAACTGCGAGAGGACTTCCTCGCGGATGCCGATCCCCGTGTCGATCACCTCGATCTTCACGGCCGGCCGGCCATCGCGCCATTCGTCCAGGAAGGAGGCGACGATTCGCACGTTGCCGCGCTCGGTGAACTTGACCGCGTTGCCGGCGAGGTTCACCACGGCCTGCCGCAGCCGGGCGCCGTCGGTGAGAATGGTCTCGGGCAGTTCCCCAGGATACTCGACCGCCAGGGAGACGCCCTGTTGCTCGGCCCGCGGCCGCACCACGCTGGCCACGTCGGCCAGCAGCGACACGACGCTGCACGGCCGCACATCCAGCGCGAGTTTTCCGGCCTCGATCTTCGAGAGATCGAGGATGTCGTTGATGAGTCCCAGCAGGTGCTTTCCGCTGCGCTGGATGACCGCCAGGTAGTTGTTGCGGCTGCTGGGACCGAGCTTTGGATCCATCAGAAGGTCGGTATAGCCCAGGATCGCCGTCATGGGAGTCCGTATCTCGTGGCTCATGTTGGCCAGGAATCGGCTTTTGGCCGTATTGGCGACTTCGGCTTGACGTCGCGCCGCCACCAACTCGCTGACGTCGATGACGTTCAGCAACACGCCGTCGTACGCGCCGTCGCGGTAGATGGGCTGCATCCGCAGAACGACTTCCGCGTTTCCGATAGGCCGTTGCAGCACCAGCGGGCTGGAGCCGATGTTGTTTCGGAACAGATCGATTTGACGCAGGATATGATCGAGAACCTTCCCCTGGTGGATATCCTCGATTCGCTTGCCGAGGATTTCGTTCCTCGGCCGTTCCACGAATCGGCAGAGGTACTCGTTGATCTCGATGATGACGTTGTTCGCGTCGGCAAAGACTATGCCTTCTTCCATTCCGGCGATCATCGCCGACAGTTTGGCGTTTTCTCGCTGCACGGCCTGTTCGGCAAACCGGCGTTCCGCGGCTTGACATTCCAGTTCCTGATTGGCTTCGGTCAGCAGCATTGCCAGCCGGGTTGTTCTGGCATTTCGCAGGGCAATCCCCACGAGATAGGCCGCGAGCAGACCGGTCAGCAGCAGGCTGGCGGCTGCGCCGCCCAAGGGGTACCAAGTGGCCCTCATCGTCGTGAAATAGGGCGCCACGGAGTACGCGATCTTCCAACGGCGTCCCGCCACGTCGAGTTGCTCGGCGAGTTGGAGATCGGGCTGCCGTTCGGGCCCGTCTTCGTCGAGCAATTCGCCTTGGGAGATTCGGGTGCGCGACTTGTGTGTATAGAGCAATTGTTGGTGGCTTGGATCGGTGACGTCCAGCAGGTTGATGTCGATTCCGGCCAGCGCCAGGGGTAACAGGGCTTCTTCCACGAGACCATCGAGGCGCAGAACCCCCACGACGAACCCTTCCAGGTGTTGCCGCCGATCTTCCACCGTGCCGAGTGCGGCATTGCTACGATAGACGGGCAGGAAGAGCCGCAATCCGAAGTGATTGCCCGGTTCTCCACGGAGCCGTATTCGCGAGGTCGCGGTCAACTTGCCCGTGTCGCGCGATTGGTTCATCGCTTCGAGGCAGGCCGCATCGGCCGCCAGGTCGAAGCCCAGGGTTGCCACGTTGCCGCGCGCCGGCTCGACGTAGAAGATTGGAAAGTACTCGCTGCGCCTGCGGGCGGAGGTTGGGTTGCCCTTGCGATCATACTCAACGATCTGAAAACCGGAAAGGCCGTCGCGGGCCGCCGACTGCTCGCACTGCGAGCGCTGTAAGTCCGGCACGCGAGGCACCCATTGGATCGCCCGAATGCTGGAGTGACCCCGGATCAGAGGGGCTGTAAAGACCTTGAATTCCCTGCGATCCACCTCGTCGGAGCCGTCGTAAAATGATCGCACGGCCAGCATCTCGAGCGCATCGAGTTCCAGGGTCTTGCGCAGAGCGGAAATCCGGTCCTGGCAGGCCCGGTCGAAGTCCCGCTGGATGCGTTCGTACTCCCCGTTGTGCAACAGGACGAACAAGACCGAGGACAATGCGGCGCCGATCAGCGCCACCGCAACCGCAACCAAGTACGGCCGCTTGCGCCAGGTTATACGCGACAAGAGATTACGCATGGCCTGCTCCTCCACACGAACATTGACAACGCGGGCGCCAATGAACGCCCGAACAATAGATAGGTCGCACGGAATGACAGATGGGGCAAATCGGCGATCCTGCGAGGCTCCTGATGGTCGGGCCAAAGCTGTCCAGGCCGTGCAATCGGCACAGGTCTACGGCCGGAGGCAGGTCCGATCCCACCTATAGCGGGGCATGTTTCCGGTTGCCGCGGCAATTCCGAACCGCCCGCGGATGTCCTGCGTACTGTAGAGAGTAAGGGTACGAGGATCAGTCCATGAGCAACCAGAACCTGACTGTCGGCGAGCGCGTGGCGATCGGCCGCAAGCATTGGGACGTGCCGGTACGCGTCGCCTTGCAGCCGAACTTGCGATTCAGTCGCCGGTTGGACGGCCAGTTGCGACGACTGGTCGCTAGTTGGGCGCACACGGCGGCGCCTTGCGCACGAGGCATGCCGCGGAAACATCGCAATCGCACTGAAGGGCGTTACCGTACTTGACGGACCGAGGGTCTCAATCCCCCGTTGACCCCGCCCGGCTGCGTACGCCGTGTGTAGGCCGCAAGTGACGCCAACGCCTGTTGGCCGCAGGGCTTGTCCCGAGCACGGCGCTAACCCCGAGCCTCCCTGTCTACGCCGTGCCGGGCAAGCCTGGCGGAAAAATTATCGCGCCACAAAGAAGTTTGGCCTTTCCAACGCCGGCAGGGAACTTTCCGGCCGCCAAGTTCGTCCTAGACTTTATCGCGAGTGCAACCTCAATCTTTTTCACCAGCGACAAGGAGACCGACATGACCAAGAAGACTCTGCTTGTGGCGTTGGCCATCGTGCTTTTCCCGGCGATGGCTGCTTTTGCCGGAATGGGCTACACCATGAAATGCAGCAACTGCGGCTATTCTTCCTCCGTTCAGATGGGCGGGGGCATGCGATTCGAGCAGATTACCGGCTTCTGCGTGGACTCGATGAAATTCGTTTACCTGCAATGGAACCGAGGGGAGAAGAAACCGGAACCCGTCGCCCGGGTGTGGGATTCGGCGTCGGGCAAGAAGATCGATCTTTACAAGTGCCCCAATTGCCCCAAGCCGTTCATGCCGTTGCAGGCGACACAAGCGGACGCCGAAGGCCCCGGTTTCAACCACTGCCCAAAATGCGGCAAACCGACCTTCCAAGTCGATAAGAGCAAGGGGATTATCGCTTTCGATTGACGATCGGCGGCCACAACGACAATGACTCCCAAACACCCCTGGCTCGTCCTCGCCGCCCTGCTCGCCGTCTGCTTCGCCGTTGCCGGACTGGGTGGCTTGACGACAACGCCGAACATCCCCAATTGGTATGCATCCCTGACGAAACCAGGCTGGACGCCGCCCGGTTGGGTCTTCGGCCCCGTGTGGTCGGTGCTTTACGCGGGCATGGCAGTCGCCGCTTGGTTCGTGTGGCGGAAAGGCGATGCCTTCGTGCCGTTGATCCTCTTCGCCGTGCAATTGGCGTTCAACGCGGCGTGGTCGTGGGTGTTTTTCGGGATGCACAGCCCTGGTTTCGCCTTCGTTGACATCGTTCTGCTGTGGATGGCAATTGCGGCAACGACGATTGTCTTCTGGCGTCGGTCACTGGCGGCGGGCTTGCTGTTCTTGCCCTATCTGATTTGGGGTTCATCCGACTAAAGCGTACCGGGGGGTTGAAAAAGTGTGGACATGCTTATCCCATATAGGGTTGCGCAAACGACCCTTGGAATGGGAGGATTCAGCATGTCCACGAGTTTGTTGTACCACGGCT
>Ga0315287_10002102_pt1 | contig 18708 bp, 17 predicted proteins | sample YL17G11_0_MG_FD_205037 | JGI IMG/M metagenome (GOLD analysis project Ga0315287, IMG submission 205037) | Sediment microbial communities from Yellowstone Lake, YNP, Wyoming, USA - YL17G11_0 | ecosystem: Environmental > Aquatic > Freshwater > Lake > Sediment | place: USA: Wyoming | collected...
GACTGAGAACGCCTTCCTGCCCTACAACCGGAACGGAGTACTCTTTCCGCGCAAAGTGGGAGGCCGCTACGCCATGCTGAGCCGGCCGAGCGACCGCGGCCATACACCGTTCGGCGATATTTACTACAGCGAGAGCCCTGATATGGTATACTGGGGACGCCATCGTGAGCTGATGCGGACTGCCGGCGGCTGGCAGAGCACGAAGATTGGCGCGGGCCCGACGCCTATCGAGACGACGGAAGGCTGGCTATTGATCTACCACGGTGTGCTGACGTCGTGCAATGGCTTCGTATACAGCGCGGGCGCGGCGCTGCTCGACCTCGACCAGCCGTGGAAGGTCATTCGTCGCACGGCGCCCTACCTGATCTCGCCGCAGATGCTCTACGAATGCGTCGGCGACGTGCCAAATGTGGTCTTCCCGTGCGCCGCGCTCACCGACTCGGCGACCGGCCGCGTCGCGCTCTACTACGGCGCGGCTGACACGGTGACGTGCCTGGCGTTCTGCCAGGTGGACGAGCTGATTGACTTTGTGAAGTTGAACTCAATGTAGGAAGAGGAAGCAGAATCATGCACATCCAATCTCTGACCGGCTCGTGGCAATTCCGCAAAGCCGGAACCGACGAATGGCTGCCCGGACAGGTACCAGGCGGCGTCCACACCGACTTGCTGGCCCAGGGCCGCATCCCCGACCCGTTCGCGGCGGACAACGAGAAGCAAGTCCAATGGGTCGCCGAGAGCGACTGGGAGTATCGCCGCACCTTCAGCGCAGACGCGGCGCTCGTGTCCGAGGCCAAGATCTTCCTGGTCTGCGACGGGCTGGACACCCTGGCCGAAGTGCGCCTCAACGGCCACCTGCTCGGCAAGACCGACAACATGTTCCGCCAATACGAGTGGGAGGTCAATTCGCTGCTCCGCCCCGGCGAGAACGAGATCGCCATCGCTTTCGGAGCGCCGGCGACCTACGCGCGCGGCCACGAGGCAAGCCGGCCGCTCAACGGCGTGACGCAAGCGATTGCCGGCGGGCCGCACTTGCGCAAAGCCCCGTGCCAATTCGGCTGGGATTGGGGCCCGCAACTCCCGCCCATCGGCATCTGGAAGGACATCCGGCTGGAGGGCCGCAGCATCGCCCGCCTGGCTAACGTTCACGTGCGGCAGATTCACGACGAGGGGAAGGTCAAGGTTAAGGTCGAGGCTCAGGTTGAGCGATGGTCGGCGACGCCGCTGGTCCTCGTGGCGCGAGTCACATCACCGAGGGGCACGGTGACCGAGAAGACCGTCGAGGTCGGCAAATCGGGCAAGGCGTCCCTCGCGTTCCCCATCCGTTCGCCGCAGCTTTGGTGGCCCAACGGCTATGGCGAGCGGCCGTCGTATCCGGTCGAGGTTGAGCTAAGGGCTGAGAATTCAGACTCTGTCTTGGCCTCAGCCTCCTACCAGATCGGCCTGCGCACCATCGAGCTGCGCCAGCAGCCCGATCAGTGGGGCAAATCGTGGCAGTTCGTCGTCAACGGCGTGCCGATCTTCGCCAAGGGGTCGAACTGGATTCCGGCCGACTCCTTCCCTACCCGTATCAGCGACGCCACCCTGGAGGGGCTGATCCGCTCGGCGGTCGAGTCGCATCAGAACATGCTGCGCGTGTGGGGCGGCGGCCTCTACGAAGAGGAGCGCTTCTACGACCTGTGCGATCGTTACGGCATCCTCGTCTGGCAGGAGTTCACCTTCTCGTGCAGCATCTACCCGCTGGACGACCCGGCCTTTGTCGAGAATGTCCACCTCGAGGCGGCGCAGAACATCCGCCGCATCCGCCATCGCGCGTGCCTGGCCCTCTGGTGCGGCAACAACGAGATGGAGTGGGGCTGGGAAAGCTGGGGCTGGGCCAAACAGGATTGGGAAGACTCGCTGCTCCCCTACTTCGAGAAAATCCCCGCGCTGGGTGCGCTCACACGGCAGGTGAAGAATCGCCGCCTGCTGCCCGACTGGAACCAGTTGCGCGACGCCTATGACGCGTTCTTCCATCATACCCTGCCTGGCTGGGTGGCAGCCGAAGACCCCGATCACGCCTACTGGCCAAGCTCGCCCTCCTCCGAAACGCCATTCCAAAATGTCAACGGCGAGGTGCAGGGCGACAGCCACTACTGGGACGTCTGGCACGGCCGCAAACCGTTCACAGCCTATCGCGGCACGTTCCCGCGGTTCCAGAGCGAGTTCGGCTTCCAGGCGCTGCCGCCGCTGAAGACGATCCAAACCTACGCCGAGCCGGCCGATTGGAACATGACCTCCTACGTCATGGAGCATCACCAGCGCAGCGCCAGCGGCAACGGCCTGATAATCGGCCAGATGACCGACACTTTCCGCACCGCCAAGGACTTCCCATCGTTGGTCTATCTCAGCATGGTGCTGCAGGCCGAGGGGATCCGCTACGGCGTCGAGCACTGGCGGCGCTTCCCGGATCGCGTGGCGGGCGCGCTCTACTGGCAGCTCAACGACTGCTGGCCGGTCGCCTCCTGGTCGAGCCTGGACTACTTTGGCCGCTGGAAGGCGCTACATTACATGGCGAAGCGCTTCTTCGCGCCGGTGCTGCTCTCGATCCTGGACGACGGCCCGCGCATGGGCATCTTCGTCACCAACGACGCGACTGAGGCGTGGCAAGGCACCGTGCGCTGGACGTTGGAAATGCTCTCTGGCGAGGCGCGGGCCTCCGGCGAAGAGGCGGTGAATGCTGCGCCGCTGGCCGCGACCCACGTCAAGGCACTGGACTTCGCCGAGGCGGTCGTCGCCGACCCAATCCCTGGCGTGCTCGGCGGCAACCGCCGCGACATGATCTTCACCTGTGAACTGTGGCAGGGGAATCGGCTGATCGCCCGCAACATCGCGACCTTCGTGCCGAACAAGCACCTGGCGCTGGTCGATCCCGGCCTGTCGGTTGAGACGACCCGTAAAGTCACACAACTGACCATCGAGCTGACGCCTGGTTCGTTGGCGCGCTTCGTCGAGTTGGAGCTGGAGGGCACGGACACCGTCTTCAGCGACAACTACTTTGACATTCCCGCCGGCCGCACGGCCGTGATCACGTGCCCGCTGCCGGAAGGGTGGGATCTGCGCCAGGCGCGCGCGGCGCTGCGCGTGCGCACGCTGCGCGATTCGTATGCATGAGCACCGATGACAGCGAATTCGCCTTATCGTCAGAATTCGCTGTCGAGCGTCATTCGCTGCCTCGCCCGCACCTATCGCGAGGCGGCGATCTGGCAACAGCTCGCCGTCCTGGCCGTTCCCCTGCTCGTCTACTCGCTGTCCGAGGCGACCTGGGTTCAGGCCGGGACGGCGCTTCTTCTCGGCATCCTCTTCACCCTGTGCCTTGACCCTGGGCTGCTGCTGATCGTCTTCTCCATCCCCTTCGCCTTCACCTACAAACACATTGGCGCTGATATCGTCTCGCTGGTGGAGATGCTCACCCTGGTGTGTTTCGCAGCCTGGGTGGCACAGAAGGTTCGCACCTGGGCCCGGCCGCACGTTCAAACGTTCCAGCGCGTCGAGACCCTGGATTGGGGCGTGCTCTTTCTCGTCGCGGTGGCGTTCGTTTCGCTGCTGGTGGCCGAGGACCAAGGGGCGGCCCGGTGGGAGCTGCGCATCCTGGTGATCGAGCCGGCGCTGCTCTACCTGATGATCCGCAGCAGCACTGCGGCCCGCAGCAGCAGGGCGATGGATCGACCGGCGCTGCTGCAGTTGGCGGATGCGTTGACCGCAGGCGCAGTCGTCGTGGCGATCGTGGGACTGTACCAATACTTCTTCACGGATTACGTCGAAGCCGTGCAGGGAGTGCGGCGCATCCTGAGCATCTATGACTCGCCCAACCATCTGAGCCTCTTCCTCGGCCGCGTCATCCCGATCTCGCTTTGCCTGGCGGCCTTCGGCGGCACGCGCCGTGGGCGCGTCACGCGCTGGCGGCGACTCACACACGGACTGGCGCTGATTCCGCTGACGCTCTGCCTCTACCTGACCTATTCCCGGGGGGCATGGTTGCTGGGGCTGCCGGCCGCGCTGGTCTGCATCGGACTCATGCGGGGACGTTGGGGCAGGATCCTGGCCTTGGGGACGCTGACAGCGGCATTGCTGGCGCTCCTGCCGATCCTCCGCACGCCGCGCATTGCGACGCTGCTGACGTTCCAGAGCGGTACGAACTTATCGCGTCTTCTGCTGTGGAGAGGCACAGCGCGCATGCTCGCCGACCATCCGGTCTTTGGCGTGGGCCTGGGCAACTTCATGCGGCAGTATCCGCGTTACATGCTTCGGGAAGCCGGGCATGAGCCCGTAGTCTTTCACCCGCACAACTTGCTGCTGGACACCTGGACCAGCCTCGGCATCCCCGGCCTGGCTGCGCTGGCCTGGATTCAGGTCGCATTCTTCGGCCTGGGATTGCGGCTCTATCACCGGTTGACGACCGAGCCCGAAGTGCAGGCGCTGACTCTGGGCCTCATGGCCAGCATGATCGGCTTCCTGGCGCATGGCCTGGTGGACACCGGCTTTCGGCTCACCGATCTGGCGTTCGTATTCATGCTGACGCTGGGGATCGTGCGGCGGATTGGAGCCGATTTCGACTGACGCAAAGAACTGGGTTTCCGCACCGCTGAACCCGTCACGCCGCTACAGCGCGCCATCGACCCACGTGATCTGCGCGTCCGGCAGATGCGACTTCCGCCACGCGACGCACTGCTCGGCGAGTCTGCGCACCTGGATGTAGTAGTCGGGCTCGTTGCGGCGCTGGCTCTCGAACTCGACGTACGGCCCGACCTTGGTCCACGTCTTGACGATCATGGGATTCATCCACGGCATGATCATGTCGTCCGGAATCCAGCCGGCCTGTGTCAAGAATGCGACCCGGTCGAGTGAGTTCAGCACATGCTTGATCGCGTCCCGGCCTTCATCTGTTAGGGTTTCCAGACCGGTCGCCGGATCGTCGGGCAGGTGCAGGAAGATCCACCGCCGCGCCTGGACACTTGCTTTGGAGTTCAGCTCCTCGAACAGACGATCGGCGACCGCCATGTGGCGGCTGCTCCCGGCCTCGGACAGCTCTCGAAAGGCCAACACGGCCCCACCGAGCACGGCCGCCGCGGCGACGGCGGTAGCGAGCGCCTCGGTCATGGCCCAGAAATTCGGACCGAAACCGAGCAGACGGAGAACCATCCATAGGTAGAACAGCAAGAGGATTCCAACGGTGAAACCGACCGCCGTGATACCCAGGATCGCAGCAACGGTACGCCGACCAGACCAGTTTTGAGTCATGAATCCCTCCGATGGAAGAGCGGCAAATCAGCAAATCAGCAAATGTCTAGTCAGCGAATAGCGAATCAGCGAATAGCGAATAGCGAATCAACGGATCACGTTTGACGTTTGACGTTTGACGTTTGACGTTTGACGCATCACGCCTCACCCCGCCAGCTTCGCCTGGATCACACCGCGCCGCCCGTTGACCAGCCATGCCGGATCCTCCACCGCCAGCCGCTCTGCCTGGCCCGGAGCCAGACCCGCGATGATCTCTCCCTTGAGCGTGCGCAGCGCGACCAGCGGCATGGGAAAGTAGCTCACGGCATCGGCAAAAGGCACGGTCGCAGGCCAGTGCGCGTCACCGAGCAGGCGGCGATAGTTCACATCCCCTTTGAAGACGACCAGCCCCATGACCGCCAGCTCGGCCTGCAGATCGTCCGGCAACTGGTAGTAGAACAGGCTGGTTGCGCTGAACCAATGCTCGATGAGCGTTAAATCATAGCGCGCCAGGGCGTCTTCCGTGCGCTCCGCCAGCGCGCGAGCGGCTTTGCTCCCCGCTCGGAGCGCATCCAGCCCCGCTTTCACGTCGGCGGTCATGGCATCGGAGACGAAGAACGGCTGCGGCTTCAAGTACAGATGGATCGACGAGGCCAGCCCGGCCTCCAGTAGGAAATCGATCAGCGCCAGATCCATCAGCAGCTCGGTGCCAGTGTTGTCGGCCATGATGGCGATCCGAGAAGGTCGCTTGGCCTGCAGCCATTCCCAAGTCGCGGCCGTGTCATCTGCCAGCAAGTTCTCCCGCTCGGCATGCGAGTTCTCCGTGCCGCCCAGGTGCGCCGCAACCATATAGCTGAGGTCGGTGCGATTGCCCCACAAGCTGGCATGGAAGAGCCGCTCAAAGCGGGCCGCCGGGTCAGCGGGAAGCCCAGCCAGTAACGCCTCGGTCGCTGCCGGCGCGGCCGTAGCCGCCCACTCGGTGCGCTTCTTCGCGCCGAACGGATCGAATCCGCGCCAGCGGCCCTCCCGAAAGTAGCCCGTCACCTCCAACAGCCGGCGATAGAAGTACGCCTCGGCCCAATACCAGGGCACGTCCAGCCAGCTACGGCCGAAACACGGCGCTGAGACCGCGTTCCAGAGCGCGACATCCGGAGCCGCTTCGCGCAGCGCACGGATGCGGCCACTGCTCAGCTCGATTCCCAACTGGTCCAGGCCGCGCCGCACCAGGGGATCGAAGTCGGGGTTGAGGTCAATCGCCTCCTGAAGGATGGCCGGGATGCGCCTTCGCAGAGTGTCTTGCGCGAACGAGCCCGGCTCCGAGGTCAGGATTGGCGGCGGCAGCGTCGTCGGATCGAGCAGAGGGGCGGGCAGGTGGAAATCGGTCAGACGACGCGCATCCACCGGTAAGTCCGGTGTGCTCATGCCCTGTCAGCTTCCGGTTTCCAGCTTCCAGCTTCCTGCATCGCCTGCCGCATCAGCACATCCAGCTCCAACGGCACACCGCGACTCTCATCTCGAACGAGCGACATCGCCTCCTGCGGGCACTGGGAAACGCAGACGCCACATCCCATGCACGCGCCTGCATCGACAACTGCATGCCCGTTCACTGAGATGGCCCCAAACTGGCAGCGCTCCTGGCAGGAGCCGCAAGCCGCACATCGGTCGGCATCCACCTGCACAACATAGCCGGATGACGCCAGCATTTTGACGCCGTGACGCTGCGCCTGCATCGCGCCGCAACAGCACGAGCAGCAATTGCAGATGGCATAGAAGCGGCCAAGCATCGCGTCCTTGAAGAACGCGTGATGCACGTGGCCGAGCTCGTGTTCAGCGCGCAGGATCTCGGCGGCTTCGACGGACGTGATCCAGCGGGTGCGCGCCGGATGGTGCTCCGTCGCGAAGCTGGCAAACGGCTCACCCACGATCAGGCATACATCCAGCGGCAGACACGGATTCGGACGGGCAGCGCGACACGGGCAGTCCAGCGCGACGATGTGGTCGGGATTCTTGATCACAATATCACGCGCAAGCGCATAAGGGATCACGTGTTCCAGCTCGGTCAGGCGCACCTCCTGCTGCACGCTGATCAGCTTGGTGGCCGATTCAAGCGTGACGACCTTGCCATGATAGGTGTCAGCGAAAGTCGTGGGCCGCTCCCCGGAAGCCTCGGAGGTAGCGGGAGACACGCTGGGCTGCTGCTCACGTGAAAATGCGCGCAGCCAGAGCTGTCGGGCACGCACGAAGCTCTTCGCCAGGGGGTGCTCACCGGTGCCGATGCCGATGTACAGGTAAATCCAGCGCCCGTAAACATAGCCGTGGAGCCAATCGAATAGGCCGTAGCCCGGCGTGCGCCGCGCCTCACGGATGAGCGCCATCGTGGAAGAGCTCAGAAAAACGGGCCGGGAGGGCAATTTCATGATAGTCCACCTCCAAATGGAGTGCGACACGGGTCTTCGGAGAGGGGCCTGCCAGCGGGCACGACCCTGACGTGGGACTGTATCAGGTCGCGCCCTGGCTGTCAAGCCGCGGCGTTTGTTACCCAGCGAAACCCATGCTATACTCTCGCTGCGAGGACTTCCAGCCTCTCGTCGGCAATCGCTGGGGACAGGAGCAGGACGTTGAAGAATCAATTGGCACGAGCGTTCGCTGGTATGCTGGCGATTTTTGCGCTGCTGATCGCTGCGGCGCCGCCGGCGCACAGCGCTGGCCTGCTATCCGGCAAGACGATCTGTGTGGATCCCGGGCACGGCGGCATGGACTCCGGCGCGTATTTCGCCGCCACTGATCTGAGCGAGAGCGACATCAACCTGGACGAATCGTACGCCCTGCGCGCCTTGCTCGAAGGCGCAGGCGCCACCGTCGTCATGACCCGTACGGGCGACCATGGGCTGACCGAATCCGAACGCGCAGCATTCTGCAACCAGGCCGTGGCCACGATCGTCATCTCGATACACACCAACAGCTTCGTCGACGCCGAGCCGAACGGGGTCTTGACCTTCTATGGCAAGCGATCGGCGGCTGAGGATGTGCGTCTGGCGCAGGCGGTCCACGATGCGCTTTACCCCGCGCTGCGGCAAACGGCTCCCGTTCCGGCTGCTTTCACCGATTTCGGCGTGCGACGGTTCGGCGCAGGCGTGCTGCGCCGCAGCTCGATGCCCGGCACGCTGGTTGAGCCGGCCTTCCTCTCCAATCCCGCCGAGGCCACACTTCTGGCCACACCCATCTTCACGGCGCCCGGCTCCGGAGCTTTCAGCAAGAGCTGCCCGAACTACGCCTGCCGCCGCGGTCAGATCGCGCAGGGGGTCTACCGGGGTGTGTTGGCCTACTTCGGGGGCGCAGGCTGAGGGCCACCTCTTCGATTGCGCGAATCGGAAGCCAGCTTCTAGCGATCCGCAAGGCACAGGCCTATACTCACGGCGTTTGACATCAACAGCGCCTGAAAGGTTTTTTGCCTGATGAAATTGCTCGACGCGATCAAGCGTTCGCTGGGCAGCAGCTCGACCTCTTCCTCCATGCAACCGCCTGCTTCACCGCCGGCTCCCGAGCCTGCGGAGATCATCATTCCGGAGATCGTGCCCGCCGACCTGATGGCCGAGCGGCGCAACGGGCATCAGCCGATATTGCTCGATTGCCGAGAGGACCATGAGTGGCGGCAAGTGCGCATCCCCGGCAGCCTGCACATCCCCATGCGCCAGATCCCCGGGCGGCTGGCTGAAATCGACCGTGCTGCGGACATCGTCGTCGTATGCGCGCACGGCAACCGCTCCTACAGCGTCGCCGGCTACCTGATCGAGAACGGTTTCGCCGCGCGCAGTCTGCGCGGGGGCGTCGCCGACTGGCAAGCGCGAGGGGGCGAAGTGGAGAGCGACACCACGGGGGCCGCGCGAACGTGAGCGCTCAGACTGGCAAGAAGGCGTACCCTAGCGTGCTCCCGCTGGTGATCAACAGCAGCACGGCCCAGCCGTCCGGTTTGAGCCCCATCCGGCCCATACGAACGAACAGCGCGCAGAGCGGCACGATCGGCAGCAGATACCAGGGCAAGAGGTATTGGGTCAGCAGCGCGAATGCGACCAGCGGCCAGATGCACCTGCGGATCGCCTGCTCGCCGCTCTGAGCAGGACGCAGGACGAAGAACAGGCTGATGGCCGCCAGCGCCAGGACGAGAGCCAGATCGCCGAGAGGCCCCTCGGGCACGCGCAACGCCGGCGAGATCTGGCCGAGCAGCGCGTGCGGGCTGGCCGAGCCCCGCTCGGTGAAGTAGATCGGCAGATAGCCGATCACCCCCTTGCCCAAAGATAGGTAGGGACCATAGGCGAGCGCGAAGACAGCGGCCAGAGCCAGCGGCATCGCCCACACCGCTCGCCGCCGGCCGGCATCGTCGCGGGACCGCCAGAGCGCCGGCGCCAATATCACCGGCAGCAGCTTCATCGCCGTCGCCACGCCCAGCCAGATCCCCATCCATCCGTCTCGCCCCTTCGCTCGCGCCAGCCATGCCGCAACGATGAAGATGAGCACCAGCCCGTCCACGTGCGCGGCGTGCGCCGTCTCGAATACCACGGCGGGGCTCCAGAGAAAAATCAGCGCGCGGCCAGCCGGTCTGTCCAGCGCCTTCGCCAGCGCCATCAGCAAGACGCCGGCGACGATGGTTCCGCCCGCCATCGCGATCTGAAACCACCGCACGCTGTCGGGCCAGATGCGCCAGAGTGCGGCAAACGCGATCTGCGTCGCGGCCGGATAGACCGTCACCGCCCATTTGCGGTTGATCAGCGGCCAGATCGTGTCATCCCGCAGGGTGCTGAGTTCCGGCGCACCGGGCGGGAGCGCGTACGGATTGATCCCCTGCGCCTGCACCCGCCCGTCCCAGACGTAACGGTACATATCGTCCGATAGCACGGGCTGGGTGAAGACCATGATCAGCCGAAAAGCTATCGCGAAGCCGACGATCAGGAGCAGACGGTGCAGCGAAGTCGGCCGGTCATCGCGTACGACCACGATGACTGCCGGGATGTAGAAGAGGAGCGCAGCCAGGACGGCGCTCGCCAGCTCGACGGGCTGCTGGCGCAGGTTCGGCTGGCGCAGCGCGTAGGCGTAAGGAATCAGAGAAGCCAGGCCCAGCAGCAGCAGCGCCGCGGTAGGCGAAAGACGCCGCCTGACGACAGCCGGCAGGGAGTCTGCCAGGCCTGGCTCGCCGATGGCTGTCACGGCTACATGAGCGCCAGCAAGGCACGTACGGCCCGGCTACCCTGCTCCGCCTTGGGTTGCAGGCGCTTGATGAGCCGAGCATCGACTCCGAACGCGCGGCCGGCCCCGGTCACGAAGAAGATCCATTGCAGGACCATCAGCATGATGTAGGTCCAGTACCACTCGTGCGGCACTACCCACAATCCCAGCAGCAGGTTGAGCGCCATCAGCAGCCCCAGGATGCCGCCCAGGCGGGTGAACAGGCCAAAGATGAGGGAGACTGCCAGGAAGACCTCGAGCAGGAAGACGCCCCAGCCCATCCAACTCAGGTTCGGGACCATGATCGTCCTCACGAACCAGCCATGCGGCGGGAAGATCGAATACGCCGCCATGAGGCCCGTCCAGTCGCACAGGCCGCTGGTTCGATGGGCAGTGTCAATGCTGGCCGCGAAGTCGGGCGGGCAGCCGAAGCTCGGCGGCACCTTCCAGGCAGCCTGCGTCAGCCACAGGATGCCGATGACTACGCGAGCGACGGCGAGGCCGGCTCGTTCCCAGATCTTGGATAGCATCTGCATCTTACCTTCCCTCACTTTCTCTGGAGTGCACTCGTTCCGACGCAAGTATACCACAGTCTGTGGCCCAACTCGTGCCGCTCCGAGACAGTCCGTGCGACCAGTTTGACAGCGGCTGCGGGCCGCTGTACCATCGCGGATCATCGGATCAAACATCGGAGATATTATGGCTGACACAACAGAGGCATTGGATCGCGTGATGGTTATCGCCGCTCACCCGGACGACCCGGAGTTCGGCTGCGCAGGCACCATGGTCAAATGGGCGCAGGCCGGGAAGGAGATCATCTACGTGCTGCTGACCAGCGGCGACAAGGGCAGCCACGACCCCGACCTGCGACCCGGCCTGCTCGCTGCGCGCCGCGAGAGCGAGCAGCGAGCCGCGGCCGCCGAGCTGGGCGTGAAGGATGTCCTCTTCCTGCGCCACCCGGACGGCATCCTGGAGAACACACTGGAGATGCGCCGCCAATTGGCGATGATCATCCGGCAGCACAAGCCGAACATCGTCGTCACCATCGACCCGTGGCGGCACTACCAGCTTCACCCCGATCATCGCGCGGCGGGCCAAGTCGCGCTGGACGCGGTGTGGGCCGCCCGTGAGTGGTACATCTTCCCGGAGCAGCTCGTCGAGGAGATCGAGCCATGGCGCGTCAAAGAGGTGTATCTCTTCTGGACGGAGAATGCCGATTACTGGGAGGACATCACCTGCTGCATGGAGACCCGACTGGCTGGACTCAAACGCCACGCCAGCCAGGTGGGCGCCGATACGACCAAGCTCGAGGAGCGCATCTGGCAGCGCGTGAAGGATGCCGGCCAGAAGCCCGGCTACGAAGCGGCCGAGGAGTTCAAGCGATTCCAGTTCTAGCGACGTACGCGTTTCCCAGGTTTCGACGCCAAGGACACCCTGAGTCATGAAAATACCGAAAATATGTTTTGGTCAATGACATGTTGAACACGTTGATGGGACGCGGACGAGCGCGGACGGGCGCGGACCACAGGCAATATCAGCAGTGTTTTCCGCGTTCATCCGCGTCTAATGGCGGATCGGCGGCGTCCAATATGTGTCTGACCACTACAGAAACTCCGAAAATCCTTCCTGTGTGGGCGCCACGCGTGCCACAGCACAGGATCCGCCAGCTTTACCTGGATGACGCTCAGGGCATCTACGATGATGAGTTGATCGCCGACGTTGGGTATGGATTGCTGGCGCGCTGCCAGAGCTTTCTCGCTGCCAACGAGGCCGCGCGGGGCCGGGCTATCTGCCCTGTGTGCTCGGCCCTCGTGCCTCACACCAGCGACAAGTCCGACGTGATGTAATGCGCGCAGTGTGGCTGGGAGCTAACCTGGGGGGAATACTTCGCAACGTTCCAGCATAAGCAGCTGTCGGGCGCAGAACCGGTGCTGGAGCTTTTCAACGACTTCGTAGAGCGTTTCCCGAAGGCAAAGAGGCCTCAAGAAAGGGTGTTCTTGATCGACCGCCTGATTCACGGCTTCCACTGGTATCACAAGTTCGGCTGCACCCGGCCCGTGGCGGTGAATCTGATCGAGGGCCGGCTGTCGGAGGTGATCACCCTTCTTGACAACCTGACCTACGGCGAGGGGAGCACTCCCGGAACCTGCGAAAACCATGCCGAGTGGGTCAAGAATAGCCAAAATGCTCGGCAGTGGGCGCTACCGACGGCAAGCGACGAAACCTAACCACGCCCTCGCAAACCTCGCAGCGTGTGCCAGGTGGATCGAATCGGCCTGCGCAGATAATGGCGCGCGACCCAGAGCCAACGCAGAGCCGGCTCGGCTCGATCGGGCCAGCAGCGGCGGCCGCCCAGATATGCGGCCACAACCACACCGAGGACCTGCGTCGGCTCGACCGGCGGATCGGGCGCCCGCCGCCCATCCCCTTGTGTCACCCATTTCCCGCCGGCACGGCGCACCAGCCGATGGGCAATGAGAGTATCGCCGGCCGCAAACACCACCAGCGATCCGATCTGCACCCGCTCTGGCAGCGGCGCCACCTCGATCTCGCACTCGACCGGCAGTGTGGGCACCATGCTGGTTCCTCGGAGCGGCCAGCGAAAACGCCCCTCGCGCGCCAGCGCCTCTCGCAGCAGCGACGCCCAGGCCGCAGCCATGAGAGGCGACCGCGCCGAGGAGTCCATCAGCCGACTCCCATCCGCTCCCGGAAATAGCCCGCCGTCTGCGCCAGACCCGCTGAGAGCGTCATCGCCGGCGCCCAATCCAACTCGCGACGCGCCAGGCTGACGTCGAGATAGGTCGTGCGCACCTCGCCGAGCTTCGCTGCGCCATGCGTTTCGGCGTGGCGGTAGCCGGTGATCTTCGCCAATTCGCGGAAGATCGTGTTGATGTCAGTGGGCACCCCCGTGCCGATGTTGTAGATGCCGGTCCCGCGCTCCAACGCCGCCAGATTCGCGCGCGCCACATCGCCGACGTAGACGAAGTCCCGGATCTGCAAGCCGTCGCCGTTGATCACTGCCGGCTGGCCGCGCAACATCCGGCCCGTGAAGATGGCGACGACTCCCGCCTCTCCCTCCGGGTCCTGCCGCGGCCCGTAGACGTTGCCATAACGCAACAGGCAATAGCCCAGGCCGTAGTTGTGATGATACGTGGCGATGTAGACCTCGCACGCCAACTTGCTCGCGCCATACGGATCGAGCGGGCCCACAGGGCATTTCTCGGTGGCGGGCAGCTCGGCGGGATCGCCGTAGACGGCGCCGCCGGTTGAGGCGAACAGGAACTTGCGCACCGTGCCGATCGCCCGTGCAGCTTCAAGCAGATTCAGCGTGCCCACGATATTGGTGGCGGCATAACCGGTCGGATCGACCAGGCTGCCGCGCACATCGGCCAGGGCCGCCTGGTGGATGATCACCTGCGGCCGCTCGGCGCTGAACACGCGGGCAAGCGCATCCGCATCTCGGATGTCTACCTGATGAAAATGGGCCGTTGGGTGGAGATTTTCGCGCTTGCCCTTCAGCAGGTTGTCGACTACTGATACAGTGTGACCCTGCGCCACCAGGGCATCCACAATATGGGAGCCGATGAAGCCGGCGCCTCCCGTAACCAAGACTCTTTCGGAGCTCAAAGTATCTCTCCTTCCGGCTATTCGCCGATAATCTTTACCAGGACCCGTTTGGCGCGGCCGCCGTCGAACTCGCCGTAGAAAATCTGTTCCCACGGGCCGAAATCGAGCCGGCCGGCCGTCACGGCCACCACGACCTCGCGGCCCATCACCTGACGTTTGAGATGCGCATCGCCGTTGTCTTCGCCCGTGCGATTATGTCGATAGCGGCTGATTGGCTCGTGCGGGGCCATCCGCTCCAGCCACTCCTCATAGTCTCGGTGCGGACCCGCCTCGTCATCATTGATGAAGACTGAGGCCGTAATGTGCCTCGCGTTGACCAGACAGAGGCCTTCCCGAATCCCGCTCTCGCGCAGCAGCGCCTCTACCTGAGGCGTGATGTTGATGAAGGCTCGCCGACCGGGGATGTTGAACCACAATTCCTTGCGGGTGCTTTTCACGACGTCCTCCGCGTTTGTATCCCCCATAGCATACGCGATAAGCCGTTTGCGGTCAAACTGAGGCGAGCGACACGCAGGTGTTTGTCCAGCGGCGAGGCGCGCGATCAGCCGATGGCGGTCCCACCGGATGGCTCCCGTCCACAGCCGAAAAACCCCTCCAATTCGCGCAAATTGCATCTTGACAACACGGGCGACACTTGATATGATGTTAGCGCTCTCACATCGCAGGGCCTTCTGCCCTGCGGCGCAACCCGACTCATAGGCGACAGGCGCACACGAATCCATGGTTACCCTCAAAGAAGTGGCCCAAGAGGCCGGCGTCTCCGCACAAACCGCCTCCCGAGCCGTCAGCGGCAAGGGCTACGTTGCCGCTGAAACTCGCGCACGTGTGAACGCTGCCGTCCGTCGCCTCGGCTATGCCCCCAACCGTGTCGCCAGCAGCATGGCGACGGGTCGCACCCTGTCAATCGGCATGGTAGTGCCGGACATCTCCTACTCCTTCTTTCCCGAGATCGTTCTGGGCGCGGAAACCGAAGCGCGCCGGGCGGGCTACAACCTCATCCTGTGCAATACCGCGGAGAGCGACGAGCAGGAGCGGCGAGTGATCGAGTTCCTGCACGAGGCGCGCGTCGATGGCATTATCATGGGCGGCGCCCGCTTGCCGGACAGCGAGCTGCTGATGGCGCTCACCGTGCACCGGCATTTCGTCTCGATCAACCATCCGGTGCCGCCGGAGCTTGGCGGCAGCATCCGATCGGATCATGTGCGCGGCATCGCCCAGGCAGTCGACCATCTCCTGCAGAGCGGACGCCGCACCCTGGCCTACATGTCGGGCCCGGAACACATTTACGCGGCGCAAGAACGCCTGCGCGGCTTCATGCAGGCCATCAGAAACGCCGGCTTGCCGCTCGACCCGACGCTGATCGTGCCCTATGCGGCCAATCTGGCGGCGGGCCATCGCTCGCTGCGGGAATGGCTGGGCGCGGGTGAAGTCGGCACGGACGGCTGGCACGAAGAGCGCGCCACGCTCGGTCAGCGCGGCGCGCTGCGGCTGCTGCGCGAGCATCCGAGCGTGGACGGCGTCATCTGCTACGACGACCTGATCGCCGTCGGGGCGCTGCAGGCGTGCGCTCAGTTGGGGCTGCGCGTGCCCGACGATGTGGCAATCAGCGGCTGCAATGACCTGCCGATCGCCAGCCAGGTGACGCCGCGGCTCACCACACAGCGCATCCCGCGCTACCAGATGGGCGCTACGGCGGCCCGCATGCTTATCGAACGCATCGGCGGCTGCGCCGCATGCGGCGAGGTCGTCCTCCAGCACCAACTCATCGTGCGCGAGAGCGCGCCGGCGCCCGCCCGCATGGAACGGGAACCGCTTCACGACGTGATGTTAGCGGTAGCATAACGGGGCAGAACCAGAAATATGGATCGACGGTTGAGGGTGGGTGTGGCAGGGCTGGGCGTCGGACGCGGGCACGCCGAGACGTTTCTGGCGCTGGCCGACAAATTCGAGCTTGTGGCTGTCTGCGACGCGGACGAAGCCAAGGCGAACGCGCTGACGGCCGCCCTGGCTGTGCCTGCGGTGTGCCGCGATTTCGCCGAGCTCTGCACCCTCCCCGACCTGGATGTGGTGGACATCTGCACGCCGTCCTTCCTGCACTTCGTGCAGACGCAGGAGGCACTTGCCGCCGGCAAGCACGTCATCCTTGAAAAGCCGGTCGCCGGTTCCCTGCGGGAAGTCGACGAACTGATTGCGGCGGAAGCGCGCTCCGGCAAGCGGGTGCTGCCGATCTTCCAGTATCGCTTCGGCCACGGAGCGCAGAAGCTGCGTTACCTCGTGCAAAAGGGGATCGCAGGTCAGGCATTCGTCGCGACGACTGAGACGCACTGGCGACGGCGGGACGCCTATTACGCGGCGTGGCATGGCCGCTGGGAGCGCGAGCTGGGCGGCCCCATCGTCACGCTCGCCGTGCACGCCCATGATGTGATCACTTCGATCCTGGGCCCCGCGCGCAGGGTCTTTGCGACGATGGCGACGCGCGTCAACCCCATCGAGACGGAAGATTGCGTGGCGGCGACGCTGGAGATGGCGAGCGGCGCGCTGGTCACGTCATCGATCACCACCGGCTCGGCCCGGCAGATCAGCCGCATGCGCTTCTGCTTCAGCAACCTGACCGCCGAGAGCAACACCGAGCCGTACACGCAGACCTCGGACCCGTGGAGTTTCACGGGCGATTCGCCGGAGATCGACCGGCAGATCGCGGACGCGCTGGCGGGCTTCAGGCCGCAGCCGGAGCGTTTCGTGGGGCAATTCCTCAGCTTCTATGACGCGCTGACCGGCGCATCCCAGCCGCCCGTCACGTTGGCCGATGCACGCGCATCCATCGAACTGATCACGGCGCTCTATCACTCGGCGCAGACCGGACTGCCCGTGGAGTTGCCGATCGGAACCGATCATCCGAAGTATGGCGGCTGGCGGCCTGCCGGCTAAAGAAACGGTATCGAGGCTTCAGCCGGTAACCCTCACTGACCACGTAACCGGCTAAAGCCTCGATACCAGATCGCGAGACTTGATAACAATGGTATTGTCAACACACATCGCTCGCGTCGTTGCCCGCTGTCGCGCGTTCTACGCGGCGCGCGACAGCGGGCACTTCCTGATCAACGCGCAGGTGCCCGCCGACGCGCCGCCGATCCCGCCGCTGGTCGAGTTCGACCTGGATCGGCAATTGGTCGAGTGGCTGGACGCCAATCTGGAGGCAGCTCGACCCGCGTGGCGCGCCAAGGAGGGGCTGGACGACGATGCGATCCCGTCCATCTGCCCGCGGTTCGGGATTGCCGAGCACACCGCCTGGTTGGGCACGGACGTGCGCTTGCAGGAAACGACGTGCCTGCCCGTGCCGCTGCTGACAGCGCCGGATGATCTCGACCGGCTGCAACTCAGCACGGAGACGCGCTGGTATCGCTTTATGCGGGACGGCTACGCCCATCTCCGCAGCCGCCAGGACGGCACGTTCGCGCTCTCTGTCCGCGGCACGATGTCGCCGATGGACATCGGCAATGCCGTGCGCGGGGATGCGCTCTTCAGCGATTTCATGCTCGATCCCGAAGCCACGCACCGGCTGATGGCGTTCCTCACGTCGGCGATGCGCTGGTACTACGATCAGGTGTTGAGATGGGCCGACGAGATTGCCGGCGGCAACGTCTTCATGTATCATAGTAGTTGGATGGGTGCGCGCACCATCGGCCACATGACCAACGACGCGGCAATGCTGTGCAGCCCGCGCATCTATGAAACCTACGGCTTCCCCTACGAATGCCAGTTGATCGAGAGCTACGCGGGCGCACTGTATCACGTGCACAACCAAAAGCTCCACTTCGCGCCGAAGGTGGTGCAACTGCCGAATCTCAAGCTACTCGAGGTGACGAACGATCCCAAGACGCCGCCAGCCCTTGAGGATCTTCCTCGCGTCCTGGCTGCCACGGGCCGCGCCAATCTGATGCTTTACGGGACGAGTGATCAGGTGCGGGCGCACATCGCCGAGCTCAAGAGCCGCAACGTCCTCTTGAGCGTCACCTGCCAAGATCACGCCGACGCCGACGACATCGTGGCGTTCGTCCGGGCGAATTCGAAGCCGCTAGTTTAGGACACAGAAAGGAAAGGGAGGGCCAACAGACGAAAGACACATCACGTATCACGCATCACGTATCACGATTGCAAGTCATCCAATCCATCACCGTATGAGGAGAAACCCATGTCTCGCAAGCACACGTTGTTCAGCTTGCTCAGCCTGCTGGTGATCGTTTCGATCCTGGTAGGCTGCGCAGGCCCGACCCCGGCCCCCGCGCCGACCGCAGCGCCCGCCAAGGCCGCTGAACCGACCAAAGCCCCGGAGGCAACCAAGGCCCCGGCGGCAACCGCCGCGCCCGCCGCCACCAAGGCTGCGGAACCGACCAAAGCCGCCGAGCCCACCAAAACAGCGGTCGCAGCGACCACTGCTCCCGCGGCAGCCAAGGCCCCGGCCGCCAGCGCCAAGATCGCCGATGGGCTGAACATCTCCTACTGGGTTGATCTCGGCGGCAATGCCGGCGCGACACAGAAGAGCTTCAATGAGATGAGCATGTACAAGGAGCTCGAAAAGCGTACCGGCGTCAAGGTTGATTTCCA
>Ga0315287_10002103_pt1 | contig 18703 bp, 16 predicted proteins | sample YL17G11_0_MG_FD_205037 | JGI IMG/M metagenome (GOLD analysis project Ga0315287, IMG submission 205037) | Sediment microbial communities from Yellowstone Lake, YNP, Wyoming, USA - YL17G11_0 | ecosystem: Environmental > Aquatic > Freshwater > Lake > Sediment | place: USA: Wyoming | collected...
TTGACAACCCCATTTTTTTGGTAACATGGTCGATAATACGCATGTTCGCCTGATGCGGGATCAGAAGCGATACGTCTTCCAATTTCAACTTAGCTCTTTTTAATACCTGGTGGATGGATTTCTCCAGCGCGCGTACGGCAAAACGAAAAACTTCTTTTCCATCCATGCGGATAAATCTTCCTCTTTTCATTTCGGGGTCGCGAGAACCTCCCCCGGGCATGATTAAATAATGACCATGACGCCCTTCGGCCATTAACCAGCTCGCCAGAACACCGCTCCCGTCTTTGGAAGCAGTCAGCACAACTGCTCCTGCTCCGTCTCCAAAGAGGATACAGGTGTTACGATCTTTCCAGTCTAAATATTTGGTCAGGGTATCGGCTCCCACTACCAGGACCTTCTGGTAATTGCCATTTTCGATAAAAGCCGCGGCCACGCTAAGCGCGTAATTAAAACCGGAACAAGCGGCGGAAACATCAAAGGCGGCGGCGTTGGCCGCCTTCAGGCGGTGCTGCAGAACGCAAGCTACCGAAGGGAAAAGCCAATCGGGGGAGGTGGTGGCAACCAGGATCAGATCAATTTCTTCCGCGGCCACTTTCCCTGAGCTGAGCGCCCTTTCAGCGGCGATAAAGGCCAGATCAGAAGTGGCGGTTCCATCATCCGCGACCCTCCTTTCCCGAATACCGGTCCGGCTGGTGATCCATTCATCCGAGGTCTCTACCATTTTAGAGAGTTCTTCATTGGTTAAGACCTTGGGGGGTAGGCAGGAACCCACGCCGATCACTTTAGCTTTCATCTGTTTTCTCCCATTTTGGAAATAAAACCGACCAGGTTTTCTTTTACCGCTTCGGCGGTCTCACGGATGGCGCTTTTGATAGCGGTGGCGTGGGCCCGGCCGTGTGCTTTATAAACGATTCCCTGGATACCCAGGAAAGGGGCGGCCCCGTAATCATCATAGGTAACGGTCTTTTTAAACTTATTGAAAGAAGAAGCAAGGAAAAACCAGCCGAGTTTAGCGGTAAGGGCTCTTTCAAATTCGCTTTTTAAAAGATTAAAAACCGCCTCCCCCAGGCTTTCGGCAAATTTGAGGATCAGGTTGCCGATGAAGCCGTCGCAGACCACCACATCTGCGGCGCCGCTGAGAATTTCTTTTGATTCAACATTGCCAATAAAATTGATGGGAGATTGCTTTAAGAGGGGGTAGCTTTCCCGTACCAGTCTATTTCCTTTTAATTTTTCCTCCCCGATATTCAGCAAACCGACACGGGGATGATGGATATGAAAGACATGCTCGGCATAGAGACTTCCCATTTCAGCAAATTGCATAAGAAAATGTGATGTGCAATCAACATTCGCTCCGGCATCCAGCAACAACACCTTTCCGGTGGGAAGCGGAAGTTCGGTGGCAATGGCCGGGCGCTGCACCCCTTTGATGATGCCTAAGGTAAAGATGGCCGAGGCCATCAGGGCGCCGGTGTTACCAGCCGACACGACGGCATCAGCCTTACCTTCTTTCACCAGGGAAACCGCCACATTGATCGAAGAGTCTTTCTTCTGCCTGACCGCCTGGACCGGGGATTCATCCATGGCAATCGTTTCGGAGGCGGGGATAAAGGGTAATTTAAGCTTTAGTTTTTTTAGCGTTTCGTTTAATACTTCAGCCTTTCCCACCAAAATGACCTCAACCGGAAGCTCCCGGTTGGCCATCAGGGCGCCTTTTATCATCTCCTCGGGGGCGTAATCTCCCCCCATAGCATCCAGGGCAATGCGGATCATTTACTCTTTTTCTCTTTTTTAACCTTGATCTTGATGGCCGCTCGTCCCTTGTAATTACCGCAGGAGGGGCAGGCGTGGTGGGGTTGGGTGGGGGCGCCGCAATTTGAACAGCGGCTCAGATTGATACCGGCCAGCCGATAATTTGAAAACCTCCTTTTCCCCGAGCGGATATTAGAGTGTCTTTTCTTTGGAACCGGCATAGTTATTCTCCTTTCAAACCTTCACAATCTGGCCGGCATAAATTCTTGATGGGTATGGCCAGCATCAGGTTTTGTCTTATGATCTCCGAAATATCGATCGAATTATCTTTTTCAATGGGACAAACAAAGTCCGCATTGTGCAATTCTCTATCCCCTTTTTTGTTTTGGGGGATTCCGGTTAAAGTTCTACTGAATTCATCATCAATCATAACCTTCAACGGAAGGTCGACCTTTTTAAGGCAGCGGGAGCATTCCACCTCTGCCTGAGTCTCGATGGCGCCCTTCACCAGGACCGAATCGCCGGTATTTATTAAATGTAAATTCAATTTAACCGGTTGGGCCAGGACGATGACAGAATCGACCTCGGCCTCATTCCCTACCTCGCGCAGCAGTTCCGTCAGGTCAATTTTCACAACAATTGCATATTATACTGGAAAAAAGTGGGAGCGTCAACGAACCTCACCCCCTCCCTTCGGGCCTGCCTGCCGGCAGGGGTGAGGCTTTTTTGGAAAAAGCCAAAACGACCGCGGCGGCGTAATCCTTTTCATGACTAAGGGAAAGGCTAAAAAAAATAGCCCGGAAACGTGTTTTTTTAATTTCAACCGAAGGAATTTTGCCGTTTCTGAGGATTTCGATATCCTTCCACTTTAATCCCAGGGGGCTTTTGAATAATTGTTGCAGGGCTTTGCAGACCGCTTCTTTTGCTGCCCAGGTGGTGGCGTAGCGGACAAGAGGATGGGCTTTATACTCTTCAATCTGCTTGATTTCGGTTTGCGTAAAGACCCTCTGGCGGAACCCGGCGGTTAAGCTTTTCTTAAATTCAGGAAGGTAGACCAGGTCGTTGCCGATGGCGATTTTCATTGAACGATTTCTTTGCTCCGATACTGGCTGCTTTCAAAATATTCTTTTTCCATATTAACCAATATCTTAAATATTTGCTCTGCAATAACTTTGTTGGCCTTCAAACCGCTATCTTCGCTTTTTATCCTGACTGGCTTGCCGATCACAACATCAATTTTCTTGAATAAGCGGGGAAACTTTACTCCGATGGGCAAAACATTTTCCGTCCCTCTTAAATAAATGGGAAGAATGGAGCAATGCGGGACTTTTTTATAAATCCTTCCGATCCCGGTAGTATAATTCCCTATTCTTCCGGTGCGGCTTCTGGTCCCTTCCGGGAATATATATACAGACTCACCCTTTTTTAAAACCTCCACCACCTTTTCCAGGGCCGCTGCCACCTCTCTCGGTCTACTGCCTCTCACGATCGGGATGCTCCGGCTCAACCAGACAAGCACGGCTTGCAAACCGCGAAAATAATTGGTCGCTTCTGGCATATGCCAGGTTAGCAACCAGTGTTTCCAAATAAATTGTGGGAAAGCGATGGCATAAACGGGGAACCAGGAATCGATCAGGGTCAGGTGATTACTGACCAGGATAAAGGGCGGTTTTAATCCTTTAAGATTTTCCTTATGAAAGACGCGAACCGAGAAAAACCGCATCAGTAACCAAAAGATAGGGGCTTCGATCAGGACAACAAAGATCCAGGAGAGATAGGATTGCAGTCGCAGCAGACCGACCTGGGTGCGTCTCATCCTTTTTCGATGATCATGGCGGCATTGGTGCTGCCAAAACCAAAGTTAAGGCAAAGGGCAGTTTTAAAATCACCCCTGACCGTCTTTCGTGGTATAAGATGACTTACAAACTCAAGCTCGGGATCCAGCGGTTCACAGTTTACATTGGGGACCACATAACCTTTTTGCAGCATATCGATGGCGGTGATCAATTCTACCGATCCGGCGGCACCCAACATATGGCCGAAAAGGGCTTTGGGGGCGGTAAGATAATATCCATCCTTTCCGAAAGTTTCGACTACTGATTTAACTTCTAATACATCTCCGGTAGGAGTGGCAGTACCGTGAAGTTTAATGATATCCGGTTTCCAGCCCTTTTTGAATTTACTTTCCCAATCGGGGTGTCCATCTGCCAGTACCCCCCTCATGCAGCGGAGCTGGCCTTCCTGGTTGGGAGCAACCATATCGCCGCTTCCGTCACAACCGCTATAATAGCCCCTGATAATAGCTAATGGCTTAATCCCGCGAGAGAGAGCGCTCTGTAATTCTTCGAGAACCACAATGCCGGCGCCGGCCCCAACCACAAAACCATCTCTTTTGCTAGATAGTGAATGTGACCCGGTTGGTGAGAGCACCATCATGGCGTCAAAACCCGCAGCAGTAACCCAGCAAGTTGTTTCTGCTCCTCCACAAACTACCCTTTTTTGATAACCGTGTTTAATCATGCGGTAGGCATAACCGATATTTCCTAAGCCGGTGCTGCAGGCAGAACTCAAAGCTTCTCCTATACCTTGATTTTTTAATAGAACCGAAGCATTTGCGGAACAGGTAGATGACATTATGGTATCCACTTTATGGCTGCCTACATTTCTGGGTCTTGGAGTCAGTGCCTTCCAGCCTTTTTCTTTCGAAAAGACCACTCTTTTGTCTGCAACTTGATTTCCTAGGTCAACCGCTTCGTTCAGCCCCCCTAAACCACAACCAATGATGACCCCGGTATCCGGACTCTGTAATAGATCATCATTTAATTTTGCCTGTTTGACAGCCTGGACGGTTGCTACCAGGGTGAAACGCGCAACATCGTCACAGCTTAACAACATTTGAGGAGTTAAACCAAAAGATTGATAGCCAATTTTTGATTCATCTGGATAGCTGGCGATTCTTGATCTGAAATTGAGCTGTTCATGGAGGGGAATAGTTTTATACCCAATCTTCCCTCCCTGTAAATTTTGGGAAAAGGTATCGAGGTCAAATCCCAGCGAAGTAACTACACCAACCCCAACAATGGCAACTTCATTCATCAAATGGCTCCGGTCTAGGGATTTTTGGATAAAATAAGATCAATAATAGATTTTACGGTTAATTCTTGCAGGGCGTCGATTTCTTCATCTTCGAAGGAAATCCCCCATTTTTTCTCGATTTCAAGCACAACATTTATTACGTCAGTAGATTTAACGCCGAGATCTTTTGCCAGATCGGTGGTTTCTGTGGCAGAATTAAGTTTTTCCTTCTCCACACCAATAAACGGTATCAAAATCTCTTTTAACCCAGCTAGAAGTTCATTCCTCTGCATTTTTTACCCTCCTTCAGACCTTTATTCTTTGCCCGACAATGCTTTTATGAGTGCAAACCATCCTCTTTTCATTATTAACCAGTTTGTAGATCTCACCCCCAGTCTCAAATTTACCAAATCGATTAAAAATCAAAGTACTGGAAACAAAAATTGTTTCCGCCGGCTTGACCATATCCAAAAAATTCACTTCCCCGATCCTGACGAACACGGACAAGCCTTTCTCTTTGCTCTTCTCAATGGGGATATTTTCTTTATGAGCAAGACTGAAAAGCCCAACGCTAACCCCCGCCTGAGCCATGGCCTCAATCAAAATTACCCCTGGAACGATTGGATAGCCAGGAAAATGCCCCTTAAAAAACCATTCATTCTCTTTAAAGACATATTTACCAAGACAATGCCTTTCATCCAATTCTAAATATTCATCTAAAAACAAAAAAGGCGGCTGCTGAGGTAAGATATCAATCGGTTTTGGTAACATACAAGTTGATATTATATTATTTTCCTGGTTACTAAGCAACTACATTACTGCGTTATCTCTCTGCCTTCGATCATGGATTGAACTTCGCGGGTCCCTTCGTAAATATCAAGGATGTGGGCGTCTCGCGCCAGCTTCGATATTTCATATTCTTTCATAAACCCATAGCCGCCGTGAAGGTGTAGCCCTTCATTGGCATTGAAAAGGGCCGCCCTGGCGGCCATATTCTTGGCCAGTGAGGCATAAACTCCTTTATCCTTGCTTTTAGTTTTGAGCTTCCAGGCGGCATACATGGTCATGATATAGGAAGTTCGCATATTGTTGTACATTTTAACTAAAGTTTCGCGGGCGACTGGCATATCGCTGATTCTCTGCCCAAACTGAATCCGGCTTTTGGTGTAACTCAGAGTTAAGTCGTAAGCTTTCCTGGCCAACCCGCAACCAATAGCGGCGATCATGGGACGCGTGAAATCTAAGACATCAATTAGATATTGAAAACCCAATCGGCGGTCGCCTATAATCTGAGAGGGATCAATCACTACATTATCAAAGGTAACAGAGGCGGTATTAGAAAGGTGCTGGCCCAACTTCTCCTCTGGTTTACCGGTTTCAATTTTCCCTTCCGCTGGCTTTCCGGGAGTCACCAGACAGGTGAGAAATTGAGATTTAGGGCTGTTTACCTTGCAAAAAACCGTGAACTGGTCAGCATAAGTAGCGTTAGTAATGAATTGCTTTGAACCGTTAAGAACATACTTGCCATCTTCTCTTTTCTTAATATAAGTGCTCATAGAGAGATTGTCGGAGCCGGCCTCCGCTTCGGTCAAACAGAAGCTGGAGAAGAGCGGTTTTTGGGTAAAAGGTTTTAAATACTTTTCCTTTTGCTCGGGACTGCCATGCAGTGCGATCACCGCATTGGCCAGGTCGTTGGCCATCATCGAGGTGGCGATGCCGGAACAGCCGTAAGAGATCTCCTCCACAATCACCGCGATCGAGACAGGGTCAATCCCCAGGCCATCGTATTCTTCCGGGATGCAAAGGTTTATCAACCCGGCCTTCCAGCCCTTTTCTATGATATCCCTGGGAAAATCAGCTTTGGCATCCAGCTCCAGAATTTTAGGTGAGATATCCTTCTTAGTAAAATCCTGGGCCAGTTTTTGGAACATCTGTTGGTTTTCGTCTAATGCAAATTCCATATTTTCTCCCCTGTATTTATTTTCTACCCCTCTTTAAAAAATGCCCTTCATTTAATTATAAATATTTATCTAAAAAAAGGCGGTTGCTGAGGTAAGTTATAAATCGGTTTTGATAACATACAAATTGATATTATATTATTACTAAGTAACCACATTCTATTTCAAGTTGCTTTTTCAAGAAGTATAGATCCCCAGGAAAGCCCAGACCCCACAACTGTAATTAAAACTTTCTCCCCCGGATTTATTTTATCCCAATTTTCAGCTAGCACCGATGGAGCTCCTGCTGCACCGGTATTGCCGTAATGTTCTATATTATGCAATAATTGCTTCCTCTCCAAACCCAAGCCACCAACTACAGACTTCATCATTTCAAAGTTTGCTTGGTGTAATATTAAATAATTGATATCCACTGGAGACAAATTATTTCTCCTTAGAAGATCGAGGGAAGCTTTAATACTATAACGTACGGCAAAACTCTGAACCTTATTCCCCTCTTGAGCAAAATAGCCGCCGACAGGAGCCCTGACACTATAAGCCCCTGAAGACTTGGAATCAATAAATAAATCAATAACTTTAAACCCGCTGGTTTCTTTGGAAATGATACATGCAACCGCTCCATCGCCCGTAAGAATGCAAGTAGATCGATCCGTATAATCGAGGACACCGCTAAACACTTCGGGAATGACGAATAAAACCTTCTGATATCCAGTTGCTAATAAACCCTTAATCACTCTCATGCCAAAAATAAAAGAACTGCAGGCAGCCCTCAAATCAAAACACGGCACACCATCAATATTTAGCTCCTTAGCAATAAGGTTGGAAGTTGATGGGAATTGCCATTGGACTACTGAAGAGCTTTCTATAATACAATCCAAATTATCAAGACCCTCTTTTGGTAGCTGACGAACTGCCTTTACTCCCAGGCTTACCGTAGGATTTTCTTCGCTACATCTTCTCCGTTCTTTGATCCCCACCCGCGAGACTATCCATTCGCCAGTGGTCTCTAGCTTTTCTTCGAAAAATTTATTGTCTACAATTTCTTCGGGGAAATAACTTTTAATGATATTAATGTGCATTATTATTTTAAGATTTCCGTTAAAACCAATTCTAGCTTATTTGTTCTTTCCCTTCAAGGTTAAATTTTTCTTATTCATCTTGCCCTAAAACCCCTTTTTCTTTAAAGTTTCTAATTTCATCATTACTAAAACCCAGGGATCTCATCACCTCAAAAGTGTCCTCCCCCAATTTAGCGCCACATCTTTTGTATACTGGTTTAAAATCTGAATATTTGACGGGATGAGCAATTTGGGTTACGTTCTCGTTTTGGCTACAAGGCACTTCCACTAACAAGCCGCGCTCCTTTGCGTGATCGGTATCTATTGCTTCTCTAAAAGAAAGAATCGGCTCAACGCAGACATCCGCAGCCTTAAATTTTTGAATCCAATAATCTCTTGGTTTAGACCTTATTAGATCTACCACTTTTTTCTTAGAATCACTCAATTTGCTTAATTGAGTGATTCCTCCTTCCTTCAATTCTTCTATTCCCAGAACATCGCAAAACCTCTCGAAAAATTTAGCTTCGAGACCGCCAAATGAAAGATATTCCCCATCGGCCGTCTCATAAAAATCATAAAGAGAGCCGCCGTTTAGCAGTTCTGTCTCATAGCCGACTTTCGCTTCCCCACATAACTCTTTAATTGCAGATATTGCGTGATAAGGAAATAAACAATCCAGCATTGACACATCTATATATTGCCCTTTTCCGGCCCCCATACGATTTATTAAAGCGGCGAGAATACTGATTGCGGTATTATATGAACCTGAAATATCCGCTATTTGTATCCCCATTAAATTTGGTCCGCACTCTTTCTTCCCGGAATAACTCATGATACCCGAAAGTGACATAAAGTTAATATCGTGCCCCGCTCTATTGCTCAAAGGGCCATTCTGTCCATATCCAGTCAAGGAGCAATATATTATTTTAGAATTAATAGCAGAAAGCCTCTTATATGATAATCCCAGGCGTTCCATAGCCCCTGGCCGAAATTGCTCCACTATTACATCGTAAGTTTTTACCAGGCGCTCTATAATTACGAAACTGTCTTTGTGCTTGAGGTCCAAAGCGATAGATTTTTTATTTCGATTTAAATACGAATGAAAACAAGAAATCTTTTTATTTTCATCGACATAGGGCGGCATCAATCTTATTAAATCAGGTCTGCTTGGTGATTCGATGCGTAAAACGTCCGCCCCAAGATCTGCAAGGTACATGGTGGCGAAAGGACCCGGAAGCAATGTAGTAAAATCTAGAATTTTAAGATTAGAGAGCAAGGCCTTCATTTAACACCCTTACTTAAAATAAATTCGCTCAGATTTGGCTTCAATCATGCGCTGGGTATCTTCGATCTGTTCATTGCCTAAATGTTTAAACCTTCCCACTCCTTGTCAATATTCTGCTGAATAATCGCAATTTGCTCATCCGTAAGATGCTTAAATCTTCCCTGCGCCATTAAATAATTATTGACCGGGATCCTCGAAGTTAATTTTTTGGTTATTTTTTTTACGCCGTTTTCAATTTCGTACAAGACCCACATTCCTGAATCAACGGCAAGTTTCGCGATTTCAACGCTTAAATTTGATTCAAATTTCCATCCCGGCGGACAAGGACAATGCACATGCAGATATCTGAATCCCTTGATCCCTTTCATCTTTTCCAATTTATTTATCAGATCCTGAATGTAGCCGGTCGAGGCAGTAGCAACATAGGGAACATGATGGAGGGCTACTATGCCTGGGACATCCTTTTTGAATTCTAATTTGCCGGGAATGGCAGTGGTGGTCGTTTCGGCCCCAAAGGGGGTAGCGCTGCTCCTTTGTGTCCCGGTATTCATATAAGCTTCATTGTCGTAACAGATATAAACCACATCCTCATTCCTTTCCGCAGCGGCCGAAAGGGACTGTAAGCCTATATCGGCGGTTCCGCCATCGCCGGCAATGCCAATGACATTCATATATTCTTTGCCGGTCATACGGAAACCCGCCTTCATTCCCGATATAACCGCTCCGGTATTTTCAAAAGCGACAAAGATCATGGGTATTTTCCAGGCTGCCAGAGGATAAGTGGAGCCAAGCACAACCAGGCAACAAGCGGGAATATGGAGGGCGGTGTTTTTGCCAAAAATTTTTCCTACCATACGGGCCAGGGTGGCAGCGGCGCATCCCTGACAAGCGGTGTGCCCGGGATTAAAATATTCTTCTAAAGGTAAATCTTTAATTTTCATTCTAAATCTATCCAGAAAATATCTGGCATACCTTCGGTCTTAACTTTATTTTCCAAGATAGCATACATTCGTATTATACCTTCCGGCAAAACATATTTTCCACCCAGGCCGGCAATAAAATTAACCACCGGCTTGTTCAGGGCAAATAAAGCAGAACGCGCCTCTAAATAATGGGGCCCGCCGGAACCAAAGGAAACCGACCGGTCAAATACGCCCACGGCCGAGACGTTTTTCAGCGCTTCCCTTATCTCATCGGTTGGATAGGGCCTAAACGACCTTATTTTAATCAAGCCTACGCGCTTCCCCGCACTTCTTAAATTATCTACCACCGATTTGCAGGTCGAAGTCATCGATCCCAAAGTTAGCAAGACATATTCAGCATCCTCCACTCTATATTTTTCCAGCAAACCTCCGTAGCCCCTCCCAAATTCTTCTGTAAACTCTTGATCAACTTTTACGATCACTTCCCTGGCTTTCTGCATGGCTTTTTCCATTTCATATTTAATCAGAACATTCGCTGGTTCGCCCGGAGCAAAAACTCCGCCATAAACATAAGGATCTTCCTCATCCAATTTTACAAGAGGAGTATAAGAGGGCAAAAAGCGATCGACCTGGGCTTGCTCTGGGACATAAACTGTACTCAAGGTATGAGATAAAATAAGCCCATCCAGGCAGACCATCACTGGCAATAGAACTTGATGATTCTCCGCAATTTTATAGGCCTGCAAAATAGTATCCATGACTTCTTGATTATCTTCCACATAAAATTGTATCCAACCCGAATCCCGCTGGGGCATAGAATCGTTATACTCACAACCAATACCCAAGGGGGTGGACACCATTCTATTCACCACCCCCATTACCATCGGTAATCTTGACCCGGCCATGAAAAATAAAACCTCATGCATCAAGGCTAGCCCCTGCGAGGAAGTGGCGGTAAAGGACCTTGCGCCGGTCGCTTCCGCTCCCGCTAATGCTGAAATGGCAGAATGTTCCGATTCCACATTAATAAATTCGGCCCTAAATTCTTTTTTGAGCACCATTTCAGAAAGCTTTTCCACAATTTGAGTCTGCGGTGTTATGGGGTAGGCGGCGATTACCTGGACCCTTGCTAATTTTGCCGCTAAGGCGACCGCTTCATTGCCGGTGAGGAGTTTTTTCATCCCTTTTTCCTTTGCATTTTAATGGCATGGCGCGGACAGACAGCTTCACAAATCCCACACCCCTTACAATATTTTTCGTCCAATGCTAAACCCTTTTCCAGTCTTAAAATACATCCTTCCGGACAATTAGCATAACACAACAAACACAAATTGCATTGCTCCTCATCAATCACCGCTTTGAATGGAGTCCAGGAACTGGTAACATTGTGGAGGGAAGATCCGTCGGCTTTATAGGTTCCTCCAGTATTGAGGGTAGGACTGAATTCAGGGGTTAACCTTTTTCCCTCGGTCTTACTCTCTACTTCACAAAAACCCAAATTAGTTTCGTTAGCTGCGATTTTTGCCATGGCAATATTTTTTTCAGCGCTGCTTTTACTTGGAAATACTTCATGAAAACCTTTAATTATAGAATCCATTTTTAAACCGGTGGCGTACGCAAAAGCGCCCAGCATAGCTGAATTTGGGATGTCCCTATCTATCAATCTTAAGGAAATCTCGGTAGCATTACAGGTTGCGGTTTTATATTTCAAGGGAAGTTTAATGGCGTTGGGTAATAAAGGGGTGTTTATAATGAGTAAGCTTTCTGCTTTCAGCTCGCTTGAAACATCTACAAAATCCAATAAGCTGGCATCCAATATAATTGCGCAGTCAGCCGATAGGATGGGGGTTTTCATCCTGATCGGTTTATCGTCAAATCTTAAAAAAGCCCGAACCGGCGCTCCTCTCCTCTCCCCACCAAAATAGGGGAAGGCCTCCACATATTTTTCTTCAAAAAAGTAAGCATTGGCCAGGACCCTTGCCGCCAAAAGCGCTCCCTGTCCGCCTCGACCATGAATTATTATTTCATACATTATATAAATTTTAGCATCTAAACTTTTCCGCGTCAATTTGTCCCGCTTGAAATTTGGGGCATTTCGGCTACAATACAGGGAAAGGCTGAAAATGAATTTTAAAAATGAAAGCACGCAAAAGATAATCTATTTTTTTGCGTTTTATGTTGTCATCACCGTTATTTATGTTTTGAGCGAGACCACCGCGCTGTCAATGTTCGTTAATCGTTTCGGCATTTCTTACCTGCCCTATTTTTTCGGTCTGGCCCCCATCGGCCTGATACTGGGGATGTTTTTTTACAGTATGGTGGCCAACCGGGTGGACCGGCTTAGAATCTTTTATGGCTTATTTGGCATTTCGCTATTATTTTTTGTTTTCTCGGCTTTCTGGGGAATAAACAACGGCTGGTTTTCTATGGTCCTGCTCTTTTATGTGGAAGTGATCGCCCTTTTCATGCCCATCCAATTCTTTATCATCCTCAATGACATTTTTGACGTTAAAGAAAGTCAAAGGGCAGTCCCGCTGGTTTCCATCGGCTGGTTTGTGGGCACCGGTCTTGCCGGAACCACCGCGCAGAGCCTGGCCAAGCTGATTCATACTAACAACCTGCTGCTGATTGTCGTCGCCTTCTTTGCCGCGGGGATCCTTTTGGTTTTTGCAATTGACCGTAAATATAGAAATAAACTAAGGAAAAGTAAAAAGGTGAAAGCGGAGGAGCTCAGCGGGCGGTACGCGCTGGCTTATTTAAACGGGTCTTTTCTTTTCCAGCTATTATTCTTTTCCACATTCCTCCTCTATTCTGTTTATTTTTCACTGAACTATCAATTTCTTTACGCGGGTCACGCGCGTTTTCCGCTGGAGGATGATTTTACGGCCTATTGCGGAATACTCTTGCTGGTTTTCAGTGTTTTAGGGCTTATGATACAAGTTTTAATTACGCCGCGGTTTTTGGGAAAATTTGGCATTAATCGGGGAATTTTACTTTTACCGGCTGGGATCATGAGCGGCGGCATCCTTTTAATTGCTTTTCCTTCGATTGCCAGCAGCTTTATCGCCTGGTTGATCGCCATGACCGTAAAAGAAACAATTTATATGAGTTCTTTCCAAATTTATTTTAACCAGATCAGTAGACACCTGCGCAGCGGCGTAAGAAATATAGTACAGGGAATTTCAACCCCGGCGGGGGGGATCATGGCGGCGGTTTTTATTTTTATTACGGGACTGTTTTGGAAGGGTAGCGACTTTATTCCTCACCTGGCCTGGGTAATCTTAATCATTGCTATCCTCTGGTTTATATTAGCCCTGATCATAAGAAAAGGGTATGAAAGAATGCTTTATACTAACGCGGCTGTGACTGATTTTGAGCTGCGTTTGAACGTGATTCAGGCGCTGGAAGATCCGAACAATACGGCGGTTTTAGATCGGATCATCAAAGAGATTAAGAACATGGAGCGAGATATTAAAGAAAGGGTCAATCTTGAAACAATCTTGATACAGGCAAAAGGAGGCGAAGCGATGGTACCCAAATCGGAGGCCGAATATCTGGTGTCGAAAATCATTCACGGGACAGAAAACACGCAAAGATTCCCCAAGATTGTGGTGGCGGGCCATGATGTGGTACTGGCGGTGGCAACCTATCCTAAAGCAAAAGGACGGGCCTTTTTGTGGGTTAATCTGGATCTCACCTGCCTGGATGGGACGAAAGAGACGAAAAAGGTTTCCGGTAACTGGACCCATAATGAGAAAGGTTCCAGTTATTGGGCCGTCGGTCTCGGCTATTTCCAGGATGGCGACCAGGTTGACTATGTCATCAGTTTGCAGGGCGAACGGGGCGATATTATTAATAGCGAAAAATATAGTTTCCGGGTCGGCCCCTATCTTTATTTGAACCTCATGCTGCTTTTATCCACCCCCTCACTGAAGGATATGAAGGAAAATATTTTTTTAGGAGATTTGGTGCGCGTCCAGACCATTTACTATTATTATGATATTTTATCCAACCTCCATCGATTTTTTAAGAACGTTCGCATGACCGTGAATGTCGCCCCGGTGATGCTGGAACAGCTGGCCGGTTATATAAAGGGGGAAACAAAAGATCCGAATCTGATGATGGCCCGAAAACCGGTTGAAAAATGGGATGATAACGATAAAAGTTATATTTTAAAAAGTTTTTTCCGGGTGGATTCCGTTGGACAGGTGGATGCCATTCCGCGCTATCGCGAGCTGTGGGATAAGCGCGACCGGGCGGAGGAATTTAGCCATCAGGACCTGTTGGACCTGATCGCCTGTTATAACCTCAGCTGGCTCACTTCCTTTTTTGAGGCGGAGGAAGTGCCGCTGGAAACCGGAGAAATAATCCGGGTGAGCCGTTTCCTGAAAAAGGGGAGGGACTTTAACCAGCCGGAGATTGAAGAAATTATCGGTGAGCAGGTTAAAGTGATCGATGGTTTCTTGAAAATGTTGAAGCAAATGGCGGAAGAGGGGCAAATCGAGTTTGCGGTATCTCCTTATTATTCTCCCAACTTACCCTTAATTTACAATAGCGACTGGGCCTTTTTAAAGGAGTTGCCGACCCGCTTTGCCTATCCCCAGGATGCTACCGCCCAGATCGAAAAAGCCATAAGCTTTTTCCGGGGGGTGATGGGCACAGATCCGCGCGGAATGTGGCCGCCGGACGCGGCCATCAGCCCGGAAATCATAAATCTCTTTTCTGAAAAAGGATTGGGCTGGATTGTTTCGGATGCCAGCGTGCTGGCAAAATCGGATACCGGCTATGATGACGATAATCCGAACGTAATTGCGCGAGCCTATAAATTGAAAACACGGAAAGAGCTCGCCTGCTTTTTTTCTGAGGAATTTCTGCTGGAAGACTTTATTGATATCTACGGCCAATATCTGGATAAATATAAAGCGGCGGATGATTTTCTCAGCCGGATCAAATATCTTTATGCTTATAAAATTGAAGAGCGGGAGAACGCCATTTTAACCATTGTGATCGATAGCATGTACGCCCTGCGCATCCTCAAGCACAATATGAAAGAGGTGTTCTTTGCTATCCTGGATAATCTCAACAAAGATAAGGAGGTTAAAACGATTACCCCCTGCGAATTTATTTTAGGAAACAAAAGCCGGGGGATCGCGGCACATCCCGTCAGCAGCTTAAAAGGGATTGACCGTCTGGCGACGGGTAGCTGGTACGGCAAGGAGGTCAAGGGCGAATCGGACCTGAGCAGCTGGATCGGGAGCGTTGAGACCAACTATGCCTGGGAGCTTTTGCGGGCAGCGCGGGAAGCGTTGGAAAAATCGGGTGCCACGTCCTCGACCCATCCCCAGGCTTACGAGGCCGTTTATCAGGCGGAATGCAGCAGCTGGTTTTTGTGGTATGACGATCCGGACCGGAATATTTATCTGGAAGATTTTGACAAGACCTTCAGAAATCTCCTCAAGCAAGTTTATCTAGAAATAAAGCAGGTCCCCCCGATAGATCTGGACGTCAAGATCATCCCGGATGAACCCTATTGGGATCCGGACCATGTGATTGAATATATGGAAGGCAATAAAACCCTTACCATTCAGACTTCCCGGCCGGGAAGCATAAAATGGGGGATGAATGGCTGGGATCAGGAAAAAGAAGAAAAACTGGTTTCTCTGCCGGTGCCCGCCGAATTCAAGGCGGATATCTATCGGGTTAAAATCGAGGTTTTTGATGATCGGATTAACGAAATTAATTTTACTTTTATCTGGGAAGACGGCACGGAAGATGAAAACGAATACCGCGTTTTAGTGGATTGGGCTTTTGAACAAATCCTGAGGAAATTGGCGCCGCGGGAAGGCCGGTTTTTCTAAGCTATTTACTTGACAGAAAAAGTTGCTTCTAATATGCTAAGCGCATGCTGATAGGGAAGGAGACAGTCGATGAATAAAACGGATTCGATTTCAAACCTAAAACAACTGATAGAGAGAAGCGCGCTTAAATTCGGCGATAAGATAGCGCTACAGATAAAACGGAACTCAACCTGGACACGCTATTCCTTTCAAGACATTTGGGAAAGGGTGGAGAGGATTGGCGGACAGCTCAGATCGCTGGGGATCGATAAGGGAGATCGAGTCGCCATTATTTCTGAGAATTGTCCTGAATGGGGCATCGCTTATTTATCGATAGTAAGTACTGGGATTACCGCTATTCCAATAGACTGCAAATTGTCAAAAGAAGCGATCTTGCATCTGGCTGAATTTTCGGGCATAAAGGCAGTCTTTGTAGCTGAGGAATTAAATAAATTTTTTGAAGAGCAGAAAAGCCTGCTGGTGTTCAACCTTGAAAAAATAGGATTGCCCCTGGAAGATATTCGACTGACTTCGCATCTCCCGCCAGCCAAAGAATTGCCGGAAGTGGGGATCTTGAAGGATGATGTTGCTTCGATTATTTTTACCTCCGGTACTACCGGAACACCCAAGGGAGTTATGCTCACTCACTATAACTTTATCTCGGATGTCTTAGCTTCGTTACGGAGCCTGCCACCCCTTTCTCCGGCTGATAATATTCTTTCGCTTCTCCCTCTTCACCATGTTTTTGAATTTACAGCGGGTTTTTTGTTCCCGCTTTATTCCGGAAGTACTATTACTTATATTAAAAGCTTGCAAAGCGATAAGATATTGGAAAATATGCAGGAGACAAAGACTACAGCGATCGCGGCCGTGCCATTGCTTTATGAGATTTTTTACCAGCGGATTGTTGATAAAATCCAGGAGCTGCCGCGCGGGGTGCAAATATTACTTGGAATATTTGTGAAAATCAACAGATGGATAAGGTTTATTTCGGGAAAGAACATGGGGAAACTCTTTTTTTCAAAAATTCATAAAGGCTTTGGAGGGAGAATAAGGTTTTTTGTAAGCGGGGGAGCAAAGCTAGAATTGAAAGTTGCCAGATTTTTCCAGGATATAGGATTTGACATTTTAGAAGGTTATGGCATTACCGAAGCTTCTCCTGTAGTTTCGGTGAATTCGATTGAAGGGAATAAAATCGGAAGCGTAGGAAAGCCCCTTACCGGGATACAAGTGAAAATTGATCGGCCCGATCATGCGGGTAGGGGAGAAATCAAAATCAAGGGCCCAAATGTAATGCTGGGCTATTTTAAAAATGACAAAGCCACCCATGAGGTTATCCGCGGGGGCTGGTTTCACACCGGGGATCTCGGCTATCTAGATAAAGAAGGGTATCTATATATTACCGGTCGCCAGAAAGATCTGATCGTAACCTCCGCCGGCAAAAACGTTTACCCCGACGATGTTGAAGCTTATTATTCAAAAATTCCCGGGATCTCCGAGTTGTGTGCCTTTGGCTGCACCACGGAAGAAGGGGAAGAGGTGTTTGCGGCCATCATTCCGGACAATAAATATTTTGCTGGAAAGAATAGTGAGGAAATCAGGGCGGAGATAGAAAAGTTGCTGCAGGAGAGATCAAAAACTATCCCCAGCTATGAGCGAATAAGAAACTTTATAATTTGGAAAGGAGAATTTCCCAAAACCGCTCTCAAAAAGAAGAAGCGTTTTAAAATTAAAGAAGATTGCGCAAAATATTTTTCGAATAATAAAGGAGAGGTGAAAGCATGAACATTCTGGAAGAGGAAGTGAAGAAGATTGTCGCTAAAATAGCGAAGAAAGACCCGTCGCAGATAAACCCGGGCCTGAAAATATTTGAAGATCTGGATATCGACTCTTTGCGCGGCACCGAGATGCTCGCTCGCATTTCTCAAAAGTTTAAGATCTTTATCCCCGATGGAAAATTGGGGGAGATTTCAACGGTTGGCGATGCGCTGAAAATGATCAAGAAATTTTTAAAGAAGGGGCATAAACCCGCGGAGGAATAAAAATGGATTTAAAAGAGAAGTGCCGGTTCACCTTTGAGATGGTTGAGAAGGAAAAAGCGGCGGGGAGGTATTTTTACCACCGTCCAATTTTTTCGGCCTGCGAAAATCATGTCATCTGCGAAGGGCGCGAGATGATTATGATGGCCTCCAATAATTATCTCGGTTTAGCCACCCATCCCAAGGTAAAAGAGGCGGCCAGAGAAGCGGTTAAAAAATATGGAACGAGCACCGGCGGTTCGCGCCTGATTTGTGGAACGACCGATTTGCATATTAAGCTGGAAGAGCGCCTGGCAAAGTTCTGGCAGACGGAAGAGGCCATGATATTTACTACGGGCTATCAAGCTATTCTTGGGACCATCCAGGCTCTTATGGGGAAAAAGGATGTGGTAATTAACGATTCTTTGAACCATGCCAGTATCCTTGACGGTTCCGCCATGTCCGGAGCGAAGGTCAGAACCTTTATGCATAATGATATGGAAGACCTGGAAGAAGTACTGGCCGGATGCGATGAATTTGAAGGAAAACTGGTGGTGGCTGACTCGGTCTTCAGCATGGACGGAGATATTATTGACGTTCCAGAGATGAGCCGGATCGCAAAAAAATACAAGGCGCTGGTAATGTTGGATGAGGCACATTCGATGGGAGTGCTGGGGCAAACCGGCCGCGGAGCCCCCGAACATTTTGGAATGATAGGGCAAATCGATGTCATTTCAGGTACTTTCAGTAAATTCGCCGGCGCCATCGGAGGGTTTACCGCCGGCAGTAAGGAAATT
>Ga0315287_10002104_pt1 | contig 18694 bp, 11 predicted proteins | sample YL17G11_0_MG_FD_205037 | JGI IMG/M metagenome (GOLD analysis project Ga0315287, IMG submission 205037) | Sediment microbial communities from Yellowstone Lake, YNP, Wyoming, USA - YL17G11_0 | ecosystem: Environmental > Aquatic > Freshwater > Lake > Sediment | place: USA: Wyoming | collected...
TCACCTCTTCGTCGGTCGGCTCGACGGTGACCCTGATGTCGGCCACCAACCGGCCCACCTCCTGGCGGGCGTTTGCGAACTCGAGCCGCAGCGGCCCGTGACGTAGGAAGGCCCGGGGGTACCCGTCGGCGTCCAGCATGCGGATGAAGTCGTAGAGGGCCGCGAGGGAGGCGTTGGCCGGTAGCAGGCTCTGTTCCGGTCGCCGCCGCTCGAAGGTCACGACCTCACCTTCCTGAGGCACGGGTTCGGGCTCTCGGTCGGCCAGGTCGCGGGCCAGCGCCAGCGAGGCCCGGGACGCCCGGAGGTAGATCTCCTCGGCCGAACCGTCGAGGGCCAGGGGGACCTTGGCGTAGACCGGTCCCGCGTCCAGCTCGCCGCTCATCCGCAGCGCGGTCAACCGGGTCTCGGTGAGCCCCCGCTGGATCAGGTTCTGCAAGGGGCTGCCTCCACGACCGAACGGTACGTCGGTCATGTGGAAGCACACGCACTCCCACCGGTCGGTGATGGCGTCGGGGACCAGCCAGGACCAGTGGAGGAAGAACACATACCGGGGGTCCAGGTCGGTGAGGCGGTCCTCGGTCAACTCGAACCGGTCGGCCAGGAACACCCATTGCCCGGGCAGGTCGGCCACCACCTCGTCGAAGGCGAAGCGGTTCCACGGGTGGCGGCCGGCCACCACGTAGGTCACCTCACCAGTCATCGTTCCGTCCTCCCTCGAAGGTCGACACCCCGTCGCGCTCGCCCATCGCGGCCAGGCCCGCGATCGAGAACGCCGCGCCCGACCGGTGGTTCGAAGGGCGCACGTGCGCCCGGACCCGGAGCAGCGCGGGGTTGTCGGCGAAGGCGCGTCGCACCCCGGCGCGGATGAGGGGCGCGGCCCGCCCCGAGCCGCGGTGGTCCGCCGCCACGGACACGTCGATCACCCCGGTGCCCTCGGCGTGCCGGTCGAAGCGGATCTGACCCCAGGCAGCCTGACCGTCCGGGCCGGCCAGGTAGATCGCGCTCCCGGCATCCGCCAGGTGGTCGGCCAGCCACACCTCGTGGTCCGCCCAGGCAATGGGCGTGGGGTCGAAGGCCGCGGCCCGGACCGCGTCATCATTGGCCCAGTGCCACAGCAGGCGGGCGTCGGCCGCCGTCGCCGGTCGCAGGTCCACGTCACGGGACCGCAGGGCGGCGACCACCCGGTCCGCTCCCCGACCGTCGACCAGTGCCGTTCCGGCCCGGGACACCGACCCACGCAACTCGGCATCGGCCCACAGTTCGGTCAGCGGGCCCACGGCGTCATCGCCCCGGAGGCCCCGTGCGGCCCCGGCGGCGATCACGGCCCGCACGATTGGCTCCTGGTTCTCGACGGCGGCGACGACGACCGAGGGGATCCCCCGGCGGCAGAGGTCCCACGTCGTCGTGCCCGCGGCGGCCAACGCGAGGTCGGCGGACGCGAAGAGCCGACCCGGGTCGGCCACGAACCCGTGCACCGTCACGCCCGGCGCCGCCAGGGAACCGAGGTCGCCGCCGCCGATCACGTCCGCGGCAAGGCCCAGGTCCTCGGTGACCCGAGGCAGCGTCCGCCCGACGAGGTCGATCAGCTCCGGCGTCGGATCGCCGCCGAGAGCCACGAGGAGGTGCCGGGGTCGATTCCCCCGCTCCGGGTGACCGTCACCGTCGTCGGCTCGGAGCAGCGCGTACCGGCTGCCCAGGAGGAGCGTCGAACCGCGGGGACGGTCGTGGTACGGCATCGGCGAGCTGCCGAGGTTCTGGTCCAGGACGACCGCCGCGGGATGGGCGGGGGCCCGGCCGTGGTCATCGATGCGCAGCGTGTGTTCGGGGTCGATCCCGGCCTGCTCGGCGAAGTCGGGGGCGAACGGGTAGCCGTCGACCACGAGCCGGCTTGACGCTTCGGTGAGGGCGGCAACGGTGCGAGCGTCTTCGGTCGAGCCCACGAGGACGTCGACGGCCACCACCGGGACAGAGCCGGCCAGGGCCTTTGCCCGTTCGGCCACTGCGGCGTTCACGGCCAGCACCGCCGTCCCTCCGGCCGCGGCCCAGGCTTCGGCCAGGGCCAAGCAACGCACGACGTGACCGATCCCTCGACCCTCACCACCGTCGGCCCGGAGGACCAGACGGGGCAGGGCCGACGGGTCAGGCCGCGCTGCTGGTCGCGGCGTGATCGCCGTCGAGGATGACATCACAGATCCGGTCCACGTCGGGGTCGACCCCCGGCGCCAGGTCGGCCAGGCGGTTCGTGGTCAACCGCACCAGGCCCTGCACGTGCTCTTCGACGCCCGGCGAACCGACGGGCGCCTCGAAGAAGAAGAGATGGGCGTAGCGGCGGGCGAGGTCGGCGTCCGGGGCGTGGGCGGCGGGGTCGTCGAGGGCTGCGGTGACCGTCGCCCGGAAGTCCTCGGGGTCGTCGACGTCGAGGGTGAACCCCTTGTCGCGGTAGTGCGTCTCCCCCGCCACCACGGTCGGGACCCCCCGCAGGGCCAGCTCGAGGCCCGTCGTCGACGTGTAGACGAGGCCGAGGTCGCTGGCCTCCATCAGGGGGTAGGAGGACTGCGGGTCGGTCGGCTCGACCACCCGCACGTTCGGCGGCAAGGTGCCCACCTGGGCCTCGATCACGGCCAGCATCGGCTCGCGGGTCTGCTTCCCGGGCAGCTTCAACTCGGCGGGGTGGATGCGTATGACGAGGGTGTCCTGGGGCCGTTCGGCGACGAGGGCCACCGACGTGGCCAGCCATTCCTGGATGGAGGTGAACGCCCGCTCGCGGCCGATCACCGCCGAGTCCCAGGTCAGGTTGGTGAACAGGGTGACGAGCCGCCCACCCGCCGTCGCCGCCGCATCGTCGAAGCGGGCGTCGCCCCAGAATCGGTCGATGGTGCGACGGCCGTGACGCCGGTCGTCGAGGTACCCGTCGAGGCGGGCCTCCTCGTCCTCGGTCAGGGGCTGTGCCCGGCGGGCCGCCCAGGGCGCACGCAGGTCGAACAGGCAGGCGGGTGAGTTGCGCTCGACGACCAGGGTCTCCTTGATCATGCCCCGCTCGTAGGTGACGACGTCGATCCCCCGCCGCCGGCAGACCTCCCAGGCCACGGCCTCGAAGAGGAACAACCCGTTGAGGAGCATCACCACGTCGGGCTGCAGGCGGTCCAGCGCGGCCTCGACCCCCCGCTCGATACGGCGGGCCGAGCGCAGGAACGACCGCCAGGTGGGGGCGGCCAGCGGCTCGTTCTCCAGGTCGGTCCGCATCAGGAACCACTTCACGGGGATCTCGGTGAGCGCCCCCAACGGGGCCCCGTCGTCCCCGGAGACGGCGGCGAGGCCGCCCAGCGCGACGGCGTCCAGCTCGGGCCAGCCGTCGTCCTCGTCGGCCTCCCATCCCGGGCGCAGCGGCACCCGGTCGAAGCCGTGGGCGTCGATCGAGTCCTCGACGTAGCGGGTGCAGGAGCGGCACGGCATCGGCGGGGCTTCCCAGGTGTTGGCCCGATCGCAGATCTCGAGGCCTCCACCGCAGGTCAGGAAGGCGACCTGGGCCCCGCGCTGCTGGAGGGCGTGGCCGATCATGGCCTCCCAGTGCACATGCGCAGCCCAGTCCCGGGGCGAAAGGAAGGCGACCCGGGGGCCATCAGCGGCGACGGGCCGGGCCTGGGCGGCCAGGCGGCGGGCGGCCCGTTGCTCTGGGGCCTGGCCCCCCCGGCGCAGGGCGAGGTGCACCCCCTTGAGGGCGTACTCCTGGAAGCGGGCGCGGTCCGGGAGAGGCACGGCCTACCGCCCGTTCCGGGGTCGAGCATCGAACGGACGGCCGGTGAGGATCCGACCCAGGCCTCGCCAGAACCCGAGGCCGTAGCCCCAGTGGCAGATGGCGAGGGCCCCGAAGGCGCGGTGCGGCGCCACCCCCGGATCATCGGCCATTCCGGCCGCGGCCACGCCCGCCAGTGCGCACCAGGTGGCGATGGGGGCGAGGGCAAGGGCGGGCTTGCGGGTGGCGACCCCGACGGCCATGGCGGCGACCGTGCCGGCCACCAGGGCGGCGGGGGCCAACGGCCGCCAGTAGGGAAGCGTGCGGTGCTTCTTCAACGTCGAGGCCTTGCACAGGCCGTAGTTCACGTACTGGCGCCAGAGGGCCTGGGGCGTCTGGCGGGGGAAGTAGACCGAGCGGATCGACGGCTCGAGGCGGATCCGGCGGCCCTGGAGACGGAGCCGGTAGTTCAACTCCTGGTCCTCGGCGGCCCACTGCAGATCGGTCTCGTCCCAACCCCCGACCTCGTCGAGGGCCTCGCGACGGTAGGTGCCGAGGTAGACGGTCTCGACGTCCTGGGGCTCGTCGGCGTAGTGGAAGCGCCCGGGGCCGACCCCCAGGGGCGAGGAGGTCACGGCCGCCACGGCCCGCCCGAAGGCGGTCACCCCGACCGCCCGCATCGGCCCGCCGACGACGTCGGCGCCGGAGTCCTCCAGCGCCTCGACCGAACGCCGCACGTAGTCGGCGGCGTAGACGGTGTGGGCGTCGACACGGACGATGAGGTCGTTGGCCGCTTCGGCCAGACCCACGTTCATGGCGGCCGCCGCCGTGACCCGGGGATTGTCGACCACCCGCACCGGCACACCGAAGGCCTCGACCAGGTCGCGGGTGCCGTCGTCGGACCCCCCGTCGACCACGAGGATCTCGTCGATCGAGGGGTAGTCCTGCGCGAGGAGCGAGGTGAGGCAATCGGTCACGTACCCGCGCTCGTTGAGCGTGGGGAGCACGACCGACACCGGCGGCAGTGTCGTCGTAACCACTGGTGATCCCGTCGGCAGGGCTCCCGCCGTCCTGAGCGCCGGGACGCCCGTCCACCGGCCGGCCGGCCGTACCCCGCCGCATCGCCGGTGGTCGGCGGGTTGACCCGGCCCGGGCCTGCATCCTGGGACCGTGGTGCCGACAGGAGCGGAGTGGAGGTGAACGCCGCCGATCGGCCCTACCGCCGCGCGGTCCTGCGCGGGACCGTGGCGACCGGGGCCGGCAACGTCTGGGCCGTCGTCGTCGGCGTGGTCACCCTCCCCCTGCTCCTGGGCGGCCTCGGTACCCAGGCCTTCGGCGCGTGGGTGCTCCTCCAGACCCTGTCGGTGACGACCGGCTGGCTCTCCCTCGGCGACCTCGGCCTCACCACGTCGATCACCCGCTCGGTGTCGATGGCCCGGGCCTCGGACGAGCACCACCGGTCGGCCGTGATCGCCGTCACCGGACTCACGGCAGTGACCGGACTGGGGATGGCCTGGGCGGTGCTCGTGGCGACGCTCGGGACGACGGTCCTCCCGTCGCTCTTCCGCATCCCGGCATCGCTCGGCGGGGCCTTCCGGGTCGCGGTGCTCTGGTTCGCCCTGCAGACCATCGCCGACTTCGCCATCGCCGGCATCACCGCCGTCCTCGAAGGTGGTCAGCGGGTCGACGTCTCGCGCGGCATCGACATGATCCGGCGCACCCTCACGCTCGGCGCCGCCTCCGCCGTGGCGCTGGCCGGTGGCGATCTGGCCGCCGTCGCCTGTGCCAGCGCCGTCGGCACGGTCCTGACCGGCCTCGTGGCTGCCGTCGTGGTCGTCGGGGCCCGATTCGTCGCACTGGTCCGGCCCTGCCGGCAGGAGGCGGCCGCTCTGTTCCATTACGGCTGGCGAGCAGCCGCGCTCCGACCCATCGGTGTCATCCGTCGGACGATGGACCGCCTCATCGTCGGCGTCGTGCTCGGCCCGGGCCCGGTGGCGCTCGTGGAGATCGCCACGCAGATGCAGAATGCTTCCGAGGCCGCCGTCAGCGGCTCGGCCTACGCCGTCACCCCGACGGCCGCCTGGGTCCAGGCCCGGGGCGACCACCACCGCCTCCGGGAGTTGGTCGAGACGGGAACGCGGTATTCGTTGCTCGTCAGCTTCCCCGTCATCGCGGCCACGGCACTGCTCGCCGGACCGGCTGTCACGGTGTGGCTCGGGCCCGATGAGCTCGACGTCGTGCCCCTGGTCCTCCTGGCCCTGGCCTACTCCGCGGTGACCGCCCCGCTCCAGGTCGGCTCGAACCTGCTGGTGGGCGCCGGCGAGGTGCAGGCCGTCGTTCGGGCCGCCGGCCTCGGGATGGTCGTCAACCTCGTGCTGAGCCTGGCGCTGGTCGGCGCGCTCGGGCCCGAAGGGGTGTTCCTGGCGACGCTGATCAGCGCGGTGGTGTTCGTGCCGATCCTGACCCGCTCCTTCCTGCCGCTCGTCGACCTCACGCCTCGGGAGTTCATGAGCACGTCGGTGCTCCCCCCCTTGCGGGCGACCGCCGTGATGGCCATCGTGCTCGGTGCCTTGGTGTGCCTCCCGATGGCGCCCTGGCCCACACTGGTCGCCGGGGCCGTCTTCGGCGGGTTCGCCTACTGGGCGGCGGTCATCCGCTGGGGCCTCGCTCCAGGCGAACTTCGGTCGTTGGTGGGTGGGCTCCGGCGGTCGCCGGTCGACGCCGCCGTGTAGGTCGCGCTTCGGTCGGCGCCGGCTCAGCGACCGTCGCCGGCGACGACGCTGCGCACCGTCCGGCCCACGATGCGCAGGTCGAAGCTCAGGCTCTGGCGGCGGAGGTAGCAGAACTCGTACTGGAGCTTCTCCAGAGCGTCCCGCTCGTCGCCGGCGTAGCCGTACTTGACCTGCGCCCAGCCCGTCAGGCCGGGGCGGACCAGGTGACGCATGCTGTAGAACGGCAGCTTCTCGGTGAGCTGCTCGACGTAGTGGGGCTGCTCGGGTCGGGGGCCGACCACCGACAGCTCGCCCCGCAGGATGTTCACGACCTGGGGCAGCTCATCGAGGTGGGTGCGGCGCAGGACGTGGCCGAAGCGGGTGATGCGAGGGTCGTCCTCGCCGGTCCACTCGTCGGCCAGGCCCTCGCCCTCCGGGCGCATGGTGCGGAACTTGACGATCGAGAAGAGCTCGCCGTTCTTGCCCACCCGGGTCTGGCGGTAGAGCAACGGTCCCTTGTTGCCCCAGAGGTTGCTCAGGGCCACGACGGGCGTCACCAGAGCCAGCGCCAGCGTGCCCACGACGCCAAGGGCCAGGTCGACCACCCGCTTCATCCGTGCGTAGCGCTGGCGGTGGACCTCGCCGATGTCGAACATCATCGCCACCCGTTCGAGCTCGGTCACCGGCAGCTTCCCGAGCCACTCCTCGTAGAAGAGCGACAGGGTCCGGACCCGGATCCCGGCGGCGTGCAGCGAGGCGGCCTGGGCCACGACGGTGGGCTGGTCCTGGGCCGCTCGGTCGAGCACCAGCACCGTGGCCCCGACCTCGGCCACCAAAGCCTCCAGCGGTCGCGGTCCGGCACCGGTGACCTCGGCGGCCGCGGGCTCGAGGGCAGCCACGACCTGACCGGCTGACTCGGCGCCCCGGGCCAGCTCGCCCTCCAGCTCTGCGCCGACCCCGGCCGCGTGCTCGGCGACGACGACGACCCGGTCGCGACGCTCGTCCAGGGAGCGGCCGTCGAGGGCCAGCTTCACCGTCAGGAGGTACCAGGGCACCAACAGCAGGGCACTGCCGAAGACCACGAAGCGGGGCAGGAGGGCGTCACCGACCGCCAGCTGCACCACCGACATGCCCAGGGCCCCGACCACCGCGGCGGCCACCGCGGTGATGACCGCGGAGCGGCGGCTCCGGGGGACGTCGGGCAGGCCCACGCCGTAGGCGGCTACGGCCAGGATGGCGACGTAGGCCAAGGACCAGGCGAAGCGGGACGAGCCGCTGTAGTCGTAGGTCCCGAGCTGACTGGCGTGGACCTTGCTCAGCCCGACGACGGCCGCCGCGATCCCTGCGAACAGGGCACTGGGCGCGAGACGGGACAACACCCGGTTCCTGTCGGCACCGGGACGTGGGGGTTCAGGAGGCGGGGGCCAGCAGCGGGGCCAGGTACTCGCCGGTGTGGCTGCCGGGCGTCTTGGCCACGAGTTCGGGCGGGCCCTCGACGATCACGGTGCCCCCGCCGCGGCCGCCCTCGGGGCCGAGGTCGATGAGCCAGTCGGCGGTCTTGATGACGTCCAGGTTGTGCTCGATGACCAGGACCGTGTTGCCCTGGTCCACCAGGCGGGAGAGCACGCCCAGGAGCTTGCGGATGTCCTCGAAGTGGAGCCCCGTCGTGGGCTCGTCGAGGATGTACATGGTGTGGCCGGTGGAACGCTTGGCCAGCTCGCTGGACAGCTTCACCCGCTGGGCCTCGCCCCCGGAGAGGGTCGGGGCGGGCTGGCCGAGGCGCACGTAGCCCAGGCCGACGTCGACGATGGTCTGCATGTGACGGGCGATGACGGGCTGGTTGGCGAAGAAGGCCAGCGCCTCCTCGCAGGACAGGTCCAGGACCTCGGCGATGTTCTTGCCCTTGAACTCGATGTCCAACGTGTCCCGGTTGTAGCGGGCCCCCTTGCACACCTCGCAGGGCACGTACACGTCGGGCAGGAAGTGCATCTCGATCTTGATCGTCCCGTCGCCGGCGCAGGCCTCGCACCGCCCGCCCTTGACGTTGAACGAGAACCGGCCGGGCAGGTAACCCCGGACCTTGGCCTCGTTGGTCTGGGCGAAGAGCTTGCGGACGTGGTCGAAGACGCCGGTGTAGGTGGCCGGGTTCGACCGCGGCGTGCGTCCGATCGGGGACTGGTCGATGGCGATGACCTTGTCCAGGTTGTCCAGGCCGTCGACGGCGGTGTGGCGGCCCGGGGGCAGCTTGGACTTGTAGATCCGCTGCATGAGCGCCCGGTAGAGGATGTCGTTGACCAGGGTCGACTTGCCCGATCCGGACACCCCCGTGACGCACACGAAACACTCGAGCGGGAACTCGACGTCGAGGTCCTGGAGGTTGTGCTCCCGGGCGCCCCGGACGACCACGGACTCCTCGCCGGGCTGGCGCCGCATCTCGGGCACGGGGATCTTCTTGCGCCCCGAGAGGTACTGGCCGGTGACCGACTCCTTGTTGCGGAGCAGGCCCTTGACCGAGCCCGAGTGCACGACCTGCCCCCCGTGCTCGCCCGCCCCCGGCCCGATGTCGACCACGTGGTCGGCGATGCGGATCGTCTCCTCGTCGTGCTCCACGACCAGGACCGTGTTGCCCAGGTCCCGCAGACGGATCAGGGTCTCGATGAGGCGCTTGTTGTCCCGCTGGTGCAGGCCGATGGACGGCTCGTCGAGCACGTAGAGCACGCCGACCAGGCCGCTGCCGATCTGGGAGGCCAGGCGGATCCGCTGGGCCTCGCCGCCGGCCAGGGACCCGGCGTTGCGGTGCAGGGACAGGTAGTCCAGGCCGACGTCGAGGAGGAAGCCCATACGGGCCTGCACCTCCTTGAGCACGGCCTCGGCGATCAGGCGGTCCCGTTCGGACAGCTCGAGGGCCCGGATCATCTGGGTGGACTCGCCGATGGGCAGCGAGCACAGCTCGTGGATGTTGCGGCCGTCGATGGTCACCCCGAGGGACAGCGGCAGGAGGCGCGCCCCCTCGCACACGGGACAGGCCACCTCCCGCATGTAGCCCTCGATCTGCTCCCGGGCGGCGTCGGACTCGGCCTCCGAGTGGCGCCGTTGCAGATAGGGCACCGCGCCCTCGTACTTGGCGTGGTAGCTCCGGGAGCGTCCGTAGCGGTTCTTGTACCTGACGTGGACCCGCTTGTCGCCGGCGCCGTGCAACAGCAGCTTCCGGGCCTTCTCGGGCAGGTCCCGCCAGGGCCGGCCGACGGGGACGTCGTTGTCCTCGGCCACGGCCTCGATCAGGCGCTTGAAGTACTGGCTGTGCCCGCTGGCCCAGGGGGCGATGGCCCCGTCCTCCAGCGTGAGGTCGGGGTTGGGGACGACCAGCTCGGGGTCGACCTCGAACTTGGTGCCCAGGCCGTCGCAGCTGACACAGGCGCCGTAGGGCGAGTTGAAGGAGAAGTTCCGGGGCGCCAGCTCGCCGTAGGACGTGCCACAGGTCGGGCAGGCCAGGTGCTGGCTGAAGGTCAGGACCTCCCGCTCCTCGTCGCCGAGGCCCTCGCCGTCACGGGGGACCAGCTCGATCTCGGCCGTGCCCTCGGCCAGCTGCAGGGCCGTCTCCAGGGAGTCGGTCAGGCGCCGCTCGATGCCCTCCCGCAGGACCAGGCGGTCGACCACGACCTCGATGGTGTGCATCTCGTAGCGGGCCAACTCGGCCCCCTGGTCCACGAGCTCGGCCAGCTCGTGGACCTCGCCATCCATGCGGACCCGGGCGAAGCCCTGGGTGGCCAGGTCGGCCAGGAGGGTGTCGTAGGTGCCCTTGCGCCCCCGCACGATCGGGGCCAGGACCTGGAAGCGGGTGCCGTCGGGCAGTTCCAGGATGCGGTCCACGATCTGCTGAGGCGTCTGACGGTTGACGACGGTGCCGTCCTTGGGGCAGTGGGGCACGCCGATACGGGCGTAGAGGAGGCGCAGGTAGTCGTAGATCTCGGTGATCGTCCCGACCGTCGACCGGGGGTTGCGGGAGGCGCTCTTCTGGTCGATGGAGATCGCCGGCGACAGGCCTTCGATGAAGTCCACGTCGGGCTTGTCCATCTGGCCCAGGAACTGCCGGGCGTAGGCCGACAGCGACTCGACGTAGCGGCGCTGGCCCTCGGCGTAGATGGTGTCGAAGGCCAGGGACGACTTCCCGGACCCCGACAGCCCGGTGAGGACGATGAGGCGGTCCCGCGGCAGGTCGAGGGAGATGTCCTTGAGGTTGTGCTCGCGCGCCCCTCGGATCACCAGCGCATCGGCCACGATCAGACTCTACCGGCGACCCCCGATCCGAACACGTGTTTGCTTCAGGGGATCGCGTATCCCCGGATCAGGAGATGCTGGCCCAGGATCCAGTCGACCCGGCGGTCGGGTCCCACAGGCTCGACGCCGTCCAGGTCAGGGGCCTCCGGATCAGGGGTGTCGGCGTCCACCAGGACCACCAGGTCGATGCGCTCGGCACCCGAGGCCAGGGCCGTGGCGACCGCCGAGCGGGGGTCGCCCTCGGACTCGCTGCGCACCCAGCGGTGGTCGCCGTACCCGGCCCCGCCCTCCCGGCCGAGGTGGGCCATGTCGCTGACGATGACGACGTCGTCGGGGGCGGACTCGACCACGGCGACGGCGTCGGCGATGGTCGAGGTCCGCTCGATGTGCCAGCCCGCGCCGACCACGGCCGTGCTCACGGCGGCGGCGACCACGATGGCCATGGGTCCCCGCCAGGCGTCCCGGCGGGTCAGCACCGACGTGGCCACGATCGTGAGCAGGGCACCGGAGAGGAGCAGGTAACGACCACACCACTGGGCGACGTGGTTCCCCTGCCAGGCGGTGAGCCACACCAGGGGCAGGGCGCCGAGGCCGGTGGCGGCCAGGAGGCGTTCCCTCGGGGTGCGGGCCCCGATCGCCCCGACCACGGCCAACGGCGCCACCATCAGGAAGCCGGGCACGAAGCCGAGGCCCGACAGGAGGCGGATGGCGTACAGGAGGCCGACGGCCACGGCGGCCAGGACGCCGAGCTCGCGGCCCACCTTCTCGGGCCAGAGCACATGGACGGCGAGGATGACCAGGCACAGCAGCGTCAGGGCGCCCAAGAGCAGGGCCATGGGCTCGTCCGTGGGGAACAGACCGATCGAGGTGACGGCGGCGTCGGTCAGGCGGGTCGCCGCCCCCTGGCCGACGCCGGACACGACCTCGCCGGCCCGTCCGTCCCGCACCCCCTCGTCCACGAGGAGGCGCTCCAGGCCGGCGTTGAGCACGACGGGGACGGCCAGGCCCGCCGCGAGCGCCAGCACCCGGCGGGGGCGGGCCAGCAGGCGTCGGCGCTCGTCGCCGATGGCCAGCGAGGCGATGCCGAACACGCCGACGTAGAGGAGCATCTCCGCCCGCAGGACGACGGCCAGGCCGCCGACCAGGCCCGCCACGAGGCCGCGCCACGGGGTCTCGGCCGAGAGGGCCAGGGAGATGGCCAGCAGGGCCAGGCCCGCGGCGGGGGCGTGCTCCCAGAAGTCCCCGGTGTAGACGAGGACCGGCCCGGCGGCCCCGACCAGCCAGAAGGCGGCCCACCCCTCCCCCGCCCCCAACTGCTGGGCCAGGCGGCGGGCGGCGAGGGCGGCGATGACCCCGCCGGCGATCGTCAGGAGGAGGACCCCGCCCGCTCCGCCCAGTGTCCAGAGCGGGACCGCGGCGAGGGCGAACGGCAGGCTCGTGGCCTGGAGCCACTGGCCACCGGTCGGGGTGGTGTGCCAGAGCGGGTGGTTCAGCCCGTCGGGATCGGCGTCCTCGGCCCAGTACCCGAGATCCGGCGCCCAGGAGCTGTGGTCGGCCATGGCCGCGACGGTGGCCAACTTGCCCCCGGCGTCACTGCCCGAGGCGGCCCGGGCGTCGCCCAGGGCGATCACCCCGACGTAGACCAGCACCAGGGCCACCACGGCCACCCCCGTCGGGATGCGCCGACCCCGCGGTTCGGGCTCCTCGGCCAGGAGCGCCTCGTCCAGGCGCTCGGCCCTCGGCTCGGTCAGCACCCCCACCCATCGGCCGTCGGTGGCCTACGGCAAGGGCCGAGTCCACGGGTTCAGGCGACGCAGGCGCCGGCAGCATCGGCGGCGCCGGCGTTGCTGAACGACGTGAAGCCACGCAAGGGTCAGGGCCCGGCGAGCTTGGCCATCACCGCGTGCTTGGCCTTGTCGGGCAGGAGGCGGCTCAGGGTGCCGGCCACCTTGGCGTCGGGGCCGACGAGGTAGCGGTGCCTGGGTCGGCGGGCGAAGAGGGCATGGGTGACGGCCTTGGCCACCTTCTCGGCGCTCACGCCGCCCTTGTCGCTCTTCTCGATGCCGTCGCGGATGTTCTTCATGCCCTTGGCGTAGCGCTCGAAGGCCTCGGCCGGTAGCTCCTGTTCAAGTCGATCGGTGGTGACCCGGCCCTTCTCCCAGATGGCGGTCCTCACGGCGCCGGGCTCGACCACGGCCACCTCGATCCCCCATTCGGCCAGGTCGTGGCGAAGGGACTCGGCCAGGCCCTCGATGGCGAACTTCGACGAGCAGTAGGGACCCATGAGGGTCGTCCCCACCCGGCCGCTGATCGAGCCCACGAAGACGATGCGGCCCTCGGCGGCCCGCAGGAGCGGCACCACGGACCGGGTGACCGACACCTGGCCGATGACGTTGACCTCGAGCTGGTTGCGCCACTCGTCCAGCGCCAGGTACTCCAGCGGGCCACCGAGGGCGATGCCCGCGTTGTTGACCACCCCCGCCAGGCCGGCGTCACCCACCTCGGCGGTGATCCGCTCGGCCACGGCGGCGACCTGGGCCTCGTCGGTGATGTCGAGCATGACCGGCGTCAGGTTCGGCCCCGTCAGCTTCTCGCCGTCCGCCTCCTTGCGCACCCCCGCGTAGACCGGGTTGCCCCGGGCCGCGAGCGAACGGGCCACGGCTTCGCCGATGCCCGTCGACGCCCCCGTGACCAGAACCGCCCGCCCGTCCCGTCCCGCCTCGCTCATCCGGCTTCCCTCAGCTCTCGTCGGAGGTCGTTGATCTCGTCCCGCAGGCGGGCCGCGTACTCGAAGTTGAGCTCGGTGGCCGCCTCGCCCATCTCCTCCTCGAGGGTGGCGATGAGGCGGGCCAGCTCGTCCTTGGGCAGGCCGGCCAGCTCGCTGCGCTCGCTCAGGCTCTTGCGGCGGCGGGAGCGGCCCGGGGTGGGGGTGGCCTCGTCCGGGCGGAGCTGGGCCAGGATGTCGGTGACGGCCTTGCGCACGGTCTCGGGATTGATGCCGTGCTCGAGGTTGTAGGCCTGCTGCAGGCCCCGACGCCGGTTGGTCTCCGAGAGGGCCCGCTGCATGGAGTCGGTGACCTGGTCGGCGTACATGATCACCTGGCCGCCGACGTTGCGGGCGGCCCGGCCGATGATCTGGATGAGCGACGTCTCGCTGCGGAGGAAGCCTTCCTTGTCGGCGTCGAGGATGGCGACGAGGGACACCTCGGGCAGGTCGAGGCCCTCCCGCAGCAGGTTGATGCCGACCAGGACGTCGAACTCGCCCAGGCGCAGGTCCCGCAGCAGCTCGATGCGCTCGATGGTGTCCACCTCGCTGTGCAGGTAGCGGACCCGGACCCCGAGCTCGAGCAGGTAGTCGGTCAGGTCCTCGGCCATCTTCTTGGTCAGGGTGGTGACCAGGACCCGGTCACCCGCCATGGTCCGGACGGTGATCTGCTCCATGAGGTCGTCGATCTGGCCCTTGGTGGGCTTGACGATGACCTCGGGGTCGATGAGGCCGGTGGGACGGACGATCTGCTCGACCACCCGAGAGGAGCGCTCGAGCTCCCAGGGACTGGGCGTGGCCGACAGGAACACGGCCTGGTTCACCTTCGCCATGAACTCGTCGAAGCGCAGCGGCCGGTTGTCGGCCGCCGAAGGGAGGCGGAACCCGTGGTCGACCAGCGTCTCCTTCCGGCTGCGGTCCCCTTCGTACTGGCCGTGGAGCTGCGGGATCATCACGTGGGACTCGTCCAGCACCATCAGGAAGTCGTCCGGGAAGAAGTCGAGCAGCGTGTTGGGGGCCTCGCCCCGGGCCCGGCCGTCGATGGGGCCCGAGTAGTTCTCGATCCCGTTGCAGAAGCCGACCTCCTGCATCATCTCCAGGTCGTAGCTGGTGCGCATGCGCAGGCGCTGGGCCTCCAGCAGCTTGCCCTCCTCCTCGAACTCCTTCAGCCGCTCCTGCAACTCGACCTCGATGCGCGCGATGGCCAGTCGCATCCGCTCGTCGCCGGTGACGTAGTGGCTGGCCGGGAGGATCATCAGCTCGTCGACCACCTCGAGGTGCTCGCCGGTGAGGGGGTCGACGAGCACGATGCGCTCGATCTCGTCGCCGAACATCTCGATGCGGACGGCGTGCTCCTCGTAGGCGGGGTGGACCTCGAGGGTGTCGCCCCGGACCCGGAAGCGGCCCCGGGTGAGGTTGAGGTCGTTGCGCTCGTAGCGGATGTCGACGAGCTTGCGGAGCAACGAGCGCAGGTCGTGCTCCTCGCCCACGCGGACGTAGAGGAGCTGGTCCCGGTACTCCTCGGGGGAGCCGAGGCCGTAGATGGCCGAGACCGAGGCGACCACGATCGTGTCCCGCCGGGTCAGCAGGGAGGCCGTGGTGGCGTGGCGGAGCCGCTCGATCTCGTCGTTGACCGACGAGTCCTTCTCGATGTAGGTGTCGCTCGAGGGCAGGTAGGCCTCGGGCTGGTAGTAGTCGTAGTACGAGACGAAGTACTCGACCTTGTTCTTCGGGAAGAACGCCCGGAACTCGTTGGCCAGCTGGGCGGCCAGTGACTTGTTGGGGGCCATGACCAGCGTCGGGCGCTGGGCCTGCTCGATGGCCCAGGCGATCGTGGCGCTCTTGCCGCTTCCGGTGATGCCCAGCAGGGTCTGGAACTTCTCCCCCGCCGCCAGGCCCTCGCTCAGGCCGGCGATGGCCTGGGGCTGATCCCCCGCGGGGGCGAAGTCGGCCACCATCTCGAAGCGCTCTTCACGGGCCACCCCGGAAGGGTACCGATGGCCGGTGACAGCCATCAGGGCCGCGGGCCCACTCAGGGTGGGCCACTCCCCGCCGACGGGAGCGCCGTGGCCGTGATCACCCGCAGTGACCTCGATTCGACCACGTCGGTCTCCTCGAGCCCCGTGTCCTCGGGCCGGGGCCTGGTCCTCCTGTTCACCGCGGCCAGCTTCGTCGGCTCCACCCTGCTCTTCCTCGTCCAGCCCCTCGTCGCGAAGCTCCTGACGCCGCTGCTGGGGGGCACCCCTGACGTCTGGAACACCGCCATGGTGTTCTTCCAGGCCACGCTGCTGTTGGGCTACGGCGTCGCCCACCTGGGCGCTCACTGGCTCCGCGGGCGCCAGATCCCGATCCACGTCGTCCTGGTGGCCCTTCCCCTGCTGGCGCTCCCCTTGGCCGTCCCGGCCGGTTGGCGCCTGCCCGAGGGCACCGCCCCCGCTCTGTGGACCCTCCTGGTCCTCGCCATCACCGTGGGCCTGCCTTTTCTGGCCCTCTCCACCGCCAGCCCCACCTTCCAGCGCTGGTTCTCGCTGAGCGGGCACCGCCACGCCGCCGACCCCTACTTCCTCTACGCCGCCGGCAACTTCGGCAGCCTCCTGGCCCTGCTGGCCTACCCCCTGATCCTCGAGCCGCACCTGTCGACCTCGGCCCAGAGCCGCCTGTGGAGCCTGGGTTACCTGGCCTTCGTCCTGCTCACCGGGGCCTGCGCCTGGGTCCTGCGCCGCCGGCCCACGGCAACAGTCGGCGCCGTGGCGATCGACGCCGGCCCGACCTCGCCGCCCCTGACCGGGCGGCTGCGCCGGCGCCTGACCGGGTTCGCCTTCGTCCCCAGTCTGCTGCTGCTCGGGGTGACCCGACACCTGAGCACCGACATCGCGTCCATCCCGCTGCTGTGGGTCGTGCCCCTGGCCCTGTACCTGCTCAGCTTCGTGCTCGCCTTCGGGCGGCCCCTGGCCCGGCTGATCGACCTCTCCGGGCGGACTGTGGCCCTCCTGGCCGTTCCCCTGGCCGCCGCCTTCGCCGCTTCGTTCGACTCGGTGTGGCTGGTGCTGGTCCCCCACCTCGTGTTCTTCCTCGCCGCCGCCACGCTGGCCCACGCCCGCCTGGCCGAGTTGCGACCCCCGGCCGACCGCCTGACCGAGTTCTACCTCTGGATCTCCCTCGGCGGAGTCCTCGGCGGCATCGCCGGTGCCCTGATCGCGCCCGTCGTGTTCACGTCGATCTTGGAGTACCCGCTGGCCCTGGGGCTCGTGGTCGCCCTGCGCCCTGCCTCCGCCGCGGCGCGCCGTCACCTCGACGGCCGGGGCGTCGCCGTCGCCCTGGCCCTCACTGCCGGCCTCGCCCTGGCCTGGCGGGCCACCGGCGCCGCCGCCACCCCCGAAGCGGCTCGCCTGCCGGTGCTCTTCCTGGCCCTCGTCGGCGCCGTCGCCTACGTGGCCCTGCGCTCCCCCCGGACGTTCGCGCTGGCCATCGGCGGCGTGCTCCTCGTGGCCGGGGTGGCCGAGCCGAACCCGACCCTGGCCGCCGAGCGCACCTTCTTCGGCGTCCACCGCGTCTTCGAGGACGAGCAGGGCCGTCACGTGCTGGCCAACGGCACCACCACCCACGGCATGCAGGACCCGACCGACCCCTCGACCCCGCTCGGCTATTACCACCCGGAGGGCCCCATCGGCGACCTGTTCGTGAGCGGTGCCGACGCCCCGCCCCGGGACGTGGCCGTCGTCGGCCTCGGCTCGGGGGCGCTGGCCGCCTACGGCCGGGGTGGCGACACGTTCTCCTACTTCGAGATCGACCCCGCCGTGGCCCGGATCGCCTCCGATCCCACGCTGTTCAGCTATCTCAGCGACAGCGAGGCCGACACCGACATCGTCCTCGGTGACGGCCGCCTGTCGCTGGAGCGCACCGACGACGTCTACGACGTCATGGTCCTGGACGCCTTCAGCTCCGATGCCATCCCCGTTCACCTGCTGACCGCCCAAGCTGTGCAGGAGTACCTGCGTCACCTCCGGACCGACGGCGTCCTGGCCGTCCACATCTCCAATCGCTACTTCGAGCTGGCTCCTGTGGTCAGCCGCCTGGCCGAGGCCTTCGGCCTGGCCGCGGTCGGCCGCCTCGACGCCCCGTCACCCGAGCAGGTCGAAGCCGGCCACTGGTCCTCCACCTGGGTCGCCCTCGCCGACGGCCCGCGCGCCCTGTCCGAGCTCACGGCGGACCACGGCTGGGGTCCCCTGCCGGACCCCGAGGGCCGGCTCTGGACCGACGACTACTCCGACCTCCTCGGCTCGTTCCGCTTCTAGCGGTCGACCCCCATTAGCCCTACCACCGAACGACGCAACCACGGGGGCGTCGGGACGGGTCGGCCGTCGGGGGCACGCGGGTCCCCCGTCGGCCGCGCAGAGTGGCCGTTCGGGTCCTGCCAACCGAGGTCGAGGACTGTCCCTACCAAATCGGTAGGGACAGTCCTCGACCTGCGGCTGCGCCGCCGACCGGCCCCGCACCCGCTCGGGCCGGCCCTACTTGAGCGCTTGTCCCTACGGCACCGGCGCCTGGGCCTGGATCCAGGGCCAGGCGGCGTCGACCTGGGCCCGTAGCTCCTCCACGGTCCCCGAGTTGTCCAGGACCCGGTCGGCCTTGGCCAGGCGGTCCTCCCGGGAGGCCTGGCGGCTGATGCGGGCCCGCGCGTCGTCCTCGGTGAAGCCCCGGTACTCGACCAGGCGGTGCACGGCCTCCTCGGGGTCGAGGTCCACGACCATCGTGGCCGCCATGTCGTCCCGGCCCGACTCGACCAGCAGGGGCACGTCCAGCACCACGACGTCGTCGGTGTCGGCGGCCTCGGCCAGGCGTTCGGCGATCTCGACGCCGACCGCCGGGTGCACGATGCCGTTGAGGGCCTCGAGCTCGTCGGGGTCGGCGAACACGATGGCGGCCAGGCCAGGGCGGTCCAGGGTGCCGTCGGGAGCCACGACACCCTCGCCGAAGCGATCGACGATGGCCGCGAACACGTCGGTCCCCGGCTGCTGCACCTCCCGGGTGATGGCATCGGCGTCCACGACCCGGGCCCCGAGTTCGGCCAGGCGGGCCGAGACCGTCGACTTACCCGAACCGATGCCTCCGGTGAGCCCGATGAGGATCATCGGCGCACGGTAGCTACTGGGTCGTGAGGCCTACAGATCCTCGGCCTGCCGCCGATGGACCGGGGTCAGATCTCCC
>Ga0315287_10002105_pt1 | contig 18694 bp, 17 predicted proteins | sample YL17G11_0_MG_FD_205037 | JGI IMG/M metagenome (GOLD analysis project Ga0315287, IMG submission 205037) | Sediment microbial communities from Yellowstone Lake, YNP, Wyoming, USA - YL17G11_0 | ecosystem: Environmental > Aquatic > Freshwater > Lake > Sediment | place: USA: Wyoming | collected...
GTGTTCATCAGGTCGCCTCAGGGACGACCTAGCAGAACCGATCGGGCGATCCGAATTCAAATCGATCACGGTCGTCAGGGACCCTAAGATCCGAGCGCTCAGTGAATTACGCTCTTAGTCGAATTCCTTAACCGGACACTACTGCTCCGGGAGTGATTTTCCTTTCAGGCGGGCTCAGGCTTGAGCACGACGCAGGCAAGCGGTGGAATCGTCAGGCTGAGCGAGTGCGGGTACCCGTGTGCGGGAATCTCTTCGGTGGTCGCAAGTCCGGCGTTGCCGGCATTGGAGCCGCCGTAAACGGCGGCATCGGTATTCAGCAGTTCGCGGTACGCGCCGGCTGCTGGCACACCCACCCGGTACGCATGCCGTGGGACAGGCGTGAAATTCAACACAAACGCGGTGAAGTTGCCGCGGTCCCTCGCGCGCCTCAAGAACGACACCACCGAGTTGTCGTGGTCGTTGCAGTCGATCCAGCTGAACCCCTCGGGCGCCACATCCAGTTCGTGGAGCGAGGCCTCCTCTCGATAGAGGCGATTCAGATCGGCCACAAGCCGCTGCAGGCCGCGGTGCAGAGGGTACTGCGCGAGGTGCCAGTCGAGGCTGACGTCGTGATCCCACTCGCGCGTCTGTCCGAACTCGCTGCCCATGAACAGCAGTTTCTTGCCTGGGTGGCCGAACATGAAGCCGTAGAGGGTCCGCAGGCTGGCGAAGCGCTGCCACTGGTCGCCGGGCATCTTGGCCAGCATCGACCGCTTGCCGTGCACCACTTCGTCATGGGAGAACGGCAGCATGAAGTTCTCGGTGAACGCGTACAACATCGAGAATGTAATGTCGTTGTGCGCCCACTTGCGGTGCACCGGGTCTCTGGACATGTAGCCCAGCATGTCGTGCATCCAGCCCATGTTCCACTTGAAGGTGAACCCCAGGCCGCCGGTATACACCGGCCGGCTCACGGCCGGCCATTCGGTGGACTCTTCCGCGATGGTCACCGCCCCGGGATGCCGCTCGTGCACGAGCATGTTCAGTTGCTTCAGAAAGTCGATGGCCTCGAGATTCTCGCGCCCGCCAAACTTGTTGGGCAGCCACTGCCCTTCCTCCCTCGAGTAGTCCAGGTAGAGCATCGAGGCCACCGCATCGACGCGCAGGCCGTCGACGTGATATTCGTCAAGCCAGAAGAGCGCATTGGCCAGCAGGAAATTGCGCACCTCGTGGCGGCCGTAGTTGAAGACCAGCGTGCCCCACTCCTGGTGCTCGCCTTTGCGCGGATCGTCGTGCTCGTACAGTGCCGTGCCGTCAAACCGAATCAGGCCGTACCCGTCCTTCGGGAAGTGCCCGGGCACCCAGTCGAGGATGACGCCAATCCCGGCCTCATGACACCGATCGACCAGATACTTGAAGTCCTCCGGCAATCCAAACCGGCTCGATGGCGCAAAGAAGCCGGTGACCTGGTACCCCCACGACCCGGTGAACGGATGCTCCATCACCGGCATCAATTCCACATGCGTGAAGCCCGTCTCCGTCACGTACGCGACCAACTGGTCGGCGATATCGCGGTAGGACAGCAACTGGTTGTCGAGCGTCCGGCGCCAGGATCCGAGGTGGACTTCGTAGGCGGACACGGGCCGATCGATCAGGTTGCCGTTGCGCGCCCGGTTGCGCATCCACGCTTCGTCATGCCACTGGAAGCCTGATGAGTCCCACGCGATCGTCGCCGATCGCGGCGGCACTTCGAACCGCGTGGCGTACGGATCGGCCTTCAGGGTGACGGCACCATCGGCCCCGCACACCTCGAACTTGTACTTCTCACCCATCGACAGCCCTGGAACAAACAGGGCCCAGATACCCGAACTGCCGACCGGCTGCATCGCGTGCGCGTCGCCGTACCACCGGTTGAAATCGCCGACAACCCGCACGCCGCGGGCGTTGGGAGCCCACACGGCGAAGTGCAGCCCGTGCACGCCGTCAAACGTCGCGGCATGGGTGCCGAGTTTCTCGTGGATGTGGTGGTGCGTGCCCTCGTTGAACAGGTGGAGATCGAGATCGGAGAGCAGCGTCTTCATCAGCGTGTGGCCTGACACGGGTCTCGGCGGCTCATGGCGCATCGGCATTCCCCATGTACGTCACATGCTATACGATTGTTGGAGAAACGATGGACATCCGGACTGGACCACGGCAGGAAACGCCCTGGCCGTCATTGGGGAGGCTACGTTGAAATCAGGCGTCTCGGCGAAATTTGTGACCACCGAAGGCTCGTTCACGATTCAGCTGTTCGATGAAGATGCACCGGTGACGGTCGCCAACTTCGTCGGGCTGGCCGAAGGGTCCAGGGAGTGGACCGATCCGCGAACAGGCAAGAAGTCGAACCAGCCCTACTACGATGGCATCATCTTCCATCGCGTGATCAGCGGCTTCATGATCCAGGGCGGCGACCCGCTGGGCCGGGGAACCGGCGGCCCCGGCTACACCTTCAAGGACGAGTTCAGCCCGAAGCGCAGGCACAGCAAGCCCGGTATCCTGTCGATGGCCAACTCCGGCCCCAACACCAACGGCGGACAGTTCTTCATCACGCTGGCGCCCACGCCGTGGCTCGACGGCAAGCACTCGGTCTTCGGCGAGGTCGTCGAGGGCATGGATGTCATCGAGAAGATCGGCAAGACGAAGACACGACCTGGCGACCGTCCCGCCACCGACATCGTCATCACCAGCGTCACGATCGAACGGGTGTAGGGTCGTTACGAATTACAAACAAGGTCTCCCGAACATTGGAATGCTGTACGCGGTGAGAGACGATGAGAACTTGGTCACTCAGAACAGACTCTGTCGTTAATTCGTCCCGACCCCTGCTTCTCGCGGTTCTGCTCGCGGTGGGCGCGGGTGTGTCCGCGGCCGCGGACCCGCTTCCCGGCAAATCTGATCAGGTCGTCCAGTACGCCATCAAGGTCCGGCTGGACGCCGCGTCGAAACAACTCGCGGGCACCGAGCGCCTGACGTGGACGAATCCTTCGTCAGACGCGGTCGGCGAGCTGTGGTTCCATCTCTACCTGAACGCCTTCAAGAACACGCGGACCACGTTCGTCAAGGAATCAGGCGGACAACTGCGCGGCGACGCGATGGCGCGCGATGCCTGGGGTTGGATCGACGTCACCTCGATTCGGACCGCCTCGGGCGCTGACCTGACGAAGCAACTGGCCTTCGCGCAACCCGACGATGGGAATCGCGACGATCAGACGGTTGCGAGACTGCCGTTGCCGGAACCGGTGCCCCCGGGCGGGTCGATCACGCTGGACATCGCGTTTACCGCTCAGCTTCCGCGCGTGTTTGCCCGCACCGGCTTCAAGGACAACTTCTATCTGGTCGGTCAGTGGTTTCCGAAGCTCGGTGTCTACGAGCCAGTTGGCCTGCGCGGCCGCGCGGCGGGCGGATGGAACTGCCATCAGTTCCACGCCAATTCCGAGTTCTATGCGGATTACGGCGCCTACCGGGTCGAGATCACGACGCCTTCGGCCTTCGTGGTTGGCGCGACCGGCGAGAGAAAACACGAGCACACCAACGGCGACGGCACAACCACCTACACGTACGAACAAGCCGACATTCACGATTTCGCCTGGACCGCCGACCCGAAGTTCGTCGCGGTGACAGCGACGTTCTCGGCCACCCGGGATGTGACACCGGCGGAATACCAGCGGACTGCCCAACTTCTGGGCCGCACCTTAGACGAGGTACGACTCTCGGATGTCGACATTACCGTGCTGATGCAGCCCGAGCACCTGGCGCAGTCTGCGCGGCACGTCCAGGCCGCCAGGGACGGGCTGAAGTGGTTCGGCCTGTGGTACGGGCGGTATCCCTACAAGACGCTGACGGTGGTGGACCCCGCGTACGGAGCGGGCGGCGCCGGCGGGATGGAGTATCCGACGTTGATCACGGCCGGCACCTCTGTCCTGTTCAACCGGTGGCCGCTTGATCGGATCCGCGCCCCAGAAGCCGTGACGATCCATGAGTTCGGCCATCAGTTCTGGTACGCCATGGTGGCGAACAACGAGTTTGAGGAAGCGTGGCTCGACGAGGGCATTAACTCGTACTCGACCGGGAAGGTGATGGAGGCGGTCTACGGCCCCGCATCATCTTTGCTCGAGTTTGCCGGGCTGAAGATGGGCGAAGTCGACACGCTGCGGATGGGCAACAGCCCCGATGCAAAGTTCAATCGCATCATCGCGAACGCCTGGAGCTACACGCCGTCGGGATCCTACGGGTTCTATGCCTACCAGAAACCCGAGATTGTGCTGCGCACGCTTGAGAACTTCGTTGGTGAGCAGACCATGGCGCGCGTCATGCGCACGTTCCACGAGCGGTGGAGATACAAGCATCCGCAAAGCCAGGACTTCTTCGATGTGGTCGATGAGGTCACTGGCCGCGACTTTGCGTGGTACTTCGATCAGGTGATGCGGGGCACCGATGTGGTCGACTACGAGATCGGGGCGGCCGGGTCGGTACCGATCAAAGAGCCGAGAGGCGTCATCGACGGCGCGAAGGGCCGCCAGACGGTGACCGACGAGGACGCGGCGAAGCGCGACCGGCAGGCAGACGATCAGAAGACGGGGCAGTACGAAACCACGGTGGTCGCGAGACGGCGCGGGGAGGTGTACTTCCCGGTTGAGGTGGCGTTCAAGTTCGCGGGAAAGCCGGAGGAACGTCTCACGTGGGACGGTCGAGACCGGACAAAGACGTTCAAGTTCGTGCGGCCTGAGAAGCTCGAGTGGGTGGACGTCGACCCGGACCGCAAGGTCCTGCTGGACGTGAACTGGCTCAACAACGGCCGGCGCCTCGACGGCGACAGCCGCCCGGCTGCCGGTTGGGCCACGCGCTGGATGTTCCTGGTCCAGATACTCATATCGACGCTGGGACTGCTGTAGGCGGAGCCGGGTCTTCCCTGGCCTGAGCGGAGTCGAAGGCAGATCCGGCATTTCGGAGATCACTTCATGTTCACTAACGTGCTCAATGGCCTGCGCGCGACCGTCCGGAACTACCGGCTGGTGCTGCTGATCTGGGCGTGGTCCGCCGGGCTCGCCGCCGTAGCGGTGGCGCCGGCGCTGAGCTGGTGGCGCCGGGCGTTTGACCACGCCACTGAGGCCACGATCCTGCTTAAGGGATTCAATTTCGCCGTCCTCGCCGACCTCACGAAGTACGACTATGTCGGGGCCTTCGGCCTGCTGAACACGGCCATCGCCGGGGTGGCGCTGCTCTCGATCATGGCCAGCAGTTTCATCATGGGCGGCATGCTCAAGGTCATCTCCGGCACGGGCACGTCGCGGGGCGTGATGCACCGGTTCTTTGGCGGGGGCGGCTGCTTCTTCTGGCGGTTCTTTCGGCTGCTGCTCGCTGGGGGCACGTGCACGGTGGCGGCCGGAGCCGGCCTGATGTTCGCGCTGGTAGCCATCGAAGGCCCGCTCGTCGAGAACGGATCGGAGGCCGGCTCCTATCTGTGGCTCCTCTTCAACCTGGCGGTGCTGGCGTTCGTGTGCGGCCTGTTTCTGCTCGCGCTGGACTACGCCCGTATCCAGGTTGTCATCGACGATTCGCGTGGAATGATCAGGTCCTACCTCCGTGCGATCGGGTTCGTGGTGCGGCACGCGGTCACCACGTATGGCATGGCTATCGTCATCCTCATTCCTGTCGGCGCATTGATGCTCGGGTATGTCGCGTACGAAACGGTGTCGCCGGTCGCGTCCTCGTGGGGAGCGATTGCCCTGCTCTTCGGCATTCAGCAGGCGATCGCCTTGACGCGTGTCGGTCTGAGGGTGTCGCTGGTTGATGCCGAATTCCGGTACGCCCTGCGCCTTGCGCCCGCAGCGAGTGCCGAAACCAAGCCGACCGGTTCAGTGGTGAGTGCAGGTGCGGTGGTTGAACACGTCACCGAAGCTACCGACCCTGAGCCGGATGCAGAGGGTGATTCGGCTGCCAGCGCGTCCTCCTCGGTCGACGAGCAGCCCGTGGTGGCACGCGGACAATCACTCCGGGAGCAGTAGTGTCCGGTTATAAGTCGAGCAATTGTAGCTGGTTAGCGTGAGGGCGTTCGTCGTCGTGGAGGCGGCCGTCAAAAAGGGCCGTAGAAATGGGGGTTTTCTCGAAAAGGGTCAGGCTCAAGACCTGGAGCAATTGGTAGAGCGAGACGTCGAGGTTGCGCTGTTTCTTGACGATGGCGACGAGGACATAGACGGAAATGGCGATCCAGAGCTGGGTCTTCACGGCGTTGGCGCTGGTGCCGTAGAAGGCTTTGATGCGCAGATGTTGTTTGATCCACTTGAAGAAGATTTCGACCTGCCAGCGCGACCGGTACAGCTGCGCGATGGTCAGGGCCGGCAGGGTCAGGTTGTTGGTCAAGAAGACGAGGCGCTGCCCGGTGTCGGGATCGACGTAGTGCACGCGGCGCAGCGGGGCGGGATAGGCCTCCCGCATCGTGGGCCGGGTGGGGACCACCACCTGATCGGAGCGAAGTCCGGTGGCCGGGTCGATCGGCCGCGAGAGGCGGCGCGTGAAGCAGAGATTGCGCTTGCTGCGGGTCACGAAGAACGCGCCCGCGGTGGTGAGGCGGTACAGCCGGGTGAAGTCGATGTAGCCTCGATCCATGAGATAGAAGGCGCCGGCTTCAAAGACGAGGTCGTCGAGAAAGGCGATCTCGGACCGCTTCCCCGGCGTAATGTGGACGACCGTCGGGATCTGCCCCCGCAGGTCGAGGAGCGTATGCAGTTTCACCGCGCCGTGGCGGGCGCTGTAATGCGCCCAGGGAAAGACCGACAGGCACAAGTCGATGGTGGTGGCGTCGAGCGCGTACACGGTGTTCGCCAAGTCCACGGCCAACGGGTCGTTGACGTACAGCGCCCGGGCGGTGTGGATCAGGCTCTGCGCGAAATCGGCGTAGATGCGCCAGTCGCGGCTGTCATTGGCGTCGGCCAGGGTCGAGCGGGCGATGCGGGCGCGAATCCCGACATGGTACAGTTTCGGCTGCAGCGCCCGCAGACAGGCTTCGATATCCCGCAGGCTTTCGCGATACGTTAACTGCGCGAACGCCAAGCAGAGATATTGATCCCAGCAGGAGAAGTGGCGAACACGGCGGTTCCCGTCGTAGCGTGCGACGCATTTTCGGAAGTCGCGGATTGGCAAGTGGGCGATGAGCTGAGCGAAGATCGAACGGCCAGTGTTCATCAGGTCGCCTCAGGGACGACCTAGCAGAACCGATCGGGCGATCCGAATTCAAATCGATCACGGTCGTCAGGGACCCTAAGATCCGAGCGCTCAGTGAATTACGCTCTTAGTCGAATCCCTTAACCGGACACTACTGCTCCGGGAGTGATTGTTTGGTCGTCAGGACCTGCGTGACGGTCGACCAGCCATCAGCCCGCCAGGCCCCGTAGTAGAATTTCCATCAACTTGGTCCAATTTACACACCATTTTGGCGCACGGAAGCGACAATGGACTCGCGCTGCCGGATTCTCGTCAGCGTTGTGTTTCTTCGCACGAGCCACCCCAAGGCAAGTACGACATCGCTGGCGACCGCGGGAGCCGGTTGCCGGTTTCCCGGACCCCGAGGGCTGGCCTGCCTCTTGCAAGGTCCTAGGACTGGCAACAACCGGCGGTCATCCTTGGCAGCCAACGCTGGACGCGCGTGGGAATGGCGCTGTTCTTCGGGTATTCGTTGTTCCAGAGCGCCGGAAAATACATGGGATCTGAACGCTCGCGTCACCATCGCGCGGCCCGAAGGGTGTGGCCAGGCGTCCTGGTGATCGCGGTGCTGTGCCTTGCCGGTGTCGCCACCAGCGCGCGGGCGCAACTCGGGCAACTGGTTTCGCCCGGTCCGCTGGCCAAGGCGCACGCCACGCTCGAAGGGGCAACCAGTTGCCTGAAATGTCACACGCCCGGCCGAAAGGTCATGGCGGACCAGTGCCTGGCGTGTCACAAACCGGTTGGCGAGCGAATTCAGAACAAGAAGGGCATTCATCGCGATGTCACACTCGACTGCACCGAGTGCCACGTCGAGCACAAGGGCGTCGAGCAGGATCTGCGTCCGTTCGACCTGAAGAAATTCGACCACGGACGGGACGCGGGGTTTCCGCTCGACGGGCGTCACGCGGCGGCTGGCACTGAGTGCATCAAGTGTCACAAGGCGCGCTCGTTCTTAACCCTGTCGCCCACCTGCACGAGTTGCCACAAGGACATCCACAACGGCACGCTTGGGCCGACGTGTATCACCTGCCACCCCACGACGGCCGCGTTCAAGGATGTCAGGACGCGCTTTGACCATTCAAAGGCGGCCTTTGTGCTGGTCGGGGCGCACCAGCGGGTCGCGTGCGAGAAGTGCCACGTCAACAAGATCTACAAGGGTGTGAAGTTCGCGCAGTGCACCGACTGCCACAAGAGCCCGCACCGGCAGAATATGGGCCCCGACTGCCGCACGTGCCACACGCCGGACACCTGGAAGACACAGAAGATCGATCACGCCGTGACGGCGTTTCCGCTCAAGGGAAAGCACGCCGAGGTGGCGTGCGTAAAGTGCCACACGAAGCCGCCGCGCCAGCAGGTGCTCGCCTTCGATCGGTGTTCCCGGTGCCATCAGGATCCGCACAAGGGCACGTTCACGCAGGATTGCGGAGCGTGCCACACGGAGTTGCGTTTCGGCCGTACGACGTTTGACCATACCAAGAATACGAAGTTCCCGCTGACAGGCAAGCACGAGCCGCTGGGGTGCGTGAAGTGCCACAAGAATGTCTCGATCGGCCAGGCGACGCCGGCCAAAGACGTGGACTTCCGGGGGCTCTCGACCACGTGCGTGTCGTGCCACACCGACATTCACAAGGGCCAACTCGGACAGGCTTGCGAGACATGCCACACGCCGACTACGTTCCGTCTGCCGACGTACGTTCATCCACGGCTTCCCGAGTTCTTCGGCGGCCGGCACACGGCGGTGCCGTGCGCGAGTTGTCACCTCGCCCAGCCGCCCGCTGCGCCGAGGCGCCCCGACGCGCCCGTCGCCAGTTGGACGTTCAAGAACCTCACGACCGCGTGCGCGTCATGTCACGCTGACGTCCATCTCGGTCAGGTTGGCGCCGCGTGCGAAACGTGCCACAAGATTGATGCGGCGAATTTCGCAGCCATCACGTTCGCGCATTCCCGGGCGAGCTACCAACTCACTGGCCGCCACCAGACCGTCGAGTGCCGCAAGTGCCACAAGCCGGAAACGGGAACCTTTCCGGCCGGGCCTGGAACTGCCGTCAGGCTGAAGGGCCTGCCGATCAAGTGTGCGTCGTGCCACACCGATCAGCATCTCGGCCAGTTGGGCGCCGCCTGCGAAACGTGCCATACGCCGGAGACATTCAAGCTGCCGTCGTACAAGCACGCGAAGGCGACATCCGCGGTGATGATCGGCAAGCACGCCACGCTGAAGTGCGCGGAGTGTCACAAATCCCAGCCATCTCAGTATCCCGCCGGGAGCGGCACGACCATCCGCTACAAGGTCGGGCAGGCCTGCCTGAACTGTCACGCGGACCAGCACCGGGGCGCGCTCGGGACGACGTGCGTGACCTGTCACACGCCGGACGCGTGGCGGATCGTGTCACGCGCGTTCCACAAGACGGCGACCTTCAAGCTCGAAGGCCAGCACCTCCTGGTTGAGTGCGCGTCGTGCCATTGGAATGGCGTGATTCGGGGCACGCCGACGAAGTGCTACGACTGTCACTGGATTCGCCGGCAGGACGATCGGTACCAGACGCGGCTCGGAGTCGACTGCGAGAAGTGTCATCGCCCGGTGTCCTGGACGGCCGTCAACTGGAGCCACGGCACGGCCACCGGCCTGGTGCTGAGCCCCGTCCATCGCACCCTCGGCTGCATCGGCTGCCACAAGAACGGGAACTTCTCAGCCGGCGGGGTCACGTGTTACTCGTGTCACGCCGAACGGTACCAGTCGACGGCTTCACCAAATCACCTGGCCGCGGGCTTCCCGACCACGTGTGAGTTGTGTCACCGTCCCTCGCAGACCACCTGGTCACAGGCGGCGTTCTCGCACGCGACGTTCCAATTGGCCGGCACGCACGCGGCACAGCCGTGCGCTTCCTGCCACAAGACCGGTGTCTACCAGGGCACGCCGCGCACGTGCGTCGGCTGCCACAAGCCCGACTACGACCGCACGACGAAGCCGAATCATGCGGCCGCCGGGTTCTCGACCACGTGCGACTCGTGTCACAGCGCGACAGCGGCGACGTGGTCGGCGACGTTCAATCACACGACCGTGTACCCGCTGGTCGGCATCCACGCGACGCAGGCCTGCGCGAGGTGCCACGTCAACAACGTCTACAAGGGCACGACGCGCGACTGCGTCGGCTGCCACAAGCCCGACTACGACCGCACGACGAAACCCAATCATGCGGCCGCCGGTTATCCGATCACGTGTAACGCGTGCCACAGCGCCAGTTCGGCCACGTGGACCGCCAATTTCAATCACGCGTCGGTCTTCCCGCTGGTCGGCATCCACGCGACGCAGGCCTGCGCGAGGTGCCACGTCAATAACGTGTATCTGGGCACGCCGCGCGTCTGTGTCGGCTGCCACAAGCCCGACTACGACCGCACGACGAAGCCGAATCATGCGGCCGCCGGCTTTGCGACCACGTGCGACTCGTGCCACAGCGCCAGTGCGGCCACGTGGACCGCCAGTCTCAATCACTTGACGTTCCCGCTGGTCGGCGTCCACGCGACCCAGGTCTGCGCCGCCTGCCACATCAATAACGTCTACCAGGGCACGCCGCGCGCGTGTGTCGGCTGCCACAAGCCCGACTACGACCGCACGACCAACCCCAATCACGCCGCGGCCGGGTTCGCGACCACGTGCGACTCCTGCCACAGCGCCAGTGCGGCAACCTGGACGGCGAGTCTTGATCACAATCAGTACTTCGTGCTGGCGGGCCGTCACCTGACCGCCGCCTGCGCCGACTGCCACAGGAACAACGTCTACAGGGGCACCCCGCGCACCTGCTACCCGTGCCACCAGACCAACTACACGAGCACGACGAATCCCAACCACGTGGCCGCCGGCTTTCCCACGACCTGTGACTCCTGTCACAAGTACACGGACTCGACGTGGGCGCAGGCTGTCTTCAACCACACGTGGTTCCCGATCTCCTCCGGCAGGCACGCCGGCAATGTGTGCTCGTCCTGCCATAACGATCCGGCCAACTACAAGGTCTTCACGTGCCTGACGTGCCACGCGAAGGCCACCATCGACAGCAAACACGCGGGCCGGGCTGGCTACCGGTACGACTCGGCGGCCTGCTACTCGTGCCATCCCCGCGGAACGGCTGGCTAGCGCGCCCCCATGCCATACCGGATATTCATCACCGCATGCGCTCTGGCGATCGCCGTAGCGGGAACCGCGTCGACAGCCTCTGCCCAGGCACAGGACCTGCCCCGTTGGGCTCGCGTCTCGTTCTTCGGGCAGGGGGCCACGACGACGCCGACTGACGGCGGCGATGCTTCAACGTTCAGCGAACTGAGCACGTCGCTTCAGGCCGAGTCCGCGCGTCACGCCAGCGGCGGGTTCGAGTACGGCCTCAATCTGAGATTCGGTGCGTATCCGTCTTCGGAAGCTCGCCCCCAACGCGTGTCTGTTTACGATGCGTGGGTCGCGCAGGGACTGTCGGGAGGCCGCTTGTTCTTCAAGGCCGGCCAGATGTGGCTGACGGATCTGGGAGGGCTCGGGGCAGTGTCGGGCGCACTGTTCGAGTACCGTCAAGTCAAGAAGTCCAAGGGCCTGCGCTGGCGCGCCGGCGCGTTTGGCGGGCTCGAGCCGAAGAACCTCGAACTCGGGTACGCGTCAGGCATCACGAAATACGGCGGCTACGCGGCCATCGACGGCAACGGCTCAGAGAAGCACGTTGTCGGCTACGTGATGGTGCGCAATCAGGGTCTGACCGAGCGATCCGTGCTCACGTTCACGAACTTCGTGCCGGCGGGACACCAGTTCTTCCTGTATCAGGCGGCTGAGGTCAATCTGGGCGGTGCTGGCGGGCAAAGCCAGGCCAGCCTCGGGTACTTCTTCGTCAACGCAAACGCGTCACCGTCGGACAAGGTTTCCCTGCAGTTCACCTACCATCGCGGGCAGTCCATCGACTTCAGGTCGATTACCGACGATATCCTCAGCGGCCGGCCGGTGCCTGCGAAGTCGCTGGACGGGTTCCTGTTCGAGTCGATCGGCGGCAGGGTGACGTTTCAGATCGGCAGGACGGTTCGGGCCTTTGGCGGCTACTCACAGGACAAGAGCGGCAGTTCGACTGACCCGGTCAACCGCGTGTCGTTCGGCCTTTCTTCGTCGAACCTGCTGAAGACGGGGCTCGACATCACGGTGTCTGACTACCGGTACAGCGGCGGCACCAGCCCGTCGTACGATTCCTGGTATGTGTCGGTCGGCCGAAACCTCTCGCCGCGTGTCTATCTGTCTGGCGAGTACACGTCGTCTCTGTCGGTGCTGCGCTACGTCCAGTCATCCGGCATCATCATTGAGAACCGGCCCAGCACCAAACGCTTCGGCGGCACCGCGATCGTCCACATGGGGAGAAAGGCGTCTCTCCTTGTCGTGTTCGATCACACGCAGGATACGAATTACCGGGACAACCGTGTTCTGGCGGGACTCAACTTCCGGTTCTGAGCCCGGGCGTACCCTCCCCACACCGCGACAATTTCCTGGAACTTCCGCCCCTCCCAAACCGAATACTGATCGAGCACGTCGTACTGGAGGGCATGCCAGTCGTACCGTTGACCGATCGGGTTCCAGATGACGAACTGATGAGGCAAGTCGCGGCCGGCGACGGGCCCGCGTTTACCGAGTTGTTTCGAAGGCGCCACACCGTGGTGTTCCGGTTTGCGCTGCACATGACAGGTTCGGTCTCCACGGCTGAAGACGTCGTTCAGGACGTGTTTCTGATCGTCATGCGCGACGCGGTTCGTTACGCGGCCGGTCGCGGGGCGGTGGTTGCGTGGCTGTGCGGCATCGCCAGGAACTGTGTGAGGCAGAGGATGGAGCGTGATCGCCGGTTGGCGCCGCTCGAATCCTGGGGCGGGCAGGAGCCCGCATCTGATAAAGGCGGGCCCATGGACGCTCTCGCCGGACTGCTTCGCACTGAGCGGATCGAATCGCTGCGCCGGGCGGTTCAGTCGCTGCCGGTGCCGTACCGTGAGGTCCTCGTGCTGTGCGACTTGCAGGAGATGACGTACGAAGATGCGGCAAAGGCGCTCGAATGCCCGGTGGGGACGGTGCGGTCCCGGCTGCACCGAGCCCGTGGGATGCTGACCGCGAAGCTCCTTGCTGCCGAACACTCGGAACTGGCGTCCAGGAGCGAGACGCCGGCCGAGAACCCGGTCCCGGCGGCCGGTCCGAGTGAACGTGATCGAGAAGCCGGACCAGGCCGGGCTGACGCCGGAGGGTACTGCGCATGAACTGCCGCGAGTTCGAGGCCGACATCGTGGATCTGGCCCGGGGGGCTGACTCGGGCACACAGGTCGCGCAGCGTCTGGGCGAACACCTTGAAGGGTGCCCCGGGTGCGCGGCGCGGGTCGAACGCGAGCGGCGGCTGACAGCGCAACTGAAGGCCCTGGCCAGTTCTGCGCCCGAATCGCCGCGGGCCGCGGCGATCGAGCAGCGCCTGCTCGGTGTGTTTGCCGAGCGACAGGCAGAAGCCTCCCGACCTGTTGCGGCGTCCAGGCCGGTGTTCGCGACACGGGCCGCGCGGCGGTGGCTCGCGGTCGCGGCCACTCTGCTCATTGCGACACTCGCGTGGCTGGGATCCGCGCGGTGGTGGCCCGCGCACGAGGGCCAGCCGGTTGCGACGCGCGCCGAACTCGGGCCGCCGGCATCGGATCCGGCAGCCACGAGAGCCGCGGAGCGCGTGGATCAGGGAACCGTGGCGCAGGCCGTTGAGGCACGTCCGCGGGAGCAAGCGCCCCGGGCGCGCACGGGGCGAAGCGGGGCCCCTCGCGTCGAGCGCGTTGGTAATGAAGAGGTGCTCAGGTTTGTGATGCTGCCTACGGCCGTCGGGATGCCGGGGCTCGAAAGCGGACGCATCGTCCGCGTAGAAGTGCCGACGGCGATGCTGCCGGCCTATGGGCTGGATGTCATGCCGGGCCCGGCCGACGGCGTGGTCGAGGCCGACGTGCTGGTGGGCCAGGATGGCCAGGCCAGGGCGATCAGGTTTGTGAATCTGGATTCAACTCAAAGGAGAAGGCAATGAAGGCGACATGGATGGCAGTGGGAATGGTGTGTCTCGCCGCGTCGGCAAGCGGTCAGGTGATGGCGCACGAACAGCAGTCGAAGGCCGCCAAGGAACAGCAGTTACAGGTGCTGATGGAGAAGGCATCGGCGGGCGGGCTTCACGTGTCGTTTGAATCACGTCCTGTCACTGGCGCGCCGTACTCGGGCGAGGCGGTGACTGAAAGCGTGCAGGTCCTCGCGGACGGTAACCGAATCGTCAAGAAGACCTCCGTGCGGGTGTATCGGGACGGCAAGGGACGCACGCGCAAAGAGACGTTGGGTCCGGACGGGCAGGTCGCCAGTGTCTCTATATCGGATCCTGCTGGCGGCAAGAGCTATGTGTTCGACCCGAGCACCAATACCGGCCATTCGAGCGGCTTCGCCACATTCGTCGTCTCGGGTGAACCGCATGCAACGACCGGAACGGTCACCGGAGGAACCGTCGCCGTCTACAGTTCCCCGGAGGCCCAGAAGGAACTACAAGCCAAGATCGTGCGCGAAGTAGAGTTGAAGAGCCATCTCTCGACGGGACAGACAGGTGGAGCCATCGCCGGCCCGGTGACGGTGGTGAACCTGAGAAACGAGGCCTCGTCTCCAACATCAAAGGAGGACTTGGGCCAGCAGACCATTGACGGTGTGACGGCCACGGGCACGCGCGCGACCACGGTCATTGCTGCCGGGGCCATAGGCAACGAGCAGCCCATCACGGTGGTCTCGGAAGAGTGGTTCTCGCCGGATCTGAAGGTGCTGGTGATGACCAGGCACGTCGATCCCCGCGTTGGCGAAACGACCTACAGGCTGACCGGCATCGTCCGCGGTGAACCGAACCCGTCGCTGTTCGAACTGCCTCCCGGGGTCGCAGTGAAGTAGACGACACGCCACACGAGTTCGGCCGGGCGGGGGGCGGGCTGCCTGCTCGTCCTGCCGCCTCACGCGCTGGCGCTGCTCGTGGCGTTCGTGTCGGGGGCCGTCATCGTGAACGGCGCCATCATGGAACTGCCGTCCGACAAGGACGGACGGTTTGTGCCATTCATGTTCGGCGGCGTGATCTACGGATTGATTCTGTTGCCGTTGGGATGAGAAAACCGTATCCTGACCGCGAGGATCCGGGGCGAGGCCATGTGCGCGCGTCGTGCCGCGGGACGCCGGGTCCAAGATGGATCTGCAGGGAGGGCCTGACCATGCCACGCGTACTGCTCGTCGGCAACCACCCCGAGTTCGCCCACGGACTGGAGACGGCGCCGTCGCTCTCCGGCTGCGACATCGAGACCGCCGCCGGCAACGTCGACGCCGTGCGACGGGTGCGGGCCAGGGCCATTGATGTACTGCTCACCGACCCGGATACGCCGGTGCTCGACGACCTCGCGCTGGTCGACGAGCTTCGGGCGTCGCGGCCGGGCCTGCGGGCCATCGTGCTCGCGCCGGCGGCGGCGCCGGGTGAGTTCATCGAGGCGATCCGCTCCCACGTGTTCGCGTGCTTCGTGGCGCCCTTCGACGTCGCAGCGATCGCGGACATGACCAGGTGCGCCATCGACGATGTCCAGTGGCGGGACGGCATCTCGATCAAGTCGGGACTGCCGGACTGGATCTCGCTGAAGGTCAGCTGCGGCCTCGTCTCCGCGGAGCGCCTCGTCCATTTCATGAGCGAGTACCGCCGCGACTTGCCGGAGCCGGACCGGGACAGCCTGATGTTGGCGTTTCGCGAAATTCTGATGAACGCCATGGAGCACGGCGCGGGCTTCGATCCGGAGAAGGTGGTCGACGTGACCGCCGTCCGCACGGAACGCGCCATCGTGTATCACTTCCGCGACCCGGGGCCCGGCTTCGATCGCCAGAGCCTCGATCGATCGGCTCTGGCGAACACCGACGCCGACCCCATCGCGCACCTCGAGCGCCGGGCCGAGATGGGCCTGCGGCCGGGCGGATTCGGCATGATGGTGGCCATGCGGCTCGTCGACGAGATGTACTACAACCAGCAGGGCAACGAAGTGCTGCTCATCAAGCGGATGGCATAGACGGGCTTCCGCACGCCCTTGAACGGCAGCCAGAACTTGTTCTCGTAGTCGCGCATGGCGCCCGTGAGGCTGTCGCTCTTGCGATCGAAGACCCTGACGTTCTGAAACACAACGGCGGAGCGGGCTGGCGCCTGCGCGAGCGCGGTCCGCGCCGACACCGCTTGGGGAGCACCGCGTCAGCGCATATCCGGCAGGGCTTCGAGCAGGAATCCTTCCTTGGCAGCAGCGTCGCGGAGCCGATCATCGAGGCTCACGAAGGCCAGCGTCGCCGGCCGGCGTTCGGCGGCGACAAGCGCCGCGGCCAACTGGAGAGCGTCGGCAGCGCGGAGGGGATGCACGCGCAGAAAGCGCCTCACCGACTCGCGGATCTCGTCGCTCGGATCAACCTGCATCCAGCTTGGGGCAAGGGCGTCGAGCCGGGAGAACGACTCGGCCGCATCAGTCCCTGACAGCGCGCCCTCCCGCTCCAGTCTGGCGATGGCGGATGCGCACTCGACGGGCGTGCCCCACCAGACCACGACCTCCGGGTCGCGCGCGTACATCGACTGCACGGCGACGGTGCTCGGCTCGGCGGCAAGCAGCGGCACGAGGGCCGAACTGTCCCAGAACGTCATCGCCCGTCCCGCCGCTCTGCGATCAGGGCGTCGCTCAGGGTCGCACGTCCGCGGGGCTTCGGCGGCGGCGTGGTCAGCACCCGTCTGGGCGTGGCCGAGAGCGCCGGCCGCAAGACTCCCTGGCGCTGCAGGCGGGCCGCACGCCCCGCGGAGTCGCGCCGTCCTGGGGCCGACACCGATTCAAGCCGGGCTACCGGCACACCGCGGTCCTCGATGATGATGGATTCCCCGTGGCGCACCCGATCGATCAGGGCGCTCAGCCCGTTCTTCGCGGCCGTGATGCTCGTCCTCTTCATTAGGCTATTCTAGCCTGATACACAACGCCATTCAAGTCCTATCAGGCTGGCATCCGGACATTCCTGGCAGTGTGATCGTCTCGCAACACCCCCTACCGGGTTCACTCTCGGTCGTGATGCGGCCGCAGCGTAGCTCGGGGGGTTGCATGCGCGGCGCTGGCTGTATTCTCGCGCTTCGCTTCAGTGTCAGCCGGTAGAGATACTCCGCGTCGGGATCGAACTGGTAAGAGGCCAGCTGATTCTAGGTCAACGGGTGACCAGCCGGCAGCACCCGCGCCCTGGCCGGATCGTCCGGGAAATGGTTCGGGGGCAATCCCAGCCGGCTCTGCACATCCTGGCGCGTCTCAGCGGCCGAGCGCCACCCGGTCGTCCGCCGGACACGGGTTCACAAATGCGCCTCGCTCGAGGCCTTGATGCGGACGCCGGCCAGCATCAGCCGGTGATAGATCACGATCACCAATGCGATCAGCGCGGCGTTCGACAGCCATACCGGCATGAACAGGGGGATGATCTCGCATACGGGCCAATCGCGAGTGATCAGGAACCTCCCCATCAGCCCGCAGTAGGTGAGCAGCGTCGTCACGTAGAAGAACGAGCTGCGACGGAAGATCGGGTCCATCTCACACCTCCTTGATGCATGACAAGAGGATGTCCTCCAGGCTGGCGTTCTCCAGCCTGGCATCGCCGGCCGCAATCGGCGCGGCCAGCGCCTCCCGCAGGCCCGGGTACTCTCCGGTCAGGCTGGTGTTGCCAAACGGCAGCCGCCGTACGCGTACCAGGCCATCCTCGATGGCCTGCGGCAGCGCGCCGTCCTTGAAGTGAATCCACTTCCACCGCGACAGCAGGTCGTCCTTGTCCTCGTGCATCACGATCCCCCCGTCGTCCATGAACCATACGTCCTCGGTGATGTCGTCGAGCCCGTCGGTGATATGGGACGCGACGACGACGGTCTTGTCGCCGTCGGCGACAAACGCGCGCAGCCGATCCGGTTCTTCAGCTCCTGCTCGGCGTCCGCGAAGACCTTGCCGAAGACGCGCACTGTGCCTGCCTGCGGCGGCGCCTGGTGCGCGAGCACCTTGAGCAGTGTGGACTTGCCGGCGCCGTTCGCGCCGAAGAACCCCGCGATCGTTCCTCGGTTGATCTCCAGACTGATCCCACGCAGGCTGAAGTCCTCGTAGTGCTTCGTCAGTTCCCGGACCTCGAGAATCGTGTCCATGTCAGTCTCCCTCGACCTGCCGCGCGAGCCGGATGATGTCGTCGGCCGAAATGCCGAATTTCGCACTGGCACCAATGATCCTTCGGAGTTCCTCGTGCAGTTCCGCCAGCTTGCGCCCGCGGAGGATGTCGCGCTCGACCGGGGCCACAAACGAGCCCAGCCCGGCTCGGGTGAGGATGTAGCCGTCTGTCTCGAGATCCTGGTAGGCGCGCTTGACTGTGATGGCGCTGACCTTGAGGGCTTCGGACAACTCCCGAACAGACGGCAGC
>Ga0315287_10002107_pt1 | contig 18679 bp, 27 predicted proteins | sample YL17G11_0_MG_FD_205037 | JGI IMG/M metagenome (GOLD analysis project Ga0315287, IMG submission 205037) | Sediment microbial communities from Yellowstone Lake, YNP, Wyoming, USA - YL17G11_0 | ecosystem: Environmental > Aquatic > Freshwater > Lake > Sediment | place: USA: Wyoming | collected...
TTGGCAAATATTAAGCGTAAAGAATCGCAGTCCGCTGAAATGCAAAGAGGAATGATTCAATTTATGCACGGATATAATGAAAAAAATATTAAAGGATTAGAGCGAAGCGTATCGCATTATCTTCCACAGGAAAAACTAATAATACCAAAATGGCTAACAGGAGCAGTATAAAATGAAAGTTGTAAATCAGATTATTCAGGATTCGTTTTCGGCTTATCACGGCGATTGCATAGAAGTATCAAAAGACTTGCCGGACAATTCAATTCACTATTCTATTTTCAGTCCGCCGTTTGCAAGTTTATATACTTATTCAAACAGCGAAAGAGACTTAGGAAATTGCAAAACTAATGAAGAATTTTTTGAGCATTTTGGATTTTTGGTTCAAGAACTTTTTAGGGTTACAATGCCCGGACGATTAGTAAGTATCCACTGTATGAATTTGCCGACAAGTAAATGCAGAGACGGCTATATCGGCATTTCAGATTTCAGAGGCGATATTATCAGGCTCTTTTTGAAGCACGGTTTTATTTACGCCTCGGAAGTTTGTATTTGGAAAGACCCAGTAGTGGCTATGCAAAGGACAAAGGCTTTGGGGTTATTACATAAACAACTTGCCAAAGATAGTTGTATGAGTCGGCAGGGCATTCCTGATTATTTAGTAACAATGCGAAAGCCCGGCGTTAATCCAGAGCCTGTTGCGGGGGAGTTGACATATTTTTGCGGCGATAAAAACACTTTCAAGCAAACAAAAAAACTAAGCATAGATGTTTGGCAGCGATATGCAAGCCCAATATGGATGGATATAAACCCGTCAAATACTCTGCAAAAACAATCAGTAAGAGAAGATAACGACGAGCGACATATAAGCCCGCTACAATTAGATGTTATCGAAAGAGGCTTACAGCTTTGGAGCAATCCAAACGATATTATTTTAAGTCCGTTTATGGGAATCGGGTCAGAGGGATTTATTTCAATCAAAACGGGCAGACGATTTATTGGAATTGAATTGAAAGAATCGTATTTTAATCAAGCTGTAAAAAATCTGAAACGTGCTTGCGTAGAAGTTAATAAAAAGAATTTATTTTAGGTTGTATAAATGGATTTAACCCAAAAAATCTCCGCTCTAAAAGCCAAGCTAAAACCAAGAGATAAACAGCAAGGCTCTTGGCATAAAAGAAAAACGCTTACGCGGAACGGCAGGAAAACATCATCAAAATATAAAGGTGTTTGTTATGTCAATGCTCGAAAGATGTTTTTAGCGTCGATACGAATAGACAACACAGGCATAAAGCTTGGTTTTTTTGATTTAGAAATTGACGCGGCTAAGGCTTATGATTCCGCCGCTGTTGAATTATTCGGAAATTTTGCACGGTTGAATAGTCAGATTTACCCAAAGGATTTTTAATGACTAATCCTATCCGCTACATTTTCGGCTTCAGAGTTTTGGCAGAAGTAGTAATGCACTACTTTGACATAGATGCGTTTCGTGGATATGAGACTGTTCAGGTTTACTGGTTCAGACTAAAAGTCCAGCTGTTGCAACGGATTATTATTTTTAAAAACCATAAAGGATTATGGCCGAGCCAATTTGGTTAGCGGGATAGAAATAAAAAGCTGGACTTTACATCTTTTACTTTTACTTTTAAATTTTACCGTCCGCCCTGCGATATAAGACCTTTGAGATAACAAGGGAAGCTGTGAGCGGGGCGGGCATTTTAAAAAGGACAATGAAAAATGGAATTTTCAATAAACGAAGTGTCGAATGTAGCAAGGATAATTCTTGAAGCAAGTCCGAACAGTAGCAATGGATATTTTCTCCAAAACTTAGCAGTACAGGCCGGGCAAAAAAAGCAATTGAAAGTCAAGACTGATAATGCCTGTGTAATTGCGATGATGCAAACGGCCAGAGTATCGAAAGAGCGATTGATAAAATTTTATATCTGAAAGCGAGCGACCAAATGAGCTGGGGCGAAAGAAGCTGTAAATCTAAAAAATCTTGTCAGCACAATCCGACAATGGAAACGTGTAATGTAAATTGTCCGGGCTATGTTTGGGACGGTGTTACAAAGCCGGATTCTGCGAAGTCGGAGCCGATGCCGATGCCGATAGTGAATAACGAACCAAAACAGTCAGAGTCCACAGCTCCGACAATAAAAGAAACCGGAATATTTCTTGAGCGTGTCAAGTTAGGCTACAAGCCGACGGATGCCGAGCTTAAATTTCATAGTGAAAACCTGAAAAAGTTTGTAGCCCGAAAGCAGGGCATTAACGTAAATCAGGTTGATGGATATTTGCGTAACAGGAATAAAGCCAGACGAGTATTGAGAAAGCAGCCGAAACGCAATCAGGATTGTCCTTGCGGTTCAGGTCGGCAATATCGTAAATGCTGCGGAAGATTTTCAAGATAAACTTCAAAGGAGTATCACGGATGATAAAAGAAACGGTTTTTAAGTTTACCGGTAACGAATTGAAGCAACTACGCAAAAGCAAAGGGCTTGAGCAAAAAGAATTGGCCGCAAAAATGGCCGTTTTTAATTGGACAAGGTACACGGTTAAAAATTTTGAACGGCTCAAAGAAAACCAGTTCATTATTTCACAGGCCGCCGGCGAATTACTGGCGTCAATCTTAAATGTAAGCTCGATATAAGTATAATTATATCTTGTTTAAGTCTCATTTTTAGCTCAAAAACCCATAAAAAATCTTTAAAAAATTGTAAAAATCTTCTTGACAAATTATACTTATATGTTATATTTATAAGTGTAAGTTAAAAGTAAATAACAACCAGCTCGGAGCCAGAGCTTTAAAGTCGGCAGAAAGAGAGTTTTTTATGAAGATTGAAATTCCAAACCAAAATGTTTACGGCAATGTAAATATAATCAAAGGCTTGCCGGAATTCTGCGTGCATATTGCAAATGATTATAACTGCCACGTTAACGCAATCGCAAAGCGATTACAAATACCATACGCCTCGGCACTTGTGGGCTGGAGCCGCAGTGGGCGGTGGATTCGTCCGATAATTGATGGAATTGTGATTCGAGAAGTCGATGAAGAAGTTTTCAGAATCGAATTTGCAAAAGTGGTCGCAAAAAAAATTATCAAAAATCAAAAATGCGAAGCAAGGCACATAATAGTTGCACGTCAAATTGACAAATCAACCGCCGCGATTAAATTAGCCGAGTGGTTTACAAAACTCAAAACCGCCCCAAAAGACAGTAATCGGCGGGCAAAACTTCACAAAAAAATAAACAGAACGCTTCGTGAATTTCCAGAATTAAAAATTGCAATGTAAGAAATATTTATCAGTTTGAGCGGCGGCGGGCTGATAGGTTGGATTAGTTACACAACCGCCGCATTTTTTTGAGGGTTAAAATGAACTTGGCAAAAATTACAAGACTTGCGAGGCATCGCTATCACCAGACTATCGGCGATAGCGTGTCTTTCCCCGACATTGTGCCGATAGCCTGCTATCTTTGCGAGCAGCATTACAAACAGGTTTGCGAAGATGAATTAACTTTTTACGAGCATTGGGCATTGCTCGCACTGTTTGGCGAGATGTGTAAAAATAAACCGTTTAAAATAATATTCGTGCCGATATTGCCGGAGGATTATTTCTTGTGGCTCGAAAAAAACGGTTTCCAAAACAGCCCACAAATACGGTCAAGGTATGTAACCGCTATTCCCAGCGGCACAAATGACGGATTAAGCAGTCAGATTGACGATAAATTTACAGGATAACTTTATGATTGATTTTAAAAAACAAATTATAACCGAAATTGCAAAACAGAAAATGACGCTAAATGAAGTCGCCAGAAATGCGGGAATTGATACGCCTCGAATATATGCCTTGAGAGACGGCAAGCCGATAACTTCAAAAACTCTTGAAAAAATACTAATTTTTTTAGGCGGGGAATTAAAATTTAAGAAGTAAATTTTTACACACCTCTACCTCGTGGGCTAACTTTGCCCAAAAAAGTACAACACTCTTTATTGACATATCTGTAAAATACAATCTACAAAGTGCATAAATTCAATTTTATGTAAGGGTTTATTTTATGGTTCGCTAATAAATGGCAAAAGAGGAAATTCAAACCGACAAGCTCAACGCACGGATTCATTCGCCTGCGAATAAAGACGCTATCAAAAAATCTCTTCAAGACTTAGGAGCTGGCCGCTCTGTTCTGATTGATTCTGAAAATGTAGTTATCGCTGGCAACGGCGTATTCGAGCAAGCCCAAAAATTAGGCATACCAGTTAAAATCATCGAATCAGACGGTACGGAGCTTGTCGTAGTCAAGCGTACCGACCTTGATACAGGAGACAAGAAGCGGACGGCTTTAGCAATCGCCGACAATCGGGCAAATGACCTATCAGAGTTTGATACGGTGGTACTGGATAAAATGCTGGAAAAGTTGACTACTGAGTTACAACAGTCGGCAGGTTTTACTGCCATAGAAATGGAAACTATCAAAATTTTGACAGAAAACATAAATAATTTACCTACTAGCGACCATTGGCAAGATATGCCGGAGTTTATTCAAGACAATAAAAGTGCTTTTCGCTCTATTATAATACATTTTAAAAATAAAGAAGACATTAATGAATTTGCAAAAATAATAAATCAAACTATTACAGAAAAAACAAAATTTTTATGGTTTCCAAAACAAGAACAGTTGGAAACAGAAAGTAGAAGATATAAAAGTGAATCCTAACTTTCCAATTTATATAGTTTCTAAGGGACGATGGGATACTCGTTTAACGAGCAAAACATTAGAGGAAATGAACGTCCCTTATTTTATTGTTATAGAAGAGCAAGAATTTAATCAATATGCCGCCGTTATAAATAAAAATAAAATTCTTGTTTTAGATAAAAAATTCCAAAAAGATTATGATACATTTGATAATTTAGGAGATACTTTAAGCAAAGGGCCGGGAGCGGCACGTAATTTTGCTTGGGAACATTCTATCGCTAATGGCTACAAATGGCATTGGGTAATGGATGACAATATTAGGAATTTCCGACGTTTCAATAAAAATGAGAGGGTAAAGGTTACTGACGGAACGATATTTCTATGTATGGAAGATTTTGTTTTGCGATATAAAAATATCGCTATGGCAGGCCCAAATTATTATATGTTTATCCCAGCTCGGGAAAAACATCCGCCGTTTATTTTAAATACAAGAATTTACTCTTGCAATTTAATCCGTAATGACATGCCATTTCGTTGGCGTGGTCGATATAATGAAGATACGGATTTGTCTTTAAGAATGTTAAAATTTGGTTGGTGTACTTTACAATTTAATGCTTTTCTGCAACAAAAAATACCTACTCAATCAATAAGTGGCGGAAATACGACAGAATTTTACGCTAAAATGGGGACACTTGAAAAATCAAAAATGCAGGTAAAAATGCACCCGGATGTTTCAAAACTTGTTTGGAAATTTAACCGTTGGCATCATTACATTGATTATTCGTCATTTAAGAAAAATAAATTGATATTAAAAAAAGATATTATTATTAATCAAAAAATCAATAATTACGGTATGAAACTTATTCAACAGGCTAAAAAAGCAGGATAAGAAATGACTAAAGACAAACGAACAAATAAATACGACACGCACATAAAGCCAGCATTTGAAAGAATTTTGGGCTTATTGCGGTCTGGATATACTGAGGGAAGTATCGCTAAAAGTCTGGGCTTATCAAGTGAAACTTGGATTCAGTACAAAAAAGCTTATTCTGAATTTTCTGAACTTATAAAAAAGGGCGGCGAGGATGCAACTGCTTTAGTAGTCAATAAGTTATATAAACGGGCAGAGGGTTATGATTACGAAGAAACAAAAACAGAGATTAGAGATGTTGATGGGAAGAAAACGAAAGTAATATCGAAAACCACAAAGCATATCCCGCCCGATGTGGGGGCGATAGCGATAGTGCTATTCAACAGGGACGCTACGAAATGGCAGAATAAACAAAAGGTGGAACATACTGGTTCGGTAGATGTTCCCGCTTTAAAAATAATTCTGGAAACTCCTAAGGAATGATAGCTCAAGAAATAACATTTCGTTTACATCCAAAACAAACTCTGGCTTATCAGTCAAAGGCAGCAGAGTTATTGTTTGGCGGAGCTGCGGGCGGCGGGAAGTCGCACTTGCTCAGAGTAGCGGCGATTGCCTGTTGTTATTCGATACCAGGCTTGCAGGTTTATCTTTTCCGTAGAACATTTCCGGACTTATGGAAAAACCATATGGACGGCCCGACATCATTTCCGGCATTACTCAACGACTGGATACAAGAGGGGTTCGTTAAAATCAATTATTCAAAGAATATCATTGAGTTTTGGAATGGTGCAAAAATACATTTGTGCCATTGCCAATATGAAAAAGATGTTTACAGTTATCAGGGAGCGGAAATTCACGTCTTAATGATTGACGAATTGACGCATTTTCCCAAAAAGATTTACGAATACTTGAGAAGCAGAGTTAGACTTGGCGGATTGAAAGTAGCGGAATCATTCAAAGGTTTATTTCCGAGGATATTGTGTAGCTCTAATCCGGGCAACATCGGCCATAACTGGGTTAAGATGGATTTCATAGATTTTGCTCCGCCTTACGAAATTAAGAGAGCAAGCAAAGAGGATGGCGGAATGTTAAGGCAGTTCATTCCGTCATTACTCGAAGATAATCCGACATTGATTGAGAATGACCCTGATTACGAAAACAGGTTACAGGGGCTTGGAAATCCTGCATTAGTCAAAGCAATGCGTTATGGTCTTTGGGATATTGTCGCTGGCGGAATGTTTGATGATGTATGGGATACGAACATTCACGTTATTACGCCTTTTTTAATTCCCCCTACGTGGACCATTGACAGGTCTTTTGACTGGGGAAGTTCACATCCGTATTCAGTTTGTTTTTGGGCGGAATCGAATGGCTCTGATATAAAGCTAAATGACGGCACGCTTATTAGCACGCAAAGGGGTTCTCTGTATCTTATCGCAGAGATTTATGGCTGGACAGGCAGGCCAAATGAAGGCACAAAAGAAGTTGCAACCGAAATTGCTCGAAAGATAAAGGCTTTTGAATTGCAGTTAAAGAGAAATGTTCTTGCCGGCCCTGCTGATTCGTCAATATTCGATGTTCAAAACGGTAATTCTTACGCCGCTGATATGGAGCGTATAGGCGTCGCTTGGCTTCGGGCAGATAAAGGCCCCGGTAGTAGAGTTAATGGCTGGGAACTTATGCGGCAGAGACTGAAAAACTCAATTACCAAAGAAGGACCCGGCCTGTTTGCTTTCAATACTTGCCGGCAGTTTTTAAGGACGGTTCCGGTATTACCGCGAAATGAAAGTAAAATGGAAGACGTGGATAGTTCGTCAGAAGACCATATCGGGGATGCTGTGAGATATAAAATATCGACTAAGACTTATAAATTCAAGTGCGACTAACGAAAGGATTTTATGACTGAAGACGAAAAGCAGATTATGACATTGAGTATTAAAAATGCAATGCTTGAGGGCTTTGAGGCTTTTGCTAAAACTATGAATGAAAATATCGACAAAGGCATAGAGTTACACCGGCAAAATTGCAGGTATGTTCCGAGCGTCTCCGAGACAGGTATTTCCATAAACTGGATTATTAAGAACTGGCAAAAAGTTGCTGTCGCTATGGTAATAATGACTTGGCTGATTTCTACGACAATTTCAGCAATTAAGGGAACGCCGAATAAATTTACAGTCGAGCAGGTCAAGCAAATTGGTCAACAGGTACAGGAAGTTACAAATCCTGTTCCAGTAGTAAATAGTACAAATGACAAAGAAAATAAAATTGGTAAATAATTATGACTGGCACAAATAAAAATCCGGTTGCTGAACCTTGCAGTGAATTTACCGCTATGCGTCCGCGGTGGGAATTGATTGATGCTTTGCTTGGCGGCACTCTGGCGATGCGTGCAGCGGGCGAAAGATGGCTTCCCAAAGAACCGAAAGAGGACCAGACTTCTTATGACGTCAGGCTTAATCGTTCAATTCTCTTTACTGCTTATAGCGATACGATTGACGACTTAGTAAGCAAGCCGTTTTCAAGACCTGTAAAAAAAGAGGGCAAAAGCATTCCCGATTGGCTACAAGAAATAATTGATAATTGCGACAGGCAGGGAACAAACCTTGACCAGTTTGCCAGAGAGTTATTTAGCGAGTGCCTTAATCGCGGTCTTACGCATATACTTGTTGATAATATGAGAACCGCTCGGCCAGATGGACAGAAACTTACGCTCGCCGATGAACAAAAAGTAGGAGTCAGGCCGTATTTTGTCCATATCAGGCCGACACAGTTAATCGGCTGGAGATTTGAGACTATTAACGGCAAGCCAAAGCTTACGCAGATACGCTGGCGAGAATCTACTACTATACCGGATGGCAATTACGGCGAAAAGGTTATCGAGACTATCAGGGTTTATACGCCGACAACTTGGGAAATCCATACTAAAAATGAAAAAGGCGAATATGCTTTATCAGAATCAGGAAATCATACTTACCCTGATGGCATTCCGCTGGTTACTTGCTATGTAAATAAGACCGGACAAATGACTGCTATGCCGCCGCTCGAAGGTTTAGCCTGGCTCAATCTTGCACACTATCAGGGCGATTCAGACCAGAAAAACCTTTTAAGATTTATTCGTTTTGCATTGCTGTTTTTCAGCGGTTTGACCCAAGAAGAAATCGAAAAAGAAGTTGTTCTCGGTCCAGGCCGTAAATTCTCTTCTACGAATCCGGACGCCGATGCAAAATTTCTTGAACATACCGGGGCGGGTGCGGAAGCTGGCCGGCAAGACTTGAAAGATATCGAAGAAAGAATGATTGCAGCAGGGCTTGACCCGATTATGAGTAAGCCGGGCAATCAGACCGCAACAGGTCAATCGATAGACGAATCGCATAGCCAGTGTTCTATTTTGGCCTGGGTAAATTCGCTCGATTTGGCTTTGTATAATCTCTTTGCGATAGCAGGCAATTGGATTGGTGAAGAATTGCCAGACGATTTTACTGTAGGTATTTACAAAGAGTTTGGACTCGGTCCAAGAGCGGCGACAGATATTGACGCATTGCTTAAATCCGTGCAGGCGGGAAAAATATCAGACAAGACATATCTTATAGAATTGAAACGCAGAGATGTTTTGTCCGAAAACGTTGATGTAACTGACGAAATAGAAGAAATCGCAAAACAAGGCCCCGCTTTGGGGTTGTTAGGCAGAGGTGATAATATTCAAGGACAAGGAAACTGAAAATGAAAAAGATTTATGGCGAAGTATGTTCTTTGGTTTTAGAAGGCGGCTACAAAAGAGCCACGAAGTATGTAAGCGAAAAGCTGACGATTAAAGCGACTTGTCGATGCAAGAAAGGCACTATGGAAGCTGTGTTGACTGTCGGCAAGCCGAACTATGCAGAGCGACAGTTTATCAAACTCGCTAAGAAAGCGGGTGGACCGTTTCCGATTAAGAAAATTCAATTAAAAGCATGGGCTCTAAAGAAGAAATAAATGGTTGCTAATTATAGAAATTTGCCAAAAAGCGTAAACGAGATAATCGCCGACCGAGCGATAAGACACGCTTTATATCTTGAGCGATATAAGACCGGGCAGGTCGAGGATATTATCAAGCTGCTTAATGGCAGTCTTGAGCCTGAACTTATTGCAAGAGTTCAAAAAAGTCTTGACGTTGTGGCGAAAACTTCACCGGCACTAAAAAAACTGTTTAAAGATAATGGTGTACTTGTCAGGGCTGAATATTCAGCTATGGAGAATCATCTTTATAAAAATCTGCGGGATTTATCCAAGGCCGAATCCGATTGGCAAATAAAAACTCTAAACGATTCCACGCCGATACAGATTGATTTTATCGCACCGGCTCCGAAAGTTTTAAAAGCTCTTGTTGAAAATGCTCCTATGAATGGGGCTTTATTGAAAGACTGGTTTGCTAAACTTGCTGACGATACGGTTTTCAAAGTTAATCAGCAAATTCAGATAGGCGTTATTAACGGTGAAGGCATCGAAGATATTGTTCGCAGGATAAAAGGAACGCGGGCGGCACAGTATTCAGACGGTATATTAAATATCAGCCGAAACAATTTACGGGCTATTGTCAGGACTTCGGTTGCTCACGTTTCCGAAGAGGCCAGAAAAGAGCTTTATAGAGAAAATTCAGATGTCATAAGCGGGCATCAAATACACGAAACGCTTGATACCTCAACTTGTGAAATATGCATGGCTATGGACGGTCAAGTTTTCGATACTGTCGATGACATTCCTGATTATCCTCATTTTGGTTGTCGTCGTTCTATTATTCCAGTTTTGAAATCTTGGAAAGAACTTGGTATAAATCTTAGAGAAGCTCCAGAGGGAACGCGGGCTTCGATGAACGGACAAGTACCGGCATCTATGACTTATGGCGAATGGCTTAGTAATCAATCTGTAAGCGTACAGAACGAAGCCTTGGGAATCGGTAAGGCTCAATTATTCAGAGACGGCAAAATAAATGTTGGCGATTTCGTAGATAATCAGAGCAGAATTTTAACTTTAACCGAGTTGACGAAAAAAGCAGGGTAATTTATGAAAAAGAAACGGAAAAAAGGAAGAATTATAAATGAAATTATACAGATAATAGTAAATCGTCCGTGCGAAATAGAAAGTAAAACAATCAAAAGTAGCAATGGCGGTTTTCTATCAAGAACGATTATAAAAAGTAAATAATTAAGCGGGTTTCTTGACGTTGTTGCAACGGCGTTAAGAACGCAAGAATAATAAAGACGGCAAGTTAGTGCTAACTCACTAACTCCGTCTTTTTTTATTGCCCGCACAAAAGTAAAGCAGGTGTGTTACCTGCTTGAAATAAATATCAGGGCGTGATGCCCGATGAACGTGATGTTCATTAAAAGGCGTGAAGCCAAAGGAGTTTATTATGTCATTAAAAGCGATAGTAGAAAATCTTGATGGTTTGTCAGCGGAATTAGCAAAGGAATACAAAAAAAGCGATGATGGTAAATATCGCTTGGATGTTATCGCAGTCGATGGTCTTGAACTTGCCGAGGTAAGTAAGCTTCAGTCTGCGTTATCAAAAGAGCGTGAAAACAATCGCCAAGCCAAAAGCCAGTTAGAAGAGTTTGCTGACATTGACCCGACTAAAGCACGTGAAGCGTTAAGGAAAGTCAGTGAAATGGCAAGCTGGACGCCAGAGCAAAAAGTTAAAGAGCAGATTGAATCTATCAAAGCTCAATTACTTGACGCTCACGGCAAAGAGAAAGCCAAACTTGAAACCGAATTGAAAGAATTAAACGCCGATTTATCAGAGGCAAAAATCAACTCGGTCGCTTTGCAGGAACTCACTGAGCAAGGCTCCGTCAAGAAGATGAATCCGCTATTATTGCAATACGTCAAGATGAATACCCGTTTGCGTAAAGTGGACGGCAAAAACATCGTTGAAGTTGTCGGCGTTGATGGCAATCCGCGATTATCTTCTGACGGCTCAAATATGTCTATTCCGCAATTAGTGACAGAAATGAAACCTTTGTTTCCAAACGCTTTTGAAGGTAACGGAGCATCGGGCAGCGGTGCAAGTGGCGGAAGTGGCGGCGGTGGCAGTGCCAACGCTAATTCACTTGCCGAACTTGCAAAATTACCGCCTGCCGAGCGGCTTAAAAAAGCACGTGAATTAGGAATCAAATAAAGTTGAAAGGATATTGTTATGAGTTTGACACTTTTAGAGGCTTCTAAGCTTATGGTCAATCGAGGCGAAGTACAACGCTCGGCTGTTGTCGAAACGTTTGCTATGTCTTCGGACATTTTGAGGGTTTTATCTTTTAGGGACATTGCCGGTAATGCTTATGCCTATAACCAGGAAAAGACATTGCCAGGCATCGGGTTCAGAGGCGTAAACGGTTCGTATACGGCAAGCACTGGGATTATCAATCCGCAGGTTGAACCGCTTGTTATCGCTGGCGGCGATTTGACAGTTGACCCGTTCATAATCAAGACAGGCGGCGAGGGAGTTCGTGAACGCCATCAGATTATGAAAATAAAGGCACTTGCCCATGCGTTTACGCTGGCACTTATCAAAGGCAGTTCGGTTACGACACCGGCAAGCCTTGACGGCTTACAGATTCGTATCGCCGGAGACCAGTTGATTGCTAACGGTACTACAACTCTGGGCGACCCGTTATCGCTTGCGAAGCTGGACGAGCTAATTGATGCAGTCAACAGCCCGACGCATCTGATTATGAACAAGACGCTGCGTAGACGTCTTAGTGCTGCTGCCCGCTTAACAACCGTCGGCGGAAATATCACCTGGGGCAGGGATGAATTTGGTCGGCAGATTTTGATGTACAACGACCTGCCTATTCTGATTGCCGATGAAGATAATACCGGCACGCAGATTATGGGATTCTCCGAAGCATCCAACAACGCTACGCCTGGAGCCGCTGCATCTTCGATTTACTGCATATCAGTTGGCGATGGAAAACTGGAAGGCATTCAGAACGGCGGAATTGATGTTCGTCAAATTGGCGAGCAACTTGCCACTGTAACCGAAGCGACCCGCGTCGAGTGGTATGCTGGTCTTTGCATCGAGCATCCAAAAGCCGCTGCAAGATTGTGGTCTATCTCTAACGCGGCAGTCGTAGTTTAATCGACTGTGTTTTTGTTTGGTTTGTAAAAGTTAAAAAGTTCAGAATATATTTTGAATTTGAAAGGTAAATAATATGTTAAGAAACTTTACTAAAGATGACAGCGGCCTTGATATTAAGGCGTCGGCTGCCGTAACTGCATCCGCAGCAGGCAGCGTGATTGTCGATTTTGGCGACGGCCTCGTCGAGGGCAATATGATTGTCGATGTTTCCGCAATGGATATTGTCGGAAATGATGAAATGTACGACATCATACTTCAACTTTCGCCGGATGCTGCGTTTGGTACTGCCGGAAACATTCAGGACGGGGCAGCGATAAGCCTCGGTGCTAAAGAGACCAAGCGTTCCGATAGCGACAAAGATGATGCGGTCGGCAGATATATCATTCCGTTCACAAACGAATTCGGCGGAACGATTTACCGCTATGGCAGGATTTACACTGTCGCAGTTGGAGCAACTCAAAGTATCACCTATGCTGCGAGACTGGCGAAAAAATAACTAAACCTTAAGCGTCCTGCCGGTTTATCTGGCCGGCAGGACACATTTAAAAACAGATTTTTTAGGGAGTTCAAAATGGCGGATATAACTATGGAAAAATTACTTGCAGAAAAAAAACAGGCAAATCAGCAGGCCATGAATGAGGCTATATCTATTCGTAACGCTATTGACGAAAACGGTAAAGTAAAAATCTGGCTCATAGCCGAGAAAAAATGGGTAAAAGTCTGGCCGATTGACGCCATGGGTATACTTAAAAGTGGCTCTGCGAATCTAACTGGACCGGAAGAAGAAAAAACTGAAATAGGAACAGAAAATACTCCTGTAGAAATAGATTTCGCAAAATACGACGATGAAGCGTTGCTTGGTTTTGCAGCACAGGCCGGAATCCCAGGTACCGTTAAGAAACGTGAAACTCTTATAACAAAACTTTCTGAAATGGGATTTGTTCCCGAAAAATAAGGAGTAAAACAATGAAAAGATTTTTAGTAATATTATGGCTCTTGATATTCTGCTTGTCAATTCAGGCCGGTATTGTCAGTTATCCAGATGCTTCTTTGAGTAATCAAGGCAGCGGATGGGGTATTGTCAAATTTAGTTTTGACGTAAACGACACAAATGCCGCCGATGTTAATTATGTTAGCTTGGCAACGAACTATGCTATTTACGGAAAGCTCGACCGGATAACTATTAACTCGACAGGGACAGAGCATTGCTGGGGCGTTCGGCTCAAGGACGATATTAACGTTCCTCTGTTTACGAAAACCGATTGCAATAGCTCCCTAATTCCTTACGGCTACGCTATTACACAGCCGGACGGAAGCGGCTCGACTTGCAATTATCGGGACGTTGCCGTTTTTTCGCCTTTGACGTGTTATATTTCAGATGTCAACAACACTCCCGAAGTGCAGACTATAAGTATCGCTGCATCGGGGGTTACGCCAGACGCAGGAACATATAGAATTTCTTACGGCGGGCAAACTACATCTGCAATTGCTTACGGAGCTACTACATCGGCGATAGATACAGCCCTGGAAGCTTTAAGCACAATCGGCACTGGCAATATAGCTGCTGTTGCGGCCACTGCTTTGGGTTACGGTAATAATATTGTAATAACCGGAACCGGTGACCTTGCCAAAAAGGATTTATCAGCGTTTACGATTAACACTGCGAATCTTTTAGATACAGGCAATAATGAGCAGCAGACAATAGCACGGACTTGTTATCGCATTTCCAGCGGTCATTGGCATATAACCTATAACACGGTTAAGACTGGAGCTATTGCTTATGACGGGGCAAAGGCGGCGATAGATGCTAATTTGAATGCTGCTTATGGTGCGGGGAAAATAGTCTCAACGGCAACGGACGGAATTAACGTAAATTCTGTCGTATTGACTTTCAGCGGTACAGGCGTAGCTAAAACTGATGTGAATGCCGTAACTTTGGATTTAACGGCATTGCTTGACGCCAACAGTGCCCCGGCAACGGCATCGGTAACTGAGAGCTTAAAAGGCAAGACCGATGTAATACCGACAGCAACAGTTGCAGAAACGTACAAAGGCGGAAATAATCTAAATCCAATTGATGTAACGGTCTATTTCAAAGGTGATTAAATGGCGGCTACTTTCGTAGTGGAAACAGGCACAGGCTCGGCAACTGCAAATAGTTATTTATCGGAAGCGGATGCAGATACTTACCACGAGAACCATAGCGGCCTTGATGTATGGGATGCCGAGGCCCAGGCCGATAAAGAAGCGGCGTTAAGATTAGCAACTCAATATCTGGACGTTAAATATGAGGGCAGATGGAAGGGTACGAAGGTTAATGTATCGCAGGCTTTGGCTTGGCCGAGACTTTGTTCTTGGGGGGCTGACGAAATTTATATCGAATATAATGTTATACCGCAAAAGCTCAAAGATGCTTGTGCAGAGCTTGCTTTAAAAATCATTCAAGGCGATACACTGCTTGACGATATTGATACGCCGGGCGACATCAAAAGCGAAAGCAGTGTCGTTGGTCCTATCGAAGAAGAGATTGCTTATGTCGGCGGTAAAGGATTGACAAAAAAATATCCGCTTGTCGAAGGTCTTTTAAAGCCGCTGCTTTCCGGCAGTGATACTTTAATGAGTAGGGGTTGATATGGATGCTACTAAATTAAAAAAGAATCTCGAAGAGATTAAGAGTCACGCGGACGCGGCATCAGTTCTTTTGAACGAGATTGCGGCAGAGAGTAGTTATGCGGCAGTGTCTTTGATGATTATAAATACTGCTGAGCTTTCGGACTCGGCTGATGAATTATTGAAAGCGATTAAATGAGAAGTTTGAAATAAATTACAATTGTGGAGATTAAATGTTTACGCAGGTAGGACAAATTTTCAATAGTGATAAGCGAGTAATTGACTTGCGGAGCAAGCGGGCTGTTCCTGCTGAAAATATTCTATCTGCCAGAATCCAAAAAGCTGTAGCAAAAGAACACTCAAGAATTCTTAAAAAACTTATGGCAGTTCAGGTGATAATCATAATTTGCTTTATGTTTTCAAGCTGCTTTGCGATTACTGGCGACCTGAATAGCGACAATCTGGTTAACCCGGAAGATTTGTATATCTTTTCCGGCTACTGGCTCAGCATTCCGGTTGTTGACCCGAACTGCGACTTTGACGAAAGCGGTTTTGTTGATTTTGTTGATTTTGCAATGCTCGCTGAAAATTGGATGGGCGGGTTATACCTGCCACAGCGAACTTTGACAATATCCGCTTCAAGCGGCGGTACTGTAACCACACCGGGCATCGGAATATACACCTATGATTATAATACCTATGCAGATATTGTTGCAGATGCAAACGCAAATTATAGCTTCACAAACTGGACAGGCACAGCGGTAACGGCGGGCAAGGTTGCCAGTCCGAATTCACCAGCCACAACCGTTCTGATGGACGACAACTATACAATCCGGGCTAACTTCGATACAAATAAAAGGTTTTTGACAACTTCCGCCGGAGGCGTCGGTACTGTAACCACGCCCGGAATCGGAATATACACCTACGATTATAATACCTATGCAGATATTGTTGCAGATGCAAACGCAAATTATAGCTTCACAAACTGGACAGGCACAGCGGTAACGGCGGGCAAAGTATCGGCTCCGAACTCGGCAAGCACGACTGTTTTGATGGATGCTAATTATACCGTCTGCGCTAATTTTACGGCAATCGATTATAACACGCCGCCGGTGGTTGCGGATTGCAATTTTATCGGTTACGCTTTTATCACAAAGGAAATTACTTTAACCGCGACGGCAGGCACGCAGCCGATTTCAGATTATATAATTACGGCAACGCCGAATGATATTAACTGCTACATTCAGGACCCGGCCAGCGGCTGCGGTAAAATCACAAATAATCTGCTGCCTTATCGATTGAGAAATCACGGCAGTAAATTATGGCTTGCGGCGGATAATAATGAGACGTTCATATTTAAATGGCGGGCGACGGATGGCACGCACGAATCCAACGATGCAAATTGTACTGTAGCCATCGCCGCAAATCCAAAAGACTGTCTGACGTTTAATGAATGCGGCTGGGTAACGATTCCAGATAACAGCCTGCTCGATTTAGAGCCAAACAGAGCGATTGGATTTTGTTTTAAAACCAGAAACCCATTTTGTGGAATTCTCAAAAAACACGAAGCGGGCAAAGCAGGTTATGAAATTAATCTGGTCAGCGGAAAAATCGTAGCCGATGTTTATTCGGCGGCAGGTCCTGTTGCGACAATAAAAAGTAGTTTCCGTTACGACACCGGCGGCTGGTGTAATGCGGTATTTGCGTATAATGATGCTAATGACTGCCTTGGATTGTATATAAGCTTTGGCAATATGATACCAGGGGAGACTTGGTACGACAATGGAGAGATTTTGTGGACGTTTGATGGTAGTGTACCAATCGCACAGGGCAATTATTCTAACGACTGTAATCTTGTAATCGGCAAATCAAACGGCGGTGATTATAAATGGGAAATTGACGCGATACGTGCTTATAACCTCAATATGGCAGACAATTTTAGAATCAATGCGAGCATTCAAAGCCGAGAGACTGCCGGAAATACCGAAACTTATATACCAACTCCGATAGTTCAGTTCTCCTGCAATGAAGGAACAGGCTCAACTATAACCGATTCAAAGGTGTCTCTTGTAGGAACATTTGGCGGGGATGTTTACTGGACGCCGTTCAATTGGTACTGGGCTGATATTAATGTTTTGAGGTACCGCCGATGAACTTCTTAAAACAAAATACCGCCTGCGAAATAATCATCGGCCCGATACTCGATTGCGTTGACGGCAAAACTTTAATTGAAACTTTGGTTTTAGCGGATATCACAGCGGCGATTTACAAAGGCTCGACACGGTCGGCGATAACGCTCACGGCATCCGGCGGCGATAATAACTTTACACATATTGCCGATGGAGTCTGGAAGCTGACATTATCAGCGGGCAATGTCGATACTCTCGGCCAGTTAAAAATTACGCTGCGGGATGATGACGTATTTTTGTCCGTGGCAGAAGATTTTACAGTGCTGCCGGCAAATGCTTATGAATCATTGTATGGTACTGATAAATTACAGGTTGACTTGACGCAAGTTAATGGTGCAGCACAAATCGCTACTCTTGACACGATTCAGGCCATAGCTGATAAACCCGTAACTCCTGTAACGGACATATCTGGATTGCAAACAATAGAGCAAGCGGCGACTGATAAGGCGGAGATAATAGCAGCGATTCCCGCAAAACCGAGTAAGCCGGATTTAGGATAATTATGTATATAGGCGAGCATAAATTAGGTTGTACTTTAGGGTTTAATTTACAGGCTCTTGACGGAACTGGAATAGCGATAGACTCCTCTACTGTACCGAGCTTTGAGATTTATAAATCAAACGCCCCTATGAGTCCTGCTGTTACAGGCACGCTTGCGAAGATAAACAATCAGACCGGATTTTATGGCGGTGAAAAAGAATTATTAGCCGCGTCCGGATTCGTAACCGGTCTTACTTATTCGATTCGTATAAGTGCCACAATAGATGGAATTGCAACGCTGACAATTCAAACATTTAATCTTATCGCAGATGTGCCGGATATTCAGGTTCAAAATCTCATAGCAGGTGGAAGCGTATCAGGCGTTATCTCCGCGAATGCCACAGCACTCGATAGAAAGTTTGTGCCTAAAGTTCTATCAATGATTGAAAAATACGGCAAGACAGTAGAAATAAAAATATACACGGATGCTGTTTATGCTCCGACAACCGGCGAAACTACGCTTGGAGCTTATACCAGATATGTCAAAAAAATCATTCCGCCTTACCCATACGAGCAGAAATACGTTGACGGCGATATTATTAAACAGGGTGATTTACAAACCGGAATTGCAGGCAGTGGGCTTGGATTTACTCCAGAGCCAGGCTTGACCAAAATAACAATCGACTCCCTTATATGGAGCATCGTAAATATGCAGCCGATTTATAGCGG